>Ga0307426_1001146_pt1 | contig 17798 bp, 16 predicted proteins | sample SalMarWE160340MG_FD_202165 | JGI IMG/M metagenome (GOLD analysis project Ga0307426, IMG submission 202165) | Salt marsh sediment microbial communities from the Plum Island Ecosystem LTER, Massachusetts, United States - WE1603-40 | ecosystem: Environmental > Aquatic > Marine > Intertidal zone >... | reverse complement strand
AGCTCAGTTCAACAATCGTCGATTAACATACTACACAAAAGCCCTTAAAGAAATGGGCTATAAAGTCAAGCTCTTAGAAACCGAAGAGTCGCAAGCGGCATAATGAAGTTTCACACGAGGTGTCAGCGCCGCCGCTGGCGGCCGGTTTGATCGAAGAAGAAACTTTTTGAGGGAACTTCTTTAATGGAATTTAAAAACGTCGAGCATGTCAAAACAGAGCTGGAGAAAGCCGAATACATCTGTTCCAAGACTATTGCCACGGTTGTCTTTCTGGCCCAGGCCACCCACAAACCGGTTCTGGTTGAAGGGCCGGCGGGTGTGGGCAAAACGGAGCTGTCCAAGGCCGTTGCCCGGAGCCTGGAGCGCCAATTGATCCGACTCCAATGTTATGAGGGGCTGGATGAAGCCAAAGCCCTCTATGAGTGGGAATATGCCAAACAGCTGCTTTACACCCAGATGGTAAAAGAAAAAATCGACGATGTGATTACCGGGGCCCATTCCCTGTCAGATGCCGTTGACCGGATTGCATCCCAGGAAGATGCGTTTTTTTCGGAGCGCTTCCTTCAGCCCCGTCCGCTCCTGCAAGCCATCGAATCGGATGAACCCGCAGTGCTCCTGGTAGACGAAGTGGATAAATCCGATCCGGAGTTCGAAGCCTTTTTATTGGAAGTGTTGAGTGATTTCCAGGTGTCCATCCCGGAGCTGGGTACCCGCAAGGCCAGGAACATTCCATTTGTGTTTCTGACATCCAATGATTCCCGGGACATGAGTGATGCACTCAAAAGAAGATGTATTCATCTTTACATCGATTACCCCGAACGCGAGCTTGAGCTGCAAATCGTCAAACTGAAGATTCCGCATATAAAAGATCGATTGGCCCGGCAACTGGTGGATGCCATTCGCAAGATTCGCGAACTGGATTTAAAAAAGAAGCCCTGTATCTCAGAGACCCTGGACTGGGCCCAATCTTTGATAGCCTTGCAGGTTGGAGAGTTAAGCCCCGAGGTGATTACCGACACCCTCAATGTTATCTGCAAGTACCGAACCGATGTGGGACAGGTGCTGGAGAAGATGGAGAAGATAATAAACTGAAATTGGCTGGAAAGCGGGAAAGCTATGAAGCTGGAAAGCGGGCAGGCCGAATGCTATAAGACTGACAAGCTTGATGGCATGAAGGCATTGAAACTCAAATGTTATAAAGCATAAAACCTATCAATCGTTAAGACTTTCCGGCAGTTCGGTCGTGGCATCTCTCGCGGTATCTATCATTCATCTTGACCGTTTATGGCTTTCCAGCATTCCAGCATCCCAGCCTCCCAGCAAATGCAAGGCATTTAAAATGGTAGATCTCATCTTAAAATTCGTCTCCATCTCCCGCGTGGCCGGGCTCAGGATTTCCACCTCCGAGGTGCTCGATTGTCTCAATCAGCTTAAACTGGTCGACATACTGAATGAGCCGCAGTTTGCCGCGGTGCTGCGGGCCAATTTTGCTAAAAGCCGACGGGAGCAATTTCATTTCGACCGCCTGTATGAGCTGTTTTTTCATGAACTGCGACAGGAGTCTAATATTGCGCACGCCGATCCCCTGTCCGAGCAGATCCGGGATGTGCTGCAAGCCTTGTTTCCCCAACAAAACGGCAATGGCGCCGCCCAGGCCCTGCTTGATTTTTTAGGGGGCGATCCCCTGATGTTTCTTGAGCGATTGCAGCAGGGCTTTGTCGAAGGTGACGGAAAAGGCGGCGGCATGGGCGTCAACCTGGGACCCATGATCCAGCGTCTTGAACTGATGCTGCAGATTAATGCACTGGAAGATTCGCTGCTGCGGTTTTTGGCCGAACAGCGCGACCGGATGCACTGGGAAACTCGTCGGGATTTAAAGGAGCTTTTCGAGGCCCGCCTGGCAAGCGCCCGTCGATTGCTCAGCGGCCAATCCCGTCCCTTTGAGGATGACCGCCGTGCGGTTGGCTCCTATCAGCAGCACCTGGATCGGCTCGGTGAAGTCCATTTTGCTTCTCTGACCAAAAAAGAAGTGGAAGGAATGCGCGAGGTTATCGAGCAGCTCGTTCGTAAACTCAAAGACACTGCAAGCCGGCGCCATGCCGTCAAAAACAGGGGCACCCTGGATGTCAAGAAAACGTTGCGTCGGGCCGCCGGATATCAGGGTATCCCCATGGAGCTTTTTTTCCGCAACCGGCCTCCGCGTAAAACCAAAATCGTCACCCTGTGTGACGTCTCGGGTTCGGTCTGGTCGGCGGCCAGATTCATGCTGAATATGCTGTATAGTCTGCAGGAGTGCTTTACCCAGGTGCGCAGTTTCGTATTCGTGGCCGGTTTGGACGAAGTAACCAAAATCTTTGAAGATTGTGAAATCAACCAGGCTATTGAAAAGGTACTCCGGGAAGCCGATATCGAATACAATGCCGCCACCGATTATGGTCTGACTTTGCGCCAGTTTAAAAAGCACTATATGGACATACTTAATAAGAAGACGACCTTGATCATTATTGGCGATGGCCGAACCAACTATGGCAATCCTGAAGATCAAATTCTGCAGGAAATGCGGGAAAAATCCCGTCGCGTTATCTGGTTGAACCCGGAAACACAATATTTCTGGTATACGGGCGACAGTGAGATGCGTACATACCAAGCCTGCTGTGACGAGGTGCGACCCTGCCAGAACCTCAATCAACTGCTGGATTTTATTAAATCGCTGGTTTTGTGAGGGGCGTGGGGGCGCTTTGCGCCATAGGCTTTCAGCCCGGAACACCGAACCTTGGGCTCCTCTAAAAAAATCACTTGATTTTAGAAGAAAAATCAGTATTATCTATCCAATCATTAAAGGTCGGTTACGATTATCCGACCGGTTTCATTCTACAGGAAAGATCCATTTGTCCATGTGGCAACCTGAAGTTTGGGACTATGAGAATTCTAGCTTTAGTGTAAGGAGGGTGTCGCAATGGCAAATGGTGTTGTCAAATGGTTCAATGACCGCAAAGGGTACGGTTTCATCGAGCAGGAAGATGGTCCGGATGTATTCGTTCACCACACCGGCATCAACGGTTCGGGGTTCAAATCCCTTCAGGAGGGTGATCGGGTCACCTTTGAAATCGAAGAGGGACAGAAAGGACCCTCAGCGGTAAACGTTACGGTCGTTTAATGAACCGCTAAAAATTTTTTTAAAAGGGCACGCAGCATCTGATCCAAGCGTGCCCTTTTTTTTGCCGGTATCGGACGCTTCCGTATCAAAGTAGGCGTCTTTCGATTTGTCCGGGTTGGGTTTTATAACTGAAATTCATCACCCAGGTAGGCCTGACATACGGCTTCACTCGCTGCGATTTGATTGGGAGGACCGGATTCGAGCACCTTACCGTCTACCAGAATGAACGCATTATCACAAGCGCCGAGAGTTTCTCTTACATTGTGATCGGAAATAAGTATACCGATACCGCGACGCTTAAGATGCTTGATAATATTTTTTATATCAATGACGGCCAAGGGGTCGATACCGGCAAAAGGCTCATCAAGAAGTATGAATGAAGGATTGGTGGCCAGGGCGCGTGATATTTCAAGACGCCGCCTTTCGCCGCCCGAAAGGACACTGGCCTTCTGCTTCTGCAGGTGCTTGATGCCCAGTTCTTCCAGCAGCATTTCAGCGCGTTGCTCGCGTTCGGCTGCATCAATGGGCAGGATTTCCAGGATTGCCAATAGATTCTGCCTGACCGTCAGTTTGCGGAAAATCGAGGTTTCCTGGGGAAGATAGCCGACGCCTTTACGGGCTCTTATGTACATAGGGGAATTGGTTATATTTTCATCGTCCAGCAGAACCTGGCCTTCATCCGGCCTTACCAAGCCAATGCACATATAAAAGGTGGTGGTTTTTCCGGCCCCATTGGGTCCCAGTAGACCGACCACTTCACCGCTTTTTATACTCAGGCTTACTGCATTGACCACCTTTCTGCCGGAGTACGATTTCACCAGATCTTTTAAATACAATGTCGTCATTGAGTGTGAGTTATCCTTTTACAGATTTTTGATGGAAAACGTCCGATGACCGTCGATAATTTAAGGCTTTGAATCAAGCCTATCATATCGTGCCGTGCAAGCCAAATGGATATTATATAACTTTTTTAGCCTCAAGCGTTTTTGTCAGAACACGTGACTTATATTATTTACGAATGGTTTCCGGATTGACACCGGTTCGGCATTTTTCTAAAGTCAGCAGCCACATAGAGGGAAACTGTCATGCAGCACAGTATCGAAGCCTTGGATTTCGTCCACCCCGAACTTGGCCGGGAAGTAACGGCCATCGGCGGGCATTATGTTTTCGGCAAAGAGATACGTCTGCCCTATGTCCGCCGGGAAATTTTGTATTATGTCGGATATGCCGTCCTGGATTCCGCATGTTGCGGGGTCGGCGGTTGTGCTTACGTGTTCGTGCCGGGTTTCATCAGGCAGTGGCAATACAGAAAAAACCGCAATGATTGCTTTGTTTCGAAGGTGGAGCCGATCAGGGATCCGGCTTTACAGAAGGAAGTAAGAAGTATGATTCAAAAAAAGGAGATGGTTTATCAGGTAACCTTTAATTAATCCGCTTTGGAAAATAGCACATTCAGGGTGGTCAATTGTTTCTTGAAAACTGAACAAAGTTGTTAAATCGAAGGCCCGGCGGATTAATTACATTATGCTGCGCATTTTGTTTTACGCTGAACCGCGTTTGCCCGTTTAAGAGCCTGCAGGCGGGTGACTTTGTGCATATTCCAGGCCGCGGTTGCCCAAACCCGTTGGTCGTAACAATTTTTATGCGCCTCTATGCGCATTTTTAAGGATGGAGCAATTGGGAAGAGTTAAGGGAAAAAATACCGCTGAATTCGGCAGCGATGTGGCCAATTCAGTTGAAGCGCCGCCAGCGCGACAGCGCCCATTGGACGGGATTCGTATCGTGGAATATGGACTGTTTCATGCCGGTCCGGGTGCCAATGCCATATTAGGGGATCTGGGGGCGGAAGTTATTAAGATAGAGACAGCTTCAGGAGATCCGGAGCGTTACTGGACGAATGTGGCTGGATTCAACCTCGAGATGAAAAACGGCGAAAGTATCATTTTCGAGGCTTCGAATCGAAACAAGAAAGGGATCTGCCTGGATATTCAACATCCCGGGGGGCGCCGCATTTTCAATCAATTGGTAGAGAAGGCGGATGTTTTTCTCTGTAATTTGAGAATGAGCTCTAAGGCAAATCTCGGCATCGATTATAAAACCCTGAGCCGTATCAATCCTAAGATCGTCTACGCCAGCGTATCCGGCTATGGGCCCCATGGACCGATGCAAGACATGGGCGCCTTTGATCCCCTCGGCCAGGCCCGCTCCGGCATGATGTTTGTTACCGGCACTTCAGAGCCGAAGCTGCTTCATCTGGGTATTTTAGACCAGGCAGCGGCGATTACGGTAAGCCATGCCTTATTGACCGCCTTGCTTTACCGGGAGCGTAAAGGAATCGGTCAGGAAGTTCACATATCACTTTTCAGCACCGCTCTGTGGATGCAGTACATCAACCTTTTGATGGCTGGTGCGCTTGGCATCAACCCCTGTATCACGGCGGACCGCACCCAACACTCCCCTTTGCGCAACCGCTTTTGCTGTCGGGACGGAAAATGGATTTTAGGAACCCATCATCCCGATGAAAAATACTGGGCGAGGTTTTGCGAGGCCACCGGACAGAGCGAGCTGCCGGGCGACCCGCGTTATACGACTGAAACCGGCGGACCGGCTGATTTTGTGGCGCTCAACAAGATCTTCGACAGCGTCTTTGACAAGCGCACGCGGGATGAATGGATGGCGATATTCCAGGCCAAGGGGCTCATGTTCTGCCCGGTGCAACACATTCAGGAAGTCCCGTATGATGCCCAGGCCCTGCAAAACGGATACCTCGTTGCCTTTGATCATCCGGTTCAAGGGCCGATCAAAATACCCGGCTATCCGGTTCATTTCAGTGCCTGCGCCGCCGGAACAACCGCAGCGGCGCCGCAACTCGGTGAGCACACGGATCGGATCCTGCAGGAGTTGGGCTATTCCAGGCAGGATATCGAGGAATTAAAAAAAGACGGCGCCATCAAATAACGGAGGTCCAAATGGTGGAAGGAACTGCTAAGGGTATTGGATATCTTGCGGGCTGCTGGCCGTCGGATCCGGCAAAATCCACAATTTTCTTCATTCACGGCGCCGGGGGCTCCAGCCTTTTCTGGCAGGCGCAGGTTGAGGGTCTGGCGGCGCACGCGAATACGATTGCCATTGATTTGCCCGGCCACGGCAGAAGCGGCGGGAACGGGTGCGATAATATCCAAGATTATGCCCGGTCGGTTATTGATTTTATCAAAGCACTTGACGTTTCAAACCCCGTTCTTTGCGGAATCAGCATGGGGGGCGCCATCACCCAGCAAGTTTTGCTTGACTCCCCGAATAACGTAAAAGCGGGTATTCTCATGGGGACAGGGTGTACCTTGAAGGTTGCCCCCATTATTTTCGAAAATATCGAAAATGACTACCCTGGCTTTGTGGAACTGCTGACCAAACTTTCGGCCTCCAAAAAAACGGATCGCCGACTTGTTCAGCCTTTCCGGGATGATTTGGCAAATTGCCAACCCGAGGTGACCCACGGCGATTTCCGCGCCTGTGACCACTTTGATGTGACCGGTCGGCTATCTAAGATTGTGTTGCCTGTATTGGTGCTGACAGCCGAAGACGACCAACTCACCCCGCCGGCCTCCGGTGAGTTTCTGGCAAAGAACATCGATCGGGCTATCCGTGTGCACATCATGGATGCCGGTCATATCGCGCCGATGGAAAAACCCGAAGCGGTCAACCGTACCATCATCGAATTTCTCGACCAAACAGGACTTTAATTGGAGAGAGACAATGGTTCACGTTTTTGACAAGGATCCACTGAAAGCAGGCTTTTCAAAATGTCCGTGACGCCCAGCTCCTTTTGTAAACTGCGTTGCTCCGGCAATGGATTCCTTTTCCATTGCAGTCAGGCCGTGTTTGAGCTCGTTGGCCATGGCGTCTTCAGAGGACAGGTCAAATTGTTCGATGGCAGACATGCGATCCCCACGCAGGCATGTCTGGGGAAAGGCGGCAAGCTGGAGTGCAAGCTCTACGGCAGTTTCCCTGGCTTTGCCTTGCGGCACTATGCGGTTAACCAACCCCATCTGTAGCGCTTCTTGTGCCTCAACCGGCCTGCCAGTTAAGATAATATCCAGCGCGCGACTCAGGCCGATCAGTCGCGGCAGGCGCACGGTTCCCCCATCAATTAAAGGCACCCCCCAGCGTCTGCTAAACACGCCCAGCACGGCATCCGCTTCCATTACTCTCAAATCGCACCAGAGTGCCAATTCAAATCCGCCTGCCACCGCGTACCCTGCAATGGCCGCAATTACCGGTTTGCTCAGTTTCATGCGGGTGGGACCCATAGGGCCGTCACCTTCAGGTTCCACCCGGTTGGGTTGACCCGCGGCCATTTTTTTTAGATCCGCTCCGGCGCAAAACTGCCCCTGATCGCCTGTCAAAACTGCCACCCGTGCATCCTGATCGGCTTCAAAGGCACGAAACGCATCGGCCAGTTCCTGCGCGGTTTGGCGGTCAACCGCATTGCGCACTTCGGGCCGGCTTAAAGTTATGATGGTGATGGGACCATCTTTTTGGATATGTACCGGCATGACTACCTCCTGAATTTAATTCAATTTCATTTAATTGCGCAGTATTGGAGTAATGAAGTGCTGGATTAATGATTAAAGGATGGATGTCTTTTTTATCAATACTCCAATACGCCATCACTCCAAAGCTCAAGAGCCCAGAATTTCAAGAACTTTTGGCAACCGAAAAATTACCGTTTTAATGGTCGTGATTCGGCATATCTTTATCACCTGATTCATTTTTCGCCCTCGATTTCAGGCAGGCTGCAATTAATTTGGGGATGAACGTCGCCAGATCCTCAACAATACAAATGTCCGCCACCTGAAATATGGCGGCGGCCGGATCCTTATTAATGGCCACAATAAACTCCGAACCGCGCATGCCGGTTATGTGCTGAATTGCTCCGGAAATGCCGCAGGCAATGTATAGGCGCGGCGCAACGGTGGCGCCGGTTACGCCAATCTGGCACCGGTACGGCAGCCAGCCCAGATCACACGCAATGCGGGATCCGGCGACGGCCGATTTGGTAAACATCGAGGCCAGTTGATGCACGAGGTCAAGATTTTCCTTGCCGCCGAGGCCCTGTCCGGCCGCGACGATGACGTCGGCTTCCGTGATACCCGCCGTATCCGTTGCGGACTGCTTTATTCCCAGAGAACGCGACCCAAGCGGCCCTGCCGATAGTGACCGGATGTCGACACTGCCGGCTTCTGCACTTGCCGGCTGAGTGAATTTGAAAATTCCCGGCTGGACGGCCAGAACGGCTGTCTCGCAAACCGGACGGATGTTGCCCATTATTTTTCCGCCGTAAAGCGGTCGTGCAAAACCAACACCTTCTTCGGATGGCAGAACATCTTCAACTCCGCTAATACAGGCGGCACTCAATCCGACAGCCAGGACCGGAGCAAAATCCTGTCCCTGGGATGTGTGGGCCACACACACATAGGCCGGGCGGTTGGCACGAAGATGTTCCGTCAATAGCCGGCTGTATAATTCTGCGTTATATACGGGCATATGCGGGACTTCAAAGGCCGTTACATCCACGCTGCATTGATCTGCTATCTTATGGGCAAGATTCAGTACGTCGGCACCAAGTATCAAAACCCTTATCGCCTGTGATGTCAGGTGTTGCAGCTTTCGGGCAAAGGCAATAAGTTCATACGTCACGGGTTTTAGCTTACCGTCAGCATGTTCGGCGATGACCACAATGTAATTTCGCATCATTCGGCTCACTTTATTTAGTTGACTAGGTTGATGGGTTGAATAGTTGATTAGGTGGAACGGAGTGAACTGTAAATCTTAAAAAAGCATCTTCATATAACTTATCAACTTATCAACTTATCAACTCAGACAACTCATCCAACTCAATTAACTCAATTAACTTAATCAACTCAATTAACTCAATCAACTTGCCTACGGCAGCAACGCTTTTTTACGCAGAATGCGGACAAGCTGCGTGGCCTTTTCCTCCTCGGTGCCTTTTAATACCGTGCCTGAGCGTGTTTTTTGAGGATAGGCAATCTGATCGACCATATCAGGAGATGAGCCTTGTGCAAGATCGTCGGCATGAATTTTGTCAAGCTCCATCCGATTGGCCCGCAGCAGATTGGAAAGGGACGGGTAGCGCGGCGTGTTGATTCCCGATTGGATCGTCAATACCGCGGGCAATTGCAGCTCTAGTGTATCCCGGCTGCCCCCTTCGATTTCTCTCTCAACATAGATCGTTTTCTCATCGGCTGCGATCTTCTCGAGGATCACGGATGTTGCCCAGGGCAGGCCGAGCCGGCCTGCAATCATCGGCCCGACCTGACCCTGCATATTGTCTTCGGATATGGCGCCGGTTAGAATAAGATCATAGTGCCTGTCCCGGGCATATTCGGCGATCCGGGCGGCAGTTTCAAATGAGCTCTGATATTTTTCGGACTCCGTAACGATGTGAATACCTGAATCCGCTCCCATGCCGATGCTGCGCTTGATTACATCCGCCGAGCGGTCCGGCCCCACTGTGACGGCATCAATCATTGTATGGGCGGATGCCTCCCTGATCGATACTGCCTCTTCAATGGCGAACTCATCCAGCCGGTTCATTTTGAATCCGGATATTTCATCCGTTTGAATCCAGCCGGTATTGGCATCGATGTGGATCGGCGCGTCCGATTCAGGCACCTGTTTAACACACACAAGTATTTTCATGGGAAGCACAATACCGGGAGGCAAGGGCCGGTGTCAATAAGAAAAACGAACGTTCGTTCTTTTTTTCTTGACTATGAAAGACTTCGGTTATATGAGTCGGATATCCAACTGTAAGGACAAATGGCAAAAAGGGAGGACTTAAATGGATTTTAACATTTCAGAAAAGATGAAGACCATCCTATGGATGATTGATGAGTTTGTCGATAAGGAGCTAATTCCTCTGGAATCGGAATTTTTAACCATTTCCGCCCGTAGTCTCCTGCCGGTATTCGAGGAAAAACGGAAAATGGTCAGGCAAATGGAGCTATGGGCACCCAACCACCCGCAAGAATACGGCGGAATGGGGCTTGATTTGATCGAGCACGCCCTGGTTTCGGAAGCATTGGGACGTTCGCCAATAGGTCATTATGTCTTTGGCTGTCAGGCACCGGATGCCGGCAATATAGAAATACTTCATCAGTTCGGAACCGCAGAACAGAAAGAAAAATACCTGCAGCCCCTGGTGGACGGTAAAATCCGCAGTTGTTTTTCCATGACTGAAGTGGAATTGCCCGGCTCCAACCCGGTCATGATGGATACAACCGCCGTCAAAGACGGCGATGACTATGTCATCAACGGTCAAAAATGGTACACCTCATCGGCGGATGGTGCGGAATTTGCCATTGTCATGGCGGTGACCAACCCGGATGCCGGGCCGTATCTTCAAGCCAGCATGATCATCGTCCCGACCGACAGCCCCGGTTTTAACCTGGTACGCAACATTCCGGTCATGGGCCATGCCGGTGAAGACTATTTCAGTCATGCTGAAATTTTATATCAGAACTGCCGGGTACCGCAAAAAAATCTTCTGGGGCCTGAAGGTCACGGATTTGTCATTGCCCAGGAGCGTCTCGGTCCTGGTCGAATCCATCACTGCATGCGCTGGATCGGCATCTGCAACCGGGCCTTCGATTTGATGGTCGCCCGCGCTCGGGACAGGATTATCGCACCGGACCGCAAGCTGGCTGCCAAACAGATCATCCAGGCGTGGATTGCCGAATGTGCGGCTGACATCCAGGCGGCCCGGCTGATGGTGCTGCATGCTGCCTGGATGATTGAAACCATCGGCAAGAAAGAAGCCCGTAATGAAATATCTCTGATTAAATTTGTGGTGGCCAATGTAATGCAAAAGGTCATCGACCGGGCGTTGCAGGTTCACGGCGGCTTGGGGATGACCGATGATACAATTCTGGCCTTTTTCTATCGCCACGAACGGGCGGCCCGTATCTATGACGGTGCCGACGAGGTTCACAAGGTATCGGTGGCTAAGCGCATACTAAAAGCGTACGAGGGAAAAAAGGTAAGATAGCGTATTTTTAGTTGGTATTTTTCACCAGGAAAAGCATAGCGCAGAGAGCATAGAGCAAAGCGTATTTTTATACTGATGGTTAATTCCAAAATTTTTAATCTATACCCTTGGCCCTCAGCCCTATGCCCTCTGCCGGTTAATTGTGCTAAATTAAATCCGTTGCAGGCAGGCCATCATTGCTAAACGGATCATTATATTAAGAACAATATGGACTACTCGGATTTTCAAAACAAGATAAGTCTTTCCAAACAAGACCTTTGCCGGGAGGTCTATCGTGAAAACAGACGCTCTATCCGGGTCAAAAAAGAAGACACGGTGGTTAAAAACCTCGAGCGGATTTTCGACGCGACCTTGAAGATCAGCAACAAAAAGGGGTTTCAAGCCATGAGCATGCGGGATCTCAGTCGGGAGACCAAGCTGAGCATGGGGGCGCTGTATTCTTATTTCTCCAGCAAAGAAGAGCTGCTGGCCATCCTCCAGCACCAGCGGCGCGCGATAACCAAACGCATCCTGGAAACGCATATTGCTCAAGAATCCTATCCCGCCGCCAAACTCCACGCAGCGATACTCACCCATCTCTATCTCAGTGAAGCCATGCAGCCCTGGTTTTATTTTTCTTACATGGAGGCTAAAAACCTCTCGCAACCGGAACAGGATCTGGCGGTCGAAAGCGAACGCTATACGGAAAAGGTTTTTGAAGACATTCTCAGGGAGGGTCAAGCCCGGGGGTGCTTTTTAGCGCGCGATCCTCAGTTGACGGCAAGTATAATTAAAGCCATGCTGCAGGATTGGTATCTAAAACGCAGCAAGTATGCCCAAAGAAACATCTCGGTAGATCGCTATGGCCGATTTGTCTGGCAGTTTATCGAAGCGTTTATCTCAAACGCAAAGGAGGAACTTCAAGCCCGTCAAACAGGTGCCGGGAAGAGAGCGCCAAATGGCAGATAGCGGGGTTGTGTCACACGAATAAATTTATTCCAAAATTAAAAGCCTGAACCTTTGGGCAGGATTCTTTACCCGGCTCCATCCGGCGTTGAGGAGATACATATTATGTATGCATTGAAATACGATCCGCAGATATGTGCGCAGTGCGAAACCTGCGACTGTTTAATGCACTGCCAGTACATGGACTTCGAACTGGCGGAGGCCAAAGCCGAGAGGGAAAAAATTTTAACGGGCCAGGCCTCAAAAGTGCTCAATGACTGTGTTACCTGCTATGCCTGCGAAGAGTACTGCCCGGCGGACAACCATCCCTTCTACCAGATTGTTGAACGCCAGGAAGAACAGGGAGTCCTGCCTGTTCCAACACCAATTACCAAACAGCAGTTGCGCATGATGCAGGCTCAAGGGACCATCACGCCGGCTGCTGTGAACGCACCGGTCATCAATATGTGCTTTTTTCCGATGCTGACCGGCTGTGTGCGCGGTCCCCTCTATGAAAACGCTTCAGTGATCGTCGGCAGTGATATTTTTTGCAATATCATGTGGCTGCATTTCGGCAAAAATTCGGTGATCCGGGAGCGCTTGCCGCGGATGATCGACAACATATGGAATTTTTACCTCAAAGACAGCGGCGTCGACGAGCTGGTGTGCTTTCATGACGAATGTTACGGAACGTATACCCGGCTGGCGCCGGCTTTCGGCATGAAGGTTCCCTTCAGGCCCGTCCATCTTTTTGAATACCTCTCCGCAAGGCTCGATCAGCTGAAAAATCAGATCAAACCCATCGGCGCCAAGGTGGCTTACCAACGACCCTGTTCCAATCGCCTCGTACCCGAAACCCAGCATTGGGTCGACGATATTTTTCAAAAGATCGGAGTCGAACGGGTCGAACGCCGCTACGATCGGGAAAACGCCCTTTGCTGCGGCCAGGTATTCAGAGCCCAGCAGCGCGACGAACTGGCCGACGACATTCAGCAGCGCAATCTTGACGATATGCAGCAGGCCGGTGCAGCCTATTGCGTTTTTAACTGTCCGGCCTGCCTGTTCACGCTGGCCGATGCGGTGGCCGAAAGAGGAATTTTTCCGATTCTCATGAGCGATCTGTGTCAGTCGGCTTTAAAATAGAACCCAAGACGGGAGTCAGGTCATGAAAGAACTTTACCGGGAACTGGCAACAATCGTCGGGCCGGAGTATGTGTCGGATCAAGCCGAAGAGCGCTACATTTACTCCATGGACCCGGGTACCATGCCGCCGGCCGCCCCCGATCTGGTGGTCATGCCGAATTCAACCGAAGAGGTGCGCCGGATTATGCAGGCTGCCAACCGGCACCGGATTCCCGTGGTACCTTTAGGCGCCGGACTGGTGCTCTCGGGACTGTCCCGCGCGCTGCACGGCGGCATCATTCTGGATATGAAACGCATGAACCGCATTCTTGAAATCAACGAAATGAGCCGCTATGCACTGGTGGAAGCCGGCGCCTCCCAGGGAATGCTTCAGGCGCATTTGAAAAAGCACCATCCGGGGCTGAAACATTCCGCGCCCGACGCGCCACCGGTCGCCACCATCGCCGGCAATGTTTCCATTCACGGATCCGGGCACATATCCCATGCCCACGGATTCCATTCCGACATGCTCAACGGACTGGAGGTGGTGCTGCCGACCGGCGAGGTCGTTAGAATCGGCTCCTGCGCCACCTCGGATTATTGGTTTGCCCGGGCACCGCTGCCGGATTTAGCGGGGCTGTTCCTCGGATGGGCCGGGACGACCGGGATCATCACCAAGCTGGCCATTAAACTTTACCCGAACCACCGCTTCAACGATGTGGGCGTATTTGTGAGTGAAGACCCGGAGCTGGTGCCGGACATTTTGCATCGCATGACCGGAACCCAAATGGCGGAAGACATCACAGCCTGGATGACACCCAAGCCGGATTGGGCCCGGGGATTTCTGCACTGCAACATAAATTACGGGGCCAATACAAAAGACGAGTTGATCTGGAAGCGCAATCTGATTCGCGCTTCGGTAAAAGATTATATTGACCGCAAAATAGCGGGGTTCATGCCGCTGCCGTCGGCCATGAAAGCGCCTTTTCTGGATGTGCCGGGCCGCATCCTGACGCGCTTTGCGGATGTGAGAAAAGGCGGTGGATTTGAATATGTCGGGGCCATCATGCCGGTGGAATTGTTTCCGACAGCATACCACCGGGGCTTGGAGATCGCCGAACAGGCGGCGGTCAGCTATTCACTGGGCGCCCGCGTCATCGGCATCAATCACTGCATGATGTTCTTTTATGCCTATGCTTTCAACCGCGCCGATGATGCCGACGTCCGGCGGGCGCAGCAGGCCCTGGAGGAAACCAATCGCGCCGTGGTCGACATGGGCGGTATTCCCTGGAAAGCCGAGCTGCCGGCGCAAAAAGAAATACTCCGTAAAATGGATCCCAATATGGTAGCGCTCATGACCCGGATCCGGGCCGTATTGGATCCCAACGGCATCATGAATCCCGGCAACTGGGAGGTGGACTAATGCAATATGAAGAAATTCTTCATCGCTGTTTTCGCTGCGGTTATTGTAAATTGCCCGGCAACTACGTTGATTTTAACTGTCCACCCTATCAGGCCTTCCGTTTCGAGACCTATTCCCCGGGAGGCCGGATGTGGCTGCTTCGCGCCTGGCTGGATAATAAGATCGAACTTACCGATCGCCTGCAGGAAATCATTTTTTCCTGTGTCAACTGCGGCAACTGTATGGCGCACTGCACCTTTCCGAAATTTAAAGATCAGCTTCTGCCGGCATTTACAGCCGCCAAAGCGGAATTGGTGAATGCCGGACGGGTTCCGCCCGTAATCCGGGATTGCCTGACCCGGCTCTACCAATCCGGCAACGCCTACGGACGTTCACCCAAAAAGCGGGAGCAGTGGACCCGGGGAATCGAAATCGAGCGTTTCGGCAACCAGGACTACCTTTTTTTTGTCGGCGATGTCGGTGCTTTTGACACCCGGGGACAGGAAATTGCCCGCTCGGTCGTGCGCTGCTTGAAAGCAAACGGCATATCCTTCGGCCTGCTGGGCGCCGCGGAAATATCAGATGGCAACGAAGCCGGTGCCATGGGGGAAACCGAGCTATTCCGCCACCTGGCCGAAAAAAACATTCAAACCTTTAATGCGCTGGGGGTGCGACAGATCATCACCCTTTCACCCCACGGCTTTCACGTGATAAAAAATGAGTATCCCCGGCTTGGTGGTAACTATCAGGTGTTTCACTACTCCCAGATACTGGCGCCTGTCCTGCAAAAAACGGCTTTTCGGACCGACCTGCCGCCGGTACGGGTGACCTATCATGATTCGTGCTATCTGGGGCGCCACAACCTGGAATACGGGTCGGCCCGCAAAATGTTGAGCGCGGTTCCGGGACTGGAGCTGGTCGAAATGGAGCGCAATTTTCAAAATGCTCTATGCTGCGGTGGCGGGGGCGGTAACGTCTTTACCGGCATTATCGGCAGTGGTTTGGATACGGCTGCCAGGGCCCGGGTGCGGGAGGCGTTGGCGTCGGGGGCGCAGGTGCTGGCCGTGGCGTGCCCCCAGTGCGCCGTTATGCTGGCGGATGCCGTTAAGGTGGAGAACCTGGACGGTCGGCTTGAAGTCAGAGAACTCAGCGAGATCGTCAACTCGCGGTTCGAAGCGAAGTAATCGAATATTAAGAACTAAATGATTTTAGTCGTTTTTAGAAATTCCGAGGGCGATTGATTACCAGGAGGATTCGGCATGACAGAGATATATGAAAAATTAAGAGCGCGGTTGGACGACCTGGCCACCGGGTACCCGGCAACCGAAGGCAAGATCGAAATCAGGCTGCTCGAGCGGCTGTTTACCGAGGAGGAGGCCGAGTTATATTTGCAGCTTTCGCCCCTTCTGCAGAAGCCTGCCGACGTGGCCAGGCAGCTGGACCGTGATCCGGATGATATTGCCGGGATGATGGAGCGGATGGCCCAAAAGGGGCTTCTTTTCCGCAAACGCAAAGGTGACTTGGTTCGCTATTCGGCCGTGCCCTATGTGGTGGGGATTTTCGAACATCAGCTTGGGCGCATGGATGCGGGGTTTGCCCGGGATCATGAAGAATATTTTGAAACGGCCTTCGGCCGCACCATTCAGTCCTTTAAAACCCCCGTGCTGCGCACCGTGCCCATCAATCGCCAATTGGTTGCGGATTATCCGGTGGCACCCTATGAAGATGTGCTTCAGATTATCGATAACCAGGAAAAGATCGCGATTGCGCCCTGTGTTTGCCGGACAACGGCTAAACTGGCCGGCAAAGAATGTGGCAAGCCGGTCGAGAATTGCTTTTCGTTTGGCTCGCATGCCGAGTACTACGTTGAAAACGGCATGGGTCGTTTTATCACCCGCGAGGAGGCCAAGGAGATTGTCCGTAAGAACGAAGAAGCCGGTCTGGTCATGCAACCCTTTAATTCCCAGAAAATCGGCGGAATGTGCAGCTGCTGCGGTGATTGCTGCGGCGTGCTCCGGTCGCTGAAGATGCATCCATCACCGGCTGAGATGGTGCAGAGTAATTATTTCGCGCAGGTTGATGAGACCGAATGCACGGGTTGTGAAAGCTGTCTGGAGCGTTGTCAAATGGACGCCATCGCGGTGACTGACGGCACTGCGGCAATTAACCTGAAGCGCTGCATTGGCTGCGGACTGTGCGTGACCACCTGTCCGGTTGATGCAATCGAATTAATCAAAAAACCCGAGGATCAGCTGTACGAACCGCCCAAAACCGGCGCGGAAACCTATATTCGTATTATGCAGGAGCGGGGGAGGATGTAAAAGTTGATTGGGTTGATTGAGTTGATTGGGTTGATAAGTTGAGAGGTGCGGGTTGCGAGGTTCGAGTTGCGGGTTGCGAGTTGCGCGTTACGGGTTGCCAGGATTACCGTCCAAGGATCAGGTTGGTACAGATGTTGTTCTCCGTCATTCGGTGTTTAAAAAGGACAGAATTCATTCAATATTCAATTTTCAATCTTCAATTTAGTGCCCATGGCTGCCTTTACGATTACCATCACCAATAATCTGCGGTTGAAAAATGTTCCGCCCGAGCTTCTGGCTATTCTCACCGAAAAGCTGGAAATATTAAACCCCAAATGGATAGAGAATGAAAGGATGGGGCGCTGGAACCGGGGTACCCCTCAGTTGTTGCGTTTCTACGATAAGGTGGGCAGCTCGGACTTGTGGATTCCGCGGGGCTACATGCGACAGCTGATTTTGCTGTGTCGGAAGTATGACCTGAAATATGAAATTGACGATCAACGCAGGCATCTTGCTCCCGTCGACTTTTCTTTTAAAGGAAAGCTGCGGCCGTTTCAGCAGGTCGCGGTGGATCGCATGCTGGCCAAAGATTTCGGCACGTTGAGTTCGGCGACCGGGTCCGGTAAAACAATTATGGCCCTGTACATGATTGCCCAACGCAGGCAGCCGACGTTAATAATTGTTCATACCAAAGACCTGGCCGTCCAATGGACCCTGCGCATCGAAAAATTTCTCGGCATTGAAGCTGAAAAAGTCGGTTTAATCGGCGGTGGAAAGAAGGAGCTGGGAGAAAAAATTGCCATCGCCCTAGTGCAATCTCTG
>Ga0307426_1001142_pt1 | contig 17823 bp, 21 predicted proteins | sample SalMarWE160340MG_FD_202165 | JGI IMG/M metagenome (GOLD analysis project Ga0307426, IMG submission 202165) | Salt marsh sediment microbial communities from the Plum Island Ecosystem LTER, Massachusetts, United States - WE1603-40 | ecosystem: Environmental > Aquatic > Marine > Intertidal zone >... | reverse complement strand
ACCCGAACGGTTCATCCAGAATCAAAGGTGATATAGACATCGTTTTTCCGGAGTTCGTCGAGCGTCTTCTCCAAACCCCTTGTTTGCACCATCTGCCGCAAATCACCAAATTCACAACCGGCAATCTTCAACAATGGCCGGTAAGGGCTCCGTGGGTTCTCGAATATGGCTTTTTCAGCCAGGCAAAGAAAATTTTTTTCCCTTTGCTGAAACCGATGTCGGACAATCTGTTCCGCCTGTTTCAAGGTGAGGACAGTTTTGAAAAAGCCTCTTAAGCCAAAGAGAAAATGTAAATATGATCGTATCTCGCGGATGAGTTCATTCATGCAGAAAAATCCGTCGGTAATGGAACTGCCAGATCAGCGAATCATTTATAACGAGTAGCTGCGCATACTGCCGAATAACGAGTGATCCCGAGACTTTGTCTGCAGATCGGATGAAACTCATACGGCAGGAGGGCTCGTGAGGCATCCGTCTTCATAATCCAGAAATACTTTCCTGTCAACATGTACCTGGATTAACGTCTGGATAAAGCAAGGAATGCCGGGTGATGTGAAAAGATGTTGTTTTTAGCGGTGGACTACAGAGAAATTTCCCTTGTATATCAAGGCCAGAGTGACCGCGAACCTGACGCTCCTCGCGCCGTCCTTGCATCAGGTTTACGCCGGATGGCAGGTCTACAACACCTTTATCCTTGGGAACTGATATATTGCTTCAATTCGGAGATAAATTTTGCCCGCTCCGACGCATCGCCATTGATCCGCTCTTTCACCTTTTTCCACGTTGGTGAACAATTCTTATATTCCACATCCACAATGGGGTGGATCACCCTGTCAATATCCTTCTTGTTCTGTTTGTCTACGGTGATTCCCGCTTCCTCCAGGATGTCTTTCATATACCTGAAATAACATGACATGTTTTGTCCCTTCAGCTCCTCGGTCGTCAAGCCACGTTATGTCTTCTTGTTCATCAGTTCTCCGAGGGCCGCCAGATGTTCTTTTTCCTGTTGTGCCAGGCCATGAAGCAGCTTTTTCACATCCGGTTCTTTAATCTCCTCCGAGTACCGCATATAGAGATCCATGGCCTGGGCCTCAAACATCATGGCGATAGAGAACACGTCGTCCATGGAATATTCCTGTCCCATGACCCTTTCCATAAACTCCCCTGTGGTGAGGCCCCCTTCCAGGACTCCAGAGGCAACCCGTGTCTCGAATGCCTCACCCTCATCATCCGCTTCTGTTATACTCCTGTAAAGGTCAAGAAGCTGATCTTTATGTTTTTCTTCGATCCCTGCCAGCTTCTTGAGCAACTGTGCTGTTTCTGCGTCGCCTGTTTTTCCCGAAACCTCGGTATAGAAACCGCCCAGGTTCTTTTCCATGCCGCAGGCAAAAAGGATGATGTCCTGGGGCGTTTCAATGCCCTTCAAACGTTCCAAACTCATCTCCGGCGGCCCGGCCACCTTGAACCCGTGCCAGGCCTTGATGCCTCCTTTCAGGTTGTAGACTTTTCTGAAACCCTCACCTTCCAGTATCTGCGCAGCAGCACGGCTGCGTCCGCCGGCAGCTCAGTAGGCAATGACGGGTTTCTGCGGATCCAGTTCACGAAGACGGTCAGTGAGCGCAGGCAGGGGAATCAGTTTGGCTCCGGGTATCCGGGCTTTTGCATATTCTCTTTCCTGCCTCACGTCCAGCAGGGTATATGATCCCTCCTGGTGTTCCTCAATGAATGTCCTCGCTTCATCCGCAGTTATATCCTGGACCGGCTTAAACAGCGACATGAGTTTCATCTATTGACTCTTCTTATTTCCCGGAAAAGAGGTCCGATAAAGCTGATGCGGCCTGCCCTTCAGCCATTGCCTTGGTGACCCTGTTGAAACCTTTAGTATCTCCCAGCATGATACAGCCTATAATTCTGCCTTCCTCCATAACCAGCTTTTTGTAGGTTTTCTCATCCTGGACCACTGTTGACTCGAGTTTCCCTTCCGCATCTATGTTTCCGGCCGAGGCAAGATCGATTCCCACCACTTTCAGGCTGTTTGCCATAGTGGTCCCTTCATATCGCATATCACCTCCTGCCATATTCGTTCCTGCAATCTTTCCCTGTTCCATGGCTGCAGGCCAGATGCCGTACGGCATCCCCCTGAACTCCGCCACATCACCGGCCGCATAAATATCCGGTTGGTTTGTAGCAAGGTGTTCATCCACTTTGATGCCCTTATCGCACTCCAGCTCGAGTGACGCGGCAAGCTCCATATTGGGACGAACACCGGCTGAAATAACCACCATTCCCGTAGGAATAGTTTCACCTCCCTCGAGGATGACTCCCTTGACCTGATTCCCTCCTCCAATTTCCTGGGTTTTGGCACCAAGTCTGAAAGAAAACCCCATTGCCGCCATCATTGTCTGGAGCCGCCGTGCCCCTTCCACATCCAGCTGCCTGGGCAGGAGCCTCGGAAAAAACTCCACGACGGTAATCTCTTTTTTCAGTTTTCGCAGGGCATTTCCTGCCTCGAGGCCCAGCAACCCCCCTCCAATGAGGACCACATGGTCATTTTTCTTCGCGGCGGAAGAGATAGCACGTGCGTCCCTGATGTTTCGAAGGGCATACACACCGCTGGTTTCGGCTCCCTTGATGGGGGGAATAAATGAATGACTGCCGGTTGCAATCAGGAGCACATCATAGGGGATTTCGTCTTTGTCTTTCGTCACGAGTGCTTTCTCGCCGGGCTTCACGTCCATCACCCGGGTGACGAGCCTGAGATCAATTTTCTGCTCGCGGTACCACTCTTCCCCTTTCGCGGCGAGATCTTTCTCAGATATGTCCCCGGAGACATATTCATTCAGGCGAATCCGGTAATAGAAGGAAACATCTTCATCGGTTACGATGGTGATTTCCCCCTGTTCATCGTTCTTGCGGATATACTCCGCCGCCGTCGTTCCTGCGACGCCATTCCCGATAATCACATACTGTTTCATCATGAAGTCTCCTTTTCCTTATCCGCTCCTGCCGTCATCACACGGTTCATCATCGTCTGATCCCCGGGCGTGCTCAGCACTCGGGGCCGTGGTACACGCAGGGAGTTGCTCGTTCAACTGCTTCTTTTTCTCCCTCTCTTTTTCCTCTTGCAATTCCTTTTTCTCCTTGTCTTCCATCTCTTGATCCCCCTTTATCAACAAAAAGGCATTCTGAATTGGTACAGAAGAAGACTTGCTGATCTCTGTTTCCATTACTCATACAAGATGTTTCTATCTCCCGGTGAGCTCCGCTTCAAGATCCTTGATATACTGGGCGATCAGCACCCCCAGATAGATGCATGCATTTCCATCCATGCAGGCATCCGCGTCCTGTTTGTCAAGAAAGGCATGACGCTTGCTGGCACCTTTGGCAAAACTCACGACCCAGGCGTTCCTCCCTTCATCGAACTGGAGCCCCACATTGAGCCCGTAGGTCTTGATTTCAGGATACATTTCAAATAACTTTCCTTTCAGTTCTTCTTCACTGTAACTCATTTCTTTCCTCCTTTCTAAAATGGATTGTTTACAGATAAAATGATTCGCGAACGCTTTCAGCCCGGGCTTCCCCTTCCAAACAAGCTTGCTTTTAAGCAAGAAATAGGATATGAGGTTCGATACCCGATTCTCAGTTTTAACCTATATCATTTTCTCTTCGAAAAATCAGCCCTATTTTGGAGGTCTCAAAAAGGAGGGCCCACACAATGTCCGAAAAAACAGAAAAAAATCTCGCATACGCGTTCGCCGCCGAATCAAAGGCAGCAATTCGGAATGACGCATTTGCAAAGAAGGCCGACAAAGACGGTTATGCACAGATCGCTCGTCTCTTCAGGGCCGTCTCCAATGCAGAGTCCGTCCATGCACGCAGATTCCTGCTCCTGATGCGAGGCAAGGTAGGATCAACCGAAGAGAACCTTGACGCGGCCTTCCACAACGAAATCAAGGCTAATGTGGAAGAGTATCCAGGGCTTATTAAGGATGCCACCGATGAAGATAACGAGGGCGCACTGCGGGCTTTTTCCCACGCGCGTGACGTGGAAAGCAGGCATGCGGAACTCTATAAAAAGGCCATGAATGACATGCTGGCAGAACGCCGTTCCAAGTACTACGTTTGCCAGGTCTGCGGTTATATCAGCGAGGACGAACCGCCCGAGAATTGTCCGGTATGCGGTGCTGTCAAAGCAAAATTCAAGCTGGTTGAATAGGAAACAAGAAGGAGAAATATTATGAGCTTTCAAGGTTTCAGGGAAATCATCAAATTTGCTATTGAAAAAGAAAAGGAGGCGGTTTTCTTTTACGAAGACGCGAGTTCCCAGCAAAAGTTTTCAGATGCCCGCAAAATGTTCAAGGACTTTGCCGACGAAGAGCGCAAACACCAGGCTCTGCTCGAAGGATTTCTTAAAGGTGAAAAAACCATTGCGGATTACGATCTGAAATGGATCCCGGACATGAAACGAAGTGATTACCTCGTGGATATCCCGTATGAAAAGGGTATGTCCTACGCGGATATTCTGCGCCTTGCAATGAAACGAGAGGAAAAATCTCTTGCCCTTTACAACAAGCTCGGCCGGGAAATCGATGACAAAGAACTGGATCGGATTTTTAAGATGCTAGCTCAGGAAGAGGCCAAGCACAAACTCGCTCTCGAAACATTGTATGACGACTATATGGCCAAGATGGGAGATTGATTTTTCGCCCCTTCCCTCGGGATCCGGTAGAGCGGTGCCAGACTGTCCGGAGAGACGCCCAGATGGCAGCCCGTCATGATGATCCAGTTGATCAGAGTCGTTCGAACCACCCCCACGCGCTGCCACCGTCTGCCAGACGTGACAGCCTCGGCCTCTGCGATCCTGATGCGGCCGTGTTTCCGGAGGCGGCGCACCAGGAGCAAATCTTCCGCGATGGAGACATGGGGAAACCCACCCACCGCGTTGAATTGCGCTCTCTCAATGAACAATGCCTGGTCCCCATACGGCAATTGGAAGAGGCGAGACCGGACATTCGTCATCCATTCAACAGCGCTGATGAGCGGCACCCGGCAGTCGGTCTTGAACCGGAATGCGCCTCCCGCAGTCCTTTTGGGGAGAAGGGTCTCAAAAACACGGTCCACATAGCGTACCGGGAGGAGCGTATCTGCATGGAGGAAAAGGAGCACTTTTCCCTTTGCTGCCGCTGCCCCCGCGTTTTGCTGGAATGCGCGCCCCTTCCTTGTCGCGACAACCTCTGCACCGCCCTCTCTGGCAATATCCCTGGTGCGATCTCTGCTGCCGCCATCCACCACGATGACCTCCGCGTCCCGGTCCCTCGCCGCAATGATGGTTTCTCGTATGCTGTCCTCTTCGTTCAGGGCAGGAATGATGACCGACAGGTACCGCCGCCCTTGCGCCAACCGGGGATTCCATTTCTGTAGATCTTCAATGGTGTCCACATCCATAAGTGGCTTCAAGAGATAATACTTCAGCCCCTTGCTCTTGACCACCATAAGAGTTTGATCGAGCACGGTATGGCTTCCCCATGCTATTCTCTCAAAGATATCCAGAGGCCGATTCATTCCAACGAGCCAGTATCCGCCATCCGTACTGGGGCCCAAAACCACGTCTTTTTCCCGAAGCACATCAAATGCTTCCTGCAAATGGCCGCGTGTCAGGCCCGGGATATCCGTGCCCACGAGTACTACATGCCTGCATCCTTTCTGGAATGCTTTCACGAGCGCAGCATGCATGCGCTTCCCCACATCCCCCTTTTCCTGTTGGGAAAAGAGGATCCCGCGCCCCAGCCAGTTGCCTATTTTGTCCCTGCTGCCCCCATCAAAGCAGAACTCCGCATCCCTCCCGGGGCCGGAAGTGAACATCCTGACCGTATGAACGGTGGCTTCAGTAAGCTGTCGCTGCAGATCGGCCGCCCCTGCAGGCCCCAGATGCGGCAATAGGCGCGTCTTCACCTTGCCCGGAAACGGGTACCGCCCGAAAACAATGATCCTTTCTCTTTTCGTCTCTCTCCCCATAGATTCCTTATATTACTACTCATCTTCCTCTTCCAAGAAGACTCTTCCTTCCCCAGGATAAACAATTTTTTCTCCATCGGTGACCGTTTCCGGGGAAGGCCAGTGACCCGGTTGAGGATCTGATCCTTCCAGCGCTACAAGGCTTGGTTTCTTGTCCTTCATCCTCGGTTTTTTTCTTACATCAACTTCTGGAACAGGTGCAGTAAATTCTATGGGGATGTTGTTGGGATCAAAGCTGTAGATCGAATGGATGAAGCCATGATCAACCACTTCTGAAACCCAGAAACCGGCTCCTTCCAGGCGACCTTTAAGACTCCAGAGATCGTCGTCAGTTTCTACCTCGAACGACACGTGATCGAAAGCGAATGGCCCCTTTACCGGCACACCGTGATCTTTTTCAGAGATGTTTTCTACCCCCGGCCATTCGAAAAAAGCGATCATATCGTGCGCTGAAATCTCGAAAAAGTAGTGCCGGTAGCCGGGCCTTCCGAGGCCCGCCACAAGACGCATTCCCAGAAGGTCCCTCCAGAAGCGAATGGTACGCTCCATGTTTCTTGTGGCCATTGCCAGATGGTTTATCCCGGTGTATCTGATCATTTTTCTCTCCTAAAAAATATTTCTCCTGAGGCGGACCTCGAGGCGCTGGATTGAAAGGGAGACCGGGACCGTCAGAACCATGTACAGGACCGTGACGGTAATCCAGATCTCGAATACCAGGTAGGTGGATGCCATCAATTCCATCCCCTGAAAGGTCAGTTCCTGCACGGAGATCACGGAAACAATAGCTGAATCTTTAATCGTTGAGACAAACTGCCCTGCCAGCGGCGGCAGGATTTTTCTGATGGTCAGGGGGAAGATAACAAGCCTCATCAACTGCCAGCGCGACAACCCGATGGCACGGCCGGCTTCCCATTGTTCCTGCTCAATGGACTGGATCCCTGACCGGATGATCTCCGCGATATAGGCTCCTTCGAAAAATCCGAGGGTTACCAGGGCCGACACAAACGGGACAAAAAGGCTCGGCGGGCTGAAAACGATCCCCACCAGAGACTGGAATCTCGCCGGCAGGGATTGCAGCAGCCCCTGGAAATCAAGATTTCCCACCACCTGGGTACTGACAAAATAATAGAAAAGAAAGATCAAGACAATGGGGGGAAGGTTCCGGTTAAATTCAATGTAGGCCCTGGAAAGGAGCCGCAAAAACAGAATTCTGCTGATGCGGCACAGTCCCATTATGGTGCCCAGCAGGATGGCCAGCAGTGTTCCCCAGACGCTCAACCGAATCGTTGCAAAAAGACCCTGGAGGAGCAGATTCGAAACCCATGTCCCCTTCCCTGGGTCAAATCTCAGGAGATACTGGGGAATGGCAGACCAGTTCCAGTGGTAATCAATACCAACCTTGATCCGGTATGTCAGCCAGATTCCCGCGGCCAAGAAAAGGAGAATCAAGGTTATATCCAGCCAGGACCATTTTTTCTTCATCGTTTCCGGCACAGCCGTTACTACCCCGAACCCTATTTCAGGAGACCTTCCCAGTCTCTCGTTTCAAACCAATAGTGTTTCCTCTCCTTGAGCCACCCTTCTGCCTTGACCACGGTGATCCAGTTGTTTAAGAAATTCAGGGTATCAAAATCGCTTTTCCGGACGGCAAAACCGATGGGCTCTCTGGTAAATGTCCCCTGCAGGGGCAGAAAAAGCCTCTCCGGGTATTGTAGGGCGAGGAAAGCAGGGAGAGGGGCGGACGCAACCATGGCATGAGCCCTTCCATTTACCACCTCCTGGATCGCCTGGGATTCGTCGTCAAACTGCCGTAGTTCCGCCTTCGGCATATACTTCTTCACGGCCGCTACCGGCGTCGCTCCCAGCCTGACCGAAATCACCACACGGGGTTGATTGAAATCGTCCAGGGTCTTGAAACCTGCGGCCAACTTCTTATTTGCCACAAGAGACATACCTGTTTCATCATAGGGAATGCTGAAATTTACTTTCAGGTTCCGCTTCGGGAGGATTCCCATGCCCCCGATAATCACATCAAACTTGCCTGTGAGAAGGGCCGGGATAATGCCCGCCCACTTCGTGGGCACGAATTGCACCCTGACACCCATATCCCTGGCAACCCTCCTTGCCACATCTATCTCAAACCCGACCAATTTTCCGGTCTTGTCCTTCATGGCCCACGGCACAAAAGTAGACATCCCCACCCGCAGGACACCACGCACTAGCACCTGCTCAATCGTGCTCTCATCCACGAGCTGTTTCTGGATCTGTCCTGCAAAACCGAAACCTGGCAACCACAATAAAAGAGCAACTGCCATCAATACGACTACAAATCTCCTGGTTTCCATACATTCCCTCCTTTATCATCCAGTGATCATCTGCAACATCTCATTCTTCACACCCTTTGTGAAATGAGCCATGCCAAAACATCCCGGCCAGATTGAGAGGCCTGGATCTCTCCGTTCAAAGTATCCATTTCCCATTAGCCCGGGATCCTGAGTCGGTGTTCCATGACATTAATGACCGCGGACAACAGCAGCGCAAGCGCCAGGTAGATCGCCGCCACCGTAAACCAAACCTCGAACACCAGGTACGTTTCCGAGATAATCTCCTGCCCCCGCATGGTCAGGTCATAAACCGCTATAGTACTCACCAGGGCTGAATCCTTTACCAGGGAAATTGCCTGGCTGGTCAACGGGGGCAAGACCCACCTGATGGCCTGCGGCAGTATGACTTTTCGATAGGCCCCGAACTTGGTGAGACCCAGGCTGTAGGCAGCATCCCATTGTTCTCCCGGGATGGAAATGATCCCCGCCCTGATGATTTCCGAGGCATAGGCACCCTCGAAAAAGCTGAGGGCCAGGACGGCCGCGTAAAACCGGGGAATACCCAGGATTGGCCCCAGGACAAAGTAGACGAAAAAAATCTGGACCAGGAGCGGCGTATTCCTGACCACTTCCAAGTAGACACGGGCAAGGGCACTTCCCACGAAGGAGCGGGACAACCGCAAGAGTGCGGTTAGCAGCCCAACAGCAAATGCCAGGACAAAGCTCACCAACGTAATCCGGCAGGTAACCAGCAATCCCTGAATGAGTGGCCCTGCAACAAGTGTCCCGTCCCTGCTCCAAAGGAAATACTTTGGAATTCGGTACCACTGCCAATGATACCCGAGTTCTTCAGTGTGATACACCAGAAAAAAAACCATTCCCAGCAGAAGCACTAAAAAACCACTTATGTCTCCCAGTGATCGGTATCTGGATTTTGCCCGCGCTGTCATTTCTCCCGAAACTCTCCCGCTCCTCTCAGACCTACCTGGTTTCATGACTCATGAGTGACCTGTGACTAAAATGCACCCGAAACCTTTCGTGTCATCCTATTCAATGTCAAATCGATACCCAATGCCAAATGACCTAATCGTATAAGAACGCGAGTGGTTACGAATATCCGCCGCTGTTTTAGACTGATGTATTTTTTCGTTTTGCCATTTGGATTTCATTTGACATTTTAGCTTTGACATTTATTTGTTTCCGGCTTGCCCGCCCTTCTTCCATTGATCACTTCTTTGAAACACATGGCCACTTTCTTTTCTTATGGTGCCATTTCTTCCGCGCTGATTGCCGCCCCCAGCAAGGCTGCCTTGCTGTCAAGGATGACCCTGACGGGTATCTTCTCCAGGAATCCCTGGAACCTCCCCTTGCTGGTAAATGCCTTCAAAAAAAGATCCTCCTTCAGGGCCGGCAGAATTTTCGGCGGAATACCCCCGCCCAAGTAGACCCCTCCCGTGATCATAGCGGTCAAGGCCAGGTTCCCGCATACGGCCCCAAGCACCGAAACAAAATGATCCAGGGCTCGCCTGCACAGGGGAAGGCCGTTTGTGAGCGCGGCGTCTGTGATGGTCTTGGCAGGGTCCATGGTTTCAATACGTTCTTTGAACCAGCCTGGTTCTTGGTATCTTCCGGAGTTCTTGAGCCATTGGTAAATATTCACCAGGCCCTGCCCAGAGAGTACCCGTTCCACGCTCACATGACCGAATTGTCCGTGCAGATAGTGCCACAGGGAGACTTCTTCCTCGGTCCTGGGAGCAAAATCCACATGGCCCCCTTCAGATGAGATCGGTACATAGTGGTGATCCTGATAAACCAGCAGGGCCTCTCCCAGCCCGGTTCCCGGAGCCACAACACCGATGGGACCATGCCGCTGTCCCCGTTCCTGATTGAGAGGGCAGATCTGATTGCCATGAAGAAACGGGACAGACAGGGCCGTTGCCGCCAGATCGTTGAGGAGGCGTACCTTCTTCCACCCGAAATAATTCCTGATCCTCGTTTCCGAAACCACCCATGGAAGATTCGTAGTCCTGGATCGGCCGCTCACCACAGGGCCCGCAATACCAAAGGCAGCACTTGCAGGAGAGAGAGCATGTTTCTTGGCAAAGTGCTCAAGGATGGTCTCCAGCCCTTTTGCGTCCCTGCTGGCATAGGTGCGCATCGTCTTCAGGCGCGGCCTTCTTTTCCCCGGCTCAAAAAGGCCGATATTTGTCTTGGTCCCCCCGATGTCCCCGGCAAGGAACGTTTTCTCATTGGGCATTTCACGCACCGATCGTCTCCTTTGAAAGCAGGGTGGCCGCTTCCCGATCAAGCATCCAGGTCAAAGACCCGCTGGCAGGCAGGACATGGGAGGCCGGGAGGTGGGGTTCATGATCTTCAATCACGGACTTCACCATTTCCGCCTTTTCCTTTCCCGACACAAGAAACACCACATTTCTCGCCTTGTTGATAACGGGGAACGTTATGGTAAGGCGGGGAACATCGGGATCTCCTCCCGTCACCGGGACCACCCTTCTTTTTCGCTCTTCCAGGGCACTGTGATCGGGGAAAAGAGACGCGGTGTGGCCGTCCGCTCCCAGCCCCAGGAAGACCAGATCGAAGGCCTCCGGGATCTCCTTTTCGTAGCGCAATGCCCCCTCCTCCGGCAGTAGATGGCCCGGCATAGGATGAACGTTTCCGATCGGGATATCAATGTTGTCCAGCAGATCTTCTCTTGCCCGGCCGTAGTTGCTCCACCGGCTGTCCGCAGAGACGCACCGTTCATCACCCCAACAGAGATGGACCTTGCTCCACGGAATCCCGGAGCAATAGGGTTTCTGCGCGAGGAGCGCATGCATCTTCCTTGGGGTCGATCCGCCCGAAAGGGCCACCATGCACCTGCCTCTAGCCTCCACTGCACCCTCAACAACCTCAGTAAAAAAACGAACTCCCTCTTCCGCAAGAGCTTCCACAGTTTCAACAAATATAATTTCTCTCGTCAGTTTACCAGTTTTCAAATCACGGTCCTTTTTAGAAGCGGGGAGCCGTTCCTTCCCTCCCCCAAATGAACCACTTTTTACTCCCCCTTGAATTTCTTGATGATCTTGGGGATAAAAAAGGAAAAGACAAAGAGCCCGATAGAGAAAAATACCTTGAACGAAATCAGATCCCCCCACTTCCCCGATGCCCACACCTCCTTCAGGGTCCCGACGAAAAAGGTAAAAATAAAGGTCCCCACGATAATACCGAGGCCTGTTCCAAAAAGATAATCCCTGAAACGCACTTTGGTAAGCCCCATACCGAAATTCATGGGCGTAAACGGAAAATAGACCAGCCGGAGATAGAGGACCGTGGCAAACCCGTTTCGTTCTATGGCGTCGTCATACTTCTTGAGCCGATCTCCGATCAACGACGCGGCAAACTCTCTCCCCAGGGTCCTGCCTATGAAAAAGGCGGCACTGGCACCGCCCATGGCCCCGAACCAGACATAGACAAACCCCTTGTATGGGCCGAAAATGGCTGCTCCCAACCCAGTCAGCAGTGTCCCCGGGATAAAGAAGCAGATCCCGGCCGCGTAGATGACCATGAAGGCAATGGGCGCCCACAAACCCAGGGATCCGAGAAAATCACTCAGGGCATCGGCGGTGAGACGCTCCTTTACCGGCGTAAAACGGACCACAACGACGGCTACGGAAATAAATACCAGCAGCAACAGCGCCTTCAGCACAGCTCCTTTTCGCGACTTTTCGGCCATATTTTTCGTCTCGGGTACGTTCGTCGGGGTTCCGTGGATGTTACGAAAGACCCTCGGCCTGAACTCAGGCTACGATGGCGCCCCCTCAAGTGAATCCCGGGCCTGCCATACACGTATAGCAATGATCCCCAACGGCTATGGGGCTTCCCGGTTCAGGGGGACCGTCCATTGCGGAGACATGGGTCTTTTGCTTTCCCATGGGCAATTTTTTCGCCAGATTGAAGTCACAGTCATAGAGGTTTCCGTCCCACCTCACGGAGACCAGCGTTCGACACATCACCCCATTGAGGGCGCAGGGATTAAAACCCTTTGCCAGGCGATCCAGGTACGACTCCAGGTTCCCTGAAACGCGAAGCCACTCGCGAAATCTGCCGAGGGGGACATTGGCAAAGATGTAAAGCCGGTTAAAGCGTATGCTCCATTTCTTCTGCAGCTGATCACGGAATCTCTTTTCAGCCTGTGCCTGGGAAGGGGGAAAAAAGGCGCCGGTAGGGTTGGATACTAGGTCCAGCTCAAGCCCGGTACCCTCCATCCCGTACCCGGCCTCGTTCAAACGCCGGAGGGCCCGCATACTTTTTTCAAAAACGCCGGTTCCCCTCTGGGATTCGGTTTGTCTCGGATTAATGGAAGGAAGGGAGGCCACCACCACTACTCGGTACTCGCGGAATACTTTGATAAAACGCTGGGGTCCAACCTCTTCCATGGCCGAAAGGTTCGATCTCACCATCAGCCGATCACACAATGGTGCGACGGCTTCCAGGAACGGCATGAGGTGCGGATGGAGTTCGGGTGCACCCCCGGTGATATCGATCACTTCAAAATGTCCTCTGTCAGCATAAGAAACGACCTCATCCATCACCCTCTTATCCATGAGCTCGGTTCGGTCGGGGCCTGCTTCAAGGTGGCAGTGCTTGCACGCCTGGTTGCAGAGGAGACCGACGTTGACCTGCAGGGTGGTCGTCCGATTCCGCACCAGGGAAAGGCCATGTTTCTCAAGCATGGCCCGGAACGGCTCCACCTGGACCTCAGGGTGCTCGATGCCATGGAATGTTTCCACTTCAGAAACAGCGGTTTTCATGAATCTCACATCTCCTTTGTCTTACATGGACAGCTTCTCGGCCACATTCCGCATCTGCACCCCGTGGACCAGCGAGGCCCCGCCGCGGATGGCCGTTACCACGTGAATCGCTTCCGTCATTTCACCGACGCTTGCCCCCTTGTCAAGACAGGCCTGGGTATAGGCGTCTATGCAGTAGGGACACTGGACCGTATGGGCCACGGCAAGGCCGATCAGGGCCTTCTCCCGCTCTGAAAGCTCTCCCTCCGCAAACACCGCGCTGTAGTAGTCAAAGAACTTCTTGGCAAGCTCCGGCGCCTCTTTCCCTATTTCCTCGAATTTTCCCAAGTCTTCCGGCTTGTAATAGGTTTCCATCTTCACCTTCCTTTTCTTCTGGAACTCGTTTTCATCAAATATAGACATTTAAATCTTCCAACCAAGTCATGACCCCCAAGAGCCGGGCAAACGGTATGACCCTAACCCCTCTGACCCGGCCCGTCGCTTCCTGCCGGGTAGAAGCGAAGCATTTCCGCCCGGTCGCCACAGGCCTCACATTCCTCTAGGATGGGCGTCAGAAAAGACCAGCAGAGTTCCACGCCATCCTGACGCCAGAAGAGCATATGATCCCCCAGCATGCAATCCAGAAACACCTTCTCATACGCTTCCAGGACCGGTCCCTTGTAGCTCTGCCTGTATAGAAAATCCATGGTCACTGTTCTCAGCAACACCCTCGCGCTCGGATTCTTGGTCTCAAAAGTCAACTGGATTTCTTCTTCAGGATAGATGCCCAGGACCAGCCTGTTGGACACGATCTCCTCTCCAAGAACCTCGCGAAATATGGAGTGAGGAACCTCCCTGAAGTGAATCACGATTTCCGTCAGCTTTTGGGCGAGTCGTTTGCCTGATTTGATAATAAATGGAACGCCCTGCCAGCGCCAGTTGTCCACAAGGACCCTCATCCTGGCAAAGGTGGGAACCAGAGAATCCGAAGCCACTCCCGGTTCATCCCTGTACCCGGGAACCGCCACACCATCGACACGACCCGAAGTATACTGCCCCAACCTGAGGTATTGGTCCAGATCCTTTAACGGAAACGGTCTCAGCGCACGGTAAACCTTCGCCTTTTCGTCTCTTATCCTATTAGCATCGAATTGGGCGGGAGGTTCCATGGCCGTCAACGCAAGAAGCTGCATCATATGATTTTGAAACATGTCCCTCAGAACGCCTGCCTGTTCATAATACCCTGCCCTGTGCTCGACGCCGAGGGCTTCGGCCGCGGTGATCTCCACAGAGCGAATGTACCTTCGGTTCCATAAGGGTTCGAAGATCGCATTGGCAAAACGGAACATCAGGATGTTTTGGACCGTTTCCTTGGCCAGGTAATGATCGATCCTAAATATCTGGTGTTCCTTCCAGTGCTCGTGAATGGCCCGATCCAGAGCCATGGCAGAAGAGAGATCACTGCCAAAGGGTTTTTCAACCACAATCCTGGACCAGCTCTTTTCATTTTCTTTTGAAAGTCCGGTCTGTCCCAGCATCTTCGCAGTCGATTCGTAGAGTGAGGGAGGAATCGCCAGATAAAACAACCTGTTTCTGTCCAGCCCGCGCGCCTTCTCGAGTTTTCTCACAAAACCGGCAAGGGAGACGAACGAAGCATCCGAGTTGTAATCCACCGTTTGGTAGTGCAGAAGACCGGAAAATCTCTCCCAGTCGGATTCATCAAAATCTCCCTTGTCCTTCAGTGCCTTTTTCATCCGGTCCCTGAAACTGGAATCGTCGAAGTTGGTGCGGGCACACCCCACAATGAGGGTTGGATCCGGAAGCCCCCCATTGCGGAAAAGGTTGAAAAGGGCCGGCACGACGCTTCGCGCCGTGAGATCCCCGGACGCCCCTACGATAACAACCGAGCAGGGGTCCGGAAGCCTGTCAATGAGACAGGATTCCGTCGGTACCTTGAGATCGGATGTGGTGGTTGAAGCAATGATTGTATCTTCCATAGTCACATTCCTTGAATGAGCTGTTAGCTAACAGTTCACTAATGATTCAGATTCCAGTCATAGAACAAATACTCCACTTTTATGTCATTCATGTGTTCCTCAAGGTATTCTGATTTTTCCCGGTCAGCCAGGAATAGCATCAGGAAGCTAAACATCGCTTCTCTTGTTCCAAAATCCTTTCCATACCAGTGAAATATCTGGGATAGAAAGATCTTGTTTCGTTCAGGGAGAATGATGACTTCAGAGCTGTTCACAAAACTCTCCGCAGCCGCATCCAGTTGCAGGTCGATTTTCTCAGCCTCATAAAAGCGGATGGGCGCGCAGGAGCGTGAACCGCACACCAGCGCAAAGTGGATCCTGGGGTCAATTTCTTCCACGCTCAGAGATCGTCTCGGGTCGTTTTTTGCAAACTGGCGCGACATTCTATAGGGAGGCCTCGCATTGGCACGCAATATCCCATGTTCCATATCGTCGGGCGAAAATTGGTAATCGCCCACATTATAGGCAATATTGATAAAAAAGTCCGCAACTTCCGTAACCGAGGCGGTGAGCCCCAGTTCAACGATTCCATGTATGACGATAGTATTATAGAGGTTGACCCAGAAGGCCTTTTTTTCTTCTGGTGGAGAAAGGGTCTTGGGATTAAAAAAGCGGAGGCTTCCCGCGATATCCCGGTATCGCTCATATTCGGGTGATCCTTTCATGGCCTCATAATCCACCAAACCCCGGCCCATTTCACAGAACCGGTCTCTGAGGCCTGTGATCGAGGCCATCAGGGCCCCGGCCGGATCACTCGAGCCGGCATGAGACCGCTTTCGATCCAGATTCAAAATGGTTTTTTTCCCCAGGGCATGTCTCTTTCCCGTCCGTTTTCCGTATCCGGGGTCTCTCTCATAATATTCGTAGATCAGATCGAGAAAAAGGGCGGCCGTCCACGAAAAGCCGGGGGCTCCATAGCCTTTCCCGGTTTGAGAATCAAAAAATTCATAAAACCCGAATCGGATCGGCAATTGGATCATGTCCCTTCTAATGGCATCGGATTTTTCACGGTACCCGTACTCCTTGAGCCCCTGGGAGAGCATCCAGTTGATATTGATCCAGACCGGTCCTCGCCAGTAGTTGCGTGCGTCGAAATCCTCCCTTGTCATGTCGTAATTGCGGATGGTAAAACAGTTTCCTTGGCGCAAGGCACAGAAAGAGATGGAGTTCATGGATTCATACAGGATACCAGACTGCTCTTCAGATGCGGCCCCCGAAAAAAGGGGCATGAAGCTCGCTGCCGTAGCCGTATGGATGTGTTCTCCGGCCACGAGATCGATGGATTCGAATTTCCTGCACTCAGGACACCACATTTTTTCTCGAATGGCTTTTGAGGTGGTCTGTTGCCATTCCTCCACCTCTGTCACATCCTCACCTATGATTCGGCCAATTTCAGATAGGTCCCTGTTCGCCCTGCAGAGAATCGCGTTGAAAAGCACATCCTGGACGAGAAACGGACATTCCCTGTAGATCTCATCTTCCCGGTAGCCGTGACGCCTGAAAAGATCCACCAGATAGACATAGCGGTCATAATCCGCATCACTGGGACGCTGTTCCGCCGGTACGCCATGTTCCAGATCTTTGCGTCTGTACGGAGGGAGATTTTTTCTGTCGACGACCACATTCCCAATCGGTACGTCCCACGCCGGGGAGTTGTCCAGACCGGATTCCCAAGGGTGCCTGATATAGGCCAGGCCGGATTTTTCCGGGTCTCTGTTCAAGTAGAGGTAGCGGTGCAATGAAACCAGATTAGGGAATATTTCCCTCAGAAAATCAGGAGCCCTGCTTGTGCTTTTTGCGTGCTCGTAAATATGGAGACAGGCAATGGCGTGGAGGGGCGGCATGGTGATTCCGCTCGTGAGCCTCCCGTCCGGCACCTGCCAGAAATCCGGTTCCGGGAAATAGTGCCCGAGCGCCTCCGGGTTGAAGACGATCTGTGGGACCATTCCGTTCTCCCACTGGTTTTGGAAAAGGGACCGCAGTTCCTGCATGGCGCGTTTCTCGTCGTAATGGGCATATCCCATCGCGATAAAACCCGAATCCCAGTTCCACTGGTGGGGGTAGAGCCCCGGCGATGGTTTTGTGTAGGCCCCCGTCCAGTTGTCTTCCAGGATCCTTTTGGCCTGCTTCATGAATTTTCTGAACCCTCGTGCAGGGAAAGGTGAAAACAAGATTGATACCCCTTTGCTTAATCCGATCCGGTCTTTTTTACCGCATGCCCGCCGAATTCCCTTCTGAGTGCCGCAAGAATGCGATCCGAGAAGGTGTTTTCCTTCCTTGACCTGAACCTTTCAAAGAGGGAAAGGGTGATCACGGGGGACGAAACCCCGGCTTCAATGGCATGTTGCACGGTCCACCGACCCTCTCCGGAATCCTCCACATAACCTTGGATTTTCGAAAGATCCGGATCCGCCTGAAACGCCCCTTCTGCCAGCTCCAGCAGCCAAGATCGAATGACGCTTCCCCTGTTCCACACGTGGCTCAGGGAGTCATACGCCAGGTTTTTCCCATAAGGGGACGAGTCGAGCAGTTCAAACCCTTCGGCATAGGCTTGCATCATGGCGTACTCGATGCCGTTGTGGATCATCTTCACGAAATGGCCGGCGCCGCCGGCCCCACAGTAGAGATACCCTTCATCCGGTGCGAGGGACTTCAACAGAG
>Ga0307426_1001140_pt1 | contig 17838 bp, 16 predicted proteins | sample SalMarWE160340MG_FD_202165 | JGI IMG/M metagenome (GOLD analysis project Ga0307426, IMG submission 202165) | Salt marsh sediment microbial communities from the Plum Island Ecosystem LTER, Massachusetts, United States - WE1603-40 | ecosystem: Environmental > Aquatic > Marine > Intertidal zone >... | reverse complement strand
GCCCCAAAACCAAAGCCCATAAAATTAAAAAAATTTATACCGTTTTTTAAAGAACTTCTGCCCGGAGAAGCAAAACCCGGCGCCGATAAACCGCGCACCATCCCCCAGGCGATGAAAGATCACTTTTTAAACTGGCTGGCAGCCGACACCGGCCTCGAGGATTTCGAGTTAACCGAACGGCTCGGTCAAATCCTGGAAAATCTTTTTGAAGAGATCGAGAGCGAATTGGGTAGAGTTGCCGCCGAAGATCTTGAGCCGAAATATGTTCAGCTGTTTTTACTTGAGAAATAGCTTCTTTCTGTGTCAGGTGTTCTGCGGCCTGCCGGCTGTCGGAAGCGTCCAGTCTGACCGAAAAAGAAACTTAATGTAGTTTCACACGAGATCTTATGGGGACAAATTGAAATCAAAGAACAAAAATGACTAGACAAGCTATTTGTCTTGCGGCCTGACGCTCACCGATGGAAACAGGGACATATCCGTATGCGGTATAAATTTGGCGGCGCTGAAGCGGTTCATGAACTCCTGATTGACGTTGAGCTCCAGGTAGGTGATCCGGTTCCGGATACGGTCGATTTGTGCCAGGCTTTCAGCAGATGTGAGCGCCAGGGTGGCACCGCCCAGGGAGCTGTTGCCGAGCGGTTTGTAACAATCCAAAGGCAAATCCGGCAGCATGCCGATGGTGATGGCCGACCGCGGATCGATGAAGGCGCCGAAAGTTCCGGCCACATAAAATATGGTCAACTCTTTCAGCAGAATTCCAACCGACATGGTAATTGTCTCCAAAATTGTGTACATGGCGGCTTTGGATCGAATCAGGCTGTCAAGATCCGCCTGGCTGACGGTTAAATCGAAACCGGTGGCGGATTGCGCAGCCGGCACCACAACCAGATGTTTCAAACCCTCAATTTCCCTCAGACGTTTACCGCAATTCACCGGTACCAATTTGCCGCGGATATCAATCATGCCGGCCAGGAAAAGCTGGGCCGCCAGGTCGATAACCCCGGAGCCGCATATGCCCCCGGGCGGTTTATCTTCGATGGTGTGAAGATCAAACTCGCGGGTGTGCGGGTTGATCGCTATTTTATCGATAACCCCGGGTTGCGCCATCATTCCCATTCTCGTTACACCGCCTTCCAGCGCAGGCCCGGCCGCTCCGGCACAGGCGATCAACCAGCTTTCATTGCCGACCACCACTTCGGCGTTGGTTCCCACGTCAACTAAAATGGACGTGTCCGATGCGGTACAAAGCCCTGCATAGAGAATTCCTGCAATCAGGTCACCACCAAAGTAACTGCCGATGTTCGGGAATATAAATATTCCGGCCGCGGGGTTCACCTGCAGGCCGAGCTCAGCGGCTTTTAAAATTTCGGGTTTGTTGACCACCGGAATATACGGTTCGCGGATCATCCAGCGCGGATTGAGCCCTAAAAACAAATGGGTCATGGCCGTGTTGCCGGCCACGGCCAGGGCATGGATATCTTCCGGCTCAATCCGATTTGATCGGCATAGATCTTCGATGGCGTGGTTCAGACCGCCAATGATGAGATTATTCAGTTCAGCCAAACCGCCGCCGGTTTCCGTAAAATGAATACGGGTAAGGATGTCCGGCCCGACGGTTAACTGGGGGTTGTCAAAACCGGATTCGGCCAGAATTTGACCGTCGGCCAGATTCAACAGGCGCAACATGACCCGTGATGTGCCAAGGTCAACCGCCAGACCGGCGACCGGCCGTAAGTCGTTTGCAGCCCTGATATCGAGCACCGACCATTGCCGACGATTTTTAAACAATATGCATTGGATCTTAAAATCAGATTTTCGTAATAGATCCGGGAGCTTTTTTAATACCTTCAGGTCGATATAAATGGCATCATTCGTTTGAAGGACAGCTTTGAGCGTCGAGACAAGCCGTTCGGCGTCGGCAATGTTGTTCTGCAAAGACGGGGGCGGCAAAGAAACCGTGCGTAGCCATGGGGTTTTTGTATTGCTCATCTGTTATCGATGGTTGCCAGCATCCGATTGTTACGAACCCTGAACGGCTCAACCTTCGTTTTTATCCATCGCTGCTACTATCCGATTCATGACGTCACCGGCTTTGCCCATTATCAGATAGTCACTGAATTTACCGGTTAGCGGTGTTCTCTCCGGGTTGATTTCCACGACTTTGGCACCGCTTTGTTTGGCATAGACCGGCATCAGACAGGCCGGTTGAACAATGGCGGATGTTCCAACCACCAGCATCAGGTCACAAGCGGAAGCGGCCTGTCGGGAGCGCCACATGGCATCGGTGGGAATCATTTCACCGAAAAAGACGGCATCCGGCCGTAAAATTCCGCCACAATCACAGCGGGGAGGAATCACGCTGACGTCCACCTTACTGGTTTCATATTTCCTCATGCAGTCCATGCAGCGCTGCCAAGCAAAGTTGCCGTGAAACTCGATCACATCGGTGTTGCCCGCGGCCTGGTGCAGTCCGTCGATATTCTGAGTGATTACGGTTTTTAATTTTCCCATTTCTTCCAATTTTACCAATCCTTTGTGGCCATCATTGGGCAGGGCGGAATCGACAATTTTCTTCATTTCCTTGACAAGGAGGTTCCAGACTTTTGCCGGATCACGCATAAAAGCGTCAATATGGGCAATCTCCATGGGATCAAACCGCTCCCAGAGCCCCCCTTTCCCCCGAAAAGGCGGTATGCCACTCTCAGTCGAAATACCGGCACCGGTCAGCGCAACCACATACCGAGCGGCAGCCAGATCCGCAGCCGCTTTTTTTATAAGATCATCCATGGGTACCTCGTTACAGCTCAAACTCCATCTCAGCGGACACGCCGACACATTCCAGGTCGAGATCCCGGGCATTGATCAGATCCCGGCAATCTGTGACGATTTTATCCATCTCTTCGTCGGTGCGTTCCTGGTTTAGATGGAACAACCCCAGTTTTTTTACTGCAGCTTTCAGGGCCAGGTCAAGGGCGTCGGTGTAAACGGAGTGCCCCCAGTCAATGTAGGTTTTATATTCTGCGGGGGTGAATTCGGCATCATGGATAAGTAGATCCGCACCCCCGGCAAATTCAAGGTAATCGTTAAAGGCAAGCCCGCCGGGGTGAATATACCCCAGTTCATTGTCGGTTAAAAAAACAAAAGTTTTGCCGTCTTCAATGAATTTATATCCACTGCCGCCGTTGGGATGGTTGAGTGCAATGGGTACCACGCTGACCGACCCTATTTCAAACTCCGTCGGGCAGGCATCCGGGTAAGACATTTGAGCGGTAATATCCGAATATTTAACCGGAAAATTTGGCGGTGCCATGACTTTGGACAGGATGGTTTCTACAAATTTACTGTGAAAGGGGCAGCCGTGCATTCGTATGGTGGATCTTTTGAAATAGAGGGGTTTAAAAAATGGGAAGCCCATCAAATGATCCCAGTGGGCATGGGTGAAGAGAAAATTGAGATCAAAACATTTTTCCTCTGCCAGTTTATTGCCAAGTCTGCGAATCCCGGTGCCCGCGTCAACTACAATGGTATCACCACTTTTGGTCAGGATTTCCACACAGGTGGTGTCACCGCCGTACTTTAAATATTCCTTGCCTGAAACCGGTATGGATCCTCTCGAACCCCAAATTTTTATGTTCATGTCTATCCTTTTTGCTCCGTCTTTCCATAAAACGTATGCCAGATACCGTCATGGGTCCATTGCTTTAGGATTTTAACCGGCTGTCCGGCCAGCCGGCCGACGATGGCTTTGGCCTCGCTGCGCATAAGGCCGGAGAGAATGAAGTGCTTTTTGGCTAGAAATCCTCTGGAATTAATCAGATGCTGCATGACATCATAGTGAATGTTGGCAATGACAAGATCTGCCCTATAGGCGATCATATCTTCAGCTCGACCCCGGGCAATCACCACCCGGTCTTCCAGTTGATTGAGTCCGACATTGTTTTTGGCGGTTTTTGCTGCCAGCAGATTTAGATCCACGCCGACTGTACGCCTGCTTCCCAGCCGGGCGGCCGCCAGAGCCAGCAGGCCCGTGCCGGTTCCGAGGTCCAATACGGTTGAAAAATGAATCGATCGGGAGGCCAATTCCAGGGCCTCGAGGCAGTCGCGGGTTGTTGGATGGGTTCCTGTTCCAAACACCAACCCGGGGTCCAGTATAATCGCCAGCTTATCGGAAAAACCCCCTGCCATTGCATCCGTCATCTCCCACGGAGGCATGATGCGAAATTTTCCGTGTTCAAAAGTGCTGTAAGCTTCCCCCAGCCAATGCTGGTATGTCATCTGATAGCTGTCGACATATTGTAATTGGGGCTGGCGATGCAAAAGTTTTTCAATTTGTCGGTTGGCCGCACTGGAGAAAAACAGAATCGAGTCGTTTTCTTCTTCCCAGTTGCCGATAAAGTTTTCCTGAAACATCCGGTTTTCGCGCTTCAGACGGCCTTTGAGATAGTAGATAAACAGATCCTGGTAGGGACCGGCTTTTATCCTGTTATTTTCCTGGTTCCGGGGGCCGCTCATTTTTAGGCAACTGGTCAAGATACCAATCCATCGGATCCAGCAATGTAAATCCAAGATCCTGCAGCTTTTTCTTCACGTGGGCAATATTCTGGGTTAAAAGATAGATAAATACGGCGCGTTTATTTTTATCCCAGTACCTGGCTACCAAAACGCTGCCAAAGGAGATGTTCTCTTCAGTGATTGCGTCGACAATTCTTTTCAACTGCCCGATCTTTTCTTCCACCAGAATACACAGCAGGGTACCGGGTTCACCGATGCCGAGAACGTTGATGAAAGCCCGCAGAAGATCACGCACCGAAATGATTCCCGTAATCCGTTTGTTGTCATCCACCACCGGCAGCGCACCGACTTTGGAATTTTGGATCAGCAGCAAGGCATCCTGAATCGTATAGACCGGAGAAATCGATATGGGATCTTTGGTCATGATATCTTTGACTTTAAGCGCGCAGATTTTTTCCCTTTCGCTTTGAGGCGCATCAAGAAAATGGTAGGGCAAAGCACTTCTGATATCCCTGTCGGTAACAATGCCGATGAGTTGCTGGTTACTGTCGATGATCGGAAGGTGGCGAATTTTGTTCTCCGCCATTAGCTTCTGAGCATCGAGGATACATGCTTCTTGATCCACCGTGATGACTTTGCGCGTCATGGATCTGGAAACAAACATATGACCCCCTTATTTTAGTTGATTGGTTAATTTAGTTGACGGGTTGATTGGTTGAACCGAATTGCGGCAAAAAAGCTCAATCAACAGTCAATTGTTATGACGAATAACCAATAACTAATATGCTATTGGTTCGATAATATCCATTGTGTTCCTATTCAACGATTCAACCAGTTAACGAAATAACCAAAACTAGGCATTTAATAGAATTTCTACGTGATTTACCGCCAGTTCAGGCAGGCGTTTCAGCGAATAACCCCCTTCCAGAATGGAAATAACCCTGCCTTTTGAATATTGCCGGGCCATTTCGACGATCCTTTGCATAATCCATGAGAAGGCATCGGTTGACAATTTAATATCGGACATATCATCATCAACGTGGGCATCAAATCCGGCCGAAACCAAAATTATTTCCGGTTTGAATGCCTCAAATGCCGGAAAAAGGTCTCTTTGAAGCAGTTGTTTGTACTCCGCATCTCCCTGTCCCGGTAATACGGGCGTGTTTTTCGTGTAACCATACCCGAAATCTTTGCCATTTTCAAATTCACGGCCGCTTCCGGGATATGCGAAAGATGGATGCTCATGGATTGAGTAATAGAAGACGGTTGAGTCTCCCTCGAAGATGTGCTGGGTGCCGTTGCCGTGATGGACATCGAAATCAACAATTCCCACCCGTATGATGCCATACCGGTTTTGCAGATAACGGGCGGCGATAGCCACGTTGTTAAAGTAGCAAAATCCCATGGCTTTGTTAACTTCGGCGTGGTGTCCCGGAGGGCGGACCGCGCAGAAGGCGTTGTCCAGTTTTTCTTCCATTATCCGGTCGACCACATCCAGGATGCCGCCGACTGCCAGAAAGGCGGTCTCATAGGTTTGCGGGCACATCTGATTGTCCGGGCTGTCAAACGTACTCTGGCCGTCCCTGCAGGCTGCTTCAAATCGCTGGATATACTGCCTGTCATGAACCAGTTCGATCCATTTTTCTTCCGCCGGGCTGGCCTCGATCAGGATGAGATTCGAAAGCAACCCCGCTTCTTTGATACCCTGGTAAACACGGGAAAGTCTTTCAGGAACCTCCGGATGATAGCGGCCGGTCTTGTGCTGGTGATACCTTTCATCGTATAAAAAACCTGTTTTGTTCATGAGATTGCCACTATTTTGTCAAATATGCCGAAGGCGGCCTGAACAGATGGGCTGTCTTCGGGCATATCGATGGTCGGACGACCGTTCAAGTCAAATTCATATATGGTATCGTCTTCCGGCACGATACCGGCAAGCTCAAGCCCACCGGCTTTGATCATCTCATGCGCCTGTTCGGAAAGCGCGTCTTTGACCTGGTTGATGATTACATAGCTTTTACCGACCCCGATATTGAGACATCGGGCAAGATCATCAATCCTTAAAGCGGCCTGCAGACCGCGCCGGGAGGTATCGGCCACGATTAAGAGAATGTCCACATTTTTAGTGGTTAAGCGGCTGATGTGTTCCATACCCGCTTCGTTGTCCATGACGATATAGGGATAATTGTTGACCAACCGCTCCATAAATCCGGTCAGCAGTGTATTGGCGGCACAGTAGCAGCCGGCGCCTTCGGGTTGCCCCATCACGATCAGGTCAAATCCGGGTGCCTCCACCATGGCCTCTTCCAGCTTCATTTCCATAAATATATCTTTGGTCATGCCGCCGGGAACGACCCCTTTTTTCATTTCTTCCCGGGCGTTGCCCAGGGTGTCCCTGATTTGGAGGCCGAGGACTTCATTTAAGTTCGCATTGCAATCGGCATCGACAGCCAGGACCGGCGTCTTGTTTTTTTTGACTAAATATTTGATCAACAGACCGGCTATGGTAGTTTTTCCGCTGCCCCCTTTGCCGGCCAAGGCAATTGTATATGGCATTGATGCAATATTCCTTTCTATCAGTGAGCGTTCATTCCACAACAATTAAGTCAGTTTCAGTCAACAGTCAAGCAACTTTTAGATGCTGCAAAAATCTTTCGAAAATTGGTGGGCAGGTATTTGCGGCAAACGATCACCAGTTCGGATTTGATCTAAACTCTGAGCCTGTGAAGCCCGAACACCCGAAACGGATGTCGTTTTCTGAAGGCAGCGCCAAATCAATCCGCCCCATCTCAAACCCCTTGCAAAGGCCCAAGGCTTGTGTTAATCCCAACCAGAATGATTGCTGATTGAATATTGTCGAATGAACATTAAATTACCCTGGAGGAATGAGGATGGATTTTGAACTAACGAAATCGCAAAGAGAAATTCAAAAAGTTGCAAGGGAATTTGCCAAAGGAGAATTCGACAAGGACCTGGCCCTTGAACTGGACCAAAAACATGAATTTCCCACCCAAATCTGGCAAAAAGCCGCTGAGCTGGGATTTATCGGGATCCATTATCCGGAGGAGTATTCCGGTCAGGGCCTCGGCGTATTAGAGAACATCATTATCGCGGATGAGTTCTGCGCCCAGGATTCCACCATCGGCAGCGCCGTTGTTCTTTCCAGTTTTGCCAGTGAGTGTGTTTTGCGCTTCGGCAGCGAGAAATTAAAGCAAAAATATCTGCCGGCCGTTGCCGAGGGTAAAATGCTTTCGGCCGGTTCATTTACCGAACCGGGTCATGGTTCGGATATCACCTCGCTGGACACAACCGCCGTGCGGGATGGGGATGAATGGGTGATCAACGGAACCAAAACGTTTATTACCAACGGCGGGATGGCCGGATTTTACTGCACGATGTGCCAGACCGACAGTGAGGTCCAGCCTTCTTACAGGGGCATCAGTTTGATCCTGGTGGAGGCCGACCGCGAAGGTTTGACCACCACCGAAGTTGGTGAAAAGATGGGCATTCATATGATGGCCACTGCCGAGGTCAATTATAAGGATGTGCGGGTGCCGGTTGAAAACACTATCGGAGAAGAAGGCAAGGGATTTTACCAGGTGCTCGAATTTTTCGACGAAAGCCGGGTGCTGGTGGCGGCCCAGGCGCTGGGCATCGCCCAGGGCGCCTACAATCGTGCGCTGGCTTACGTCAAACAACGGGAACAATTCGGTCGTAAAATTGCCCAATTTCAGGTGACCCAGCACAAGCTGGCTGATATGGCGACCAAGATCGAACTTGCCAGATTAATTACCTACAAGGCTGCCTGGAATTTTGATCAAGGCCGCATTGACCCGAAACTGACCTCCATGGCCAAAATGTATGCCGCGCGCACCGCCGTCGAGGTGGCCGATGAAGCCATCCAGCTGCTGGGAGGTTACGGCTATATGACCGAATATGAAGTCGAGCGGTTTTATCGTGACGCCAAAATTACCGAAATTTATGAGGGAACCAAGGAGATTCAAAAAAATACGATTGCCAGTGCGGTCTTGGGCAAAATTAAATAAATAACCGAAAGGAGCATGCCATGGCAGATCTCATCAAAGATATGCCGGACCTCATTAAGAAGACGATGCTTGCAGGTGTCGGTCTGGCGTTGAAAACCTGGGACGAGGTGGAAGATATGACCAGGGAACTGGTCGAAAGAGGCAAAATGGGTGAAAAAGAAGGCAACAAATTTTTAAAAGAGCTGCAACAGCGTTATGACGATACCCAGAAAAAGCTGGAGACCCGGGTCGAAAAAACGGTGAAGGAATTTTTGAAAAAGGCCAATGTGGTCACCACTGATGAATTAAAGGCCGTAAAAAAAGAGATCCGAGAATTGAAGAAGATGATCAGCAGCGAGAAGGAGAAGTCCTAAGCTATAGATCCTTCGCAGTACTCGCCGCTGATAGGAATATTTTGGGAATTGTACCTGTATTTCGTACTCGTCCTGCACTCATAGTAGTGACTAAATTGCCTAAAGTTAAACTTGTCTGAAATTAAGGTATCCTTTCGATACTCAATGATTTACATTATTAATTTTAGGCATTTTAGGCATTTTGAATTTTAGGCACTTATGAGAGCAGCCTTGGTGGTCTGGTAAAATTTACTTGTCACCAAAGGCTTAAGATTAATCGAATTATCGAATAGGTTATCAACTGCTCTCATGCTCAGCATCAGAAAAATCGGTGTCATCGGCCGGACCTATCGGCATCTCAACCGCTATCGTCAGATCCTGACCATATTATTTAAATACGGTTTCGGAGATCTGTTGGAGATGCTGAAGATCGATCAATACATCGAGGTCGGTCTTCAATTGATATCCAAAAAGCGTGAAGTGCGATTTGAACGCCTGACCAGACCGCAAGGCTTGAGAATGGCCTTTGAAGAACTCGGTCCCACCTATATCAAACTCGGTCAAATACTTTCCACCCGACCGGACCTGATTCCCATGGAATTTATCGAAGAACTGTCCAAGCTGCAGGACCATGTGCCGGCCTTTCCCTTTAACCTGGTTCGCAAGGTAATCGAATCCGAATTCGGCCTGGCGCCTGAGGATCTCTTTGAGCAGTTCGACGAAGAACCTCTGGGCTCGGCGTCCATCGGACAGGTGCACCGGGCGGTTTTAAAGGACGGCGAAACGGTTGCAGTTAAATTACAGCGACCCGGAATTCATAAAATAATTGAAGTTGATCTTGAAATCATGCTGCATCTGGCGACCCTTGCGGAACGTCATATAGAGGAACTGGCCTTTCATCGACCCGTAAAGATTGTTGAGGAATTTGCCCGGACCCTGGAAAAAGAAATTGACTATAAAAATGAGGCCACCAATATGGAGCGGGCGGCGCGTTACTTTCTCGATGATCCGCACGTTTACATTCCCAAGGTTTATCGGGAGGTCACCACGTCGCGCTTACTGACCACCGAATTCATTGACGGCATCAAAATTTCTCATATCGAAAAGCTCGAAGCCGCAGGACTTGACCGCAAGGTTATCACCGCCCGGGGCGCGGACCTGGTACTCAAGCAGGTCTTCGAGCATTGTTTTTTTCATGCCGACCCCCATCCCGGCAATATTTTTGTACTACCCGATAATGTAATCTGCCTGGTGGATTTTGGTATGGCCGGTATTGTTGATCACCAGACGCGGGATGATTTTGTCGATTTGGTGGAAAGTATTGTCAACCAGAACGAGGTACGCGCCGCCCAGGTACTTTTAAAATTAACCTACCGAGAGCAAGAGCCGGACAGGCGGGAGCTTGAACGCGAGGTGGCGGATTTTATGGGACGCCACCTTTACAAACCCCTCAAGGATATCGAGCTCGGAAAGCTGCTGCAGCATCTGCTGGAACTGGCCACCAGCTTTCGGTTGCGGATTCCGCCGGATATTTTCCTGATGATGAAGGCGCTGAGCACCGTCGAGGGTGTGGGCCGCATGCTTGATCCGGAATTTGATATGTTTGCCCGGGCCAAACCCTTTATTACCCGGGTCAAGCTCGCACGGTTCAAACCCGAACGAATCGCCAACGATTTGTATGAGCTGGCTTCCCATCTGCTTCGATTTTTGCGTCAATTCCCCGATCAGCTGCTCGAAATGGCCAACCTGATGCGTCAGGAAAAACTGGGGCTGCAAATCGAACACCGGGGACTTGAAAACATGCTGGCCACTCATGACCGGATTTCCAACCGGATTTCATTTTCCATTATTATTGCGGCACTGATCATCGGATCCGCTCTGATTGTGATATCCGAAACGCCGCCGCTGGTCTACGGCATTTCCCTTATCGGGATCCTGCTGTTTTTTGCCGCTGCGATCATGGGCATCTGGTTGCTGGTGGCCATCCTAAAAAAAGGGAAGCTGTAGGGCAAGCCCTTCGATTTTGGATTTGGGATGCTAGATTTCGGATTGAAAAGCAGGGTAACCGGTCTATTGCTATATCCGGATTTCTAAATACAACTTTTGAGCCATGCGGTTAATTTATCAATCATGAGACTTCAGCTATACAATTCGTTGAATCGCAGAAAAGAAGAATTTATTCCGATACACCAGGGACAGGTCGGGCTTTACACCTGCGGTCCGACCGTTTATAACTTTGCCCACCTCGGCAACCTGCGCACGTATATTTTTGAAGATATTTTAAAGCGGGTATTGCTGTACAACGGTTACCGGGTTCAGCATGTTATGAATATTACCGATGTCGGCCATTTAACCGGTGATCGGGATATGGGCGAAGACAAAATGGAAAAAGGCGCCCAGCGCGAAGGACGCAGCGCTTGGGAAATCGCCGAATTTTACACCCGGGCGTTTAAGGATGATATCGCCCGGCTGAATATTCTCGCGCCGGATATCTGGGTCAAAGCCACCGATACGATCGATGATCAGATTGCGCTGATCAGAACGCTGGAAGAAAAAGGCTACACGTATCAAACCCGTGACGGGATTTATTTTGATACCTCAAAGTTTGCAGATTACACCAAGCTTTCCCATCAGGATATCGAGTCCCTGCAGGAAGGCGCGCGGGTGGAAAAAAATCCGGAAAAACGCAACGCAACCGATTTTGCTCTGTGGAAATTTTCACCCGGCGATGTCCGGCGACAGATGGAGTGGGAATCTCCCTGGGGGATCGGATTTCCGGGCTGGCATATCGAATGTTCGGTCATGAGCATGAAATTTTTGGGTGATCAACTCGATATTCACTGCGGCGGCACCGATCACATCGATGTCCATCACACCAATGAAATCGCCCAATCCGAGGCAGCCACCGGCAAGAAATTTTTTAATTTCTGGATGCACGGCGCTTTTTTGATTATCGCCGGCGGCAAGAAGATGGCCAAAAGCGAAGACAATTTTCTGACCCTGGAAAACGCATTTCTCAAGCAAAATTTAAATCCGCTGGTTTACCGCTTTGCGGCCTTTCAAACCCACTACCGTAAGCCCATGGAGTACAGCGAGGAAAGCCTCCAGGCCGCCCGCAACGGTTTGCAGCATCTGCAAAACCAGGTGCGGCAGGTGACGCAAAACAGCGCCGGGCAGGAGGGAACCATAAATGAAGCGCTTAAAAACAAATTCCTGGAAGCAATTAACGATGATCTGAACATGCCCAGGGCCATGGCAGTCGTGCAGGAGATGCTGAAAAGTTCCATCCGTGATGCCGATAAGCATGCCATGATAATGAATTTTGACCGTGTGCTGGGCCTCGGCCTCGATCAGGTCGACAAACCGCAGGAATTGCCGGCTGAAGTTCAAAAACTGGTCGAAGAACGCGCAGCAGCGCGGGCCGGCAAAGATTGGTCCGCGTCCGACCGACTGCGCGATAAGATCCAGGAACTGGGGTATTTGGTGCAGGATACCAAGGAGGGGATGAAGGTCATTAAGAAATGATGCGATTCATTTCATCGGACAGATGTTATCCTGCCTGATCTTCGATATGATGCAGAATAAAAGCCCCTTCAATTCGGAACTCTACCGAAAACTGCTAAAAAAATACAAAACCCGCAATCCGCAAATATTGATGGAATTGCTGGAGAATGATCCGCTCCTGTCTGGCTGAGAATTTGTCATCCTGCATTTTATTCAATGCAACACCATAATTAATCATAGATTTTTAATTTTTTTATAATTGGATTGACAAATCCAATTCAATGCAACAAATTTGCATATATTGATAATCATTTCTGAGTTCATTTTTTTGCCGGCGATGAGTTGCTGAATTGCGCAGAATTTCGCGTAAGCATTGGCCATCAAATGATTGGATCACGGCCTGAAGGATATAAAATATGACGAAAGCAGGTATACAACTCATCGGATTTTGTGCTGTCATTATCGCAACATGGGCAGCTTCGGGATCCGCTTCCGGAAAGGTTGCCGTTTTCGTCAGCATTGCCCCACAAAAGTATTTTGTGCAACAAATTGGCAAAGAGTTGGTGGATGTCCAAGTGATGGTCCAACCCGGCGCCGACCCCCACACCTACGAACCCCAACCGAAACAGATGGTAGCCCTCACCAGGGCCCAACTTTATTTTGCGATCGGGGTTGAGTTCGAAAGGGCTAGGCTGAAAAAAATTTCCGCGACCAATCCGCAAATGAAGGTGATTTATACCGATAAGGGTATCCAGAAAATTCCGATGTCAACGCCTCACCTCCACGATGAAGAAAAAAATCATGAAAAAGGTCGGCACCACCCGGAAGCCGAATATGGATCAGACGATGATCAGCAGGCGCAAGGTCGTCTCGATCCTCACATCTGGTTGTCTCCGCCACTGGTGATGACCCAGGTACGAACAATACTTGCTGCGCTGCAAGAGGTCGACCCGGCCCACCGTTTCCTTTATGAGGCCAATTACGAGGCTTTTTCCTCAGAGATTGCAAATCTGGATGCCGCGCTCAGGAACACTTTTGCCGGCAAGCATGGACTTCAATTTATCGTTTTTCACCCGGCCTGGGGTTATTTTGCGCATACCTATGGATTGAAACAGATCGCGGTAGAAATCGAAGGTAAGAACCCGAAGCCGGCTCAGCTCAGAGAATTGATTGTAAATGCAAAAGAAAAAGATATTAAGGTCATTTTCGTGCAGCCGCAGTTCTCAGCTAAGAGTGCGGCGCTCATTGCCAGGGAGATTGACGGACAGGTGGTTTTTGCTGATCCGCTGGCGGAAGACTGGGCAGATAATTTGCGTGCCGTGGCTGACAAATTCAAGGCTGCGTTGAGATAAAATCCAACTCGGACTAAATACTTATTTCAAGGAATAACAATGGACAAGGCCATCATCGATATACAGAATTTAAATTTTTCCTACAACCGGCAAGCCGTGCTCATTGACGTTAATCTGACCGTTCAAGTCGGTGAATTCATAGCCATGATCGGCCCCAATGGCGGTGGAAAGACGACGCTGCTGAAATTGATGCTGGGTTTGCTTAACGCCGATTCGGGCAATATTCGAATTTTTGGTAAAAAACCGCAAGATGTATCTCACCGGATCGGCTATGTACCGCAAGACGTTCACATAAATAAAGGCTTTCCAATTTCGGCGTTAGATGTCGTCCTGATGGGAAAATTAAAGCCCGGCATCGGCGGGTCGCGTCACTCAGAAATGGACCGGCTGGCAGCTTTGCATGCCTTGGAACAGGTCGAAATGGAAAAATTTTGCAACCACCGCATCGGTGAGCTCTCCGGAGGACAAAAGCAGCGCGTTTTTGTTGCCCGGGCATTGGTGACGGACCCGGAACTTCTCTTTCTGGATGAGCCGACTGCCAGCATCGACACCAAGGGGCAAAATGAGTTTTACAAACTTTTAAATGAATTGAATGAAAAAATCACCATCATCGTTGTCAGTCATGATTTAATGGTCGTATCAGGATACATCAAATCGGTGGTTTGTGTGAACCGACGTCTGCATTACCACGGTTATGCCGAACTTACCGGAGAAATGATTGAAATGATGTATGATTGCACGGCCCAAGAAACCTGCCCCGTGGAGTTGATTGCCCATGGCTTACCGCATCGGGTGCTGCACAAGCATGAAAATGAATAGTCTCGTGTTTCACAAAGTGTTAAAGCAGTCACAGGTCGTATCTGAAAGTAGAGATGCCCATGGACTCATAAAATTACAAGCACCAAACAAATAACAAATCACAAATAATATCCAAACTCCAATTTCCAATGACCGAAAATAGTTTTGAATTTTGGACATTGTGTTTTGAGATTTATTTGGAATTTGAGTTTTAAAGTTTGGGATTTAACAGCCTACAATTCGGAAGAATAAAGAAAGCGGGACCAATGGACTGAGTTTTCTGCGACAAAATAAAATCGAGGCAGAACTATGATCGAGGCTCTTCAATTTGAATTCATGCGAAATGCCGTGTTGGCAGGATTGTTGGCCAGCATTATTTGCGGCATTATGGGAACGCTGGTGGTCGTCAACCGGATTGTTTTTCTCTCGGGAGGCATTGCCCATGCAGCCTTCGGCGGTATCGGTCTGGCATTTTTTTTTGGCTGGCATTACATGGTGGGCACGATCGGGTTTGCTCTAGTGGCGGCCTTAATCATGGCCGCCATTACGCTAAAGGCCAAACACCGTGCCGATACCGTCATCGGGGTGATCTGGGCTATCGGAATGGCATTAGGCATTATTTTGTTGGATTTAACGCCGGGCTATAATGTGGATTTGATGAGCTATCTTTTCGGCAACATCCTGACGGTACCCGATTCCGATATCTGGATGATGCTCGGGACCGGCGTTGCCATTATAGGCATTGTATTTTTTTTCTATAATGACTACCTGGCGCTGTCCTACGATGAAGAATTTGCACAAATTCGGGGCGTTCATGTGAAACCTCTGTATTTCCTGATGATTGTCATGCTGGCCGTAGGAATTGTAATGATTATCCAGGTGGTCGGATTAATTCTGGTGATCGCACTGCTGACAATTCCGCCCTATATTGCCGAGAAATATTCGAGGTCGTTAATTAAAATGATGTTTATATCCGTCATGCTGAGTGCAGTTTTTACCATAACGGGCTTGTGGTTTTCTTATGCTTTAAACCTGACTTCCGGTGCTACGATTATATTGGTCGCGGGCATTGGTTTTCTGGTATCTTTTGGCATTGAGCGCCTGTTGTCTGGTATTTCAGCAAGATCGCAAAGATAAATATGACAAAGTAGAATTAGATAAGTGAGGAAAACCATGTGCCATCACTGCGATTATTCAGGTTTGTTGGAAACATCAGGTCTGGGTCATACAACCAACCGCCATCGCGTATTGGAAGTAATCGGCAATAACAGCACTCCGCTGAGTGCCCAGCAAATTTTTGACACCCTCACCCGTACCGATAACATCAACCGGGTAACTGTCTATCGAATTCTGGATCTTCTGGTGGAAAAGGGGCTGGTAAATCGAATCAGCGGCGGTGGGCGTTCATTTGTCTACGGTCTGGCACCCAATGAAAACCATCCGGCCCATCCCCATTTTTACTGCAAGGCCTGCGGCAATCTGGAATGCTTAAATCCGCAGAGTTTAAGCGTTGACCTTCAATCCATGCAGCGCACCTTTGCGGGGGTGATTGAAAATGTCGAAGTTAGGGTTGATGGGGTGTGTAAAAATTGTTTAAAAGAATAAATAGCGTTTTTCAGGTGGCGGCATTGGAACCGGCTGGACGCGATCGGCCACAATGCTTGACACCTGCCTGCCGTTTATCGTTGCGGTATTGAAAATCCCCTCCACCCGGACCCAGGTATCATTTGACAAATTTTTGCCTTCATTGTCCCTGACCATAAAAGAAATCGGCAATGCATCTGCCGCGCAGCAGACAATGGCAAAGCGAAATAACTTAAAGCTGTTTTTGTCCATCTTTGAACTGCGATAAACCATGCCTTCAACCGCTACGTGTCTACCTATGAAGTTTTCCGAATCCATTAACAGGTTTAACAGGGTTATACCTTTATCAGAGTCTTTGCTCGATATTGATTTTTGCAAATAAGTATCTTCAATTGAGATGTTTGAGTCTGCATTTGTTACCTTTTTGGCAAACGCATCGGAACCCAGACTTTGTCCATAGATAGTCCATAGAAAAAGTACCGGCAAAAAAAGTATTGCGGTCTTCAGCCATACATCAATTTGAAAGGGAATTTTTAACTTCAATGAAAATTGGAAGATAAACGCGGCGGTATACGCCAGCAGCAGCAGCAGGGCCAGGATCAAAAGCGGCCATAGCTTCGGTTGGATAAAGGCCTGGTAACGTCCGCCCTCAAGCAGCCAATAATATGCATTGACCCAGGTGATGTAGATTAAAGCCGGAAGGCATGCGGTCAAAAAGGCGGCGGACCGTTTGAATTTTTCTTTCACATGAATACCGTACTTAAAAAAACCGCCAAAAACGTGAGCAGCGCCAACGTCGCGATCGCACGTACCCGCAAGATCTTAAGATACATGATTATCAATTTGATGTCCAGCATGGGTCCCAGAATCATAAACGCCAGTTGAGCAGAAAGGGGCACCAGGCTTGAGCGAAAAGAGGCCGCCACAAAAGCATCCGCCTCGCTGCAAAGGTTCAACACCACGGCCATGAGCATCATGATCAGAATTGATAGGGCGGGGGTACCCAAGACCGGGGCCAAGAGCTGTCGCGGGATCACGGTCTGCAGGACAGCGGCAATAAAAGCCCCCACGATGAGAAACCGCCCGATATCAAAAAAATCTTCGGCGGCATGGCTGACGGCCAGGCCTATTTTTTCGCCAAGAGCAGCCGGTTTGCCATGATCAGAAATCATGGCATCACTCAGGTGATCCTTTTCCGAGAAGACTTCGCTGCGAACCGCTTTTACTTTTGTAAATATCAGATTGATTAGAAAGCCGACGGCCACGGCAATTAGATATCCGAAAATCATGCGGCGTATCACGATAGACCAGTCAGCGAAATACGCCACTGCGGTCGAAGCGGCCACCAGTGGATTAACGATGGGTCCCCCCAATAAAAAGGCAACGGCCGCAGTGAGCGGAACCCCTTTTTGAAGCAGTCTGCGAACAACCGGAACAATGGCACATTCGCAAACCGGAAAAATCAAGCCAATCCCGGCTCCCAGAAATACAGTCCACCAGCGTCCTTCGGGCAACCAGCGGGTAATTTTTTCGCGGGGCATAAAGACTTCGATGAATCCCCCGACAAGGGTGCCCAGCAGCATAAACGGCAGGGCTTCCAGCACGATCGAGACAAAGATGATTCCCAGGGTTTGAAATTGTGCCCGCTCGCGGAAAAAGACGAGCAGGCCCAGTGCAAGCAGCACAAACAGCGACTGGACCCAAAGAGCA
>Ga0307426_1001139_pt1 | contig 17845 bp, 14 predicted proteins | sample SalMarWE160340MG_FD_202165 | JGI IMG/M metagenome (GOLD analysis project Ga0307426, IMG submission 202165) | Salt marsh sediment microbial communities from the Plum Island Ecosystem LTER, Massachusetts, United States - WE1603-40 | ecosystem: Environmental > Aquatic > Marine > Intertidal zone >... | reverse complement strand
TTTTTACCAACCCTTTGCGATGTTTGTCGTTAAGCAGGGCAGCTTCGAAAGAGTAATTAGGGAAATGATCAGCTTGATGAAACTGGATTAGAATTTACTTTGACGTCACCTGGAGGATGAATGAAAACCTTTACAGTAGATTTGGAAAAATGCAACAAGGATGGAATCTGTGTGATGGCCTGTCCGACCAATGTGATTCGGATGGGCTCGCCGGATGAGGTACCGACGCCGACCCGGGATTTTGAAGACTACTGCCTTAGATGCGGCCATTGCACTGCCGTCTGTCCGACAGGTGCCTTCAGCCTTTACTGGCTAAGCCCCGATCAGTGCCCGCCGGTTCGCAAGGAACTTGCCCTGACCGAACAGCAGGTTGAGCAGTTCTTACGCAGACGCCGGTCGATACGCAATTACAAGGACCAACCGGTTGAGCGCGATAAACTGGCCAAGCTTTTGGATATTGCCTGTTATGCACCATCCGCCAGGAATAATCAGCCCTGGCACTGGACAGTGGTGGAGGCCCCGTCTCAAACACGGCGGTTGGCCGGCATGGTGATTGACTGGATGCGCACCGTGATAAGGCAATATCCGGAGCAGGCCGAACTTAGGGGGTTCCCAAGGGTGGTGTCCGCCTGGGATGCCGGTGAAGAGCGAATCTGCCGGGGCGCACCGCATATTATCGTCGTGCACGGCGATAAGACCTACGGATTTGGCGCCGAAGACGGCGCCCTGGCATTGAGTTATCTGGAGTTGTATGCGCCCGCGATCGGGCTGGGGTCCTGCTGGGGCGGCTATTTTTACTCGGCGGTCAATGCCTATCCGCCGCTGTTTGAAGCGCTGGGTCTGCCTGCCGATCACAGGGCTTTCGGAGCGGTAATGGTCGGCTATCCCAAGCTCAAATATCAGCGCCTGCCCTTGAGGAATAAGCCACGGGTGAGCTATCGGTAAGTTAAGCTCATAGCTCATAGCTCATAGCTGACAGTTGACAGTTTAAAGGAAATGAATCCCTTCTTACATTGCTTGAGGCCGGGAAGCGAGAAAGCTGGGAGGCCTGATAAGTTTATAAGCTTCCTGGCTTTATCGCTTCCCAGCCTCCCGGCAATTCAATATATATTCCCCATCGAATTTATCAACTAATCATCCATTCAGCTAATCAACGCTGTTCGTATTCTTTTCTAAGCACCTTCTTGTCCAGCTTTCCCACGCTGGTTTTGGGGATACTGTCCGTGAACACATACTTTTCGGGAACGCCGTATTTGGGAATTTTTCCTTCCGTGGCAAATTGTGTCATAAACTGCTTCAGATCTTCCGGGGTAACCTTGCCCAGGTAATTCGGTTTAAGGGTTACGATCATCAGCGGCCGTTCGCCCCATTTTTCGTCCGGTATGCCGATGGCCGCCGATTCGAGAACCGCTTCGTGCTGGCTCATTAAATTTTCCAGATCAAGGGAAGATATCCACTCACCGCCGCTTTTTATGACGTCTTTGATCCGGTCGGTTATCTGGAGGTATCCTTCCTCATCGATGTACCCCACGTCACCGCTGTGCAGCCATCCGTTGCGCCACAGGTCTTTTGATTTATCCGGCTCTTTGAAATAGCCCTGGGTCAGCCAGGGCGATCGCATAACCACCTCACCGGTTGCTTGACCATCGTGGGGCTTGCCGGTTTTAATCATGATATCCAGCTGCTTATCTTCATCCCAATCCAGCATGTGTTCCTTAAGGGTAGCCGTGCTCATGACCGGACAGGTTTCCGACATGCCGTATCCGGCATGAATCTCGACACCGAGATCTTTGGCAGCTTTGGCCAACCCCCTGGGAAGCCGGGCGCCACCAATGGTGACCTTCCAGTTGGACAGATCCACCTCTTTGATGGCCGGGCTGGTTAAAAGCATTTGCAGGATGGTGGGCACACAATGCGAATAGGTGACCTTCTCTTTTTGCATCAGCCGCAGCAGCTTTTGAGGCTCGTACTGGCCCGGGTAGACCTGCTTGACTCCCAGCAGGGTGGCCACGTAGGGAAACCCCCAGGCGTGAACATGAAACATCGGGGTTAGCGGCATGTAAACATCATTTGATCTGAAACGCCCGATGGTGTTGTAACTGCCGCTGGTGATCGCAACCGAGAGTGTGTGCAGCACCAGCTGGCGATGCGTAAAATAGACCCCCTTTGGATTACCGGTGGTACCGGTGGTGTAAAAGGTTGTGGCCTTCGTGTTTTCGTCCAGATCTTCAAAGGGGTATGACGCGGAGGCCGCCTGCAGCAATTCTTCATACTCGGCTTCAATCTTTAATTTTGGGTCGGGTTTGTCGGCGCCATCAGCAATTGTCACAATCGTTTGAACAGTTTCCAATTTTTCCCGGATCGGCTCCAGAATGGGCAGGAAATCAGAATTGATAATGATCATGTCGGCTTCGGCATGATTGATCGTATACATTATCTGATCGGCTGAAAGCCGCCAGTTAATGGTCTGCAGGACCGCCCCCATCATCGGAACGGCAAAAAAACATTCGAGATAGCGGTGACTGTCATAATCGAATACGGCCACCGTATCTCCCTTGTTTATTCCCAATCCGGCTAAGCCGTTGGCCAGCATGCCGATGCGCGCATTGAGGTCTTTATACGTATAGCGATGCCTGTCGCTGTAAACAATTTCCCGATTTGGTGAATTGATCAAGGGGGGGGTCAGCAATTTTTTTATGATGAGCGGGTATTGATAATTTTCGCCGGGTTGATAAAATTGTTCTGCCATTGACAACCTCCTATCCACTTTGTAAACTTAAACAATTTTATTTTAAACTCTCATTTTTCTTCTAATCGAGCAGAGTCTTCATGTCAAGCTGCTTGTACGCAGATTGGCGGTTACTATTATCAGGATCTGATCTTCCAAGGAGGAAACCGTTATGGGTTTACCCGACGATCTGGCCTTTCTCGATGCGACGGCCCAGGCTGAACTGGTTCGAAATAAGGAGGTTCAACCCATCGAACTGGTAGAGGCCGCGATTGAACGTATTGACCATTTGAACCCAACCATCAATGCGGTCATTTTGCGGATGTACGACTATGCGCGTGAAGCGGCTGCCGGTAAACTTCAGAGCGGGCCTTTTGCCGGGGTGCCTTTTCTGCTAAAAGATATCCTCGCTTTTTTTGCCGGTCACAGAATTACCCACGGCTCTAAACTGATGCAAAATTTTGTGCCGGATCACGACAGCGAGCTTGTTGTAAGGCTCAAACGGGCCGGGCTGATTATTCTAGGCCGAACCAATGTGCCGGAGTTCGGTATTCTGCCAACCACCGAGCCGCATCTCTATGGCCCTTGCAAAAATCCCTGGGATACCTCACGCTCTACAGGGGGATCCAGCGGGGGCTCGGCGGCGGCGGTTGCAGCGGGTATGGTTCCCATGGCCCATGCCAACGACGGGGGCGGATCTATACGCATTCCGGCCTCATGCTGCGGCGTTTTCGGGCTTAAACCGACCCGGGCCCGCAATCCTTTGGGTCCTGATTTCGGCGATCTCCTCAGCGGAACGATTGTCGAGCATGCCGTCACCCGCTCCGTTCGTGACAGCGCGGCCTTACTGGATGCCACTTCGGGGCCGGACCTGGGCGATCCCTACTGGGCACCGCCCTTGACCCGTCCGTTTTTGCAAGAAGTCGGCAAAGATCCGGGAAAACTTCACATCGCCTATACTACCAAACCGATTAACGATGTTCCGGTGCACACCGATTGTATCCGTGTAATAGAAAACACCGCCAAGCTGTGTGCCGACCTTGGCCATGAGGTTGAGGAATCAGCACCCGCTATTTTTGTGGAACCGTTAGTAAACGCATTTCTCGTTTTGTATTCAGCCGGTTGCGCTTCGTCGATTAAACTCCTCGGAGGCAGCCGAGAACTGGTCGAACCGCTCACCTGGGCGCTGCATGAGATGGGTGATCAGCATAGTGCAACGGATTACCTTATGGCCGTTCAGACGCTGCAGGGAATGAGCCGCCAGGTGGCCCGCTTCTTTCTGAATTATGATGTACTGCTGACGCCGACGGTGTCAGAGCCTCCCGTTCCTCTGGGAACTTTTGACTCTCCACCGGATAACCCGCTGGCAGGGATTTATCGCGCAATGGAGTTTGTCGGCTTCACTCCGCTCTGCAATATTACGGGACAGCCGGCCATGTCGGTACCCTTGTTCTGGAATGATGATAATCTGCCTTTGGGTTCCCATTTTATCGGTCGGTTCGGCGATGAGGCCACCCTTTTCCGCCTGGCGGCCCAGCTCGAAGAAGCGCGGCCCTGGGCGGACCGGCGGCCGCCGGTGTCGGCGTAGGAGAAAGAGAAATAAGGGTAAGACCTTGAACCCTCTGCGAAAGGAGCTTATGATGCAAATATATGTCACATTATACAGGTACAGTGGATCCGTTAAAGGTGGTGGGCCGGAACGTTTCGAGAAGGTCAAACAGATTGTAGCAGACGAAGGCGGTAGAATTTTACAAATATACGGACTGCTGGGTGAATACGATGCTCTATCGGTGGGTGAATTTCCGGATAATCGGAACGCTATGAGAGCTGCGTTAAGAGTCGGCAACCTGATTAGTGCAAAAACCAATACCATGGCGGCGGTAGAGGGAGAAGATTTTCTTCAAATTTTGAGCGAGGTTTAGGCATACCCTGCCGCATCGATTAAATCCATTGATTCAAAGCAATTAACGCCGAGGGAGTTTTTTGTGTATGGGGTATACGCCAGCATCATTCTGCTGGTCGTTCTTGCCTGTGCCGTTTACGTCCTCTGGCCCCTGATGGGTATGCCCGTTAAAATATAGTCACCAAAATTAAGGGCGCATCAATTCCTGCTCTGACCCGTTGGTTTTCGGTTGATCGGGGTGAACTCATATGCCCCTATATCTACACCTTGCCCCTGTGGCCGCTTATTGCCTTCGATATCTGAAACCGGTACGATGCTTCCCGCAAACCCGGCATCAATACACGGCGAGTTTGCTTTGAGATGAAAATCTCCGACTCCGAAAAAGTCAGGAGATTTATTCACGTCGCTTTCACCCGTCAAAACCGACAACTAATCTTTCTGTTCGTACTCCAGAGTCACCGTCACGGTGCGGTTGAGGGCCCGACCTTCGGGCAGCTCATTGTCAAAGAGGGCATCATGCGGGCCGATACCCGCATAAGTAATATTGTCACCCGCCGGCACACCGCCGGCTAGAATATAGTCATAGGCCGTTTTGGCGCGCCTGGTGGATAAATCAAGGTTGTAGGCTTCCTGGCCGATGGTGTCCGTATGACCGGCAATCCGTATGGTGGCGGTCGGAATCTGCTTGATCCTGGCGACAATGCGGTCGACGATTTCCTTATTTTGTTCTTTGATGTCGGATCGGTCAAAGTCAAATAGAATCAGCGCATATTTTTCCTGAACCCGGTATCCCTGCTTCTGGGCCTTGCGCTCCTGCCGTCTGATAAATTGTATATTTGCCTCTGCTGCCGCCAAGGCGGTCTGACCTTTGCGGTCTGTGGCCTCGACACTGGCGGTGACCGTTCGGTAAGCGCTGATTTTGTGCAGGCCGACATCGGCCAGGGACAGCTGATAGGCCGGTTCGATATCGCCGCGGCCCTGCCATGATTCTATGAGCGTTCCATCGCCGGTCAATTTTATGGTCCATTGATCGATTTCGTATCCTGAAAGGATCCGGGGCTGAATGAGAAACTGTTCGGCATCGCTTATTTCCTGCACATAGGTGCTTTTGACAATATCCAACAGGCCGGGAGATTCCGAATAAATCTCAACCCGCTGATTTTCTTCGCGTCCTTCAATACGGCTGCTGGTGCTTGCGACTGCGGGTAAATTGCGGGCTTCCGCCTGCATGCGCGATCCCTCGATCCCCCAGATGTATTTCAGATATGCCCGGACCGCTTCCGCCCGGCTTCGCGAAAGTTCTGTTTTGCCCTGCTCTTCATCCCGGTTTGAATTGCAGCCGACGATCCGGATGCCCGCATCCGGATGATTCAGCAGACGGCGGCCGATAATATTGAGAATGTTGTGGTGCTTTTCCATGGTGTCTTTTAAGTTGCTTTCATCAAAGCTTTGGGCCTCGCTTTGACTTTTAAGAACAGTGTAGCGGGAAGGGATTTCACTTTCACCGGTCTTAAAATAGATATAATTTAAAAATGGGGAACTATCGATGGTGGTCAGCTCTTCGATGGTAACCGTGGCCGGCTGCAGGGTTAACGATCCATGGGGCGGGCGCACAATTGCATCATCCCATTTTTCCATCGAAACCGTTATCGGTATGAGCACTTTTGATGTTTCATAAGTATCGCCCCGCAAAACTGTAACCTGAGCCTGGACACCGAGCGCGCCGAATTTGGACAGCTTGGCCTTGTCCAGTTCCTGCAGGGAAAACATCTGAGCCGGCGGTATATCTCCCTTCCCGGTCAGGTTTTTGAGAGGCCGGTCATCGCCGAAAATGGTCAGCTGCCAATCAGAGAAACCGGCTTCGGCAAAAAGGCTGGTTTTGATGTTGAGTTCGCGACGGCCGCTTGTTTCGACGATAAAATCGCCCGGCGCCTCTGTTTGCATGCGGGCTGAATCGTAGATTATTTCTACCCGTTGATTTTCCGGCCGGGCGCCCACCAGATCCATGGGGGTCGCATCGGCAGGCAGATTGCGGGCTTCAATGTCCACGCGGACGTCTTCAACACCCCAGACTTCCTGCAGATAGGACTTGACGGACTCGGCTCTGCGCCGCGAAAGATCAAGATTATCCTTTTCGATGCCGCTGTCTGAATTGCAGCCGACAACTTTAATGCGGGCGTCTGAATTCCGGCTGAGATTTTGTCCGACCAGATTTAAGATATTCAAATACCGGTCACGGGCGGTGGTCAGCGAATTTGCATCAAACACAGCCACCCCGGCCGGGTCTTTGAACAGAACGTACTCCAGCGGGATATCGCTTTGACCGGTTTCAAAAAAGAGGAAGTTGGAAATGGGTGAGCCGTCAACCATGGTCAGGAAGTCAAAATTAAGTTCAGCCGGTTCAGTGGTCAGTGGGTCCAGAAGTCGGTAGACCACAATGTACCGATAACGCAGGGCGGTGGTAAATGATTGAAAAATGGGGAGCAGTTCGGAGGCCGATGTCGCTTTCCAGACACGTCCCGCATGGTTTTTGGCAAACGATGCCAGAAAACGATCTAATTTGGCCCCCGGCATATAATCCACGCAGTAGGCCTCGAAATTTTTAAGCCCTTGGGCCTGCTCCTCGATGAAAGCGTTGGCAACATTACTGTTGAGATCCTCCCCATCCGAGAAAACCACCATAAATTTATTATCTTTTTCGGGCATCCGGCGGATGATATCGACACCGGCTGCCATGGCCTCGTACAGGTAGGTTTTGCCTGTTGATCGGTAATCCAATGATTCCTTTAAAAAATTTTGGAGTTCTGAAACGTCGCTGGAATTAAATGTTCGGGCATGTAATCCATACTCTTTGAGTTGCATGACGGGGTGATCGTCAAAGACAACCAGGTGGATATTATCGATGGGGCGCACGGTCTTGAAAAATTCATCCATGGCCGAAAGCAGGGGCGTGACCGCGCGGCGCTCTCTCATGGAAAAGGAGTTGTCCACAACCAAGACGACGTTTAAAGCGATTTCTTCGGTTGTTTCCAGAGGCGCGGCGGAAAGTATTTCAGCCCGCTGAATCCCGCTTCCCACAATAAAATCCTCCGGCTTCAATCCCCGAATGGGTTCCTCGTCGGGACCCAGGACCGATACCAGCAGTTTGCCGTCATCGATCACCTGGTAATTCAAACCGGCTTTGTGCCCCCGCACGATAACATTTATATCTTCGACGGCGTAACTATTATTGGGAATAAGGCCATACAAAAGCAACATCAGAGAAGACAGTAAAATATTTTTCATTACTATTACTCCATCAATTGAATTTAGCTATGAAAAGCTGGGTATTGAGGTCATGTCTGATAAGATCCAATCTGTCGGTAATTAATAGCAGGAGAACCGGAGTGCCGGCTTTTGTCTAATCGCCCTGCGAAAAACAGGAGCCTTTAATAAAGAGCAAAAAGCGTTCCACAATTTGAAGATTGCATTTACCTGCAGGAAAATCATTATCTCAGATGAAATTGGCGGTTCAATCCGCGGCAGTACATATAAAAAGTGTTCATAAAATAATACGCCCGGATATACAAAAGCATAATCACCTCAAAGGTTATGCCGGATACTTAATTTTGCTGAAAATTCTATAAGTAAGCGAAATTTAATATTATATATTATAAAATGACGATTTGGAATGCTTCTTGCTTTACTTCAAAACACAAAACAAACCATTTATTTAAAAATATAATCGATTTCCCCCCCACCCCCTAAATCCCTCTGAGGGGGAGGAGCCCCCGTTCCTCCCCCTACTCCATTTGAAATTTTTTAATCCCGCGTCAGCGCCATAAATATTTAAATAGGGTAAAGTTATACTCAAGTTTCCCATCGCTGCAAGATCTGCTGCTATTGCGACGCGTCTTGACTTCAAGTTTTAAATCCTGTTATACAAATCCGGTATTGCCCGGTTGTCTATGACCTCTTCGCATATTTCTTTAATAAGGCGATGAAATTCCATCTGTGATGAATTATTTAGCATCCTTTGATATCGACAATACATTAGTGCAAAGCTCAGCCGGTCACGTGCAAACTTTGATTATGGCAATAAAAGAAATTTATGGTCTGGAAACGAGTATAAATGTCATCAATCATCACGGCATGACGGACCAGGAAATCATCATCAGAATCCTGGAAAAGTACGATTTTGATGATAAAAGCGTTCGGTCTAAGCTAAAAAAATGCATGGACCATATGCAGTTGCAATATGCCCAAATTGTGCAATCGGAAAATATTGTAATCTTGAAAGGTGTTTTTAATTTATTGACCAAACTTGACCAGAAGGGTTTTTTACTTGGTTTGGTCACCGGAAATCTGGAAAAAATCGCTCGCGCAAAATTGAAGAAGATCGGAATTGACCACTTCTTTACATTCGGCGGATTCGGTTCAGATCACATCAACCGCACCAACCTGATAAAAATCGCAATCAAACGGGCGGAAAAACAATTTGGTTTTGTGGCCGACAACCTGATATTTCATTTTGGCGACGCGCCACAGGACATGCGCGCCGCACGTGAAGCAGGTGTGATTCCCATCGGCGTGGCGACAGGAATATTTTCGCCTGATGAGTTGGAATCCGCGGGCGCTTACCAGGTTGTCCCGAATTTAAAGAATACGGATGCTATATTACGATTAATGTTAAACGCTTAGCTACTTATTATCGAAAGTTTGTGGTCGATGTTGCCGAGTTCTTTGATATCAAAGGTTTCAGTGTTCAGGTGTCAGCAATAAAAAATCAAATGTCTGTATGTCAAATCTGCTGTGCCAACTTGACCATTTCTTACCGGGGTGGTCTTTCAGGATGTCTAATTACCTAAGGAGATTTGTTATGCGGTTTGCAATTTTTGGTGCTGGTGCGGTGGGCGGCTATTTTGGTGCGCGATTGGCCCAGGCCGGTGAGCACGTCGTATTTATAGCACGAGGTGATACCCTGCGGGTTTTGCGCTCGGAAGGCCTGCGTTTGGACAGTGTGAACGGTGATTTTTTGCTGTCACCGGTGAATGCCGTCGATGATGCAGCCCAAATCGGGGTGGTGGACGTCGTGCTGGTGGCCGTAAAAACCTGCCAAGTGCCGGAAGCTGCCGGAGCCATACGTCCGCTGGTGGGTAAAAATACAATTGTGCTGCCGCTGCAAAACGGAGTTGAGGCGGCTACCCAGCTGGCGGAGGTCCTGGGCAGCGAGCATGTATGCTGCGGCCTGGCAAAAATCTTCAGCTTCCTTGCCGGACCGGGACACATCCGGCATACCGGCATAGATCCGTATATTGCCTTGGGTGAAAGCGACAACCGGCGCACGGACCGGCTTGATAAACTGCGGCAGGTCCTTCAGAATGCAGGAATCAAGGCTGAAATTCCATCTGATATTATGGCCGCCCTGTGGCAGAAATTCTTATTTGTGGTTTCCTGGGGCGGCATCGGTGCGGTCAGCCGGGCACCTATCGGAGTGATCCGCACTTTGCCCCAGACCCGCCGCCTGCTGGAGCAGGCCATGCAGGAAATTTTCAATCTTGCCCGGGCCCGATACGTTAATTTGCCGGAAGATATAGTTGCCGGGTCGATGGCGTTTATCGATACCCTGCCGCCGGCCGGCACGACATCGATGCAGCGTGATATTGCCGAAGGACGGCCTTCGGAAATTGATGCCTGGAATGGCGCGGTGGTGCGCTTCGGCGATGAGGCCGGCGTGGATGTTACGCTTCATAGATTTATCTATGACAGCTTGCTGCCCCTTGAACTTAATGCCCGCGGTGAAATAAGTTTATTTGGATCCGGATTCAATATTTTTTGACTGCCGGTACACGGCAACCATACGGTATGCAAAACCAATAATCAGGGCGGCACTAATCAGGATAATAAAATTTGAGGCGAAGAATGTCATCAGAAACGTATAAGGTTCCTTGAGCCCGTATGAAGAGATGAGCAACTCGATGCCGTAATAAAGAAAAAAGGCCCCCACCAAAATCAATACAAGCTGCCGAGTCCACCAGAATATGCCTGACATGCAAACCCCTTGGATTCTAAGTTTTTCATCTTATCGACTGAAATTAACACGAATCTTCCAGGTGTCAATCATTCATTTTAAAAGCGCCAGACTCAGCCATGGCAGGTAGGTGATAATCGCCAGGGCGAGCAGCAGGATGGCGATGAAGGGCAGTGAAGCGATGTAAAGGCTCAGCACCGGCCTTTCAAACCGCATGCTGGCTATGAATAGGTTGATGCCCAGAGGCGGAATGGAGGCGCCGATTTCCAAATTGGCCAGAAAAATGATCCCCAGATGAACGGGATTGATGCCATAGGCCTGGGCAATCGGCGTGAGCAGGGGGACGACCACCACCAGGGCCGAAAATATCCCCATGGTGCATCCAACAGCCAGAAGAAAGATATTGAGCACCACCAGGAAAAGAAGGCGGCTTTCGATGTGAGCTTTGAAAAAATCCATCAGCCGCATGGGAATTTCTGCATCGATCAAATAATTGGTAAGGCCCATGGCAGCACCCAGGATGATCAGCACCCCCCCTACCAGAACCATGCTTTTTTTCATGATTTCGGGCAGTTCGTGCCAACGGACATCCCGGTAAACGACCACCTCCACCAATAGTACATAAACTGCCGTGATGGCGGCGGACTCGCTGACGGCAAAGTAGCCGCTGTAAATTCCCCCTAAAACAACAAACGGCAGGGGAAGTTCCCACAGTACGTCTCTGACGGCCTTGATGAGTTCATTGAATCGAAATTGAGTTTTGGGAACATCCTCCCTGACGGATTTAGAGATACAAAAAAACGCGAGCAGGACAACCAGCAAAACCCCGGGCAGAATCCCGGCGATAAAAAGTTGGTCGATTCTGACCTTGGCCACGATGGCATACACAATCAGCGGCAGGCTCGGGGGAAAAAGGAGACCCAGGGTCCCGGAGGTGGTGAGCAAGCCCAGGGAAAACCTCTCCGAATATCGCGCTCGCGTCATGGCCGGCAGCAGAATTCCTCCCAGAGCGATGATGGTAAGTCCGGTGGCGCCGGTCAGAGCGGTGAAAACCGCACAGGTTACCAGGGCGATGACCGACAGGCCGCCGGGCAGCCAGCCCAAAAGTGCGTTTGACAACCGGATGAGCCGTTGCGGTGCACCGCTTTCAGAGAGCAGATACCCGGCAAATGTAAACAGCGGTATGGCGACCAGCACCGGAGTGGTCGCCATGCGATGCATTTCGATAATGATGGCGGATATGTCGATCTGACTGGAGAAAAACAGATAAAGGGTCAGGCCGGCGATGACCACGAAGATAGGGACCCCGATCAGCAAAAGAACGACAAAAAACAGAACGATCAGCAGTGTGGTCATAACCGTTTAAGATAGTGTCATTTTTGGGTTCTCCGCCTGGCGGACCCGGGTTCTTTACTCAGCAATTTCCCTCAACAGGCAAAGCGCATACCGCAGGGTCATTATTCCAAAGGTTACGGGAATAATCAGCTCGGGCATCCATACCGGAAGATCCATAAAAGCAGTGCTTCCCATTTGGGCTTCAAACATAGTGAATTTTATGCTGGCCCAAGTCAACAAGCCGCAGACAATGGCGGAAATAAGATGCGAGATTGACTGGATGATACGGCTGCCCGCTCCGCTGATCCAGCGGGAGAGGATATCAATGGTGATATGTTTGTCTTCTCTGACGGCAATGGCCGCACCGATAAATCCGACCCAGACAACCAGGTAGCGGACGAGTGAATCGCCCCAGTCGATTCCGGTGGCAAAAAAGTTTCGGAGCACGATTTGCAGGAAAGCCAGCAGGATCATCACCGTCAGCAGCGCGAAAATCAGTACCTTTTCCACCCGGCTGATTTTTTCATCTAAAAGATACAATAGATTCACGGTCTACCCCACTCCTGATGATTGAATATTGACAATTGAATATTTAAGGAATACCTATCCTTATAATTATTGGGCCTGCTATTTTTATGGAAGCGGCTAAAAACGACCGCAATCCTTAAATATTCAATCTGCAATCTTCATTATTCATTTGTTTGCCTTCCGGTATTCCTGCAAATAAGAGATTACCTCATCCCTAACCTTGGCCGAGAAGCTTTTACCGGTCTGACGATTCATGGCTTTTTGGGCAACTTTTTTAAACCCTTCAATTTGATCCTCAGATGGCCGGATGATTTTGACGCCGTGTTTGACCATCACCTGGATAGCCTCCTGATTCTCTTTGCGGATCGCAAGCTTTAATCGATCCATGTATTTTGGACACAGTTCCAAGAACACCTGCTGGTTGACAGGAGACAATTTTTCAAACGCATTTTTTTTCAGCAGGATGGCGCCGATCAGATAAATTAAAGGCACATCGGTCATGTATTTGGTCTTGGTAAACCACTGCAAAGCAATCGCTAAGGTTGGCGGAGCGTACACCACCTCCACCAAGCCGGTTTGCAGACCCACCAGGACATCGGGCACCGAAAGCGGTATCGCAGAAACCCCTGCTTCATCAAAAATGGCCTTGGCCATCGGAGCATCCTCCCACGTCCAGACCTTTGCTTTTCTGAGATCATCCAAAGAGGCGATGGGAACCGTTGACATCAACCGCACAAACCCGCCTTCGGACCAGGCCGCTAGGATATATCCTTTGTCGGCAAAACCCTTTTTGATAAAGGCGTCCATTTTGCCCAAAACATAATCGACCTCGTCGTAGGATTTAAAAATAAAGGGGATTTGAAATACATCCATCTCGCCGAATATGCCTGACAGTCCGGCGGAAGTCAGCACCGCTCCCTGAATCTGGCCAACGTACATTTTGCGGACCATATCGTTTTCATCGCCTAAAACCCCCCCGGGATAGATCCTCAACTGTACCGCGTTGTTGGTCTTTTTTTTCAATTCGGCATTCAAGTCTTCGAATGTTTGTATCCAGACGCTTCCCTCAGGCGCCAGGGTGGCAATCTTTAATATGGTGCCTTCTGAAACCGCATAGCGCGGTGAAACCAAAAGAAACACTGTCAGGAAACCAACCCCAAGCGCTTTTATCACGTTCGGTCTGCTCATCTGGAATTCTCCTAATTAATCCGCCTTTAAAAATATCATATCCAAGGCTTTTTACAGTTGTTTGTAAGTGGACTGAGAATTAAAAATATTCGTCGACATTGTTTAACAATTTTTGGGCTTTGATGTGCGCGACGGTATTCAGCAAAGTCAGGTCCGGTTCGATATCTGCTGGAGTGTCAAGAACCTCCTGCAGCGTGGAAATAAAAAGCTTCCTGTCAAAGGCTTTTCTGGCATAGTAATCGGCGTAATAAACGCGGCTCATTAAAAATTTGCCTTTTCCCAGCTCAATGGCTTTTAAAAAATGATTTTGGGCTTTATTCAAATCCCCGCCGGCAATTTTGGGCCGGGACGCTTCCAATACACCCATGAAGATATGTGCTCCCCCGTAGTAGAATCCTTCATCCAGCTCTAAAACCCGTTTCATCATCAATTCCACCCGCGGAAGTTCCGCCAAGGCCTCCATGGAACGCTGGTTGAGTGATATCCAGTTTCCCCAGCAGGAGGCTGCCCAGAATATATAAGGAACATCTTTTTTCCCCAGGGCATGCAGGGTCTTTTCAAAGCTGTCGAATTCCGACGCAATCGGATTTTTAAAGCCGATCTGCTGCAGGGCGCTCAGGGCATAGTTTCTGGCTTTGGCATAGAGTGCACGGGCGTATTCCTGGTCCTCCTCCTGGACAAAGGCCGATGCGAAAGAAGCATAGGCCTGGGCAGCGGTGATTAGCAGCCTTTCATTGTCCGGCACGGCTTCCACCATGCCGCCAATCAGCATCAAATAGGCCGGCATGCCTTCACGAATAAGCCTCAAATCGGATTGACGGTAGGCTGATTGGGCGACATCATCCAACAAAGAGGCGGTGGCCCCAACGGTCATGGTTTTGCTGGTGGCACAAGACATCGGGAGGCAGAGCAGAAGTAGAAGCAGAAGCATCAGGTTATACTTGAAAAAACGCCCAATTATCATTGGTTAATCCTCGACCGTTGTTATGCGGCAAATATAGTGGAGCTATGTTTGTGCGTCAAGGGTCATTAAGCAGATAATTTCCCGGCAGCATGTTTTCACGTGCAGGAGTCAAACCGCAAGGGCTAAAAAAAAATTGACATTCATGCCACATTGTCACATTTTATCGATATATTAATCTTTTGGTATCGCCATAAAAGGCTATGATACCGTAGCCTATCATACTGAAGGGCACGCGGTCAAAGGTCAAAGCAAGTATTCCTACGAGTGGAACGATGCCAAGTGGTATTTTAAAAGTGCGGAAAACCGGGATCTGTTTGCAGCAAACCCGGAAAAATACGCGCCCCAATACGGCGGCTACTGAGCGGGAAGTCTGGCGACGACCGGCAAGGTTGCCGGTGTGAATCCAACCGTATTTAAAATCATCGACGGGAAACTTTATTTGAGCTGGGACAAAGAAACTGCTAATAAGTTTGCTGCCGCGGCCGATACAGCCGTAAAGAAGGCCGACGACAACTGGCAGAAGCTTAACAAAGAGAATTGAGGCAATGATTCTCACTCCCGCGCAGGCGAGAATCCATTTTAAATCTCTTGGAATTCCGCCTGTGCGGCAATACCGGACGGGTAGCACGCCTCAGCACTTAAAATATGATAGCCAATATATCTGGGATACGGCACAGGTTTTATGCAGCGCCTCAATAACGCTGCTTTGTCCTCCGGATTGCGAAATAAAGATAAAGTTGACCCGCTCGCTATTGCGCAACTTTCGGACACCGCCTGCCAAGACATAGCCCACCCCCCCCTGGGCCCTCGCTTATCCACTTCACGTTTACCGGTTTGCCCGCGCAGTTAAAATCGGTATTGCCGGCGATAATCAACAACTGTTTGAATATAGATAAGATAGATACTTTTGTGTGAAAGCGATGTCAGACATCCGGATTTTTTTAATTATCCAAAATGGTTTTTTTGACATCGCCAAATCTTTATCTTATACTGCATGCCAATATGTATTAATTCGAATGACGGAGTTCAGAGGTAAAACGGTGCCAGCTTCAAAAGTTTAGAATCCACCCTGCGAAATTTAAAGCGGTCTACTCTGAGTCTGTCAGCATCCAACCCGAAAAGGAAATATTATGAACTACGGATATACGGGCAAGATATTGCATGTCGACTTGACGAATCGCAGCATCGAAATCGAAGAGCAGGATGAAGCGTTTTACCGAAGCTACCTGGGAGGGCGGGGAATCGGCTATCATTATTTGATGAAAATGGTGCCCCCCGGCACGGACGCGTTGGCTCCGGACAATATTCTGGTTTTGGCTACCGGCGTGATGACGGGCTCCCCGCTGGCCGCCTCCTGCCGTTTCGCAGCCGTGGGAAAATCCCCGCTCACCGGAACAGCGGGTGAGTCTGAGGCCGCCGGGTTTTTCGGCCCCGAGCTTAAGAAGACCGGATTTGATGCCGTGGTGCTGAAAGGACGAGCGGATACCCCGGTGTATCTCTGGGTAAATGATGATAAGGCCGAAATCAAAGATGCGGTGCAGATCTGGCAGCTTGGTGCTAAGGAAGTGGAGGACGCCATCCGCGAAGAACTGGGGAGCAGCAAGATCCGGGTGGCCCAGACCGGACTTGGCGGAATGAATCAGGTGCGTTATGCAAATATTACCAACAACCTCGGCCATTTCAACGGCCGCGGCGGCTTCGGCGCGCTGATGGGGTCAAAAAACCTGCGCGCAGTGGCCGCCCAGGGATCAAATAAAATTAATTTTTTTAATCCTGAATTCCTGAATCAAACCGCCAAAGATTATGCCAAAACCTATCGTGACAATCCGCTGGGAGAAGCGCTGTATGTCTATGGTACCACTGCTTTTGCGGCACTTTTATCCAACGGCGGCGCACTGCCGGTGAACAATTTCCGGCGCAGTGCGCTCGACGATGCCACGCCGGTCAGCGGTGATACGTACAACCAGCTCCTGCTGAAAAAAAGGAAAGGATGCTATTCGTGTCCCATTCAATGCAAACGCGTCATCGCGCTGGACCATCCCAAATACGGTGTGGATTCGCGCTACGGTGGACCCGAGTACGAGACCATAGCGGCGCTAGGGCCTAATCTAAAAATAACAGACCTGAAAGCCATCGCCAAAGGCAATGAAATCTGCAACCGCTATTGTATCGACACGATCTCGACGGGCATGACCATTGCCTTTGCCTGCGAGTGTTTCGAGGAAGGTGTCATTACAAAGGAGGATACCGGAGGCCTGGAGCTGCGCTTCGGTGATGCCGACCTGATGCTCGAGCTGCTGGAAATGATCGCACGGCGTGAAGGTTTCGGCGATGTTCTGGCGGAAGGCTCCGCCCGCCTGGCAAAAAAATGGGGCGTTGAAGACCAACCATTCAGCCTGACGGTCAAAGGCCAGGAAATTCCCATGCACGATCCGCGGGTCAAAGTCGGGGTGGGTTTCGGCTATGCCGTCAGCACCTACGGCGCCGATCATATGACCGCCGCGCACGATCCGTATTTTACCGATGAAAATTCTTTTATGTTTAAATCCGTAAAGCCGCTGGGTATATACAAAGCCATGCATCCCACCGAGATCACCCATGACAAAATTCGCAGCTACATGCGGCTGGAAAATCTCTGGCGGACGATGGATGCCCTGGGACTGTGTCTATTCGGATATGCACCGCGGGGTGTGATGACACTGGATGTGATGGTACAATCGATCAACGCGGTCACCGGCTGGAATGCAAGTCTGTTTGAGCTGATGAAAGCCAGCGAGCGTGCTTCCATGATTGCTCGTGCGTTTAACAGCCGTGAAGGATTTACCGCCAAAGACGACCGGTTGCCGGAGCGGCTCTTTGACCCTAAACCGGATGGGCCCAATGCCGGCAAAAAAATTTTCACAAAAGAAGATTTCAACGAGGGGGTGCAGATGTTTTACGAGATGATCGGCTGCGATGCAGAAACCGGACGGCCTCATCGCGGTAAGCTGATGGAACTGGACCTGGAATGGGTGGAAGAGTTACTGTGAGCCTGAAAGTTCAGCCACTAAGACATGTCGGATTATTAGGGTTTCACGTATGAAAAGTGAAATCAAGGTATAAAAATCCTTAACTGTGAAATCAATTTTTTTTGATTTCACAGGACGACCTTAGGTTGAAGCGATAAATAGATCGAAAGCCCACTTTGTT
>Ga0307426_1001138_pt1 | contig 17848 bp, 10 predicted proteins | sample SalMarWE160340MG_FD_202165 | JGI IMG/M metagenome (GOLD analysis project Ga0307426, IMG submission 202165) | Salt marsh sediment microbial communities from the Plum Island Ecosystem LTER, Massachusetts, United States - WE1603-40 | ecosystem: Environmental > Aquatic > Marine > Intertidal zone >... | reverse complement strand
CGTTCTCCAGCGCAAAGGGACAAACGTAATGGTTCTTCCCTGTCTTGTTGCAAAGAATCGGGGTATCCTCCTGCTCAACCGCCGAGTAGAATGCGTCAACGGCTATCACCCCGTCGGGCGGGTTTACAATCCTCACGTGAGCCAGAGTGCTCGTAGTTATCCTGCAGGTCACGCCCTCCCTGTAGATGAAGCAGTCCGTAGGGTCAGGCTCGAACTCCGTTATCTCCAGAAGGATGCTGCTGTTAGGTAAGCATGCACCGTTGGGATTGTGGCCCGTGTAGCAGAAGTAGTCATCACCGTATACAGAGCACCCGCAATCCCTGCAGCAACTGGAATGGGTCTCGTCAAAACTCTCCTCGCAACCCCCCTCCCCGCAATGGGAGGTGACGTTCAGCCTTATCTCATCGACGGGAACGTCATATGTTTCTGTCCTTGTTTCCGGGCCCTCATTGAACGAGTGGCTTATTGAAAACATGTTCTGGGTAAGGGCGAGCTCCCTGCTGGTCGGATTGAAATACGGGCTTCCTACATAATCTATCGGCGGGATAATCATCTGGCACGTGAAGTTGAACTCATCCTCATATTGTGAATCCGTCCTCGTGCAAATCAAGGCGCACTCGAACTCACCAGCCTGTATGATACATTCCCCGGATATGGTTGTCCCGCTCGGGTAGTTGGGGACGTGGCCTGTCATGTCAAGGTAATGCTGGATTGATGAATCCTGGAACGTGTCATCCTCCATATAATCCATCTCCACGCCGAAATCCATGTTCCTGCACCCGTCCCCGCTGGTCGGTCCGCCCGTGTCATAGGTATCGCAGTAATATCCGACGGGACAGGAGCAGTCATAGCAGCATGTCAGGTAGTCCTCATCGGTCCCGCAGACAAGGTCACCGCACCAGTGCCCGCCTATTGATATCACAGGGAAAGTCCTGGCCAGGTTCGCCTCTATCACGCCAGTCGTCCCGTTGCTATAACTGACTTCCGCTGTAAAGACAGGCGAGAGCTCATAGTCTGTCAGCGGGTCATAGCTTGAAACGTAAAACGACATGACGCATTCTGTCCTGTGCTCACCCGATTCATACCCGCTTTCACAACCATCGACCACGCACGTCGATTCGCATCCACCCCCGCTGCTAGAGCACTGCATCTCACAGCTGAGCGATTCCATGTCAAGGCTGGAGGGGCTGTTCTTAAAACCCACGACGATGCTGGCCTCGTTGGCTCCATACCTCTGGTCATAGAAATGCGACGGCTCTATGGAGACCAGGTAAAGGTCGCTGTTGACGAGAGGGTTTTTGCACTTCGCGTCGCTGGGAACAGAGCCGAACCCTCCCCAGTCGCAATACTTCCCGGAAGGACATCCGCAGTCGAGGCAGCAGCTTGACTGGCTCTCCCCGAGGCTGGATTCACATACACCGTTACCGCACTCGAATGAGCCTATGGTGACGTTGGGGAAGGGTGTGGTGATTTCTTTCGTCCTTTTCGCTGCACCGTCAGAATACTCTATGGCAATCGTTATGCTGTTAGGCCCCACGTCATAATCGCCCGTGTCGCAGTCCTGGACAGCAGGGACGTTTACAGGGCAAGAGAAAACCCCCGAGGAACCCTCCACGCAGGTTGTGGGCTCCACCTGGCCTGCAAGCCTGTAGCGGAAGCTCTTCGCGACAGCGTCTGAAGGAGGGTTGTTCATCTTCACTGCTATGTTTATCACGTGGTCCTCGTTGCAGTTTATTACCCTAGTGTCAGGGGTCCCGTGCAGAGATAATGATATCGCTCCCGTTGACTTGCAGAGCATTGCCGCATCGCAATAGAATCCTGCCGGGCAGCCACAATCGTAGCAGCAGTTGGACTGGCCCTCGTTGACATAATCCTCGCAGGTCCCGTCACCGCACGTGTAGTCGGGGTTAAGGCTCATGGCAATGGAGCCCATTATCCCCGAATCGTTCTTCGGGAACGCGAAATAATAGGAATTCGTTATCGACTCCAGCTCGTTTCCGCTTAAGGTCTCTACCCAGAACTCCGGAGGCTCGTCAGACTCAAGGCCGCGTATCTCCGTGGCAGTCCTGAAGACTATCTTCGATATCCAGTCGGGGTTCATGGGAACCATCAGGAAGTTCTCTGCGTAATACCTTATCTGGCCAAGGAACTGCGCTGCCTTTGCATGGACCTCTATCTCACCTATCTCCCTCGAGTCCAGGGCAAAGTTCAGCTCGCTCGTCCTCATCACGATGTCCCAGCTCCCTATCCATGACGTCCCTCCAAGCCTTTTCACCTTAACCAGCGTCATTATGTTGCCATCCTGCGGATAGCCGCCCCCTCCGCTCACCTCTGGCCAGGGATATTCCACGACAAAGGTCCCTTCATACTTTACAGGGGTGACCTGGTTCACGCAGACCCTTGGGTCCCTCCCCCCGCATTTGTAGACATAGGACTCCAGAATCCTCGCGCCCGCTGTCCCATTGGAGACGGAAACCGTGACACTAGTCTCTCCGCCGGGATTCTTTACGGTCACGGACTTCTTCACGAACTCTGAATAGTCAATCCCTATCGGGGGGCCGGACTGCGCGCCGCCGTAGTAAATGCTCACCTCGGTCGCGCCCGCAAGGGGAAGGGTAAGGATTAGATAAGAGGCAAGGACCGCAAACACCTCTGAGAAAATTTTCCAGTCCATATACGCACCCGCTTGATTATAAACACTCTGATAAATGAGCAATAAACTATGACGTGTGTATCGGCGGTATCTCGGTGAGCCCGCCCTCTGCCATCGCCAGCTCTGCGGTGGTCTGGGCATCGCACATCGCAATCTTCTGTTGCTTCTGCGCCTCGAGCGCGGCTATCTGGTCGTCCTGGCTGCTCGCGGAATTCATCATGCTGAGCGCCGCGGTGAGGCACGTGAGCGCCAAGGTGAGCCAGATAGTTTCACAGCCACCAGCAAGCACTTCCAGGCATGTAAGGATGAATATCACCAGGAATATCGCCGCCAGGACCATGAAGACTATCATCCACGTGTTGGTGCTGCTCTTCGAGCCCTCCAGCCTTGATATCTGGTCGTCTATGCTCGCAATCATCTTCTGGCAGGACATCACGGACGTGGAGTAGTTCTTGTTCACGGTGACGGATGTCGTGTCCTGGATATCCTGCCATATCGTGTTGTCGTTTATCATGTATCCAATGGTCATCTTCAGGGTCAGTGAGATGTTCTCTGTCCCCTCCTCTGCCCCGTCGGGTATGTTCTCAAGCGCTATCGGGCAGGTGTATGTATCCTCCTTGAGGGTCCTGAAGCAGGAGATTGAGGTGTCGTTCTCCTGCGAGCTGCTTGAATAGTATGAAGCGATGATGTCAATGTCCCCGGGCGGGTTAACAACCTGTGAATCAATCAGCGTGTTTATGGTGACTATGCACTCCTCACCCTCCTTGTATATTATGCAGTCCACGGGGTCCGGCTCATACCCGGTTATCTCCAGAATTATGCTGCTGTTCGGGAGGCAGGCACCGTTCGGGTTCTTTCCCGTGTAGCAGAAGTAGTCGTTCCCGCTTCCGTAAGAGGAGCATCCGCAATCACGGCAGCAGTTTGACTGCGTCTCGTCAAGGTTGGTCTCACAGCCGCCCTCACCGCAATGGGAGGTGACGTTCAGCCTTATGTCCCCTGCGGTGAAGCCATATTCCTCTGTAACGTTGTCAGGACCCTCATTATACACGTGCCTTATGGTGAACGAGTTTTCCGTCAGTGTTATCTCCCTCGTTGCCGGGTCATAGTAAGGCGACCCTATGTAATCTATCGGCGGGATAATCATCTGGCACGTGAAGTTGTATTCCGTCCCTATGGCGGAATCCTCCCTGCTGCATATGACCGCGCACTCGAACTCCCCGTCCTGAAGCTCGCAGTCGCCGTAGAGCTCTGTCCCGCTTGGATAGTCGGTCACGCGGCCCGGTACGTCAATATAGTGCTGGACGGACGAGTCCTGCAAGAGGACGTCGCCCGGGTTCCCTGCCTCGAGGACGAACTCCCTGTCCCTGCACCCGTCCCCGCTGCTCGGCCCGGTCCTGGTCTTAGTATCGCAATACTGGCCTTCAGGACACCCGCAGTCATAGCAGCACTTATAGGAGCTCTCGTCGCTCCCGCAAACCACGTCACCGCACCAGTGTGCCCCTATCGAGATTATCGGGAAGGTGTTGGTAAGGGTTGCTTCCATCACGCCCCCGGTCCCGTTGCTGTATCTTACCTCTGCAGTGAAGACAGGCGAGAGCTCATAGTCTGTCAGCGGGTCGTAATTGGATATGATGAAATTCAGTTCACATTCCCTGCTGTATATGCCAGGAACCGACTCGTCTGTCACACATCCCTGGAGGGTGCACGTGGAGGCGCAAACCCCCTCGCTGCTCGAGCACTCCATAACGCAGGAGAGGGAATCCAGGTGGAGGTTCGAGGGGCTGTTCTTTATGCTTACCACGATGTCCGGAGAGTTTCCTGTAAGGGGCTGGTCGCTGAAGTGTGAGGGCTTTATGGAGCCCAGGTAAAGGTCGCTGTTGACAAGAGGGTTTTTGCACTTCGCGTCGCTGGGAACAGAGCCGAACCCTCCCCAGTCGCAATACTTCCCGGAAGGACACCCGCAGTCGAGGCAGCAGCTTGACTGGCTCTCCCCGAGGCTGGATTCACATACACCGTTACCGCACTCGAATGAGCCTATGGTGATGTCAGGGAAACCAACACTCATGCTCTTCGTGGCCTTTGTCGCACCGTCAGAATACCCTATCACGAGGGTCACAATGTTGGGACCGACCCAGTATTCACCGGTATCACACTCCTCTACAGACGGAACAGTGACGGCGCACGAGAATATCCCGCCAGAGCCCTTCGTGCAGGTCACTGACCTCACGCTCCCGCCAAGGTTCTGGGTCGCGCTCTTTACTATGGCATCAGAAGGAAGATTGTTCACCTTTACAGGTATGTATATCACGTGGTCCTCGTTGCAGTTTATCACCCTGGTATCAGGCGTTCCGTGCAGTGACATGGTTATTGCGCTGCTCAATTTACACACCATTGCCGCGTCGCAATAGGAACCGGTCGGGCATCCGCAGTCATAGCAGCAGTTGGACTGCCCCTCGGTGAGTTCGGTCTCACAGCCGTATGCCCCGCATGTGTAATCGGGGTTAATGTTGAGGGTCGAAGAGCCAAGAACGACCGAACCCTTCGGGAAGATGAAACCGTACGTCCCTCCGACGGACGTTATCTCGTTGCCGCTCTTGACCTCTGCATCAAGGGTCGGCATCTCTGAGGATTCGAGAACGTTAAGCTCGGTTGCGGTCCTGAAGACTATCTTCGAAACCCACTTGGGGTTCATCGGCAGCATGTAGAAGTTCTGTATGAAATACCTTACCGGGCTGATGAACTGCGATGCCTTTGCATGGACCTCTATCTCGCTTATCTCCCTCTGGTCCACACTGAAGCTAGTCTCGCTCGTCCTCGTCACGACGTCCCAGTAGCCCAGCCACGAAATCCCGCCGTTCCTCTTGACCTTCACGAAGCTCATGATGTTGGCTGTCTGCGGATAGCCGCCCCCTCCGCTAACCTCTGGCCAGGGATACTCTGCGGAGAAGCTGCCGCCATAAGTGACAGGACTGGCCTGGCTCAGGCAGACCGAAGGGCTGCTGCCCTTACACCTGTATACGTGGGCCTCCATGACCATGCCAGACACACTCGCATTGGTGACAGAGAGACTCACGCTGGCAGAAGCGCCGGGATTCTTGACAGTCAAGGACCTCTTGACCATGCCCGAGTAATCCAGGGTTATCGGGCTCCCCGAAGGGGCGTTGTTATAGTATATGTTCACCTCGGTCGCTCCTGCAACCGGCAGCGTAAGGATTAGGTATGAAGCCAGGATTGCAAACATCTCTATGATTTTCAGGTTCACTTGCATATCAGCCTCGCATTGGTCTTTAGCTGGACGGGTCCGCTGTTGATGTAATCAACAAGGCCGGTCACGTCGCAGCAGTTCACGCATTGCGGCAGGTATCCGCTGCATCCTGTGCCGCACTCCTCGCACGCGAAAGCGCACCCCTGGGGCGTCCTGTCGCAGCACCCCGAGCTGTAGCTCGAGCCCTCAGGGCACCTGCAGAAACTCTCCCTCGTCTCAGGCTCTATCCCCACGTCGTTCACGAACCCCAGCAGGTTGTCGCAGCTGCACGTCATGACCACGGTCTTCTGGACGGCCTCGCTGCTGGATATGGGGTCTATGCCGCACGTCGCGAGATAGCTGGTCAGGCAGGACTTCTCAGAGTCGCTTACCTGGTAATTGTTCCCTGTCTTTGTCTCAGACCTCGGCATGTTTATGAACACCTCGTCCTCGTTCCTGTCAAGGCTGTAAGTCGTTATCATACCGCCTGCCTCCCTGCTCGTGTAGGGGTTGAAGACCGTCCCCTCAACGGCATGCTGCCCTGACATTATGTATTTGATAGTCCTGTTCTCAAGCACCCCGGAGGCGCAGTCTATGCTGCACTGCTGGCACGCATCCCTTACCTCTCCCATGTTCTCCATGGTCACGTTATTGGTATGTTCGGTGCAGAACTGGCATGCATCGGACTCCATGCAGTCAGGGTCTATGCTCCCGCTGTCGATGTTTGTTATCGGAAGCGTGACAGACGGCTTGTGCGAGGGGGTGAACTCCACATACATATATTCCTTGTCCATGAGGTCGGTCTCGCACCTTACCCTGGTGTCAATGCCGTAAAGGCTGCACGAGCCGCATGCCGTGCATGTCTGCCAGTCCGTTCCGAAATATGGCTTGTAATCTATGAATATCTTGACCTCCCTGAAATGTGCGGTGAAGAACGGGACCTTGTGAAGGACGTAAACGCTTTCAACGTCCTGGTTCATAATATCCTCCTCAAGGTAATATTCATACGTGTCGTTCTTGTATATGCTGAAATCCCCTGAGCACACAGAGTCTCCGGAAACCCTTCCGTTGGAATCGGTGTATCCCAGCGGGCAGTTTCCGAACGCAACGAACGCCCCCTCTATGGGGTTCGAGAGGTCGTCAACGACCCTCAGGTTCAGGGAGCACTGCAGGTCTTCGCACTCACCCTGCCCCGGGGCGGTTATGCTGCTGCACGAGCCGGGGCTCATCTTGAGGCCCTGGCTCTCTACAAAGACGTGGCTCGCAAAATTGAAGAAGTTCCCTGTCTCCACGTCCTTGACGCTTATTATGATCGGGTAATCGACGTCATATCCCCGGTTGAACTCCTGGACGCAGACCGGCGGGGTAAGGACGCTCGATGTCACGAGGGGCTTGTTGTTCGTGACCATGATGACGTCATGGGTATCGAATGCAAAACCATCGGAAAGCCTCATGTATATGTCAAGGTCCCTGTACTCCTCCCCGTTCAGGGTCTGTATGGCAAATATCTTAGGTATGTCATGGTCGGTTGTCATGACGTCCCACCACCTCAGCTGGGTTATCACGTAATTGATGAGGTCGTAGAGATGCCCGTTTATCTGCTCCGGGTCCCTATGGAGGACCTGGCCGCACTCGGTCAGGACACCGCTCGTCGGGAGCCTGCCGAAGCCGTCCGGCTCTACCATCGAGAAATAGACGCCGTATATAGTGAAGATTTCCATGTTCCTGTTCGCTGCATTTTCCTTCGCATAGTCGCTTGCGAACCTTATTATCTCACCGAATCTAGTGTCTATGCTCTGCTTGTAAGGATGATACTGGGCAGGCATGTCATACCCGTCAACCCTCGTGGGAAGGTTTACCGAGACGTCAATCCTCTTCACCTCACCCCTGTTCCAGCCCAGGATGTTGGCATCAACAGATACGGAATTGGCATCAAAGGAGACGTTCTTGCCGAAAAGTCCGCTCACCCCCCCTATGTTTTCCCTTATATGCTTCGCGACAGAGAGCTCGAAGCTCCTCTCAATCTCCTCCTTTGTCAGGGAATAATCGTTCTCGCACATCTGCCAGTAGGCAACCCCTGCCATCATGAATTCCACGTTAGGGGCGTCCCTCCAGGTCTTGCCCGTTATTGAGGGGTCATCCAGATAGCCGCCGTGCCTCTCCATGACCCTCAGCGTCTGGTCGACGCCGTCCTTTATCACCCCGAGGACCATGGTGTTGACCGCTGCCTGCCTCTCGGCAACGCCGCTGGGTATGGGGCTCGCAAAGAAGTTGCTTCCTATCCCGGAGAAAAGGACGATTAGGAACAGGAATATGATGCCGAGGATTATGACCAGCTCTACCTGGCCCTTTCTCTTCTTCATATAATATATTATTATAGGTTTGGTATATATTAAGAATAAAACCCTTTAGCACCGGTAAACGTGCTAAAGCGCTTCCGGAAAAACCGCTGCCGCAACAAACCCTTTAGCACCGGTAAACGTGCTAAAGCGCTTCCGGAAAAACCGCTGCCGCAACAAACCCAACTAAGAAACAAGGAACAAGATGCTTATGCCATTCACTAAGGAATCCCTTAAAAAGGAGTTCACAAAGGACTGGAAGAAGCACTATCAGCTTGAGATTTTCAAGGAAAGGGGCTTCAGGAGAAAGAGATGTCCCCAGTGCGGGAAAAACTTCTGGACGCTGGACGAGGACAGGAAGCTCTGCGGGGACCCGCCCTGCGAGAGCTACGGCTTCCTCGGGATGCCCATAACCAAGAAGAAATGGGATTATATAGAGGCATGGAGGCAGTTCGAGTCCTTCTTCAGGAAGAACGGCCATGATTCCGTTCCCCGCTATCCGGTTATAGACAGGTGGAGGCCTGACCTCTATTTCACAATGGCATCCATACAGGACTTCCAGCGACTTGACAAGGGCAACATGGTGTTCGAGTTCCCCTCCAACCCGCTTGTCGTTCCTCAGATGTGCCTTAGGTTCAATGACATACCGAACGTAGGAGTGACAGGCCGTCACCACACATCCTTCATAATGGGCGGACAGCATTCGTTCGGAGACTACTGGAAGGACAGGTGCATAGAGCTCAATTTCAACTTCCTCACGAAATCCATGGGAATACCCGAGAAGGAGCTCACCTATACGGAGGATTTGTGGGCAATGCCCGACTTCTCTGCCTTCGGCCCCTCGATGGAGACCTTCTCCAAGGGCCTGGAAATCGTGAACTCGGTCTTCATGCAGTTCACGAAGAAGGGAACCTCGTTCAGGGAGCTTCCGATGAAGGTGATAGATGTTGGCTGGGGTCACGAGAGGATTGCATGGTTCACCACAGGCACCTACACGGGCTATGACACCACGTTCGGGCCCGTGATAAGCTGGATGAAGAAGCAGGCAGGCCTACATCAGAATGACCTTTTCGATGAGTATTCGAAGTTCGCAGGGCATCTCAACGTTGACGAGGTCAAAAACATCGAAAAGATAAGAAAAGATATAGCAAAGAAGCTGGGCGTTGATGCCAGGGAACTGAACTCCGTTGTTGAGCCGATGCAGGCGCTATATGCAATAGCAGACCATGCAAAGACCCTTCTCTTTGCAGTGACAGACGGTGGCATCCCATCCAACGTCGGAGGCGGCTACAACCTCAGGGTCCTCCTCAGGAGGGCGTTCTCTTTCATGAAGGATTTCGAGTTCAGCTTCACCCTCCCGAAGGTGGCAGAGCTCCATGCAAAGCACCTATACCCGCTATTCCCCGAGCTCATGGGTGGAAGGGAGATCCTGTCGAAGATAATGGGTATAGAGAAGGATAGGTATGAAAAGACGCTTGAGAAGACAGGAATCCTGATAAGGACAGAACTCAACAAGGGGAAGCTTGACACCAAGAAGATGATACAGCTCTATGTATCCAACGGGATTAACCCGGAACTTATAGAAAAGGTCGCAAAGGAGCAGGGTCACGATTTCTCGGTCCCCACGGATTTCTACATAAAGCTGACTGATGCTCACATGACAGGAGAGAAGGAGAAGGAGAAGGGGCACCTTAAGGTCTCTACACACGGAATCCAGGAAACCAGGATGCTTTATTACGATGAGCCATACCAGAAGGAGTTCGACGCCCACGTAGTTGCAAAGAAGAAGGTGGGTAAGGACGTCTGGCTGGTGCTCGACAAGACCCTCTTTTATCCAGAGGGCGGGGGGCAGCCCTTTGACCAGGGAATCCTCTCCATGGGGGCAGAGGAATTCAAGGTAAGCAGCGTCCAGAAGCTGGAGGGAATAGTCTTCCACAGGATAGACAACCCAGAGAAGATAAAGAAGGGTGACATCGTCCACGGCAGGATAGACTGGGAAAAGAGATACATTCTCATGAAGATGCACAGCGCTACCCACCTCGTTGCAGGCGCAGCGAGGAAGGTCATAGGGCCCCATATATGGCAGGCAGGCGCCAACAAGGGCTTTGAGAGGTCGAGGATAGACCTCACCCACTACAAGCCCTTTACCCAGGAGGAGATAGTCCAGATAGAGAGGGTTGCCAACGACGTGGTCAAGAAGGAGATGCCCATAAAATCACAGGTTCTCTCGCGAAAAGAGGCAGAGAAGAAATACGGTTTCGTCCTCTACCAGGGAGGCGCCTCTCCTGGGAAGGACGTGAGGGTAATAGACACGGCCAACGGCTTTGACGTGGAGGCCTGCGGGGGGACGCACCTCAAGAACACGGGCGAGATAGACCTGATAAAGATAATGAGGACAGAGAGGATACAGGACGGGGTCAACAGGATAGAGTTCGCTGCAGGGGACCCGGCCTTTGATTTCATAACAGAGAACGAATCGATAATCAAGAAGATACTCCATTCCGTAAGCAGGCTCGGGCTCTATGAGAGCGTTGCGCACTCCCTGCAGACAGAAGAGGACGCATCCTATGACGTCATGTCCGCCGCATCCGTCTTCTCTGTGGAGCCCAAGACCCTCTTGAACACCTTCCAGCGATTCGTGGACGAGATAAGAAAAGACCACGATGACCTCAACAGGATAAGGAGGGAAATGGGAACGCCTGAGAAGATTCTTTCCACTGAGACGTTCTTCAGGAACGCCCCCAGGATTTCCAGCCTCAGGACCCTTGCAGAAAACATCTTCCACGTCTGGAAGGAGCAGAAGAAGGAGATTGACAGCCAGAAGGAATCCCTCGCAAGGGTCAAGGCATCAAAGCTCATCTCCAAGTCCAGGAAGGGAAGGCTCATGGACATAATAAAGGGGGAGAGGAGCGACCTCATAAAGACCGCCTCAGAGATAGTGGAGAAGAATCCTGACGTCACGGTCATCCTGTCCAACCAGGTCGGGGACCTGGTCGTGATGAGCAGGAGGGAGAACGCAGGGGATGTCCTCAAGGAGATTGTTGAGAAGGCCGGGGGCTCTGGTGGCGGGAAGGGAGACCTCGCCCAGGGCAGGGTCGATGTATCAAAATTCGTGAAGCTCCTCGGCTAGAACTCCATCATCAAGCATTCCCTCGGTTGGGCAATCGCATTCTGGCAGAACACGCTCAGGAGGTTCCCGTCCGTTATCTCCATGTCATCGAGGGATATTATCCTCCCCTGGTTCCCTATCATGCCAAGCCTGGTCACATTCCCCTTCACGTTCTCCAGGACCAGATACCCCTGCATCCTCGCTGCAAAACCCTTAAGAATGATGTTCCTGTCAGCACACCCAGTGCAGTTCTCTGCATAGAAGTTCTCTATCAAAACTTTCCCTGTCCGCAGGACCTGTATCTGCTCCTGCGCGCTAAGCTCATAATTGATTATGTTGGGTATCTCCTCTGCCTGCGGCTGGTTCGAGAGGGTCGCGCTGTTCATTGCGAATCCCACGGCTGACATCACCATTATAACCAGCACGAGCAGCGAGCCCGCAAGCTTCATCTGTCCCATACTAACCCATAAAGGGGAAGGATATAAAAAGTTATGCTATTCGTACCTCTCCCACCTGACAACGTCCTTCAGGCCCCACCTCTTAGGAGGGTTGGGCTTCTCGTCAGGGTAACCGAGGGTTATTATCGCCAGTGGCCTCACGTGGCTGGGAAGGATGACGGCGTTCGCGACCTCCATCTCATCGAATGCCCCAATCCAGCACGAACCAACCCCCATCTCCCACGCAGCGAGCATGATGTTCTGCGCCGCTGCCGCAGAGTTCTGGATGGAATAAAGGTTCCTCCCCCTCTCGCCATACTTCAATGACCTGTTGCTGTCAGAGCACACCACTATAACAACAGGCGCCTTATCAACCGGCTCCTGGTTATAACAGGCCTCGGCCAGTTTCTTCTTCGTCGTTTGGTTCCTGACCACCACGAACTCCCAGTCCTGGAGGTTCCCCGAAGATGGTGCGTGCACCGCAGCCTCCATTATCTTGTTTATAACGTCCTCCCCTACGGGAGTCTGGTTATACTTCCTTATGCTCCTCCTGCTCTTTATGCACTCGATGGTGTTCATCCACGTCCCTTTATCTATTAAATCCCGGGAACTTAAAATAAACAGGCGAGTCCATGAAGAGATGGGAATCCCTCAGGCAGCATATAAGGACAGGGGAGTGGCACGCCCACACCAACTACACGGACGGCTACAACACGGTGATGGAGATGTGCAGTCAGGCAAAGGAGAACGGCCTCACCCTCATAGCTATAACAGAGCACGTCAGGAAGGAAACCATGTATGAATGGGACTCACTCAAAAAAGAGGTAGAGGAGGCCAGGAAACGCTTACCCAAAATCAGGATACTTCTGGGATGCGAGGCAAAGGTCCTGGGGACAGACGGGGGGCTGGACATAACACCCGAACTCAGGAGCGAGTGCGACCTCCTGGTCGGCGTGTTCCACGGCTTTCCCACGAACGAAAAGACCTCACTCCTCCAGGCCGCGAGGAACATGCTGAAGGACCCGCTCCTCGACGTCTTCGGCCACCCGATGACCCTCCTCAACATGAGCGACCCACCCCTCACGGAAAGGGAGATTCTCTCCCTCATGGAGGACTGCAAAAAGAACGGAGTGTTAGTCGAAATCAGCAGCCGTTACCCAAGCTCTCCAGAGCTCACCACTGCCATAGAGAAGAGCGGCGCCCCCACCGTCCCGGGCTCCGACGCCCACAGGACCAGCGAGATAAGGAAGATATAGCCACCAAACGCTCTTTAATCATCGCTTTATATATTTCTATAACAATCCACAATAGCCTGGTGCGAAGATGTATGAGATTCTGGTTTCCGGTCTGGTGTCGTTCCTTTTAATCATGGTGCTCATGCCCTGGTGGATAAGGAGGGCGCACAGGAAGGGCCTGGTCGGAAGGGACATGAACAAGAAGGCAAAACCTAAAGTAGCCGAGACAGGAGGGGTTGTGGTCTTCATCTCCTTCATAATAGGCGTCATTGTCCTGTCTGCAATCAACTACCTGAGCGAGCAGTATACTGACATGATAATAATCATGATATCACTCTTCTCAATCTCAATAATCACACTCATCGCCTACATAGATGACGTTTCAGGCTGGAAGAAGGGGTTCGTGAGGTGGAAGAAGCCCCTGATAACCATAACTGCGGTAATTCCTCTGCTCCCCTTCATGCTGGCAAGGGACACAATAACCATCCTCGGGAACGTGATAACCCTCCCTTACCTCTTCTATCCACTGGTAATGGTCCCGATAGGGTTCGTCGTTGCAACCAACGCTGTCAACCTGCTGGGAGGATTCAACGGCATCGAGGCAGGTCTGGGAACAATCGGCTTCGCCACGCTCCTCTGGTTTGCCTGGGGGACTCCCTTTGCATCCTTCATCATGATAGCGATTGCCTGCATGCTCGGCTTCCTCTGGTTTAACCGATACCCTTCCAGGGTCTTTCCAGGCGACACGCTGACTTACTTCATTGGCGGTATGTTCGCGATAGTCGCGGTGTTCGGCTATTTCCAGACCGTTACAATCCTCATAATGGCTCCATACATCCTTGAGGGAATCATCAAGTCAAGGGAGATTCATTACATCTGGAGGAACAAGAGGATTTTCAAGCCAGAATGCTTCGGCAAGGTCCAAAGGGACGGCAGCCTGAAGGCCCCTTACCCGCAGACATGGTCAACCACCCACATAGCGATGCGGCTGATAAGGAGGATAAAGGGTAAGTGCTACGAGAATGACGTCACCTTCCTCATGCTCGGCCTGTATGCGATATGGTGCCTCATTATAATAATTTTCCTGGGATGATGACATGAAGTTTCTTGTGACCGGTGCCGGAGGGCCTGCGGGGACGAACATCATAAACTATTTCCCCAAGACGGAAAATGTTATCGCCTGTGATGCAGACCCCAAGGCCAGGAAGAGGCTCGCCCTAATAGGGAGGAGCAAAATAAAGTTCTACAGAGTCCCTCTCGCCAGGGACGAGTCCTTCCAGTCAGAACTGACGAAGATAGTGGACTCGGAGAAGCCTGACTACATAATACCGACCGTTGACGAGGAGCTCGCCGTCCTTTCTGAGAGCAACGCCGCGTACATGAAGATTGTCGTGATTTCCCCACCAAAGACGATAAAGACCTGCCTTGACAAGAAGAATCTCTATGACTTCTTCGATGGTGAGCCGTTCTGTCCCCTGTTCGTTTCGGCATACGACAGGAGCCAGCTGGAGGAGAAGTTCGAGGACAGGCCTATCTTCATGAAGCCAAGGGTGGGAAGGGGCTCAAGAGGGACGCAGTTCTTTGACAACGTGGAGGCCGTTCCTGACAAGATGATAAGCACTGACAACGTCTTCTGTGAGTTCCTTCCAGGACAGGAATACACCGCAGACGTCATGTGCGACATGAAGGGAAAGCCCCTCGTTATAGTTCCAAGGAAGAGGCTCGACACAGAGCAGGGGATATCCATCCTGGGCGAGACAGAGAAAAGGGCGGATTTGATAGAAATCATAAAGGAGATATGCGGAGGGCTGGTCTTCAGGGGGGCAGCGAACATGCAGTTCAAGCTCGACTGCGGAGGGAAGCCCAAGCTGGTTGAGGTCAATCCCAGGTTCTCTGGAGGGCTTCCCATAACGGCCGCGGCCGGCATAAATCTCGTTGAAATCATGGTCGAAATCCTCCATGGAAGGAAGATAGGAAAGAACAAGCTCCTCTGGTCAGAGGTCAAGGCAAAAAACAGGATAGCAAAGAAGATAGGCCGTGATTACAAGCAGCCATGACAAACCTAACAAATTAGACGTCCCCTGACCTGAGGATTCTTATGGCCTCGAAGGCCTCTGCGAACTTAGCCTGCGGGAGGAGGCCTCTGAACTGGGCAAGGCCCTTTATGGCCTCTATCTTCATGTATTCCTTGCTGTTCTGCGTGGCGAACGCCTTCAGGGACTCGGTCTTCCTGTCCACGAAATCGCTTATGTCTATGTAGTAATTGGGATGGAAATTCAGGTAAAGGCTCGGCGACTCGTAGGCGAGGATTTCCGCTACCCTCCTCGCTGCGGCAAGGGTGGCGTAAGCTACCTTCCTGTGGTCCTGGTGGGTGTCCTTCACTGAATGGGTGTAGACCCTGTCAGGACGGAACTCCTTCACCACCACCTCTATCTTCTCTATGACGTCGTGGTCGTCAGGTATCTTGGTGTCAGGGAAGCCGAATATGTGGAGCTTTGCCCCGAACATCTTTGCAGAATCCATTGCCTCCTTCTTCCTCTCTTCCCTGCTCCCTGACTTCTCACCGTGGCTCAGGACTATGAAGACTACCTCGTCTCCCCTCTTGATGTGCTTCATTATCGTCCCGCCGCACCCGAACTCTATGTCATCGGGGTGCGCACCTATCGCAAGAACCTTCATTCCGTCACCTGTAATGTTAACAATATGGATAGGGTTTATAAATGTTATTTCGCCCTCTGCGGTGCTCATTTCTTGCTGATGAGCCAGTTCCCCAGGGCCAGGTGCTCGAGGCCCGTGTTCCTCAGTGTCCAGAGGGCGTCCTGCGGAGAGCAAACAATCGGGTAGCCGTGAAGGTTGAATGAGGTGTTCATGAAGCCCCCCTCACCGGTCTCTTTCTCAAAGCTGCTCAGGACTTTGTGATACCCCGGATTCCAGGTCTTCTCCACGACCTGGGGCCTCGCGGTGAAATCGTATGGATGGATTGCCGCAGCAAGGGTCTTCCTTCCTCTGTCCGTGGTATCGAAGGATATTACCATGTAGGGCGCCTTCATACCCTTGGGATTGATGATATAATCCTTCTCCCTCTCTGCCTTGATGCTCGGCGCAAAGGGCATCCAGAAATCCCTGTTCTTCACGGCCTCGTTTATCTTCCTCACAGAGTCCCTGTTCCTGGCGTCAGAGAGTATGCTGCGGTTCCCAAGGGCCCTCGCCCCCCACTCACATCTCTCGCTGAACCTGGCTATTATTTCTCCTTTCGCGACCCTCTCCCCGACGTGGGCATCTATCCCTTTCACTTCCTCAACCCGATACCCCTTACCGAGGCTCCCCTTCCTTATGGACGCTTTTATCTCATCATCAGAATACTCGGGCCCCAAGTATATTGGACCCAGCGGTGAGACCTTTGGTTTGATGCCGTCCTCCTGGCACAGGGAAACGTATTGCTGCAGTGCCGCCCCTATGGGGAGCGATTCATCCCCACATGATGGGAGGACGAACATGTTCCTGACCTCAGGGAGTTCCAGAATCCTCTGGTTGGTCTTCACGTTCATGAACAAGCCGCCTCCGAAGGCAACGTCATGGATATCAGTCTCGTCTATTATGTTCTTCACCCAATTGGTAACCAACTCCTCGAAGAACAATTGAAGGCCGCCTGCTATGTTGTCAAACCTCTCACCCGCGAACTCCCTCTTGAGCTTGTCCATGTACTGCCACTTCCATGCCCCGCTTATGTTCTCATAGAGCAGCGGATTGTCAGGGTTTATCCTTATCATCTGCCTGAACTTCTCGTACGACCTCTGGACGTGCTCCCTCTTGGAATAGGGGGCGAGGCCCATGACCTTGTATTCGTGCGAAAGGGGCTTCATCCCCAGGTATTCTGTCACCTTCGAGTAAAGCTCCCCTATGGAATTGTAATTGGATATGCTGAGCAGCCTTTCGATATCGTCACCCTTCGCGATGTTGATGGTCCCTGAAACAGCATCCCCTGAGCCGTCGGCCGTTATGACCAGGCACCTCTTCTTCCTGTCCAGCCATGAGGGAAGGTATGCGCCTGCCGCATGCGCCAGGTGGTGGTCGCAGAACGATATGGGAGCATTGACACCATTCTCTCTCAGGGCCTTCTCTATCTTCTCTGTATGCCTGAACCTCCTAAGCAGCTTGACAGCGGGCTTCACCCACATGTCAGAGCGGAGGACCGACTTGGGCGTCAGCTTCGAGGCCTGGCCGAACGCCCTGCGGGGGAATGATTTCCTCCCTGACTCCATGCTCGTCACGGGGTTTATGAACGAGGGGATGACAACAACGTCTATCTCCTGCGGAGAGACACCGGAAACCCTCATCACTTCACCTATGGCAAGCGACGGGACGCCTCCCCATTCCTTTATCCTGTTGAGGCGCTCCTCGCTTATGCACGCGAGGATTTTCCCGTCCCTGACGAGCGCCGCGGTTGCCGTGTGGCCGTCATGCACGGAGAGTATGGTTTTGCTCATAAGAAATACATGCCAATCAGCTATTAATATCTTGCCATCTCCAATGAATTATGGAATATCTTGCTTATTTCCGGCCGGGCAGTGAACTGTCTGATTTGATTCTGAGACAAAGTCATATCATCTTGCCGGGTTCCGGGCTTCATTGCACCCTTTGCTTTTTTTACATGGAACCTGAACAAGAAAGAGGTTTGGTTTCTGATTTGTCTGAAATTAAGTTCAATCCTTTTGAAATCGAGACCCAAGATTTTGATGATTACGATGAAGATTCTTTAGCATTAACATTATCTCGTCCAGATGAACTTTTTCACTTACATAAAGAAATTCTTGCAGTTTCAAAGAAATAT
>Ga0307426_1001137_pt1 | contig 17869 bp, 19 predicted proteins | sample SalMarWE160340MG_FD_202165 | JGI IMG/M metagenome (GOLD analysis project Ga0307426, IMG submission 202165) | Salt marsh sediment microbial communities from the Plum Island Ecosystem LTER, Massachusetts, United States - WE1603-40 | ecosystem: Environmental > Aquatic > Marine > Intertidal zone >... | reverse complement strand
CGGATCGCATCAAATCAGCACTCGACAGTCTTCCCGGGGAATATTCCTCTCTGGGACTCGCCGGTCAGATCGAGCGGATGATGGAAATGCAGAACAGCTACTTTAAATTCCTGAAAAAAGTGACCGATAAATACGCGAAAGAGCTGCTCGACCTGAATCAGCAATCTGCGGAAAGAACGTTTAGCTCGGTAGATAAATGCGCGGATATGTTCAAATCCTGATTATGGCTAATGAGCCGGTACTTTAAAATTACCGTTATTAACATGTAGTATAATATAAGTGTTCGGTGTAGAGTAGACCAAGGCCAGATCAGGGAGGTTTTTCGTTGAGTGAACAAAAGAAACATCAGGAGATATATTATTTCGGCTATTTCAAGAAACTATATGAATCCTGGGAAGAATCCACAAACCAAATGCTGGACGTATGGATGAACAGCCCTTTCATGGACAGGGCAGTTGAGAAATCAACGGAATTCAAGGACTATATTCACAATTTCATAGAAAGGTCACTCGAGAACAGATATCTCCTGGAAAAAAGGGATGTTAGTCACTTAATCGATACTATCAACTCCCTCGAAGCAAAAGTAGCGGAGCTCGAAATGAAAATCGATGCCCTCGAATCCGCACCGAAGAGAACAGCGACAAAAAGAAGAACACGAAGCACACAAAAAAAAGTTAAGGAGAAAAAACAATGAGCAAGGAATCTTTTGATTACACGGAGCACTATAAGAAGTTTTACGAAGCATGGGAAAAAACCATGTCCGAAGCAATGGACATGTGGAGAAAGAACCCGCTCGTGAAGAATGAGGGGAAAGCGGAGACGGACGATTACGATCCGGTGGCGCAGTATAAAAAGTTTTACGATACATGGGAAAAATCTTCATCGGAAGTGCTTGAGAAATGGGTCAACAGTCCTCTGTTCGCCGCCAACATCGGCAAGGCTGTTGAAAAATCTTCGGAGTTTAAAAAGTACTTTGACGAAGCGGTGGAGAAAACTCTGAAGAACATGCGCTTTCCGACTAAGAGCGATACAGACAGGCTCTTGTCTTCTATAAATAACCTTGAAGCCAAGATTAACGACCTGGTTGATAAGGTTGACGATATTAGCAAGCCCCGCTCTGGTTCGCGATCCCGCTCATCGAAAAAATAAAAAGTACAGGCGAATTTATTTGAGCAAAATTTACTAATATTTCTATTCGCCGCAGCTAGGAGGCCCGCAATAATGAGCACAAACTATTTAGATAAGGCAATGAAAGAGGCGGAAAAGGCCAGGGGCAAGTTCAATAAAGCAATCGAGCTTGCCTTGATCGACCCGCCCGATGTCGAAATTGGCGCAACGCCTCACGAAGTCATATTCACAGAGAATAAATTGAAGCTTCTGCATTACCACCCTGTCGTTAAAAAGACGTACCCCGTCCCGCTGATTATGATCTTCGCCCTCGTGAACCGTCCCTACATTCTCGACCTCAAGCCGGGAAGAAGCGTCGTGGAGGTGCTCCTCAGTAAGGGGATCGATGTTTACCTTATCGATTGGGGTTCGCCCGGAGACGAAGATAAAAATCTCGGTCTCAATCACTACGTAAACAGATACATAAAGAAAGTTATCAACAAAGTAAAAAGTGATTCGGGCTCAGACGAGGTAAGCGTTCTCGGCTACTGTATGGGCGGAACGATGTCGGCCATGTACGCTGCTCTCTATCCGGATGACATAAAGAATCTCGTGCTTATGACGGCCGGTATCGATTTCAAGGTCGATGGAACGCTAAATCTCTGGGGCGATAAGCCTAATTTCGATGTGGATAAATTCATAGAGGCTTACGGCAACGTCCCTCCCGAATTCCTTCAGTCGGGATTCCTTTTCATGAAGCCTATTCAGAACCTGGTTTCTAAATACGTTAACTTCTACGAGAACGTGGATAACGAGGCTTTCGTCGAGAATTTTCTTGCAATGGAAAAATGGCTCAACGATAACATTCCCGTAGCGGGTGAAGTATTCAGGGAGTTCGTAAAATATCTGTATCAGGAGAATCAGCTTGTAGAGGGCAAACTGATGATAAACGGGAAGAGAGTCGACCTCAAAGATATCACATGCTCCGTGATGAATCTGATTGCCGAACACGATCACCTCGTCCCTCCCGCTTCGAGTCTTATCTTCGAGGAACTTATATCGAGCAAGGACAAAAAGACAATAGTTTATCCGTCAGGTCACATAGGTTTGTCGGTAAGCAGTAAATCGCTAAAAGGACTTTGGCCCGACGTAGCCGACTGGCTTATCGAAAGGTCGAAATAACAGTAACTGAGATATAAATCCGTGTGAGAATAGATCCGTATTTGTGAGCTTGCTTAGCACAACAGCTGCTCACAAATACGGATTATTTTTAGTAGTTGCCTAGACGTACTGCCCGCCGTTTATCCTGAGAGTCACGCCGGTTATCCAGCTTGCCGCTGTGGAGCAAAGATATACCGCGGCGAGGGCTATCTCATCGGGGGTTCCGAATCTTCCGAGCGTAATTTCCTGCTTAATCTGCTCCCTTATGTCTTCGGGCACGGTTCCGAGCATGTCCGTTTCCACGAATCCCGGGGCGATAGCATTCACTCTTATATTATTCCGTGCCAGCTCCTTGGCCATCGTTTTGGTAAAACCAATAATACCGGCCTTGGTAGAAGCATAGTTACATTGTCCCATATTCCCCATCTCTCCTATAATAGAGGAGATTGAAATGATCACTCCGCCGCTTTCCGACATAGGATCCAGTACCGCCTTTGTACAGTTGAACACGCTGGATAAGTTGGTCTGAATTACCTCGTTCCACTGTTCGAAAGTCATCCTCTTGAGGGTCCTGTCTCTGTTAATACCGGCGTTATTGATAAGTATGTCGCATTTGCCGAAATGATTCATGACCGCCTTGCCGAGATTTTGAGCCTGCTGGAAGTTGCCCACATTCGCCCTCACGGTCACGCACTTCCTGCCCTTCTTTTCGATCTCTTTCTTGACATTGTCCGCTGGCTTGTCGCTGTGCGCATAGTTGAGTAGTATATCGGCACCCGCCTCGGCCAGAGCGAGACATATAGACCTGCCTATCCCTCTAGATCCTCCGGTCACTATTGCAACTTTATCAGTTAAGTCGTGCATTTGTTCGAGCATATAGCACCTCCCAGAGCTTTATTATTTTTCTGTCTCATTAATGCAAGGATTATAGATTTTATTCCTAATAACTTTTTTGTCAACCTGATGGGAAGGGATGCTAAGACGGCTTAATGCGCATTAATACGGCTATTCCGCGGGAAGGGAATTTTAATTAGATATACACAGATCGTAATCGGATGTTACGGGATAAATCTAAAAAACAAACAGTTTTCGGCTCGCGTAACCCGCTGTTTTTTAATGACGATAGATTCTACTCTCCGGTAAAAGCAGGTTCTCTCTTTTCCAGAAACGCCTTCATTCCCTCTATCCTGTCCTGTGAGTCAAAGCAGAGTGAAACCAGGGTTTTTTCGAGCAGCAGAGCCTTCTGCAGGTCCATTTCCGAACCGGCGTTGATTGCAGTTTTGGACAACCTGACCGCGATGGGACTTCTCTTGGCAATGGCGCTTGCAAGCTTTTTCGCTTCGTCGAGAACTGCTTCCGGAGGAACAATCCTCTCGACGAGGCCTATTCTGAGCGCCTCTTCGGCGTTTATCATTTCACCCGTGAAAACGAGCTCCTTTGTTTTACCCAGTCCCAGCACCCTCGTGATTCTTTGAGTGCCGCCCCATCCGGGGAAAATACCCAGCTTGACTTCGGGGAAGCCCATCCTCGCATTTTCAGAAGCGATCCTGATGTCGCATGCAAGCGCAAGCTCGCACCCGCCGCCCAGCGCGTAACCGTTTATAGCGGCAATGGCAGGACACGGCTCATTCTCAATCAGCTCGTAAACCCTGTGGGCGTAATCAACGTAATCCTGAAAGTCCCTCTCCTTCATTTCGTTCATCTGAGCGATATCAGCACCGGCTACGAAAGCCTTGTCACCCGCCCCGGTAATAATGAGCGCTTTCAAGTTTTCTTTAGGCATTACGTCCTCAAGAAATACTCTCAGCTCACCGAGAGTGTCCCAATTCAGCGCGTTTAGCACTTTAGGACGATTGATAGTTAAGATACCGATATCATTAGGTTCTTTTTCATAACTGATATATTCAAATCCCATAACGCTCCTCCACTATTTTTTTTAATTATCCGAGCCTACAAAAAGATATTAATACAGGGTAAAGGCAGCTTGTCAATTCCAAGACCGGAGGGTCCGTCTTATGCCGCGAAGCGCAGTACGTAAGATGATAAAAGATTTTTCTCAGTGGCGAAGTTCAGGCAAGTTTACATCGCCGGGAAGATCATACTGTACTATAGTGGTGTATATATATTGTCTTAAATTATCAGTCTCGAACTTGAAATGCCTTATTATGGGTCACAAATAAAAGAGATGGGCATGCATCGGTGATGCACGCTCACTTCCGCGCCATAATAAACCATGTGCTTGAAGGAAGATATATCCCGTCCGCCCTTTCGTGTTCTTTCATGGAATTCGTCATATCCTCCCTGATTTCAGGCAGTTTCTCCTGCCCCTGCTCCTCTGCCTCCCGGATTATTTCCCCTGAAGGCCCGACCAGTATCTGGTAATCCACAGCTTCCTGCATATCAGTACCAATACACACATCGGCATCGTTTCTGTAGAATAACTCCACGTTGTCGAAGCCCGCCGCCTTTAGCATGGCCCTGTCTGTTTCTTCATCCGCCATCGAAAAGGGACCCGGCCCGCAAGTCTGTGCTCCTTCTCCGGGGGGCGGGAGATGCTTTAGCGCTATTTCCTTCGCCATACCCCAGCACGGATTATCGTCTATCGTTCTCCATACGATCATGCACAACTTGCCGCCGGGTTTAAGCGTCTTGTGGGCATTTTTTAACGCGTAAACGACGTTTTGAAAGAACATGACGCCGAACCGTGAGTAAACCACATCATAGTAATTCTCGGGGAGCTCGTAAGTCTGGGCATCCCCCAAGACAAACCGGACATTTTCAAGACCGGCTTCGTCTCTTTCCCTGTTCGCTATGTCCAAAAAGGCTTGAGTGCAATCGAGCCCCAATACTTCACCCTCCGGCCCTACCAATTTCCCCATCTCAATAGACGTCTCGCCGTAACCGCACCCTATGTCCAGAACCTTATCACCGGGCTTGATCTGAAAGTGATCATAAGCCATTGCGCTGTGCACAGCGCCGTTGCCTGAAAGCAGATGACGAAATTTGTTCCATTTAGGTACCAGTATTTCATTCCAACAGTTTATAAAATCATCGTTGCCGTTCATTATTTCTTCTCCTTTCGCGTTCAATCTCAAACATCAACAGGTACGAACCTGTTTAGATAACGCGCAACTTCATTCATACATATACAATTCTATCCTATATTATGAAAGCTTTATAGGTGTGCATCAATATAAGCAGGGAAAATATCGGTATATCCATCGCCGAGCGGCACTTAAAATTGTGCTTGTATGTTCCGAACCTTATCGTGTATTATTCTGAGCGCATCGGATGGAGGTCGAAGTTTATCACTACCGTATGACTGCAGCCTGAAAGTAGTGCAGTTTGCCATTATTTCATGGTTTACTTCGAGGGGGGAATATTTCAATGAAAGAAGTCCGTGCAATTACTCCACTTCTATTGCTTTCATTTCTTTTCATTACATGCAGCGGGGACAGCGGGGGAACGACGACTGGTACGTCAGATTCCCTGGAACGTATAGTCGACGCGTCGGGCGGGGGCGATTTTCGGAGTATTCAGTCAGCCCTGGTCGGAGCCGGGCCCGGCACGATGATTCTTGTAAAGAACGGTACCTACAACGGTAAAATAAACATAACTACCAGCGGTACGGAGAATAACCCCATTATCATTGCAAACTACCCAGGCCATAACCCCGTGATCGTGCCTGGGAACGAAACCGGAAACCGTGTCGAGTTCAATGCCGAGCACGTGGTCCTCGAAGGGGTCGAGATAAGGGGCGGGCACGACGGTGTAAAGCTGTATCAGGGCAACAACACTATCAGAAACAACTACATACACGACAACATATATCAGGGAATACTTATAATTTCAGCCGACAATATAATTATAGAAGGCAATACCATATCGGACAACGGAGTTGACCCCGGCCAATGCCTATCCGAGGAGGGGGTCTCTTCCCCCAAGCACTGCCACGGTGTTTACATGAGCGACTTCGAATGCACGGGAATCGACAATACTGTCATACGTAACAACTATATTTCAGGACACGGCGGAAGGGGAATACAATGGAACGGATTTGGCTGCGGAAGCGAAATGACAAATACCGTCGTTGACGGAAACCTTATTGAGAATAATTCTTGGGGTCTGGCTCTTTACTATAATGTCAAAGGCGCCGTGATAACGAACAATATATTTATTAATGACTCAAGACCGATTACAGACGATGTGAACTGGACTTTTATCGGTATATGGAATAGTCAAAACAATATTATCACAAATAACGAATTTCATACCACGCTGCCTGACTTTGCGGCCATCCAGGTCGTCGATTCCGAATCGGCAAACAATACCGTTGACCACAACATATGGAGACTCTCCGGTACCCTATGGATCTGGGACGGAGTTGAGCGGTCGGACTGGCAGAATCACACAGAGGTTACAGGCTGGGATCTCAACAGTGATATATGCATCGGATGTGAATGAATCTTACTTTAACCCGTCCTGAATGAGAAAATAGAAACCGTGAGCTGACGTTTAAAGAGTGCTTAATATATATATTATCCGTCTCAAGATATAGACGAACGCTTATCATTACGGCACGACGTCACGTTACGGAAGTGGCTACGATGGTAATGATAAGGTACATTTCTATTCGATTAACCAAATCTAACTAAAAATGACTCTAGCACAGGAGGCTTACATGACAATCCGTTTGAAGTCAGTAGGATACTTACTTATATTACTCACACTATTATCAATCAATCTTTCGGGCGCATACGCAAACGCTGACGAGAAAAAGGAGGAACCCAAAATACAGAAGACCGAATCAGGACTGGAGTATGTGGTAATTGAAGAAGGAGAAGGAGCGCAGCCGGAAAAGGGCCAGACTGTGAAGGTCCATTACACCGGCAAGCTCAAAGACGGGACGGTGTTCGACAGTTCGGTAAAAAGAGGCGAGCCGATCGAGTTCGTGCTGGGAGTAGGTCAGGTAATAAAGGGCTGGGACGAAGGAATCGCGGACATGAAAGTCGGAGGAAAACGCCAGCTGATCATACCTCCGGCTTTAGCTTACGGTGAGAGGGGATACCCTCCGGTGATACCGCCGAATTCCACGCTTATATTTGACGTGGAGCTGGTCGATATTTCCAAATAAGAGCAGCTTTCAACCGCGGGAGGGGAGATATTATTTCACCGAGTACCTACGGACATGAACTATCTCGCGCACATATATCTTGCGGAGGAATCGGACGAATCAGTGATTGGCAACCTGCTGGGGGACTTCGTCAAAGGCCCGGTAGGCGATGAATTCACTCCAGGCATAGCAAAGGGGATAATTACCCACCGCAAAGTCGACGTCTTTACGGACTCGCATGAAAAGTTTTTAGCCAGCAAGAAGCTGATCAGCCCCGAAAGACGGAGGTTCGCCGGAATCATAATCGATCTTACATTCGACCATTTCCTCTCGAAGAACTGGTCCGAGTACTCGAGCTCCGAACTGCCGCTATTTATAAAAGAGACTTACGAGCTTCTTGCAAGAAACCGCTCTATCCTGCCTGAAAAACTTCAGGCTTTTCTTCCCAGGATGATCGAAGAGGACTGGCTCGGCTCTTATAGCGAGCTAGAGGGCATTGGTGAAACAATGGACAGAATCTCCCGCAGACTGCACAGACGGTTTCAGAGAGAGAACACCCTTGCGGGCGCAGTCGAAGAGGTAGAGTCGAATTACTCGGAGCTAGAGAGAAACTTCAGCAGCTTCTTTCCGGAAGTCATTTCGTTCGTAGAAGATCTCAGAAGGACGGGCTTCGGACAAAACTGATATATCTATACTGTCTACCTCCTTCGTATCGGAAATCTTGCATCATCCGGGAAATTTCGCCGGTACGAAAATCACGCCTTACGAAGAGCACAGTAGTCATTTATACTGATATGCATTACAAGCAGTACCCGAAACCTCGATGGAACAGACCGCCGGGAATAATCGCATAGAAGATATGTTCGAGGAAACTCTGAGAGAAATCTCTTGCGGCAAAACTGACTTTATCAACACCACCCTTACGGAAATAATCGAGGACACCTCCGCAGGCGTGACTATTAAGGTTGTGGAGAATGAAATAACCGATTGACCGTAAGTAATTACACTCTCAGCTTACAAAAAATTACCGCGATTGAAAGCCGACTGATATTACATTAATATTAATACGTTTTTAAATCCCCTATAACACTGTCGAGCTGATTTGAACAGGAAAAAGTTTGAAGAACTGGTAGAAAATGCTTACCAGAGAATTCCCGAGGAATTCAGACGGAAGATTGAGAATGTTGTTATCACTGTCGAGGATTACCCCACGCGGGAAGACCTGGAGAAGCTCAAAATCAGGGGACACGGTCTTCTGCTCGGTCTTTACCGGGGGACGCCGCTTCACCAGAGAAGCGTCTGGCAGGGAGTGAGGCTTCCGGACGAGATCGTGCTCTTTCAGAAAGACATAGAAAAGGTTTGCAGAAACGACAGGGAGATCGAGGACAGGGTGAACGAAGTGCTTCAGCACGAAATAGCGCACTACTTCGGATTGTCGGACGACGAAATCTACGCACTCATGGGAAGACACTGAAAAGTTATCAACGCTAAAAGGCAACGAAATGAACGCACCGAACAGTCATAACCCGGGCCGCTCAGCAATACTGCTTATACACTGTCCCGATAAAAAGGGACTCGTCGCCGCTGTGACCGAATTTATTTTCAAAAACGACGGCAACATCATATACCTGGACCAGCACGTGGACGCCGAGCAGAATGTGTTTTTCATGCGCGTCGAGTGGGACCTGACTAACTTCACGATCCCCGCGGAGAAGGTCGGAGAGTATTTCCAGACCCTTATAGCCGAGAGATTCGGCATGAAGTGGAGTCTTTATTTTTCCGATCACGTCCCGCGCATGGCTATATTCGTCTCGAAGCTCCCCCACTGCCTCCACGACATACTTTCACGATGCCACCCCGACGAATGGAAGGTGGATGTACCGCTCATCATAAGCAATCATGAAGACCTGAGACCGGTAGCCGAGACATTCGGCATCGATTTCCATGTGACCCCCAACGTTAAGGACGATAAGAAAGGGACCGAGAAAAAACAGCTAGAGCTGCTCGAGCAGTATCAGATCGACTTCATAGTTCTTGCGAGATATATGCAGATACTAAGCGATGATTTCGTATCCCACTATCCGAACAGGATAATCAATATTCACCACTCGTTCCTCCCCGCGTTTCCCGGAGCACGCCCTTACCATTCGGCTTACGAGAGGGGGGTCAAAATTATCGGCGCCACCAGTCATTACGTCACAGCCGAGCTGGACGCCGGTCCTATAATAGAGCAGGAAGTAGTCCGCGTTACGCATAAGGACAGCGTGGAAGACCTGGTCCGGAAAGGGCGGGACTTGGAAAAGGTCGTTCTGTCACAGGCCGTCTGGTATCACCTGAGAAGAAAGATACTGGTCTACGGCAACAGAACGCTCATATTCGACTGACATACAGGCTTTGTCCGATCCCTCATCATTGTGACTGCCGGTAAAGACCGTATAATTTATTGTGTAGATTAATAATCAGGACGGAACACATGAACCGGCACATTGTCATCATTAAATATAGCCTCGTATTCACCCTGTCATTAGTACTTTCTATCTCGTTTGAAACATTCGTGTTTGCAGCCGGCTCAGAGGCTGTGAATCTCAATGCCGGAGACGCGGGTGAAGCCGAAACCAACAGCTATGACTACGATAAAGTCAAGATTATCAGCCGTGGAAAACTAATAAATATTGTTAAGCACATCGAGCCGGGCAAATACACGGCGTTTATGTTCTATGCGGATTGGTGCGCTCCGTGCAAGACTCTAAAGCCCAGGATGGAGCAGTTAGCCGAGAGCGTCGATAATCTGGCTTTAAGGGAGATAGATATAATCAACTGGGAGAACCCGCTCGTAACATATTACAACCTACCTTCGGTACCATACTTCATTATTTACGGTCCGGACGGAAGATTCCTGGAGAGCGGGTCCGCCATTACGGATCAAACGCTCAAGGAACTCACAGGCGGCGATTGACAAGCGTTTCAGAGCCGACGTTCGAAACGGTGTTTGACCCGCGTCCCTGAGTTCGTCAGTATTAATCCATGGCCGATTCATTCCACTCCGACCTCAAAAACCTGAAAGGCTTCTTCACGGGCTATTTCCCCGAGATCGCGGATGTATCATTCGCCACGCTCTTCATGATACTTCACGAATACCGGCCCATAGGCAATTTCTGGGTGAGCTCGCTTGCTTACTTCGCTATATGTCCGCTTGCCGTGATACTGATCGTACTACGCAAGAACCCGATGGATTTCGGGCTCAGGATAGGGAACGTAAGGCTCTGGGCGGTCTATTCACTGATATTCCTGCTTATCGCAATACCCATTCTGTACTTCTCATCGGACGTCTCCTCCGTAGCCAGATATTACGGCGGGCGCAATACCGACCTGCTCGGGTACGCAGTCCGGATGGCCTTATATTTCCTCGGCTGGGAATTTTTGTTCAGGGGGTTCATGCTATTCGGGCTGAAGAAAAAGTTTAAAGAAGGCAGCATTTTGATCCAGATGATTCCGTTCGCTCTGCTCCATTTCGGAAAGCCCGAGGCCGAGACCATAAGCACGATCATAAGCGGTATCATCTGGGGATACATATGCTACAGTGGCAACTCCTTCTGGCCCGCCTACGTAATGCATCTCGTCATCAACGTAGCGAATAAAGCCTTGGTGATCTACTAGCCGTAAAGCCTACTTGTATTCGGTAATTTCGAGCAGCACGCCGTCAGGGTCGTGGAAGTAGCAGAGCATCTTGTGGCCGGCATCGTGGGTGACGACTGTCTCCGGAACAACAACGGGCTCGCCGAGAACCTTAACTCCCGCGTCCTTGAGCCTTGACACCACCGCATGAATATCGTCCACCCTAAAGGCTATGTGCCTGATGCCGACGGTGTTCGCGAGAGAGTTTGCCGGTAACGCTTCGCCTTTAGGCGTTTTGTAGCAAAGGAGCTCTATACGGGGCTCGCCCGCAGGCGCAATTATGAATGCAACATCGGCCACAACTCCTTTAAGTCCCACTATCGACTCAATCCAATCCCCTTCGAGGTGCGGCCTCTTCGATTCACTGAATCCCAGAAGCTCGGTGTAAAACTTCACCGACCTTTCGAGGTCGGAGACGACGAAATTTATGTGGTCTATTGCGAGGGTCATAGTGCATGTGGAACTGCGGTCAGGTTAAGTTCAGGAGTAATATAACACAGTGGAATGCGGATGTGTGAATGCTCCGGCATCGGGGATTATAACTCAATCCGGAATCGGCTCAGTGCTTTTCGAACTTGACTTTCTTGTCCTTTAGAGCCTTGATAGCCTGCTTGAGGCCCGAAAGGGTAAGCGGGAACATGCGGTCATCCATGAATTCCCGGACCATTCCTATGGATTCGGTGTACCGCCACTGCGGCACCGGTACGGGGTTGAGCCACACGATGTCGGGGTAGCGGTTCTTGAGACGCTCGAGCCATACGAATCCCGCCTCGTCGTTATTGTGCTCTACGCTGCCGTTCTGATAAAGCAGCTCATAGGGAGACATCGACGCGTCGCCGACGACTATGACTTTATAGTCGCTGTTGTACGTATTGAACACCTCTAATGTGGGTATGGCCTCCTGCCACCTGCGCCTGTTGTTCCTCCATACGAATTCGTAGAGGCAGTTGTGGAAGTAGTAATGCTCCAGGTGCTTGAACTCGTATTTAGCGGCGGAGAAAAGACGCGAGCATAATTCAATGTGATCGTCCATCGAGCCGCCTATGTCGAGCAGAAGGAGAACTTTAACGTTGTTCTTCTTCGAGGGGACCATCTCAAGCTCGAGCAGTCCCGCGTTCTTCGAGGTTTTTTCAATCGTCTTGTCGAGATCGAGCTCTTCCTGCACTCCTTCGCGGGTCAGTATCCTGAGCCTCCTGAGCGCCATCTTCATGTTCCTGGTCTGAAGCTCAACGTCATCGTCGAGGTCCCTGAACTCTCTCTTGTCCCATACCTTGACGGCCCTTCTGTGCCTGCTCTCGTCCTGGCCGATCCTTATGCCCTCGGGATTGTACCCATACGCCCCGAACGGCGAAGTGCCGCCGGTGCCTATCCATTTGTTCCCGCCCTGGTGCCTTTTTTTCTGCTCCTCCATAAGCTCTTTAAGCCTTTCCATCAGCTTGTCCAGGCCGCCCATTCCTTTTATCATCTCCTTCTCCTCTTCGGTCAGGGCGTTTACGAAGCTTTTGCGGAGCCAGTCTTCGGGGATTTTCATGAAATCTTCGGTATTGATTTTCTCTATCCCTTCGAAGTAGTAGCCGAAGAGCAGATCGTACCGGTCGAAATGATGCTCGTGTTTTATGAGGCACGAGCGGCTCAGGTAATAGAAATCGTCCACGCTGTACTCGACTATGCCCTCGTCCAGAGCCTCGAGGAAGGTCAGGTATTCCTTTATCGTTACGGGCAAGCCGTCATTTTTGAGCAGAAGGAAGAAATCTAGAAACATAATTCACTCCGGATCGGTCTGAAGTAGTCAGAGGCCGAATAAAGAATCAGCGTCTGAATCTCTGTCTGATGCGCCTTAGAAGCTCCTGGTCCTGTTCGTTTTTAAGCAGCGCTCCTGTAAACGGGGGAAGGTTCTCGGAAAGGTCTACCTCTTCGAGCTCGGATTCCGTGATCTTCCCGACCATTAATAATTTGAGCCAGTCAATGAGCTCGCTGGTCGAAGGTTTTTTCTTGAGCCCGTCTACTTCTCTCAGATCGTAAAACACTGTCATGGCGTTCTCGATGAGCTTGTCTTCGAGGTCGGGATAATGGACTTTGACTATCGCCTTCAGCGTTTCCCTGTCGGGAAAGCTGATATAGTGAAAAAAGCATCTTCTCAGAAACGCGTCGGGAAGCTCTTTCTCGTTGTTTGACGTGATTATGACGATCGGGCGAATATTAGCTGAAACGGTCTTTCTAAGCTCGTAACAGTAGAATTCCATCCTGTCCAGCTCCAACAGGAGGTCGTTCGGAAACTCTATATCGGCCTTGTCTATCTCGTCTATCAGCAGCACTACCTGCTCATCCGATTCGAAAGCCTGCCAGAGCTTGCCCTTTTTGATGTAGTGTGAGATGTCGTTTACCATCTCGTCCCCGAGCTGCGAATCACGGAGACGCGAGACGGCGTCGTATTCGTAAAGTCCCTGCTGAGCGGTCGTCGTGGACTTCACGTGCCATGTGATGAGTTCCTTGCCCAGCGCCTCGGCCACCTCGAACGCCAGCATCGTCTTACCCGTCCCGGGCTCTCCTTTTATCAGGAGCGGCCTTTGCAGGGTAATGGAGGCGTTTACTGCAAGATTCAAATCTCTTGTTGAAATATAGCTTTCTGTGCCTTCAAATTTCATATTTTAATCCCCTCAATTATTCGCGAATTGGTGTCGGATATGGAAATGTAAACGACAATTCCCAAGCCCTCTTTAGCCCCGTAAGATAATAAATTATACTTATTATTAAGGGGTTACGCAAATTCCAGTCAATCATGCAGGTTTATATCGAACTTGAAGAATCTCCTAGAAGTCTTCCCGTGTCCGGGCATTTTTACCTATATCTTATCCGACGGGTTTTCGTCGTCCGCGTACCAGGGCGGGATGCTGGTAATCATGAGCTTATTACTCGGGGATGTCTCTACAATCTTATGATGAATCCCTTTCGGGACTACGAGCGTGTCGCCTTCAGAAAGCTCTTCGCCCCATGATTTATCTTCCGCCGGGTCATAGAACACAAAGTCCAGGGTACCCTCAAGCACATAATAGATTTCATCAAAAGTTTTATGATAGTGGGCATCCATCCGCGAAAGATCGACACCGATTGCAAGACCCGCGGGACCGTAATTATCCTTGTTCAGTATCTGTCTCATCTCCCGCGCGAATACGCAGTCGTGCAGCATGTGATCTTCGAATTTCACATGGATCATAGTTTTGTCCCTCCGCCGAATAGGATTTAGCCGGTGCGCTGACGGCTATGGCCTAAGCATACATAAGCCACATGTTTATGAAAGAGTCCTTTATTGCCTGGATACACGCTCAAGTATCTTATACACCCGGTTGACCATCGTCCTCGGGTCTTCGAGAAAGCCCGCGGCCACTAGAGCGTTATCGAACATCTGCTCCGCCACGAGCTTTGCGGTCTCGGGGTCTTTACTCTTCAGGCTCGCGAGATTTTGTATCAGTTTATGACCGGTGTTGATCTCCAGGTTTATGGACTGCGTGAGATCCACGTCATGTTTCATCGCCTTCATCATCCGCCTCATCGACGGGGTCATATGCTTGTCCGCGTTTAAAGCCACGGCCGGGCTGTCCGTAAGTCTGCCGCTGATATTTACTTCGTTTACACGCTCGCCAAGCGTCTCCTTTAACCATCCGCAGAGCTCCTTCGCGTCCTCGTCGGGCAATGCGTCCTTATTAGATTCCGCCGGAACCTCGTCGAGCTCTATGTCGGCATTGTCCGCCGAGACAAGGTCTTTTTCCGCATACTTGCCGAGGCTGGACATTACGAACTCATCCACCGGCTCGTAGAGATAAAGAACCTCGAGCCCCCTCGACTTGAAAGCCTCAATGTGCGGGCCGGCTTCCAGGGTCTCGCGGCTCGGCGCATACAGATAATAGATCTCTTTCTGGCTCTCCTTCATCCGGGTGACATAATCATCGAGTGTCGTGAGCTTACCGCTCTCTGTCGAAGAGGATTCGTAGCGGAGGAGCTTCGCCAGCTGATCCCTGTTCCTGAAATCTGCGGCGATGCCTTCCTTAATGTATATGGAAAATTTGTTGTAGAGTTCCGTGTATTTCTCGGCGTCTTTGCCTGACTCTTCTTCGAGGAATTTGATGAACCTACCCGTAATCACCTGGCCTATTTTTCTGGCAAGCGCGCTGTCCTGCATCGTTTCGCGCGAGATATTGAGCGGAAGGTCGGCGCTGTCGATCACGCCCTTCAGGAAACGGAGCCAGTCGGGAAGGAGCCCCTCCGGCTTCGTGTCGATCAGTATCTTTTTGCAGTAGAGACTCACTCCGGGATCGACCTTTCCGAATCCCCATCTTTCCGGATTTTCCTTGGGGACGAATATCAGGGCGTTAATCTCGAGCGGCGCGTCGGAGCTGAAATGTAGCTTGTACATGGGCTCGTCGAACGCGTCAGCCTGGAATTTATAGAACTCGGCGTATTCCTCTTCCGTAATCTCGTTCTTGTTTCGCATCCAGATGGGCTGCACGGTATTTATCTGCTCGCCGTTCAGCTTGATCGGAAACTGAACGAAGCTCGAATAGTGGGTCAACACTTCCTTTACCCTGTCTTCGTTCGAGAACTCCTTGTCCTCTTCCTTTAGGTGAACGACTATCTTGGTTCCGCGCCTCTCACCTTTTACCGTTTCAATTTCATAGGTACCCGCTCCGTCGCTTTTCCAGAGGAGGCTCTTACCGGTCTTTTTCCAGCTGTGCGTATACACCTCGACGGACTTGGCCGCCATGAACACGCTGTAGAACCCGACCCCGAACTGACCAATAAGGTTGGCGCTCGATTCACCGGCTTCCTTAACCGCGCTCAGGAAAGCCTTTGAGCCCGAGTGCGCGATGGTGCCGAGGTTCTTAACAAGCTCATCGGCGTTCATCCCTATGCCGTGATCTTCGATAGTAACAGTATTCTCTATATCGTCCGTTTTTATATTGATTTCCAGAGGAAGGTCCTCGTCGTATATATCCTTTTCGGTAAGCTGGAGATGCCTTAACTTTTCAAGCGCGTCTGAGGCATTAGAAACAAGCTCCCTGATAAAGACCTCCTTATCCGTGTAGAGTGAATTTATAACTATGTCCAGGACCTGCTTGACCTCTGCCTGGAACTCGTGTTTTTTAGCGGACTTCTCAGCCATTTTTAGAACAAACCTCCGGATATTTAATATGAGTGAAACGCATAGACTATTCCGCAAGAAAAATATTCATCGTGCAGAAAATTTCAAGGGTTAAGTAGCTAGAAAGACTTGAACAAAAAGGATGAATACATCAATTCGCGCTGTCAATCACGGCCTTTCGCGCTTCTGCTTCAATAAATATCCTTTTAACTTCCGGAAATTCACTCTTTATATTCCGGTCTAGCTTTTCCACCGACTGCTCGATCTCATCCGCGGAAGCGCTGTCCTGAAATTCAATGCTGATGTTCACCAAGATAAAATCGGGGCCCATATGCAGCGTCAGTATCTCGTTCACGTGATTTACCGCCTCGAAACCGGAAGCTATTTCTCTTATGCGCCTGACAGTAGACTCATCCGCGCTTTCGCCGATGAGCAACCCCTTGGTCTCATACGCAAGCCAAATGGCTGTACCGGCGAGAATCAGACCGATCGCAATCGAAGCCGCGCCGTCAAAGTACTCGATACCCGTTATCTGTCCGATCAAAATGCCGAAAAACGCGATAGCGAGTCCCAGTATTGCGGCGGAATCCTCGAACAGAACTACGAATACCGAAGGGTCCTTTGCCATGTTCACGGCTTTGATATAGCTCAGCTTGCCCTTGGTCGACTTAAACTCCCTGTAAGCGAATGACCAGGCCGCGCCTTCGAACAGAAGCGCGAGCGCGATGACGATGTAGTTGATGTAAGGGCTTTCTATAGGCTGCGGATGCCTCAGATGGATAATTCCTTCGTATATGGATATCCCCGCGCCGAGCGCGAAGATCAGTATTGCGACTATGAAACTCCAGAAATAGACCTCTTTGCCGTATCCGAACGGGAAGTCTCTGTCCGGCGGGTTTTTGGCTTTATTGAGACCGTGGAGCAGGAGAAACTGGTTTCCGGTATCCACGACCGAGTGTATGCCCTCCGAGAGCATTGCGGAGCTGCCGGTAATAAAAGCTGCGATAAATTTTGTTATTGCGATAAGCGTATTGCCCGCGAGCGCCGCGTAAATTACTTTTTTAGATGACGCCAAGAATAAGACTCCGGCTAGAAATTATACAACGACCGCATTAATCCGGGAGGCCGGCGTGCCGGCCTCCTGTAGTTAGTAGAAGTGAGACTGCTATCATACAAGCGTGACTCCGCCTGTCACGAGATCGTAATTGGCTCCGACTATTTTAACCTTATTTGCCTTAACCATCGGTTCAATTACGGGCTCGGAGCCGTTAAGCTTTGCTACTCCCATGTTAACATTAGCGATGATGGAATTGTGGAGCAGGTCGCCCTTCTCTTGCTTCGCTTTATCGACGGCCGGTTTGATAGTGGTAACGATGTTCTGTATGGAGCCCGGGAAAGTAGTGCCTTTCTGAAGCGCCTGTATCGCTCCGGCAACCGCGCCGCACCTGCTGTGGCCGAGCACCATTATGAGAGGCGCTCCAAGAGCCATCACGCCGAACTCCATGCTGCCCTGTATCCCGTAGTTCTCCGGGTTGACTATGTTTCCCGCTACCCTGACAACGAACAGGTCGCCTATCCCCTGATCGAACAGAATCTCGGGAGCGACTCTGGAGTCGGCGCAGGCGAGTATGACCGCAAACGGATTCTGCCCCTCGGCTACCTCTTTACGGCGCTCC
>Ga0307426_1001132_pt1 | contig 17920 bp, 28 predicted proteins | sample SalMarWE160340MG_FD_202165 | JGI IMG/M metagenome (GOLD analysis project Ga0307426, IMG submission 202165) | Salt marsh sediment microbial communities from the Plum Island Ecosystem LTER, Massachusetts, United States - WE1603-40 | ecosystem: Environmental > Aquatic > Marine > Intertidal zone >... | reverse complement strand
CGCTTGATTCCTTCAAGCGGATTCCTCTTGGATATTCGAGCTTTTTGATAGCCACATTCTTTCTAGCATGGTTAATTTCCAAGATTGATATCCGAGGCTGGCGTCGGGGGTTGCTTTTTGGTGGGTTTGTCGGGGGTGTTATATGGATTTCGCTTGCGTTAGGAATGTATTCCATCAGTACCGCTCCCCCGACTCTGCTATTTGGCTGGGTTGTAGGGCAAACCTTGGAGATGGCCTATGCAGGTTCTGTAATAGGGCAAGGATTATTTGCTGAGCGAACTCGAAAGCTAACGATTACTGTACTTCTTGTAACAGTGGTGTTTATTATGCTCACCGTGATCCTGCAGTCGATTGGACTGGCTTCGACGGCAGGGTTTTCATAAATGCCAATCCTCCTACCATCTCGCTGGATCGGACCGGGGATTCTGGGTGAATTTGGCGCGATTGTTGTATGCCCGGGACGGGTTAGAGGCGTGGCGGTAGGAAATCCAAGCCTAAGGGCGTCCCCCGGCGCCTTCCCACCAAGATCATGGGACTTCGCCGCTCGAGCCTGTTAGGCTGCCTTGGGGATGGTCCATCATGGCCACCCACTGAAATCAAAGGAGTTGACCTTGTCTCAAAATACGAACCCATCCAAACCTTCATCTCCCGGAAAGACAGCACAGACTCTCGTCACCGCCTACGCCTCGGCTTATCGGGCGAAGGATGTAGACGCGTACCTCTCGCTATTCTCGAAGGACGCCGATTACTTTGACTATGGTGTTCAGGTCCGCAAGAAAATCAGGCAGCTTAAGGAAGAGCTTCAGCTTTCATTCCAGAGAGAGGAGTTCCGCCTAGAAATTAACTCGTCCTTTGTCTCCTCAGATGGAAGGTTTGCTGCTCTTATGGGTAGATATACGGATAGTGAAAGAAGGGGGCGTAGGATATCTGTTCCCATTGTATCGATTCTTGAGTTCCACAATGGCGAAATTATTACGGAATCGCTTTATTACGATGGGAGCGATTTCAATCGTCGCTTCTTCGCGGCCTAACCTCGCGCGGGAGACGACCGGAGACCCTGCTCAAAGCGTGCAGGGCGGGCGGTCTCGTAAATACACCGCGATGAACGATGCGGCGCGATTTGCTTTCGATGGAGCAGGAGTGCGGGGTAGGAAATCCCGGCCAGGGTGAATGCCCCGGCGCCATCCCACTGAGATCGTGGGACTTTCCCACCGAGATCGTGGGACTTCGCATATCGAGGATGTTAGGCTGAACGTGGTGTCTTCGCTTACCTGTCCCTATAAATCGAAATTGGGGAAAAACTATGCAAGAGCATCGACAATTCCTTAATCAGCTCGTTGGGCAGTGGTCCCTGACTGGCAAAATGGGTGAAATTGATTTACGTCAAGACGTAATCTGTCGGTGGATCCTGGGCGGCATGTTCCTCTGGATGTATTTCAAATCAACTACTCCAGAGGGTAATCCCACATCCAATTACGAGGCCGTTTATCACATTGGTTTTAATGAAGATGATGCGACATATATCCTGCATTTACTCGATACCACTGAAGTCCCTACGGATTGTGTTGTTGGGCGTGCGAAGCTCAAGGCCAATAGTTTAGCTTTCCTGTTTAACTATGAGGATGCTGATTTCTATAATGTTTTCACCTGGCACCCCGGTGAACAAAAATGGTTATTCCAACAATCATCCGAGAAAGATGGAGAGAAAAAAATATTCGCCGTGAAAGAAATGGTCAGATCCGTCGCCAATGGATCGTGAGTTTTGGTCCAACCTAACCTCGCGCGGGAGACGACCGGGAACCCTGCTCAGAACGTGCAGGGCGGGCAGTCCCGTATTCACACCGTGATAAACAATGCGGCGCGATTTGCCAACGATGGGGCGGGTCTTGGCGGCGGGATTTACTGGCCGATGGGGCAGCCCCGGCACCTCAGCTCGAGGCAAAGGATAATCGATATGAATATGCCTGGAAGATACTCCCGAATTCAATCTTGGGCGCATGATACATTGATTGCCGATCGTGCTCTGAATTTGCATGATTACATCCTCGAATCCACGCACTTGGCTGAGATCCTTTCCCAGCGAGTTGAACGGAATTTACTTGATGTTGGTTGTGGAGGAGGACAAGCCGCTATTCGAATGAAGGAAAGGTATCCCTATCTCAACATAACCGGCATTGATACATCTAAGGAGATGATTGCAAGCGCTGCAAGGCGTGCAAGAAGGAAGGGGTACGCGATTCAATTCGAAGTGGCAGATGCCCAGGTTCTTCCGTTTCCCGATGCCAGCTTTGATGTAGTCTATAGCTTCGGTTCGGCAAAACACTGGCCTGATCCATTAAAGGGAATAGCTGAATGCTGGCGAGCCTTGATGCCGGGTGGTGAACTACTGATCGCGGACGCTACTTCTGATGCAACGCTGCAGGAAGTGCATAACTTCTACTCAATCGCTGGCCTCCCGAACCTGGTAAAGAAGCCAATTTCAGCAATTCTGTACCGGCGCATGTTTAAACCAGCTCGTTCATTGAGTACATATCATCGGATTGCAGTAGAGCTGCAGATGCCGGAAGGTACCGTTAGCCAATTACCTTCCATGCCGGCTTTCCTGTTCCGGACACGAAAGCCAGCGAATGAATAACCTAGTAACACTTTGAGCGGCCTGACGTTCCGCTGGAAACGACCAGGGGTGCGGTGCGTTTTGCAAGCGATGGCGCAGGAGTGGGGTTCGAGAAGTCCAGGCCGATCGGCGTCTCCCGGCATCTCATCAGTAAAAACGTAGCACTTCGCAGATCGAGGCTGTAAGGACGGCGCAATTTCGTGTCAATTAACTCAAGGAGGGATTTGCAATGATTGGTGCGATTCTCGCAAAACAAAGGGTACCTGCCTGGTTTGACGCCATTAATCGTCATGATTTAGAAGCACTTCTTCAGGATTATTCTGAGGATGTGGTACTAGACTATCCTGGTGATGTTGAAGGAGTTAGCGGAATAATCGCTGGGAAGACAGCTGTTCGCGAATGGTATAAGCGATACTTTGAGCAATTCCCCGTCATTCATCAATCGTTGAGAACCATTGCTGTAAGTAATATCTTTGATTTGGTTGGCAATAATACCCTTGCCGTAGAATGGGATGCTGATGTAAAGAATCGAAGTGGCCTGCAGGTACACAACGACGGCGTAAGTATCGTGACCTCCAGGATGGGTAAGGCAACTTATATCAAGGTCTATATGTCAACCACCGGGGATCTATTTCGAAAAGCTTGGGGAGTCGGATAGATCCTTCGACTCAAAAAGGAGTATCGTGCGCCGCCCAACGTCTCTCGAGAGGCGATCGATGGCCCAGCACAATATGCTATCGATGGTGCGGGTAGTGGGGCTGGGATGTGCATGTCGACTGGCATAACCTGGCACCTTCTCACTAATAGTGGGGGACTTCGCGGCTCGAGGTTGGTGGGCGGCAAAGCAGTCTTTGGGATTGTGAGGTAATCTGTGAAATCTGAATCGAGGGGAATTTCAACAGGCCGAGAAGGGGTTGATGAGATCATCCCGCAACAGAAATTGAGTTGGGTAGACCAGGTTCAAGACGCGATCGGTAGAGCACGGTTCCCCTGGTGGCTTACGCTCTTAATCTTCCCCATCGTACTTATCTTTCTTGAATCGTACCTTCTCGTTCGAGAGTCGGGAGTACAAGCCCTGACCTGGCCGATCCCTCTGGGCTTGACCGTAATTTACGCTGTGTTTCCTTTTTACGTGTTCGGGTTTTTATATTTCATCGATGAAAGAGCTCAGATTGCGATCCAGCGCATTCGACCCCTCCTGGATGAAGAAAAGAATCTTGCCAAGTTCAACTTCACCATTTCCAATATGCCCTCCATTCCAACGGCTCTTGCCTCGCTTGCCGGCTTTGCATTCTTTTTTGGGCTCCGATCGGTGGCTGGAATCACGGGAGATATTGTGCTTTCAGGAACGACGGATACTACCCGATGGATCCGGTTGTTTGAAGGTGTGCTGCTCTGGACGCTCATAGGTGTCGTCTCGTATCACACGATTCGTCAATTGAGGATTATCAACAGTATGTATGCCCGGCATGTACATATCGATCTTCTCAACCAAACCCCCCTTTACGAGCTTGCCAGGATTCCGGTATACACCGCCCTTAGCATCGTGATTCCTGTTTCCATCATTCTAATGGTATTGCCCAGGTTACCCAACGATCCGGTAAGCATAGGTCTCCTGATGTCGACGTTAGCCTTCAACACCATCATCGTGATTGCGCCGATTTATCGAGTTCATCTTGCGCTGGATGATGAAAAAGTAAAACGTCAAAATCTCAATTCGAAGTTGACCGACGATCTCATCGTCCGCTTCCGAGAAGAAGTCAGGTCGAATGCCCTTGAGGATTCATCCTACATCAAAATGTCGCTCGAGATTCTTAATCTGGAGAGGGACATCATTCATTCGGCTCCGACCTGGCCATGGCCGGCAGGATCGATGAAGACCGTGGCGGCTGCATTGCTCTTCCCCACCGTGATATGGATTATCCAGCAGCTGCTGCAATCCATTTTCGCGTCACCTTAAGCCTGTACCTACCGTGCGTGTCCCGCGACCGCTCGGTAGGTACAGATCGCGTGGGGATGCGGCACGATTAGCGATCGATAGAGCGAGAGGTGAGGGCAGGACGCCCAGACGGATGAGCGGTCTCTGATGCCTTTCTACCCATAGCGTAAGACTTCGCAGCTCGCGGCTCTTCGCCTGCACCTGTATCGCCTTACTGATGTGTATAAACTATCGGATTGAACCTTCGAGTTAGATTCAGGGAATGGTACGATTAATACACCTATATCCCAGGAGAGCATAAGAACATGAATAAAAAAGAGTTGGAACCAGAACAACAGGAAGAAACCTTAAAGGCATTGAAAGCCCGTTTTGAGAAAAATATGAATCGCCATAAAGATCTTGAATGGCTAAAGGTGCAAGCAAAGCTGGAATCTAATCCTGAAAAACTATGGTCGCTAAACGAAATGGAAAGAACGGGTGGCGAACCTGACGTTGTCCGTCATGATAAAACGACAGGAGAATACATTTTCTTTGATTGTGCAGCCGAAAGTCCTAAAGGCCGCAGAAGTCTCTGTTACGATGGTGAAGCTCTGGAATCAAGGAAGGAAAACAAACCGGATAGCAGTGCCTTAGAAATGGCGGCAGCCATGGGGATTGAAGTTCTAACAGAAGAACAATATCGCGAGCTGCTGAAACTTGGCAAGTTCGATATGAAAACATCCAGCTGGGTGCAAACACCTGCCGATATTAGAAAACTCGGCGGTGCCATCTTTGCCGATTACCGCTACGGCCATGTTTTTATTTATCACAATGGTGCAGAATCTTACTATGCCGCAAGGGGGTTCCGCGGCTCGCTAAGGGTCTGAAATTTAACAGTCGGGCGTTCCGTAGAAGTCCGATTCAGAAGAGCAACATGGCTGATTTTGTGCGATTTCCATAAGAATCAGATGCAGGCTAATATCCCGCGGGAGGCGAGACGGGGACGCGGCGCGATTGGTAATCGATGGGGCAGGTGGTTCGGCCGAGAGGTCCAGGCGGATGGGCGTTCCCCGGCGCATTCCCACTAAAATGTAGGACTTCGCCGCTCGAGGCTGCCCGGTGCAACACTTTGTACTGTAGAAGTAGAAGAGCGTTATGCAAATTCACCATCTCAACTGTGGAACGATGCACGCGTTTGGGTTTCCCCGGGACGACAACAGCGGAGGACCCTTCACGCGGGGACATGGTGTTATCCATTGTTTGCTCATTGACACCGGCGACGGGTTAGCGCTGATTGATACCGGTTGGGGAGTTGGCGATTGCACCGCTCCCTCGCCATCCGTGCGGCAGTTCACCGGTCTTGTCGGTTGTCCCCGGGATTTGAACGAGACAGCGATCAGGCAGGTGGAAGCACATGGTTACAACCCGGCAGAGGTGAAACACATCTTTCTGACGCACCTGCACCTGGATCACGCGGGTGGCTTGCCCGATTTTCCGGCGGCGACAATCCATCTTCTCGCCGACGAGCTGGAAGCTTGTCTTCACCCGCGAACGCCGATGGAGAGGTGGGCGTATCTTCCTGAGCATCGCGCTCATAACCCCAGGTGGCAGTCTCATCGCGTTCAGGGCGATCAGTGGTTTGGGTTGGACTGCGCGCCGCCGGTTCAAGTTGGAGAGACCGAGTTTGTCTTGATCCCGTTCACCGGACATACGCGTGGGCATTGTGGAGTAGCCTTGCGAGAAGATGATCGATGGCTGCTGCATTGTGGGGACGCGTACGGCTACTACCGCCAGGCAGATCCAATTCAGCCATACAGCCATCCCAGCGGCAGGGTGATGGAGCTGCTGACAACGACGGGGTTCAAAATGCCCAAACGACACTGGGTCAGGATTAGGAAACTGCTCCATGCGCATGGTGACAAGATTGGGACGTTTTGCTCGCATGACGCTCATGAATTCAAGTTATTCAAGCTTCGATGAACGCGCTAACCAGCGCATGCAGCCGATTGCATATGTAGATAAGCGTGTTGGGCCGTACGTCTTGCTGCCTCATAAGAACATTGGCGTGAACGAGAGGGAATCACAAATCTGTATCCTCTGGATCGCTGCGCTGATGCTCCGCGGAACTCGATGCTGGAATGGTAAATACAATACCCATGGCTGAACCTTCGATACGACATGTTGCCCGGGTAATTCTTCTTGATCGGGTGAAGAACATCTTGCTTGTGAAATACGAGGATTCTGTACCCATGGATCCTAAGCAAGAGGGCCGTATTATTTACTGGGTTCCTCCCGGTGGAAAGCTCGAAGGAGATGAGGGCCACCGCGCTGCAGCGAAGCGAGAATTGATCGAGGAATCGGGGCTTTCAGCCGAAATTGGCCCATGGATATGGAAGTCGAAACATCTACTTCGGTTGAACAAAGTGTTGGTTACACAAGAGGAAAGATACTTTCTCGCCGAGATCGACATTGAAAAACCTCCAGTTGCTAACCAGTCCTCCGAGGACATCTCAGAAGTCCGATGGTGGTCAATAACTGATTTGAAGAATTCTTCCGCCGTATTCTTCCCGGATAGTTTTCTCGATCTGATTTTGCCGATTCTAGATGGGGAGATTCCTTCATATCCAATACAAGTATGACGTTTACAGTCAAACGTCTCGCTCACATTGGAGACCTATCAAGCGAGATGAACGATGAGCTGGATGTGACCAAGAATGTGGCGGGATCGGCAATCAAGGGAGTGGGCGCTGGGATCGGGAACTCCAGCTGAAGGTGTGACGCCCGGAACCTCCTCCATAGATTGCAGGACTATGCAGCTCGCAGGTGTTAGGCAAATGAAGGGTTCCTACATGAGGCCAGATTCCCATGACCCGCATCAGCCTTAACGTTATATACATGGCCGGACTTGTCTTCGCCGAGTCTCTCCGCTTCCCAATCAGGTTTCAGCGGGTACGATCCCGGAAAACGTGGCACCCGCCAGCTGAACGCAGGGGCTTTCCCGAGATGCTTGTCCTGCTCGCCGTACTTCTCTGCTTTTGGATTCTTCCTGCTGTCCACGTCTTCACCCGCTGGCTGACTCTGTTCGACTATACCCTGCCTCGCTGGATGAGCTGGCCGGCTCTCGCCGTCTTTGGGCTGAGCCTCATCATCCGGTTGAAAGCCCAGAGGGATCTCGGAGGATCCTGGTCATCTACTATTGAACTAGCCGACAGCCACCGCTTTGTCACCAGCGGGATATACGCCCGTCTCCGCCATCCAATCTACACCTCACTTATCCTATGGGCCATTGCCCAACCGGTGCTGCTCCAGAATTTCATCGCAGGATTGGCAGGTGGTTTCGCGGTTGCCCTCATCTGGTTTGTACGAGTCCCAGCTGAGGAGAAAATGATGGGGGAAAGGTTCGGCGACGCATATTCTGACTACACAAACAGGACAGGAAGAATATTCCCTAGAGGGAAGAGCCAGGATTACTGACCCTTCACTGGCCGGCAAAGTATGCAGGATCATCGTAAGACGACCGGGATACCTCTACTCCGATCTTGCGGGGCGGTGCGGTGCGATTGGCTAGCGATGGGGCGGGTGTGCGTGCCGGGTATTCCCCGTAGGCGCGCGCCGGTGCCTCCCTGCATAGAATGAAGGAATTTGCAGCTCGAGATTGGTCCTTTGAATTGGAGGGAGCGAAATAGGATGCCTTCATTGTTCTGGACTGGAAAACTAACCTTCCCGATGAAGCTACTCATCGAAGCGAATAACCTTCTCTCCGTCTTTACAGGAAGTCTATTCGACATTACCGGCATGAAAGAGAGAGTTAAGCTGGGTTATGAGGGGAAATACTCAGACCATGTTAATTCCTATGACGAAGTTGGATTCCATCTGCAGGATAGATCGGCTCGTATCCAGTTAGAAGGCCTTCAATTTGAAGGGCAGAGTGTCCTGGATGTCGGTTGTGGGACAGGAGCCGTTGGTTACGTGGCAATCGAGCAGGGGGCAAAATCGGTTGTTTGTGGCGATATTGCATATTTGATGCTTAACGCAGTACGGGAAAAGGACGCCAGGTCGGATGTCAAGCTCACGAACTGCCAGCTTGATGCAGAAGGCTTGCCTTTTGCCGATGATTCCTTTGATTCCGTAATTTCAGGTATGACCTTCGGAACGTTACCTGATCAAAAACTCGTAGTTGATGAGATGATCAGGGTGACAAAACCTGGCGGCCTCGTTTGTGTCGGCGCTCATGGGCCAGAGCACTATTGGGAAGCGATCGATGCAACGCTCCGATGCATCACCAAGCGTTACGTTTTAGGATATCGGTTCGAATGGTGGCCAAGAACCGAAAAGTATATTCGAAAGCTTCTCGAACAGGCAGATCTGGAGAGTATTCAGAGCAAGCGAGCGATCTGGCGGAATAAGTTTGATGGTGGTGCGGCTGCCTATGATTTCTTCGCCGCAATTTCTTCATCCTGGTGGTATGCGAAATATCCACCTGAGGAAAGGAAAAGAGATTCAAAGAGAACACGAGAGTATTTTGAACGGAAGAAAATTGATGTGGTTACGGATGACATCGTAGTTGCTTTTGGGCGGAAACCATCCTTTATGGATTAGAGTGTTATGGATGAGTTTATTACCCCAGTTTACAGCCCGCTGTCCTATCTGAACATCAGGGGGAACGAGAGGTATATGGCTTTCAGAATCATGCCTCGTGAGGCTCAAACCTGTTGGGCAGCCTTCGTGCCGCTCGAGGAGGTTTCCAGTGACAAGTGACACGGACGTTTTATTGAGATTCTTCGACGAGGATTGGCGACAGGTTCGACAATCCGAAGATCAGCGGACGGCCTTTTCGAACATCGTGTTGTTGATCGCCTCAGCTGTATTTGGCTATCTGACACAACACGGACTGAGGCGAGATATGCTCCCACTCACGATTTTCCTGATCGTACTCGGAATATTTGGAGGACTTGCCTCTGAGAAGCTGTATGAACGCAGCAAGCTGCACATGGAATTGGCCTGGGCATGGAGAGACAAGTTAAATGAGCTTCATCCAGAGATTAATATCGATCAATTGAAGGAAAAGGCCGAGGCCATCAACCACGAACGTTTTCCGCGTTTGCATAAGCTCCATCTGCACCATGTTTGGCTTGCACTGGATCTGGCAATCGCAATAGCGGGAATCATCATGACCATTTATGTTGGGAGTAACTAAGAACGCAAAACCAGGGACGCTACTTTCCTGCCGACTTTCTCGGAGGCTTGGAAAAGGCAACCAACATCTGGCTGCCCTGTAGAAATCGGGGTGAACGAGAAGCGAGCTCGTGCAAGATAGCAGGATCGCGCGATGCCCAGGACGGTGGACCGCGCGAGCATGCTTGCGATTTGTAGAAACCAGGCAGCGCGTGCGAGGTGAGTACACCTGGCCAATCGATAGCCTCCTCCACCTCCGTATACCGAATAAAAGGCTGATTCGGCCAAGACTGCAATCTGTCCAGATCTACCCAGAGGGAAAGCAATGGAAGTCTTTAAATACCGATCGATCGGAGTGATCCACAGTCCATTCAAGGAAATTAAAGGGATGCCCATCCAACCATCCAGCGCTCGGGGGATTGATGGTTGGATAGAGATATTTCCACCTTATCTTGCCGGGCTGGAAGGTCTTGATGGTTTTTCGCATGTCATTCTTCTTTATCATTTTCATGAAGTACGGGAGATGAAACTCGTTGTGACACCTTTCTTAGACCATGCACCGCATGGGGTTTTTGCTACGCGGGCACCAACACGCCCCAATCCGATCGGATTGTCAGTGGTGGAGCTGATGAGCATTGAGAACGAGGTGCTTTTCATTTCAAACGTTGATATTCTGGATGGCACTCCCTTGCTTGATATCAAGCCATATATCCCTGCATTTGATCATCAACAGGACGTTCGTACCGGTTGGATGAAAGCTGGTGAAGATGAAATTAGAACGAAAGTCTCGGATGATCGATTCGAAGGAACTGAAAACCGGGAGGACGGAGAACGTTTCACGGGGGCGGATCCCAGTTGAGCAGTACGAAAGGGATAGAATTGCTTGAATGGCTGTCGAGCTCGAGGCTGGTATGTAGCAAGCGCCATCTCGTTTGCCCGTTCAGGAGAGGTATTGAGTCATGGAGATTACGAAGGACACGAAAGTATCCGAAATCCTTGCTGAGTATGGGGACATTGCTGATGTTATGGAATTCTTTGGGGTGAAGCGCGTGGCCAGGTATTCATTTCGCAGGATGCTGACGAAGGCCCTCACGGTTGCAATGGCCGCCCGGGTACATCGTGTTCCGCTCGATGATTTCTTGGTTCGACTGAAGAATGCGGTGCAGGATACTCCCAACATGTTAGGAGACTGAGGTTGGATGTTTATCCCACCTTATAAATGTGGATCCTTGGATGAAGGGGCGGCTCGACCTGCCGAAGAAGACGCCTCCTTCCAGAAACGAGGGATTTGACAGCACTCGGAAGAGCATTTAAGGGTAGGCCAAGCCAGACTTATTATTTATTGTTCGGAAGTACTGAATCAGACAAAGCAGCTAGTAAGACAATCCCAGGATAGCCATTGGATAATACGAAAGATTTCACAAATCGAATTCGCTGAGCTTCATATATTTCGAAAGGAAGAAGGATAAGTTCTGATGGGCGAACAGCATCTCGAAACAAAGCGTTTAATCCTGCGGGTGATGCAACCGTCGGATTTCGATGGCTTGAAGAAGATCTTTGGCGATCCGAAGGTGATGGCATCCTTTAACGCAACTCCCTTCAACGACGAGCAAATGCGATCCTGGCTAGAGGGGCGACTCAACCACCAGGTCCGACATGGGTACAGCCTTTTTTCGGTTATTCTGAAATCAGAAGAGATCCTTATCGGGGACTGTGGTCTTGAAAGTATGGAATTGGAAAGTGGCCATGAAATTGAGCTCGGTTATGACTTCCGAAGTGACTACTGGAATCAAGGGTATGCTACTGAGGCCGCATCAGCTGTCCGGGATTTTGCCTTTGATACACTTGCTCTGCCCGCGCTGATTTCCTTGATCCGGGTCGGAAATGAAGCTTCCAGGCGGGTCTCACAGAAGATCGGGATGCAAAAGATGGATGAGATCACATTATCAGCAACTGCATATTGGAAATATGGGATGAAAGCTCCTGTTTCTTGAAAAAGGAGCGGCTAGATGCCTGGAAGGTAGCTGCACCTCAGCTTGATCATCCCCGCTGTGAAGGGTGATTCATAAGACAGAGTATTCTTCGCTTGCAAGTGGTTTTGAGGGCACGAGTATGGCCAGTGATGAGTACCTGCGCTCGGTGACGATCGGTAAGCGGGAGCCACGCAACAGCACAATCCACCTTGCACTTTACAATCCGGATTGGCCTTCTCACTATTCAACCCTGGCCGATCAAATTCGGCATGCTCTTGGTGAGAAGGTGTTGCTGCTTGAACACGTTGGTTCTACATCCGTACCGGGGTTGTCCGCGAAACCAATCATCGATATGGTTTTAACGGTGGAGGATTCTGCCAACGAGCCGACCTACATACCGCAGCTGGAAGAAGGGGGTTTCGTGCTCAGGATTCGCGAGCCCGAGTGGTTCGAGCACCGCCTGCTGAAAGCTCCTGAGATATCCGGCAATCTCCATGTTTTTTCTGAGGGGTGTGACGAAGTCAAACGGATGTTGATCTTCCGGGATTGGCTCCGGGAACACGAAGCGGACCGGAAGTTGTACGAGAAGACCAAACAAGAGCTGGCGGTGAAAACCTGGACATCCACACAGAACTATGCAGACGCGAAATCGGAGGTGGTCCAGAAGATTCTGGCTCGTGCACTGGAATCCGCTGGGTTTGCCGCCAGCCAGGATATCCCCTGAGGCGATTGCCAACCTGGAGGGTTGAAGAGCACCAGTAATATATGCTCGCTGTTGCCTGAATACCTGCTCGAATATTCAATCTCTGCGCCGTTTAAGGACGATCGCAACCAGGATCGAAGATGTTCCTGTATATTAAGGGGTGGTAACTTAAATGGCTCGGAAGATTCCACGAATATTCAATCCCAGACTTGCGTTCCTCCTGGTTGCCGTAGTCCTGGTCGCGTTGTCCATGACAATCCAAACCGTCGGACCCGAGGTGGGGTCTTATGGCAACGTTTGTGGTCCCTCGAGAGATGAGCTTTGCTACCAGGAACTGCTCAAAGGAGGGTTCCCCTTAGCTTATCTCTACGACGAACCGGCGGTATTAGTGCGTGGGTAACTTGGCCTTTTCGAGGATGACTTTTATCCATTCCCATTTATCCTGGATGGGCTAACACTTGGTGGCTTCGTTTGGATTGTCGGCTTTCGAGTGCGAAGATTCATTGAGAAAAGAGTGATTTCTCGTTCGGGATGAAATTACGCAGGGCCGGTTGACCACTCCCGCCGCTATTCTTTGACCCACTGCATAGAAGAGAGCATTAAGATGAGACCTGAAGATTTGATCAAGCTGAGCTTCTTTTTCATTGCTTCCTTCTATTTCGTCTACATCTCAAGAGAATCTCTGCGCGTGCCTGGATCTCATGGCTTCTACCGCTTCTTCTCGTGGGAGGGCATCCTGGGGCTCTTCCTGTTAGCTGTAGATCGATGGTTTCGTAATCCCACCTCACCAACACAGCTAATTTCGTGGTTATTCTTGTTCATTTCAGGATTTCTCGTCCTTGATGGAGTGTATTGGTTGAAGGTTCGGGGCCATCCGGTAGGCGAACGGGAGGACGAAACACTGCTCAGCTTCGAGAAGACCACCAGCCTGGTAACAGAGGGGGTCTACCGGTATATCCGGCACCCTTTATACAGCTCACTGCTCTTTCTAGCCTGGGGAATCTTCTTCAAAGCGCCTTCCACTCTGACCGTAATTTTGGGCATTGCTACCTCCGGCTTTCTCCTTGGAACAGCGAAGGCCGACGAAGCGGAATGCGTCCGCTTCTTCGGGCTATCCTATGAGCAGTACATGGGCCGAACGAAGAGGTTTATTCCATTTCTCTTCTAAATGGGTGATTTTCAAAGGGCTGGTCGAAGCTTGTCCATTCTGCCCTGAAGCTCGAGATGTGATCAGGAAGACTAACTGGCGGACATAATGTAAGACATTTGACCGCCTGCGGTATGCTTCGGGAAGATGTTCTAGGATCGTGAAAGGTTCTGTAAACTTGAGCAGTGAGAGGAGTTACCTCATGGAAAGTAGTATTCTCGCGAGAGTATTTGAACATAACAACTGGGCGAATAAGCACATGATCAAAGTTTGCTCGGAATTGAGCGATCTTCAACTCGACTCGCTTCCTCAGACGGCAACGAGAGGGACTATTCGCGAGACACTGATACATCTTGCGACCGCGCAGCGTAACTACCTGTCCCTCCTGACCAGGCTCGTTGAAGAGAGGACTGAAGGTCCGGTGGAATTTTCCGATCTGCCGGAATCTATGGATCGCAGTGGAGGTGCGCTCCTTCAGCTTGCCAGGGATGAAGGACAGGGATCCTTGAAGTCACGAGTCCGCACTTCCGATGGGTACGATGTGGAACCATGGATTGTCATGCTCCAGACCATCAACCACGCGTGTGAACATCGAGAGCAGATTAGCAGCATGCTCACATCTCTAGGAGTGACCCCTCCAGATCTCGATGGTTGGGAATACGGAGAGGCTGCGAAAGCCGTGGTTCGGACTTCGAAATGAGTGAACTGCAAATTTAGCCACTCAAGCAGATGGCATCAACCGACTCGGTCGAGAGGCGGTGTGTACGCACTGCCATCGCGATTGAATCTGAATATTCCCCGGCCATGAGCATAGCCCCCTGCTGATTGCGAATGAAAAGGTTAAAGTCATGAACATGAGAAGTGGACCGAGCCATAAGGATCCGGGGGATATTATCATCGCGCTGGAACGTGCAGCTCTTGAACGTTGGGGCCAGGGGGATCCTTCGGGTTTCCTCGAGATCTGCGCACCGGATGTGGTGTATTTTGATCCACACCTTGAGATGCGATTGGATGGCCGTGAGGCATTGAGCGAATATTACGAGAAACTGAGAGGGATGGTCTCGATCGAGCGGTTCGAGCTGCTAAATCCCCTCGTCCAGTTTGTGGGGGAGGGCGCGGTCCTGTCTTTCAATTACGTCTCCTATGGAAAATACGAGGACGCCCACAGGTGGAACTGCACCGAGGTCTATCGGAGAATGGATGATAGGTGGGAAATCATCCAAACGCATTGGTCCTTTACACTGGCTGAAAGGGCTTAGGTATGCCGTAAGGATCTCCGCTATCGGCTTGGAACCGGGCGAGCCGTCTATCGCTAAATATAAAGAACAGCTAACCCACCCGGTGGATCCATGGCTTCTGACGTGGGTCTGGATCGTCGATCGCCCGCGAATTCTTGCTGGGAAAACCCTCGAATTCCTGACCGACTGTTGTATGATCAAGCTTGAGTTTTAATCGCGCGCCAGCACAGCAACCCATGGTGATTACCAGGTCCTGCCAGGAAAAGCCCGTACCAATTTAAATCCGATGGACGTCCTTGCGAACAGCTTCGTAACCCGCATTATCGAACTTCATGGAGACACAGGCCGGAAGTGGCTTGAAAGTCTGCCTGGCTTGATCGCGTCAATCGAGAGGCGTTGGGACATCCAAACCATGGAGACCTTTCAGCCTCTTACCTATAACTACGTGGCTCCTGTGCTCAAGGCCGATGGGACCGAAGCGGTTCTCAAACTTGCAGTTCCGGGAGATCACTTTATACGGGAGGAAACTTGTCTTCGCCGCTATGCTGGCCACGCAGCTCCAAAACTCTATCGGGTTGAGCGACAGCTTGGTGCGATGCTGCTGGAGAGAATCCGTCCCGGAGCAAATCTAAAGACTCTCAGCGAAGCGGCAGCGATAGAAGCAGCGGTGTCTGTAATGCGGCTGCTGCATAAGACGGCAGCACCAGACAGTCTATTCCCGACAGTCATGGATTGGTGGAATGGGTTCGCACGCTACCGCGCCGCGTTCACGGGTGATGCGGGTCCGCTCCCCTCAAAATTGGTCGCGGAAGCAGAAGAACTATACGGCGAGCTTGCGTCCTCAATGGAGGCCCCAGTCCTGCTGCATGGCGATCTCCACCATGAAAATATCCTGGCCGGTGAGCGGTTGCCGTGGATCGCGATTGACCCGCAGGGAGTTCTCGGTGAGCCAGTCTATGAGGTTGGTGCGTTTCTGCGTAATCCTATGCCCGATCTGCTCCAGCTACCAGGGTGGAAGGAGATCCTCGAAGAAAGAGTCGATGCTTTTTCTGAACTGATGGAAATTGATCGAAAACGGATCGCCGGTTGGGGTTTCTCGCAAGCTGTCTTGTCAGGAATTTGGTCGCTCGAGGATCATGGCCGTGGATGGGAAGGTGCGCTTGAGGTGGCAGCTATCCTGCACAGGTTTGCCTGAGGTCTAATAATCAATGGAATCGAACGCAAGGCGCGTGGTCAAACCCATCTGAAAAGCGCAAGCCAGCATGAACCAGGGTGGAATGCTCTGAAGTCGGGCCGTAGTATTGGTTTGCAGCATCCTGCAGGCCGGACCATACTATGAAGGAGGAGGTCCTTTTCTGATGAGCCCAGCCCGTATGGACCGATATGAATCTGCAATCCGCACAGTCCTCGAATTCCAGCAAGTCTTCAACCGACGTGATGCCCCGAGGATGATGGAGCTGGTGAGCGAAGATTATATCTATGAGAGCAGCAATCCAGCGCCTGACGGTTCGCTCTACGAAGGGAAGGAGGCTGCGGCTAAATTCTGGCGCGAGTTCTTTCTTAAAGCTCCGTCTGCTTCTGTCGAGGTCGAAGAAGTATTTAGCACCGGCATGCGCTGCATCGTACGCTGGAAGTATTCGCTGAGTAATAGTGTGCTTGGGGAAGATTCGATTCGCGGTGTCGATATTTTCCGTGTGCGTAACGGAGCAATATGCGAACAGATCTCCTACATCAAAGGTGCATGTAGAACTTGATGGTGGTTGAGATGCAGGTCAAAATCAGGTTTTAAAAGTGCGCTGTTAAAGGCGGAGCGGTGTATGAAGTTGAGGGGAAGGAATGGGTGCAGCTCTGATGGTCTTTGAGCGCGGGGTTAAACTGCTGGCGACAGCCTTTGGCTTGCTGGTCATCTTTCTCCCATTGTTGCGCGTCAGGGCTTTCAGGAGCAGGCCGAAGGGGCGTGGAACAGGCAAATCTTCATGGTTGACCAGCTGGCCGGCCGTGTTCATGATCACCGTTTTCTACTTGGCGCTGGGCATCTTGCTCTGGAAGCCGATCTCGTTGGTTATCTCGCCCGGCGCCCGGTGGGCAGTTCTTCTGACTGGCGCAGCGCTGTATTTTCCAGGAGTCCTGCTCTATGCATGGGGCTTCATCACCCTCGGTCGAATGTTTAAAGTAACGAGTGCGATGACGGCGGAGCTTTACCGTGACCAGCAGCTCATCGAAGAGGGGCCTTACGCCTTCATCCGGCATCCGATGTATCTCGGGGTCCTGCTGGCTGCGATCGGTGCGCTGCTGATCTTCAGAACCTGGGCAATGGTCATATTCGCGCCGACCGCGTTTGGAATCATCCTGCGCACACGGCGTGAAGAAGAACTGCTGGCTGAGGAGTTCGGCGAAGCGTGGATCGTATACTGTGCCCGCGTCCCGGGCTGGATTCCCCGGCGATCCATTTCCTGATATCAACCTTTGCGTTAGTAGCCTTATAGGAGGTTTAATGGGAGCTGAGCACAGTTACAGCTCGATTGATGATTACATTCAAGCTTTTCCGGCTGAAATCCGTCAAAAGCTGGTTGAAATTCGATCCCTGATTCGTCAGCTGGTACCGGAGGCTGAAGAAAAAATCAGCTATCGACTTCCGACCTTCTATCTCAACGGAAATCTGGTTCATTTTGGAGCGTTCTCAAGCCATATTGGGTTCTATCCGACGTCGAGCGGCATTGAAAAATTTAAGTCGGAACTATCGCAGTACAAGCATTCCAAAGGGGCTGTCCAATTCCCCTTTGATGAAGCCTTGCCGGTTGACTTGATAGCCAGGATTGTTCGATTTCGGGTTGAGGAAAATCACGCTAGGCCCCGGAAGTGAACCAATACCACCGGGAAGTAGGGCATCGAATGTTCTCTCATTCTCTTCAGCAGTCAAGATCTCGCATGGTTCGAGGGCTGGGAAGGAAGCGATGTTAGGATGGAAGAAGAACTTTTACGGCTGGAAGGAAAATTCTGGCGTGGGGATGCTGATTTTCATTCTCGCGATCTCACCGAAAATTCCCTGATGGTCTTCCCGGCGCCAGCCGGGATACTCACCCGGGAGCAGGTGATCGAAACTGTTTCGGCCGCTCCGAGGTGGAGCGAAGTCCTCATTGAAGATGTCTCAA
>Ga0307426_1001129_pt1 | contig 17928 bp, 15 predicted proteins | sample SalMarWE160340MG_FD_202165 | JGI IMG/M metagenome (GOLD analysis project Ga0307426, IMG submission 202165) | Salt marsh sediment microbial communities from the Plum Island Ecosystem LTER, Massachusetts, United States - WE1603-40 | ecosystem: Environmental > Aquatic > Marine > Intertidal zone >... | reverse complement strand
GCCCGGGTCCATACCTGCAGCCCCGAGTACTGCCGGTTGTACGAATATGATGTACGACATGGTGAGGAATGTCGTTACTCCCGCTACAATCTCGCGGTTTACGGTAGTATTCGATTCTTTCAGGTTGAATAATCTGTCGAGCATGGCCTCTTGAGAAGAAAGCTGTCATTATCACACGCACGGCGGTATTTTGTCAATCATTATTAGGAAGTATAATAAGTCCCGGCTGATGCTCACTTATTGAGGACGGTTGTTTAACTCATCGGAAACGTGCGGAGAATATGCCTGAATACTATGAGATTCTGATTCTGTTCGGAGTTGGGCTTGTCGCCGGAGTGATAAACGTGATGGCGGGGGGAGGCTCGAGCCTGACGCTCCCGGCGCTGATATTCATCGGACTGGACAGCGCCGCCGCGAACGGCACGAACCGTGTAGGGATTTTGATTCAGAGCATATTTGGCACGCTGTCTTTCCGAAGGGAGAAGATAACCGGCCTCAAACTCAGCCTGAGGCTCGCGGTTCTGACACTTCCCGGCGCAGTGCTTGGAGCTCTCCTCGCTGTAAAGGTCGGTAACGTTTGGTTCGAAAGGATTCTCGGTCTGGTCATGATTGGCGTGATAATCTCCATGCTGATTCCCAGAATTAAATATGAGGATACGACTGCTGAAGGAAGGAGTACATGGCTCGTTTATCCCGCCATGTTCGCTGTAGGGTTTTACGGAGGATTCATTCAGGTGGGAGTCGGATTTCTCATCATGGCTGCTCTCTACCACCTGCTGAAAATCAATCTCGTTTTCGTAAATGTGCACAAGGTCTTCATTACGCTAATCTTCACCATTCCCGCGCTCCTTATCTTCATGTGGACTGATAACGTAGACTGGATTTTCGGGCTGACGCTCGCTGCCGGAAACGCCGTCGGCGCGTGGTGGGCCGCCCGCCTGTCTGTCAGGGGCGGAGAGAGAACAATTCGTTATGTCATGGTCGTCGCGATATTCATTATCGCGCTTAAGCTCATGGGTGTGTTTTGATATTTATCTCTCAAATCTGAAATCAGCGCCAGGAAAGCGGGTCCGAAGACAGTCGTAAGTAAGTCGGGTATGTACAGAATTATCTGCGAAGGGACGATTAGACCTCTTCGTCCCGGAAAGATTCCCTTATTTTTATGAATACGAATAGAGATATCAGCGCCGCCGCGACCAGATAATAACTCGGTGAGATTTTGCTTCCGGTCGCGTCTATGAGGTAAGTAGCTACGAACGGAGCCGTTGCTCCGAACACCGCAAACCCTGCGTTGTATCCTATCGAGACCGCGCTCATGCGCACCTTTGTCGGGAACAATTCGACCATCATTGCCCCGAAAGGTCCGAACACCATGGAAAGCCCGAAAGCGAAAACGAACTGTGCGAGCAGGTCGTACACCGGGTGTCCCTTCGTAAGAACTATAAAAAGAGGTATTGCGAAAACCGCTATTATGAGACATCCGGCGATCAATACCGGTTTTCTTCCTTTCAGGTCCGACAGCAGTCCCATGAGAGGGGTCAAAATCATCAGTACCACCATGCTAATTGTATTTATATCGAGGGCGCTCGACAGCAGGACGTGCGTTTCTGTTGAGAGGAATGTGGTCAGATAAACAAAGATCATATAAAAATTTATCGACCCCACACAGGTCGCACCCACGACTTTCAATATCTCCCTCCAGTGATTATGTATCGCGTCCCTTATCGGCCGCTTGGAGAGTTGTCCTGCCGCTTTCAGCTTTTTGAATGTGGGGGATTCATCAAGTCCTCTCCTCAGATAAAGACCTATCAGGCCTATCACGATTCCCAGGAAGAACGGCAGCCTCCAGGCGAATCCCTGCACCTGCTCCTGTGTGAAGATATTCGTTACCACTCCCGCGATTGCGGAACCGAGAAGTATTCCATCCAAAAGACTAAATACCGCCCAGCTGCTGTAAAAGCCTCTCCGTCCGGGCGGGAAAGGTGCATGCTCGACGATAAAAGATATGGATCCCGTGAACTCGCCGCCTACAGACGCCCCCTGTATCAGCCTTATGAGAGTCATGAGAATCGGCGCCAGAATGCCGACATCCGCGTATGTCGGAAGGACTCCTATCAGAGTTGTGGGAACCGCCATCATGATTACGGAGATTTCGAGCGCCTTTTTTCTCCCCAGCCTGTCCCCAAGTATTCCGAAAATCACCGAGCCTACGGGCCTCATGAAGAACCCGACGGCAAACACGCCGAATGTGGCTAATAGGGAAGTTATCTGGTTATCGGACGGGAAGAAGAGTTTTGCTATGATTGGCGCGAAAAAACCGTAAAGGGCAAAATCGTACCACTCCAGCACGTTGCCTACACAACCTGCAGTCACGTTTTTTATGCTGCTGGGAGCGTTTGTTTTATCGCTGATTGTCATCCTCCTTCATGATTCAGATAATTTAATTGAATCTAAGCTCTATTGCATAATTATCATAATTCGAGCGGCGTGTATAGCGCCATAGTTCGTTCAGTACAAATATATATTAATTATAAAGATTGGTTTATTGAGCTACATTTTATGATGATATATTAGGGATATTGTTGTAAAGTCTAACTATGAAATTGTCCGAGCTTGTTGAAGAGATCAGGGATGAGGCAGCGACTTATCCCTACGTTTTGGCGCTGGACGGCACTATCGGAAGCGGGAAAAGCTACGAGGCGGAGAAGCTGCACCAGGCGCTCGGAGACGATTCGCTTCTAATGTCCATGGACCTGTTCGTCCGCATAAGACGCTCGGATTGGGATGAGAGGCTGGAGAAAGGACATATACACCTGCGGCAATGGTATGACATCGAAAAGGTCAAGGATACGCTCGGCCTGATTAAAGGGAAAAAGAAGTTCACGGTTTCCGGTCTCTATAATCTCGCAAACGGCGAGATGGACCAGGAGCTTGAGATCGACGCGTCCGGCTGCAAGTACTTCATTCTGGAGGGCTTATTCTCGTGTGACTACAAACTGTCCGAGCTCATTGACCTTGTGATATTCATCAACGTTCCCGCGGAGGTGGCTCTTAATAGAGCGGAGTCCAGGGATCATGCCGCCCGCAATTTAAGCCACAGGGGATGGGTGGAGAAAAAGAAGATATTTTTCGACGGTTATTTGCCCTATCTGGAAGAGCATAAAGAAAAAGCCGACTTCATGCTCGACCCCGACTGAATTATCAGACCTTGTAATCCGGCTCGTCTTTACCCAGATAGGTAGACATCGCGCCTCCTTCGACGAATATTGTCTGGCCCGTTATATAGCCTGCCTCGTCGGTCGCGAACATCATCGCCGGCGGAACCATATCCTCCGGCTTCCCTCTTCTGCCCTCAGGAATTCCTCTGGTCATAAATTCATCGTACTCAGGGTCTTTGGACGCGGACATGGGCGTGATCGTGGAGCCGGGTCCTATGCAATTCACTGTTATACCGTAGTGTGCCAGATCGACCGCCATTACTCTCGTTACGTTTATCAACGCGCCCTTGGCGGCATGGTAAGCGATTGAAATCGGATGCATGTCCATCGCGCCCGCGACCGAGCCGATGTTTATTATTCTTCCCGGCCTGTCCTGTTCAATCAGCTTGTTTGCAAAGCTCTGAGAGAGGAAGAAAGCGCTTTTAAGGTTAATATCCATCATTTTGTCCCAGTTCTCCGGAGTTACATCGAACAGGTTTTCTCTTCTTGCGTTTCCGGCGTTGTTTACGAGAATATCGACCTTTCCGAACGCCTCAATAGTTTTATCAATAAGCTCCCTATGCTTGTTCAGGTCGGATACGTCGAGCGTATAATATATAGCCTCGCCGCCCATCTCTTCTATTTCCTCTACGGTTTCAATGCAGGGCTCCTCGCGTAAAGCGGCGACTGTAATTTTTGCCCCTTCCTTAACGTAACCAAACGCTATCGCCTTCCCTATTCCCGACGACCCGCCTGTGATAATAGCGACTTTGTCTTTTAATCTCATCTTTGGCCTCTATATAGATTGTGTAATCGGCATGTTAGATATTGTGTTATAATCATCTTTCCATTAACCGATTTACTCATTTTAAACCAAGAAAAGGGGAGAATAAACAACTACCTGAGAGAGAAGAATGGGGAACCTGTTTGATAATGAGGAGATTAGATACGGCTGCGGCTACCCTTCACTCGTAAGATTTTTCGAAGGGAGTGGATCGAAACCGCTGGTGGTCTTTACCCCCGGATGGGCTCATTTGGGAAGGATTACCTACGGTTTTCCGGGGTCGGATGAAAAGAATTTCCTAGCTTACTGGATTACAAAAAAGGGATATCCTTTCTTGGCTGTTTCGTATCCGATAGACCATCCTGTATACGATACGGTACATCCTGAGTTTAGCCTGACGGACTGGGGCAATATGACTGCTGAAATAGCGAGTGTGTATATATCTGAATATGGTCTCGGAAACGAGATAATAGGAATCAGCTGGAGTGCCTCGGGGCAGGTGATTAGACCCTTCAACGTCGCGTGTGGCTCACTGGGGCTTGAGGTGCTTTTCCACCTGGGAATCGAGGCTACACCCGCTATAACGGTTCCTGCCGATCGTACGGTAGGAATGAAAAAAACCGGGAAGAATATGATATCGCTTGAAGATTCCCACTACGGTTTGTTCTGGAAAGAGATCGAGGAGGAAAACCGTCTTAACGGGGAAGAGATAATCTCGGAAGATGATTATATGAAATATTTCGTCGGGGATATACCGGTTGGACTGATGGGGACTTATGAACGGTTCGAAGACGGAAAATTCAAAATAGACGCTGAAAAGAGCACGGAAGACAAAGGATTTTTTAACTTCAGCGAGTACCCTCTCGTTCCGGTTATATACGGGGACTCGGCTCTGGCTCCTTACCATCCGATTGTGAATAGAAGTACCTGGGCCTTTCTTGTAACGAGGAAAATATATCACGATTATTTTGTTAAAAGAAAAGCAGGAGGGTTCAGGGTGACGGAAGGGAAGCTTAAAGAGTTTGTAAGATGCATCGATGGTATCCCTGACCGGCTGAGTGAGAATGTACCGGGAAACCATTTTTTATTAGTGGGTAAAAAAGGCGCTCAGAGAGTTTCGGACTTACTGGAAAAATTTGACCGGGAAGTTGTAAGGATTAAAGGAGAAATTTCTAATATCCTTTCATGACCAAAGTTCTAAAGCAACGATTACTATGTTTACGCCCACGGGCTGAAAGGACTTTAACATTATTATGAAGTAGCACATGAAGCGGTTATTATTTATAGAGAGGTGATTTAATGCGTGTAATTGTCGCCAAGCCCAGGGGATTTTGCGCAGGCGTTGACCGCGCTATCGAGATAGTGGAAAGAGCGCTAGAGATGTACGGCCCTCCTATATACGTCCGCCACGCAATAGTTCATAACAAGAGAGTCGTGGAGACACTCAAGGCGAAAGGAGTTAAATTCGTCGAGGATCTCGAAGAGATTAGTGACGAAGGGGCAAAGGTCATTTTCAGCGCCCACGGCGTGAGCCCCGCGGTATGGAACGAGGCGCTGGGCAGAAAGCTCGAAGTCGTGGACGCCGTCTGTCCGCTCGTTACCAAGGTGCATAACGAGGTAAAGCACTACGCTGATATGGGTTACACGATAGTCCTGATAGGCCACAGGAATCACGTAGAGGTCATTGGAACAAGCGGAGAGGCTCCAGACAAGGTTGTAGTCGTCGAATCAGTCGAGGAAGCCGAAAGTCTCTCTCTCGACGATCCCGACAAAGTCGCCTATGTAACCCAGACCACGTTGAGCGTGGACGACACGAGGGATATACTCGCGGTCCTCAAGCGGCGGTTCCCCAACATCGTCAGCCCGTCGAAGCTCGACATATGCTACGCGACACAAAACAGGCAGGATGCGGTAAAGGCTTTGGCAAGACGGGCTGATATTATATTCATCATGGGCTCGCCTGAAAGCTCCAATTCCAACCGTCTCGTCGAGGTGGCGAAATCGAGCGGCGTGGAAAACGCCTATCTGATCGAGGGTGCCGACAATCTCGACAGTTCCATGTTCAGAGATGATATGGTAGTAGGTTTAAGCTCGGGAGCCTCTACGCCTGAAACCGTAGTTCTTGAAGTCATTTCTCGTCTGAAAGAGTTTGGCGCGGATGAAGTCGAAGAGCTCGATGGCAAGGAAGAGCACACCCGGTTCCCATTCCCGGATTCCATTCAGTTTAAAACCGCTTCTAACCCCTACTAGCTTGATTTAGCAGCCTGCGTATATCGGATGTTGACTATCCCGCTCAAGCCTTTATTACTTCCGTCAATAAACCTGTTTTCACATCGAACAGGTAGCCCGAGATACTCACATCGCCCGGCACAAGCGGATGGTTTCTTAAACGGTTAACGTCGTCTTTAATGCTTTCGATGCTGTCTCCAATCGTCATCCAGTTTATAAAATCACCCTCAGCCGTGCCGAGAGATTCTCTCAGCAGCTTTCCCATCTTCTCGTTATTCGTCGCCTCTAGTCCGCAGTCCGTATGATGTATGACGACCCATTCGTTCGTTCCCACAAGCTGATTGGATATGACAAGCGAGCGTATGGCGTCTTCACTCGCCCTTCCGCCGGCGTTTCTGATGATGTGCGCGTCGCCCAAATTCAGCCCTGCCATAGAAAAAACATCTATGCGCGAATCCATGCATGTTAAAATGGCGAGTTTTCTCGCGGGTGACATCGGCAGGTCGGAGTTTTCATGATAGGTCTCTGAATAGCGTGCATTGGCGCTTGTTATTCTTTCCAAATTGTCGCTCAAGATAATCCTCCGGTTCTAAATATTATAGGTCTATGAGCCATAAATATTTATATGGGAAATGGGGATTTTGCAATAACGAGCGTCTTAATTGAGGAATTCCCTGAGTACTTGACCGTGCTCGGAGTCCGCCAGCTTGCCCAGGGCTTCCTTTTCTATCTGCCTTATGCGTTCCCTGCTGAGACTGTACTTGTTGGCAATCTGCTCGAGCTTATGATTGTCGTCGTAGTCAATGCCGAATCTCATCATGAGGATATCCTTTTCCCTGTCGGACAGAAGCTCGAGCGAGTCCCTTATGCCCTCGGTGATCGACATTGAGTCCAGGTAATGCTCGGCTCGCTTGGCTTCCGGGTCGGGCATTATATCCAGATATGTTTTAGAGTCTTCATTCGCTGAAGGCAGGTTCAGAGGGACCACTACGTCTCCGCCCTTTAGTATTGCGTTCACGGCGTCTATCGGAACCTTGGCCTCTTCCGATATGTCTTCCGGATATATACGCTTCTCGGTGCTTTTTTCGAGCTTGGCTTTTGCCCTGAAAACCTTTGAGGCAAGCTCCTGCACGTAAACCGGTATGTGTATCACGTGAGTCTGCTCCATGATGGCCCTCGAGAGAGACTGATGAATCCACCACGAGGCGTATGTCGAAAATTTGAAGCCCTTGGTATGGTCGAATTTTGTTACAGCTTTCATCAGACCGATATTGCCTTCCTGAATCAAGTCTGTCAGAGGCAGGCCCTTGCCGGTGTATCTGTTTGCAAGCTCTATCACGAGTCTCAGGTTCGATTTTATAAACCTGTCCTGGAGCTTCTTGGATTCCGCAGTATATGACCGCCTGAGCGCATCCAGAACTTCCTTGCTCCTGAATGTACCTGATTGCCCGCTGCCGGATTTCGGCCTGGCGAGTTCAGAAAGCTTTTCGGAACGCTCTTCGCAAATTTTTATCTTCGCGGCCAGGACAATTTCGTCCCGCTTTGTCAGAAGTTTTTCATCGTTCAAGTCCTTGAAGTAATCGAAAAGGAGCCTGTAATGCTTGTCATACGGCTCACCTGAGCTTTTCTTACGCTTCTTGGTGACTGAGCGGCTTTCTTCCCGCTCTTCGTGCTTGTCGAAGCTTGCGTCGAAGCCCTCTTCGTCTTCCGGAGATTCATCGAAGTCCGAGCTGACTATGTCGTTATCTTCGTAACTTTCTTTGTAAGCGTAATCCATCTGTTTCATTTTCATGATGTCATCATTCCCTTTTACGGTGTTGGAAACATTTAGTATACCTAATATTTAGGATACCTAAATAATAACCGTAAAAAATTTTTTTTCAATTGTTCAGTTAAGGGTTTTTTGGAAATGAGGACATTCTTTACATATATCCTCTTCGCTAAGCAGTATGTGGAGGTTCTCACAGTAATGAGGTTTATTCTGCCCGGCCTGATTATTATGTTTAAAGTAACAACAATCAGTGCATATGTCGCCCGCAAAAAGAAGTCCTCTTTGCATGAGCTTATCGGATATTCTGAGCAGCAGCTGCTCCAGAATTTTCTGCTCTTCCGGAGCGAATTCCCCGATTATCTCCTCTATCTCGTCCCCTATATCTTCTACCATCTCCACCATCCGTTTACCGTCTGGCGTCAGTGATATATGAACCCTTCTTCTGTCCTGCGGGTCTCTTGCTCTGACAATCAGCTTTTTCTTTTCAAGGGAATCAATCACTCCGCTAGCTGTTGCCGGAGTGCAGGTCAGGTGCTTGGCGATATTGCCCATCGTGATCGCGTCCTTCCGGGTGTAATTGACGAAGAGCAGCGTTTTGACCTGTGCGGGGGTTAAGTGCTCGAGCTTGCTTTTGTCCCAGAACATGTTTTTAACGGCCTGACCAATCTGAAAAAGTGTCTTTGTAATCTGGCCGCCAATATTCTTCTGCCTGTACACAGGGTCAAAAATGGACATTTTTTATCCTCTTTACTTAGGTTACCTAAATATTTCACAAATTCACACAATCGTAGACACCGGCTCAGTCGAAAATCGACTTCGCATTTTCATAAGACTCTATGGTTCCAATGTCGATTGTATCGCCCTCTACTACTTGGGCATAGAGACTTGAACGCCCGGCTAAATATGAGATAAAGAGCCCGATATCATCAGCTGCCTCGGGAGTGGAAAGGTATTCGTCAATGAGTGCCAGCGCTTCGGGCTTGAGAAAGTAAAGGGCGGGGCAGGCGTATTCGGACGGCGGGCGTCCGGGCTTTTCGTGAAAGGCGATAACGCGGTCTCCTTCTCCTAGCTCAAGCACTCCGGTCCTTTTGAGCTTTTCCGTGTCACCGGTTTTGATTGCGAGTACATAGCTTTTATCGCCGGAAACGAACATCTCCCAGTACGGCTTAAGTCTGAATGTGAAGATATTATCCCCAGCGGCGACGAGCGCTCCGTCAAGATTTCGGATCGAATTCAATACGAATGACAGATCCCCCGTTGCCCCGAGACGTTCCGCGGGCTCATTAGCTCCGTCGTTATATATATGGAAGCTCACTCCCTTTCCGGCTATTTGATTTTGCCTTTCCTCCGCCCACTCGAGAAAGTCCGGAAAGAAGCGGTTATTCGTAACTACGTATATGGATTTGAGCCCTCCGAATTCCATAATCTGCTCCGTCAAATGGTCGAGCACAGGTTTTCCGCCTATCTCCAGGAGGGATTTGGGAAATTGTTCCGTCAGAGGATACATCCTCGTGGCGAATCCGGCGCACAGTATTATCGCTATCATAGGAGTCTGAGCCCGTCGTCTGATTCCGCGAAGTATACAGCCGCGCTCTCCCCTGCTTCGGGATGCCTTGTTTTATATTGCTCCAGTATTGCCTGAGCGTCGTCCTCCGAAAAACTGTTGGTCACGAATGCCGTAGCCGAGCCTCCGTAACCCCCGCCGTTCATCCTGCTTCCGTACACGCCGCGTGTCTTGTTTACTATCTCCTGAAGCGTTTTCATCTCCTGATTTCCGCATTCGTAGTTCGAGAACGAGCTTTGACATGATTCGTTCATCAGCCTGCCGAATTTCATCATGTCCCCCTTATCCCACGCTTCGAGCCCGATCTTTACACGCTGGACTTCCCCGTAGTAGTGCGCTGCCCTCAGTCTTAAATCCTCCGGCAGCCTTTTGAAATTCTTCCAGAAAATGTCGTCGGGTACGTCGGAGAATGTTTTCGCTGATCTCACTCCTCCCATTATCCCCAGAATACCGGCGGCTTTTCCGCATTCCAGGACGCGGGTGTTGAAACCGGATGTCGTGAGCTCACGCTTTCTGCCGGAATCAACTATCAGGAGCTTATAGGCGTCGGACTGCTCCGGTCTTCCGTGAGCTTCGGACTTTCCGGTACGGGTATCGATTCGGATAATGCAGTCCTTCCTCCCGTACACGATCGAGCTCTGATCCAGAATCCCGTTTTCTAGCCGCAGGTATTCGTTTTCAATCCGCCGGTCAAGCTCTACGTAGTCTTCCTTGTGAAGACCTATCCCGTTGACGTGAGCAAGCGCTGTCAGATAGGCGAGTCCAACGGAGGCCGATGAGCTGAGTCCGCTTTCGGGTAGGGACCCGCTTACGGCGCCGATAAAACCGTGTTTTATATTCCCCGACTCGCCCAGCACTTTCGCGGCGCCCATGGCGTATCTGGCCCAATCGTCACGACCCGGAGCTTTAATGTTCTCGATGCTGAATTCAGCCACGCCGGGATAGTTCGCGCTGTAAAGGCGTACACGTTTCTCCAGGTTAGGTACGAAAGCAATCACGGTGGCTGCGTTTATTGTCATGCCGAGCACCGGTCCGCCCTGATGGTCTATGTGCGCTCCGAGCGGGCAAATACGATAGGGCGAGACGGCTATGTAAAGCTCGCCCGGTACAAAATTTTCGCGTCTTTTTAAATATTCGGTAATCTCGTCAATACTGCGCTCAAGCGGTATGAATCTCATTACGATTTTTCTCTTTACGGCTCGGTCCGATCATCCCTCGAGTAGGGAAAACTTGTGTATCTCGTTTTGAAGCTGATACAGATTGAAGTATATGCCTTTCTTCTGAAGCAGATCCTCATGCGTTCCGGTTTCCGAGATTTCCCCCTTGTGTATTACCATTATCCTGTCGGCATGACGTACGTTCGAAAGCCTGTGCGCGATGATCAACGTAGTCTGGCCCTTTGACTCGTGCCTGAGCGCATTCTGGACTTTCCGTTCTATCATCGCGTCGATACTGGAAGTTGCCTCATCGAGGATCAGGAACCCCGCTTTCTTAGAAAACGCTTGCCCTAGGGAAACGAGCTGCTTTTCCCCCGAGGAAATGGTATGTCCGTTTGACCTCATCTCCTCGATATTTACACCTTCGTAAAAGGAGTCCGAGTAGGTGTCCGAAATATCTTTCCCGAACAAGAACAGATCCTGGAATACTGCCGATATATTCCGTCTCAGGAATTCCGGTTTAAGCTCTCTTACGTCGGTACCGTTGAATAGTATGCGCCCTTTCTGAGGGTCGTAAAATCTCAATATGAGATTCACTATCGTGGACTTTCCCGAACCCGTGAGACCCACAAGCGCGACTGTCTCTCCGGGCTCTATTTTGAATGATACGTCTTTTAATACCCATTCCTTCCCGTCATACGAAAACCATATGTTCTCCAATTCCAGGCTCCCCTTTACGTCCCCTTCTTCGATACCTTCTTTCTGCTCGGTTTTTACGCCCGCGAGGTCATACAGGTTTTCAGACGCCACTGTCGCCGATTGAAATATATTGTACTTTTCCGCAAGCTCCATGATGGGTCTGAACAGCATTCTCACGTAGTACAGATAGGCGATCAGGGCTCCTATCGTGAGGTCGAGCCTCAGAACCTTGAGCCCCCCGTACCAGAGTATAAATGCGACGGCGAAGACGCTCGTAAACTCGATGAACGGCCTGAACGTCGCGTATACCCATAGCTGGTCCATATTGGCCTTGAAGTTTTCCCTGTTCGTGTCCCTGAATTTCTCGAAGTTTTCCATCTCCCTGTTGTAGAGCTTGATCAGAACAATTCCCCGCACGCTCTCCTGAACGAACGCGTTCAACTTTGCTATCGATCTTCTGACGTCGCGGTAAACGGTCTTTAGCCGTATGCGGAAAAGGAGCGCGAACACGAACATGAGGAACGTAAAGAGAATTACGTAGAGAGTCAGAGTCCTGTTCATGAAAAACATCACGATGAACACGCCGATAACCACCAGCACGTCCTTTATGAACTGAACGGTGACCGATGTATACATCTCGTTTATTGCATTCACGTCGTTGGTCACTCTTGTCGTGAGCCTACCCACGGGATTTTTATCGAAAAAGCTTTGAGGCAGAGCCAGTATGTGGGAGAAAACCTCCGATCTCATCGTATGCATGATTTTGTGGCCGGAAAAGTTGAGCATATAGGTGAACAGGGAGCTGAATATGAAAATACCGGTCAGACACAAGAACAGCACGGCGGCTAATACGGCGACCTGCCTTATCTCGTCACTTCTGACGAGTTTCAGATCTCGACGGCTCAGTTTGTCGAGGGATTCGTAGTGAGCGTAATATATCCCGTCCTCACGGGTAAATACCTCCGGGTTTGAAACGAGTATATTCTTCACCCTAGCGGCGTTCTGTTTTATATCATCGGGCTTGATTACCAGATACTTGTCTTTAGTAACCATGCCGAGCTTTTCGAGATTGTTCTTGTATTCATTGCCGAGTTCGGATGTATCGACCAGGTACGAATTCCCGCCAAGCGGAACGACAAATTGCGCGTATTTCTCGTTCAGAGTTTTCTCGAATTGTTTGTCTCTCTCGGTGTCTTTGAATTCAGCGATTCTCCAAGAAGGATATATATATTTGTCGACGGCAATTTTCGCGATATACGGGACCGCGAGCTCGAGCAAAGCGGTGAAAACCATTAATATCAGCGCGAAGAGCATAAGCCAGCGGTAAGGACCTGTGAATCCGTAAAGCCATTTTATGATCTTAAGGTCATAAGTCGTCTTACCTTTCTTCGATTCCTCAGAGTTCATCAAAGCCAAATCCGTCTCTCCCCTGCTGTTCTTAAAATTCTATTATCGATGTTGAATAGGATAGTATTATTCTATTGACTCGGGTAGTAAAATCAAAGATTTTATAGGTCTTGAACACAGCTGAAGGGAGGCGCAGATGATAAAGCATATTGTGATGTGGAGACTAAAGGACGAAGCCGCCGGCGCTACGAAAGAGGAGAACGCGGCTAAGCTCAAGAAGACTTTGGAAGCGCTCGTGGACGTGATAGACGAGCTCAGAGCAGCAGAGGTCGGTATCAATTTCAATCCGTCTCCGGCTGCGTTTGACGTGGTGTTGTATTCCGAATTCGAAGACAGGGCCGGTCTTGAGGCCTACCAAAAACATCCGGAGCATCAGAAAATAGTCGAATTTGTCGGCGAGATACGCTCTGACAGGGCGGTAGTAGATTACGAATGATGAACGGCCGGGAGATATCAGGAGTCTTTAACCATACCGCGGCCCCTTATATATTTGGGCCGTGATGTGGAGAAAGGATTCAGGCTCAGCTCCGAGGATTCACCCCTTCTCAGTCTCTCGGCGCCCATGGCTCCTATCATCGCCGCATTATCGGTACAGTATTTCGGAGAGGGAATCAGAAGAGATATTACTTCTTCCTCGAACATTTCCGCAGCCAGCTTTCTGAGTCTCGAGTTGCACGCCACGCCGCCTGAAATTACGGCCGTCCTTACCCCTTTTTCCCTCGCCGCTACGAGTGTCTTCTCGGCGAGAGTTTCAACGATCGCCTCCTGATAGCCGGCGCAGATGTCTCTTAATTGTCCGTCGTCGGGATCAGGATGTTTTCTCAGATAGTATACGAGAGAGGTCTTGACGCCGCTGAAGCTGAAATCGAACGACGATGAGGACTTGAATGGCCGAGGAAACTTAATTGTCTCGGGGTCGCCCTCTTTCGCGAGTCTGTCTATCTCGACGCCCCCCGGATAGCTCAGGCCCAGTACCTTGGCCGCTTTGTCGAAAGCCTCCCCCGCGGCGTCGTCCCTCGTCTTTCCGAGCAGCTCAAACTCCGTATATCCCTCGACCAGATAAAGACTCGTATGTCCTCCCGAAACCACCAGGCCGACGAAGGGGAATTCCACTTCATGCTCCAGATGAACGGCTGAGAGATGAGATTCCAGGTGATTCACACCGATAAGCGGCACGCCCGACGCATACGCAATAGCTTTTGCTGTGGATAACCCGACCATAAGGGATCCGATCAGTCCCGGCCCGTTCGTTACCGCGACGCCGCTTATATCCGCCATGGTTATTCCCGCCTCGGACAATGCCTTTTTGATAACAGGGATTATGAGCTCGACATGCATCCTGGACGCAATCTCCGGGACAACTCCCCCGTATTCCTTATGTATGTCGATCTGTGAGGCTACCACGCTTGACAGAGCCGTCCGCCCGTCCGCTATTACAGCGGCGGCTGTTTCGTCGCATGATGTTTCTATCCCCAGCACGTATTCCGGCATGGTGAGTATTTTACAGCAATGCTGAGTGTTCACAAATGGCGCTTTCGTTGCGCTTTCCCGCCATTACTTTTATACTATCCATTTAGAAGGATTGTATTCTGTAGATTATCAATTGCGTTACGGGAGTTTTTTATCCAATGGCAATAAACACCAAGAAAGAAAGAGTCCCCGATAAATCCGTCCTCACACGCGACCCGTTCTCGAAATCCAGAAAAATATATGTAAAGGGAAATATGCACGACGTGGAAGTCGCGATGAGGGAAATCGAGCTCGAAGATTCGTCTCCCGCATTCGGCGGCTCCACCCGGAATCTCTCCGTAACGGTCTACGATACGAGCGGCCCTTACACCGATCCTGATTACGAGATTGACGTCCGTAAAGGTCTCAAGCCGCTCAGGGGGGAGTGGATTCTAGAGCGCGAGGACGTGGAAGAGCTGCCTGAGTTCTCTTCTAAGTTCGCACGCAGTACGGCGGGTAAATCAAAGATAAGAGGCATAAAGTTCGAAAATACGAGGAAGCCCTTGAGGGCTAAATCAGGCTCGAACGTTACTCAGATGCATTACGCCAGAGAAGGCGTGATAACGCCCGAGATGGAATACATTGCCATACGCGAGAACCAGCGCATCGACGAGCTCAGGGAAAAGCTCGGTGATCTGGCCCATTACCACAAGGGCGAGAGCTTCGGCGCGAATATTCCCGGAACCCACATGACTCCTGAGTTTGTGAGAAAAGAAGTAGCCGAGGGAAGGGCAATCATACCCTGCAACATTAACCACCCTGAATCCGAACCCATGGTAATCGGCAGAAATTTCCTCGTGAAGATAAACGCCAATATCGGCAACTCGGCGGTGACGTCGAGTATCGAGGAAGAGGTCGAAAAAGCCGTATGGGCGTGCAGGTGGGGCGCCGACACCATAATGGACCTTTCGACCGGGGACAATATTCACGAAACCAGGGAGTGGATCATCAGGAATTCCCCCGTACCTGTCGGAACGGTTCCCATCTATCAGGCGCTCGAAAAGGTAAACGGTAAGGCCGAGGAGTTAACTTGGGAAATGTTCAGGGATACGCTTATCGAGCAAGCGGAGCAGGGCGTCGATTATTTCACGATACACGCGGGAGTTTTACTCTCTTATATCCCGCTTACCGCGAACAGGCTCACCGGTATAGTTTCGAGGGGCGGCTCAATAATGGCGAAATGGTGCCTCGCTCACCATAAGGAGAGCTTCCTGTACACGAATTTCGAAGAGATTTGCGAGATAATGAAGGCTTACGACGTGGCGTTTTCTCTCGGGGACGGCCTCAGGCCGGGTTCTATCGCCGATGCCAATGACGAAGCGCAGTTCGCCGAGCTCAAGACGATCGGCGAGTTGACGCAGATAGCATGGAAGCACGACGTGCAGGTGATGATCGAAGGCCCCGGGCATGTCCCGATGCATATGATTAAGGAAAACGTTGACAAACAGCTTGAGTACTGCAGCGAAGCCCCGTTCTACACACTCGGACCGCTTACGACCGACATAGCGCCGGGCTATGACCACATTACCTCTGCAATCGGCGCGGCCATGATCGGATGGTACGGCACTGCCATGCTCTGCTACGTCACGCCGAAAGAGCACTTGGGACTTCCCAACAAGACAGACGTCAAGGAAGGCGTAATTTCCTACAAGATAGCCGCTCACGCTGCGGATCTCGCGAAGGGGCACCCGGCCGCTCAGCTCAGGGATAACGCGCTCAGCAAGGCGAGGTTCGAATTCAGGTGGAGTGATCAATTCAATCTTTCTCTCGATCCCGATACGGCCAAGGAATTCCACGACGAGACACTGCCCGCGGAAGGCGCCAAGGTAGCTCATTTCTGCTCCATGTGCGGACCCAAGTTCTGCTCCATGAAGATTACTCAGGAAGTTAGGGACTACGCCCAGAAGCACGGACTTTCGGAAAAGGATGCCGTAAAGGCCGGCATGGAAAAGAAGTCGCGGGAATTCAGCGATTCGGGCGGTAAGATATACGTGTCAGTCGACGAGTAGTTTGACTGACAGGCTTCAGTGATTTTCTGCATACTCACTTGGAACCGAAGTCGCGGTTCATGTTCCATCAAATACCAAAGCCCGCAATAGAAATAGAATTAACACATCGTTGAATTTATCTTCTTCTCCATCTGGATCCTCTTGACGGCCGCGTACTGCCTCCGCCGGGACGTGAGCCTCCTCCGGAGCGCCCTATGCTCTGGCTTACACTGTCGGTTAGAAGACATGTAGAGCCAAGCGTAACTGTGGCCTGAGTGAGATATGTCCCTCTGACTCTTCTGGATAGCCTCACGTTTATAGAGGCGTTTCCCTGGCTGTCGGCGGTCGCCGTCCCAATCTGTATCGCCCTGCTCATTTGTAATGTTTTGCCGCTGCACGGCCCGCTGTTGATAGTTGTACTGCCTGACCGCCTTGAATAATAGAACTCAACCCGGGAGCCGGGCGAAGCATCTGTTACTCCCAGGGAGTTGGTAGTACCGGCGGTTCCCGGCACAAAACCCGTTAATTCAGGATCGGAAGGCGCGGGAGCAGGCGTGGGTGTGGGAGTAGGCGAAGGCGTGGGTGTGGAGGCCTCTACTATTCTGAATATTTCACCGTCTTTATCGACTATATATATCTCGCCGTTATCGTCTTCTCCGAACGATGTAATGTTGTTAATGTCCTCTCCCGTTTCCGGCGCAAGCTCGGATGTGCGCTCCTGGAGCTGCGTAACGCTGTCGCCCTGCCATACGAACGACCAGATCCGCCCGGTGCAGTAATCGGCGAAGAAATAAGTTCCGTCAAGCTCCGGAATAGCGCTCCCCCTGTAAACGTATCCTCCCGTGACCGAGCAGTTCCCGCCTGTGTGTGAGTAGTCATACACCGGAAGGGTGAGCGCACCGGAATTGCACGTACATCCCGGAACGCCAGTGCATGTAAAGCCCTCCATGCATCGCCAACCGTAATTCTCGCCGCCCGTGCTGTCACCGGATTGTATGTTCACCTCTTCCCGCGCGCCCTGTCCAACGTCCGCAATGTAGAGGTCGCCGTTTAGCCTGTCGAAGCTGAACCGCCATGGATTTCTGAGTCCAAGAGCCCATATCGAGTCCAGAAAACCCGCGTTCCCTTCAAACGGGTTGTTCGGGGCCGGAGCGAACATATCGCCGTCCCCGACGTCAATCCGGTGTATCTTGCCGAGCACGTTCTCTCCGTCCTGAGCCCTGTTGCCCGGATCGAAGCTGGATCCCCCGTCCCCGAGACCGATGTACAGGTAATCGTCGTTCGGGCTGAATGCGAACATACCGCCGTTGTGGTTGGAGAACGGCTGATCCACCGCCATGAGTATCATTTCGCTGTTCGGGTCGGCGACGTCGGGATTGGCCGATACGGTGTATCTGGCGATAACCGTATCTCCCGAGTTGTCTGTGTAGTTCACGTAAAAATATCCGTTGCTCGAATAGTTCGGGTGAAACGCTAATCCAAGTAGCCCCTGCTCGCCGCCGCTTCCTGCTTTCGGGTTTAGGTCTAGGAAGGGGGTCGGCATCATCGCGCCGTTTTTGATGATTCTGATTCTCGCCGTGTTCTGCTCGACCACGAATAGCCGCGCGGAATCGCCGGGCGGGG
>Ga0307426_1001128_pt1 | contig 17933 bp, 23 predicted proteins | sample SalMarWE160340MG_FD_202165 | JGI IMG/M metagenome (GOLD analysis project Ga0307426, IMG submission 202165) | Salt marsh sediment microbial communities from the Plum Island Ecosystem LTER, Massachusetts, United States - WE1603-40 | ecosystem: Environmental > Aquatic > Marine > Intertidal zone >... | reverse complement strand
CCTCGTGCTGGTCCAGGAACTGCATGTCCCCGCTATCACCCATTACCAGGATGGCGTCTTTACCTATAAGGCCGAAAACTCCTACTTTCAGGCCGTTTTCCAGCTCAAACATCCCGGCCTTTCTGTAGAGACCCCGGGCAGCCAGCGGATGGTCTGGTGGCGCCTCCGTGTTGGAGGCCAGTACCAATGTTTTCTGGTGGGCTTCGGGGTATCCGGCCTGTAAAAGGTATTGCGCCAGGACGTCGGGGCCGTAATCGTACTCATGGTTGCCGATGACTACGGCGTCATATCCCATCTTCTGCATTATGGTAAGCTCTGCGGCATAACCATTGAGGGCCAGCCAAGCGAAAGCAGAGCCTCCCAAGAAATCACCGGCGTCAAAAAGAAGGACCGGCTCACCTTCCCCCATTTTGTTCTCTCGGATTTCGTCCACGGCAGTAGCCAGACGAGCAAACCCTCCTAGGGTAGGGTCTTCTTCTTCGGGATGGTAGTCTACTGCCGGCGAATGGGGTATCAGCGCGGACTGCATATCGTTGGTATGGAGTATACAGAAATACAGCTCTTCGGTTTCACCTGCGTAACTTTTCAAATTTCCCGGAATGCCCAGGAATGAGGCGACTACCAGGATGGTTGTCAGAATACAGAACAACCCTTTGTTTGCCCTGAACAGGCTGCTTCTGTTACACATTAGTGATGTTCCTTCTCTTTAAGATAGTACAAACCAGGTCGGCAACCAGCGTCTTAAAGGAAAAACTACTGAATGATATCACACACTACACCTGGTATTCGGGGGTCATAATACCTGATTTGTAGTAGGCCTAATTGGGATGGTGTCCCTGGAATTTCCGCTAAAATGCACCTGGGAGGCCCAAGAAAGGGCATCGAACCCTCTGCCCTGACCTCTCTCTCTCCTCTCTCTCCTCTGGAAGGCCCGACTTTGTCTCTCGGGCCGCACGAAGTGGATTATGACCAATGCTCAGAGAAACACGTTAGCGATTTCTTAAGGAGAGGAAGACCTTATATCCCACGAAGACAAGCACAGCCAGGGTGGCAGCAATGCCGACAAATCTCATCATGTTATCCAGGTCATAAGGTACAAGTGCGAATATCATCGTCCCCAGGCCGCCTAAAATCAAGCCGGCCCCGAAGATACCCAGCCTGCGTTGAATGAAGGTGCCCACGACAGCAAATACCGCCCCCAAAGGTAAGACAACGAAGAATATGTTTCTATCATGTACCGCTGCTTCCTGCTCATATTCTTCGTAAGCCTCCATCCATTCTTGCTCCCACTCCTGGTACTCAGTGCTATTGTAATCCCACGTAGGCGGATCATATTCCGGGCTTGAAGGGGCAGAATAGAAAGCCTCGACACCCACGACGACAAGCAGGACAAGCACAACTGCTATAGCCACAACGTAGAGCCCCTTAAGCAAAATCATTTATCCCCTCCTTCGAGAGTTTACCAACCGTGTTCTTCTCCGCGTCTCAGGTGATCCTTCTGTCAATGTCCGTTTACTCTTATCCCCTCTCGATTTAATTATATCTCTAACTACCCAGGAATGGAAGCCGTGCCGCATGTACAACTATTAGATATACTGCCTGTCATAATCCCGTAGAGAGTAATATTCTGGGGACATAATACCTGATTCGTAGTTGGCTTAATTGGTATGGTGTCCCTGGAATTTCCGAATGTCATTTCAAAGGGGTACAATGATATTGGCGATTGCCCTTGAAGTTTATTCGAGGAAGAGCAGGAAAGATGAAAAACGTGAACAAGCACATAGTCGTATGCCTTGGTGCTAGTATGGTGCGTGGACAGGTCAGTTACAATTTCGTGAATCTTCTAGATCAACGCATGACTGAGGACGGCTTCCAATTCATTAATGCAGGCGTCGCAGGCGACCAGGCCTACAACGTATCGCTGCGCTTGGATTCCGTTATTGATTACCAGCCTGATTTCGTCATCATCCTGGTTGGCACAAATGATGTTACCGCTACACTCAGTCCAACGCTGGCGCGCATTTCTCGCTTAACCAGGAGATTTCCTCAACCACCATCGGCAAAATTCTATCAATATAATATGCTCAGGATTGTCAAGACACTTAAAGAGAAGACTTCAGCGAAAATTGCCCTCATCTCTCTTCCCGTTCTTGGCGAAGACCTGGAATCAATTCCCAATCAACGCATCAAGGAGTATAATGCTCTGCTCAAGGAGATTGCCGACGGGGAGCAAGTTAGCTATCTACCTGTTTATGAACTCCAGGAGGAGTATTTGGGGAAGGTTCAACAAGGCAGCGGCCGGCCATATGAGAGTGGAGGTATGCTTTCAATTAAGGCACTTGCCCGTCATTATTTGCTTAGACAGAGCTTTGACGAAATTTCCAGAAAGCACCACTTCTTATTGGTAACTGAGGGGATACATATGAATAGTCGTGGCGCAACATTCATTGCCGATGAGATCGAGTCTTTTCTGCGCTCCCATGTGTGATAGTTATATGCATGTGCACGGTATTCTGGGGAGATGATACCTGATTTGTAGCAGGCCTAATTGGCATGGTGTCCCTGGAATTCGAAGTAGGGTTACTAGTGGGATCAGGATGCCAATTTCTTGGCAACCTGCATTTTCACTCTTCTTTCCAGTGCGAGAGTCGCTTTCAGACGGTACCTTATAATAATCCTTAATGATAACTTATGGTCTGTCTAATAGCTTCCTCAAGCTCCTGTGGAACATCAGTGCCGATTACATATTTCTTACCCGTTATTAACTTGATCTGTACAGCATGAAAGCCGGAAACCCTCAACAGCATCCCGTGAGGAGTTAACCGAATACCCCACCCGTAATACCAAGGACTTTTGACGGCTTGACACGATTCTATCTCATTCAACTTAAACCGTTTGCGGATTACTCCAGGCCCAAATTGCACTAATAGCTCTTCTTCCCGGATGACCACGGTTAAACTAGGAAATAACACTAGAGCTACCGCGAGGACAACCAATACTGCGATAGCAATCCAATTAACGCCGGTAATCGCCAGGATAATCCCGATTGCCACCATTGCTGCTACAACGGCCACAATGATGAAGTATCCAACCTGAGTATGTTGGTAGCGCTTAATCATGATATCTTTCGTGTAATTATACCCAAGGGTGTGTTTGTTAACAATGAATTGGGGTGCCAATAATGGTCCATGTTTTGAATGATTACTCGTATTCTGGGGACATAATACCTGATTTGTAGCAGGCCTGATTGGTATGGTGTCCCTGGAATTCGTTAAGAGTCATCCTCGCACCATTCGATAACATTGGTTGACCATATGGTGTCGATGGCTTTTTCCAGCACCGCCTTGCGTGGCTCGGGTATATCTAGCAGCATCCGCAGGATGCGGTCGTCAAATTGGCTCAGGAACGAGCACCGTTTGCGCAGTGAGAGGATGGTAGTCCTTGCTCCGCCATAGACCAGATAGTCGAGTAACCGGGCATGGGGCTCAATATGCTCCCGCACATGACCGCCAACCCGTTCCAGAAACTGCTCTATCTGCTTTTCCCGGTGTCGGGCAAACCGCGCTTGCGAGGAGCCACCCTTCTTGTGGCGGGCGTGCACCAGGCCTGTTCCCGTCTTGCTATCTATGAGCTCCGTGCCCCGGCAGATGCCAATGCTGTATGCTCCCAGGCGGACCAGGACCAGAGCGATAAGGAAGTCATGACTGAGAAGAGAACGCAACGGCCCAACATCATAGCCGTCGGTGATATATTCTTCGGCAATCGGGAATGGGGACAGGACCAGATACGTTTGCGGCGGGCTCCAGAAAAACGCCGCTCCCGTTCCCGACCCAGCCACAATCTCAGCCACGCCTGGCGGTATGACAGTTGCGGCAAACACCTGTCCCAGCAGATTTTCAACCCTGGCTTGAGGCGTCCCCTGCGGGAGGTATAAGGATATCGCTTTGCCTTCGGTCACAGCCAGCTCGTCCAGAAAGCCGAGCATCTTCGACCTGCCGAGACGGACCCTCTTTGATACAAACATAATATCAATGGCTCAAACGAAATACTCTGGCTACATGCTGACTATGGTAACGCCGTCGCCGCCCTCGCCCTGTTCCCCGGGCTGGAAAGACGTGACCAGCGGGTGAGAGGCCAGAATCTCCCTGACAATCTGGCGCACGGTGCCCGTGCCGATACCGTGAATGATGCGAACCCGGCTCAAGCCACATAAAGACGCTTCGTTAAGGTAGCCTTCCAGCGCCGGCTCGACCTCTTCAGCCCTCTTTCCCCGCAGGTCAAGCTCAAGAGAGACCCTGGACTTGCGCACCTCCCTCCTTATCAGGGCGCTGCCCGTCTTCACCGTGCCGGTTGATGGTATCCTCTTCTCCACGCTGTCCAGTCTGAGGGTCATCTTCACTTTCCCGGCATAGACTTCGACGAGCCCGCGTTCTTCAGACACGGAAAGCACCGTTGCTGGCACGCTAGCCTCTTTCAGCCAGACGGTATCACCGGCGGTGATTGGGCCTGCCCCGGCTTCTGTTTCGTCTATCCCAACCGCCGGTCTGGCCTGCCATACCCCGGCATCCAATTTCTCCTGTGCCTTGGCCAGCGCCTTTTTGGCCTGCTCGATTCTTTCCTTAGATTTTTCCTTGCGCAATTCCGCTGCCGCCTCGCGAATTTTCATCTGTAATTCGGCAGCCTCATGAACTATCTGGTCGCGCGTCTGTTTGATGATTCCTCGTCTCTCTTCCTCCAACTGGCGGAGCCTGTTTTTCAAGTCCGCGTCGTTCTGTTCTGCTTCATTCAGTTCTTTCTCCAGGCTGTAGCGAAGCGACTCAACATTCTTCTGCTCGGTCACCAGATGTGTAAGCAAAGACTCAATCTCCTGGGCGCCTTGGGAAAGCATGTGGCGGGCGCAGGCCACAATCTCCTCGGGCAGTCCCAGGCGGGATGCTGTAGCCAGCGCATTGCTGCCGCCCGGGATACCCACTGTCAGGTGATAGGTGGGCGCCATCGTAACGAGGTCCACATCCAGAGCAGCGTTTTGCATACCGTCGGTAGTGTGAGCCAGTGCCTTTAATTCAGTGTAGTGAGTGGTGGCTATGGCCATCGTTCCCTGTGATAGGAAATGGAGCAGGATAGCACGGCCGAGAGCCGAGCCTTCGCCCGGGTCAGTGTTGGTGCCCAGTTCATCCAGAAGCACCAGGCTCTGTGCCGTGGCGTTGTTGATGATATGCACGATGTTGCCTATATGCCAGCTGAATGTGGAAAGGGTCTGCTCGATGCTCTGCTCATCACCGATGTCGGCATATACGCCGTCATAAACAGGGATGCGGCTTTCCGCCAGCGCCGGAATGGGCAGGCCGGCCTGTGCCATCAGGCTGAGAAGTCCTATCGTCTTGAGGGCGACCGTCTTACCACCGGTATTGGGCCCGGTAATGACCAGGACAGAGAAATCCCGGCCAATCTCGACCGATAGCGGCACTGCCTTCTTTTTCAGCAGCGGATGTCTGGCCTCGACCAGCCTGAGCACTCCGACCGGTTCATATCCCTCTGCCTTAGCCCTTCTACCAGCGGCCACGATAATGGGCTCGGTGGCTTTGACCTCCCTGGCGTATCTGGCCTTAGCCAGCGCCAGGTCAATCTCAGCAATCAGTTCTATGTTACGGGAAATTTCGCTTTCGAATGCCCCGACTTCAGCACTGAGCGTTCTCAGTATCCTTTCTGTTTCGTCCTTCTCTTCGGCACCCAGCTCGCGCAGTTCATTCTGCACGTCCGTAGTTATCCAGGGCTCAATGAATACCGTAGCTTCGGTATTGGAGACGTCGTGGACAATGCCCTTTATCTGCCGGCGATATTCCACCTTGACGGGAATTACATACCGGCCTTCCCGCTCGGTCACAATGGGGTCCTGGATTATTTTCCGCCATCTGGGTGAGGTGATTATGGCTTGCAGGTGAGTGAGCAGCTCCTGGCGCACTTGCCGTATTCTACGCCTTACCGACGCCAGTTTAGGTGAGGCAGTGTCCAGTAGGTCGCCGGTCGGACTCAAGCAGCCGTCAATATCTTTTTGAAGCTGGTCCAGTGCCACAATGTCTCGAGCCAGACCGCTGAGCAACGGGAGTTCACCCGGCAGGTTCACCAGATGGTTTCTTAGCCTGTGGGCAGCGTTCAGCGTCTTTTGAATTTCCAGCAAAGATTGAGGGTCCAGCACTTTGCCGCGTGTCGCCATCTTCACCACTTCCCGGATATCAGTAACTTCGCCGATATGGGTATCGGGACTGAGTGACAGCAAACGACGCGCCTCAGCCGACTGCCTGAGACGCAGGCGGACCTCTTCTTCATCCGAGAGGGGAGCGAGGTCGAGGGCAAGCTCTCGGCTGGTAGAAAATGAAGTAAAGCCGGCCAGTATCTCCCTTATCTTATGAAATTCCAGCAGTTCTAAATCCCTGTCGCCCAAGGTAACCTTCCCGAGTCGCCTATACTCTCATCGCCATATTAATAATCATCGAATAGTATAAAGCAATCACCTCAGTTTTCAAAAAGTCGGCTTCTCTAGCCAGGGGCGGACAGAATTACCTGCGTCTTTTTGAATAGGGTTCCAGGGTATTCTGGGGAGATACTACCTAATTTATAGCAGGCCTGATTGGTATGGTGTCCCGGGAATTGGGTGAGGGTTTATTCACCTAAATAGCTCCTTGACCAGTTTTTGACGCTCTATTTCAAGGTAAGCAGCAATCTCATTCACGATACTGCTCAGAGTGCCGACTCTGAGAGGTTTGTATCTGGGAATGGTGATGTGATGTTCAAAGCCTTTAGAGGTGGATGTGAGTCGCATATGGCTACCGGTCTGGCGAGTTATCTTATAGCCGTACCTGCCCAGGAGGGCAGCGAGCTCCTCACCGCCCATATCCCTGGGGAGCTTCATACGGCGATTACCTCGTCCTTTACCATGTGTAGGCGGATGAGCCGGGGCATCTCTTCGGCCTCAAAATGGCACTGCATGGCATCCTGCACCATCTTTTTCAGTTCTGTAAAGGAATCGGCTTCGGTAAAGATGTTATGTCCGAGTGCCCTGGCGGTATAACCACCTTCCGGAGCTTCCTCTACCAGAAAGATTATCTCCTTTTCCATATCTCTCTCCTAGGCGGGGCTCAGTTCCTTAACCCTGACCCTGCCGGTCATTAATAAGTGTAGCACAGTCTTGAACAGGATTTGAAGCGCTTATATCGTGTATTCTGGGGAGATAATACCTGATTTGTATGGTGTCCCTGGAATTGCTAACCCCGAGAACCTGGTACTAACCTCCTAGTACATACGAATACTTGACAACCGCTCTATATATGTGCTAGTATTAATATTGTCCCGAGTAGCCGAGCAGGGACCTGGCATAAGAGTTGGGTTTGGTGAAAGCTGAAAGGTGCGGGTAGTGACCAGCGCGAGGTAAGCTGAGGGCCAGGCTGGACGATGGCAGGTGAAGTAAGTGAGGTTACTCGGGGCGTCTGATTTTTTGCTGGCTAAGCATCCTTGTCACAGTTTGAAATGACCCAATAAATAGGCTTGATACTTGCGTGGATATCAGCCTATTCAAGTTTGACTCTTAACCAAAGTTCACCATCTACGCCTTTGATTTCGTGGTATTCTGGGGACATAATACCTGATTTGCAGCAGGCCTGATTGGTATGGGGTCCTTGTAATTCTAGTACCTGATGCTGTATTGTTTTTGACTTAGAGAGACGAGTTGAGATGTTAGAAGTGTATTTCTTTATCCTTGGATTAGTGAACAGCGTCTTTCTGATTTTTCTCTTTCTTGTCCGAAAGAACAGACTAGACCTTCTTTATCGATTCGGTTGGATTTATTTGCTGTTGGCTATTCCTGCGGCTTATGGAATTTTCCTGGTGCAACAGGAAAATGAAACAGTACGATACAGCATCTTTCTCGGGATCTTCCTGGCCTTCTTACTTGTAGAATGGCTATTTGATTATGCATTGAAAATCAATTTTCGTGAGAATTGGAAGAAAAACTGGAAGTGGATAGTACCCTACTTAGCTCTCTATTACGCGACGAACTATGGATTTGTGGTGATGCCGTGGAAGACTTCTTTGGTGTGGGGGCTCATCATGCTCGGATTATTTATTGTTCAAATAATCGCAAACCTAAGGAGTCACCCCAAAATGAGTGAATGAAGGAGGCACCCCTCCGACCATAATACCCACAGCATAGTTTACGTTTAAGTTGAAGCTAGAAGACAACACGAATTTCATATATCCCCGCGATGACACCCTTCCCTTCTTGTCATAGGGGGGAAGAGCATGAGGGAAGCCGGAATGATTCGTTTTGTAAAAATGGCTATTTTTTCTGGAGTTCAACAGTTCTTTTTCGTACGTAAGGCGACTACCTCCGGGCGGATTCAGTTGTTAAAGTACACACGATTCGTTTCGTCGGTTTGCCCTTTATATTTGCGGGCTGGCGGACTGACGCATGGAGGCAATTTCCAAAAGATTCTCGACAACAGTTTTCAGGTAGTTGCGGTCGGTTGGGTCCAACCGATAAATTCCAGAATACCATTTTACGATTAACCTGGAGGCTTCTCTGATTACGCGGCGGTTACCAGGGTCGTCCTGAAGGGAAGACTGTAACTTGACGCGAATGAACGCTATTTCGGGATCCACGCCTTCCAGATTGGTAATGTTCCACAGTTGGGATGTTTCGGCAGGGCTAAGGGTACCGGAATAGAAGCCATGTTTGCGGGCATTCCGGTTGCCTTTCTGGCCACCGCGCTTCCTTTTGACCTGTGTTAGGTTTACAGTCAGGTTTTGAGAAACCTCACCCGCGGGATTTGATTTATCAGGGTAACACACGAGTTCTAAGCAGAGATTAACATGAATTCTTTATTCGAACAAGGAGAAAATGGCGCGTAGTGGACAGTAGACAGTAGTCAGGAGCCAGTAGTCAGTAGAAGAGCTCGACTAATAGACGAAATTCAAATGCGAAAGCTCAAATAACAAACGAAGCCCAAATGCCTAAATGCCAAACAGCCTAGGGGCTGGGGGCTAGAGATTAGAGACTGGAGACTAGAGACTGGAGACTAGAGACTGGAGACTAGAGACTGGAGACCGGAGATTCGAGGCTGCCAGCTGTCTGCCGTTCGCCCCGATTGCATCGGGACTCGCAAAGACGCCAGGAAGGAGCGCGCAGCTTGTCCTGAAGTGCAATTGAGCCTATCACGTCGGTCCAGGCTCCTGACCGTTTTGTTCCAGGGCGAGCCGCGCTTGACGTTTTCGGCTTATAGTAATATACTAATCTAGTAACTGTGACAAGGGCAGTAATGAAAATCACTCGGACAGCCAGATTCAGGAGAGCCTGGCAGGAGTTGACTGAGGAAGAGAAAGAGTTGGGACGGAAGGCGCTGAGGAATCTGGCGACCGACCTGGGGTATCCTGCCCTTAGAGTGAAGAAAATGCAGGGAACCGGACATATCTGGGAAGCCAGGGTGAGCCGTTCACTCAGGGTGACCTTCGAGCTTGAGGGTGACACCCTTGTCCTGCGCAATATTGGGCGACACGATGAAACGCTGGAGCGACCGTAGGAGGTGATGAAGGTGCCAACGACCAAGGTTACCAGACACGGGCAGATTACTCTGCCGGCGTCAGTGCGCGAACGATTGGGAATAGAGGAAGGTGATTTGGTAGAGATCGACGTTGAGGACGAGAGAGCTGTGTTAATACCCAAGAAGCTGGTAGATAAGAGCCAGGCTTACTTCTGGACGAGGAAGTGGCAGGAAGGCGAGAGGGCGGCTGACGAAGACATTAAGGCCGGGCGCGTCAAGACCTTTGACTCCGTCGATGAACTCATAAAAGACCTGGACCAGAAATGAGGCAGGGGGCGATCCCTTACTAAGTCTCGCCTGCCCTGGCCGTCGCTGCGGGATTTGATTTATCAGGGTAGCACACGGGTTTCAAACAGAAATTAGCATGAATTCTATATTTGAACAAGGGGAAAATGGCGCGTAGTGGACAGTAGACAGTAGTCAGGAGCCAGTAGTCAGTAGTCAGTAGTCAGGAGCCAGTAGACAGTAGTCAGTAGTCAGTAGTCAGGAGCCAGTAGTCAGTAGTCAGGAGCCAGTAGTCAGTAGTCAGTAGTCAGGAGAAGAGCTCGACTAATAGACGAAATTCAAATGCGAAAGCTCAAATGACAAATGAAACGGTAGACAGGAGCCAGTAGTCAGTAGTCAGTAGAAGAGCTCGTAACTCCCCCCGCCATTCAATCTCTCTAACGTATCTCGATGTAGCCAATAATCGCAAACCTGAGAAGCCCCCCCAAAATGAGCGGGTGGCTGAAGCATCACTCCGAGCACATAACCCGCGGCACAATGCCTGATTTGTAGTGGGCCTAGTTGGTATGGTATCCCTGGAATTAGAACGTAGCTAGCAATTTAATTTTTTCGCATAGTTGTACGAGATAGTGCCACCATTTTGTGTTTCTTGGTAACCCACCTCCTTATGCGAAAGCTCCGTTATCTCCCTCGCATTGTATTCTTTAAAATCTTCTTGTACGGAAGCCATGATGCGAAGTTCGCTAGCAGTAAACAGGCTCAAGTCAGGCTTCTTCGCGGCCTTGATAATCTCACCAACAACCGGTTCTCCTCCGTATTTGGGCGGATACACTTCCTCTATGAACTCTATAGCCTTCTGCGAAGACAAAGCCCCATAGTAAATCTCATAGTTGTCAGGAGCAGGACCAAAAGGTATACGCGCATATCGGGCGCCAGTGATAGAAAGGGCATACTCTTTGTAATGCTTGAAATCAGCATAGAATAACAGTTTGTTGAGCTTCGTTTTCAACACGCCCTCTTTGCAGAAAAAGAGGATGGTATTGTATAGTCTTTCCAGGTCGAGCTTTTTGTAGCCACTATACTCATTGGGCTCGTAATTGCCAAAGCTAACAATGATGGTTGAATCAATGGAGTGCGCGTCTGCCTCGATTTCTTGTAGGGCTTCAATTAATCTTATTTTCTTGGCGTCGGTGAATACACCTTCGGACCCTTCTATTAGCTGCAGTAGATTAGAAGGATTCATTGCCAACCTCAAGAGTTTCTCATGTGACGGGTCTTGAAGGGCTCCATTTTCGTAACGACTAATCGTTGCCCCCCCTACGCCAAGCAGTTTTGCCAACTCACTTTGAGTCAACTTGTTTGCCTTTCGCCAATCTCTGATTTCTTCAGGTTGAAGAAAACCATATTCCTTACGATATTCTCTATAAGCCAAATTAAATGGATCTACGTTTAGGTTTGGATCAAAAACCTCGTCACCACATTCAACACATTCAGAGTATTCAACCTCTACCTTTATAGGTTTATTCCTAACTCGAATCACCTCTTCTTTGGCAACAAGTTTCAATCCAGTTTCCTTTTCGCAATTGGAGCAGAGGCCACGAACGATATTATTATTCATCATATCCCTCCTTTCCCTTTTTCTTCTTCAGACCTATATGGATAGCAGAGTGATTCCTTGGCAGGATGGAATGATACTATTCTCACTCTCTTCACAGGGCCGATCCTAGCCAGCTTTAACTTGATATAGATCTCTCTACCTTCTATGACCTTACCGAATACCCATAGGTCTCCAGGCATATCCCGATCCTGCAAAGGTCCTGCACAGTAGTCCACCACAGAAAGCCCCAGGATAGCATCACGCACATCACCTAAAGTCAACCCCAGTTCAGTGATGCACTCTACACTCTCTACGCGTTTCACAAGAAGCCAACCATCATACCTGGTCGCCGGATCCGTTATTGTTTGCTTGATCGTCTCCAAGAAATCTCGAATCTCTTGCTTCCCAGGGTTACTAAATTCCCCTGTCATGTTTCTTATGCTAATAATATATCAATTGATAAATATTGTCAAGCTTCATTTGTCAATTGAAAAATGCAATCAAAATTGTGAAAAGGCAAATTGTTGGAGTATTCGGGGGGCATAATGCCTGATTTGCAGGGGGCCTGATTGGTATGGTGTCCCTGGAATTTGTGGCCAAGCGATATAATATTGCGGCGGAGTCAGTTCAAAAAGAAACAGTCTCTCTTCGAAAGAGAGGCTGTCGGGCCAGGGCTACTCACCCTAGCGCTGTTGATTATATAATAACAAAACCGTTAGCATTTATATAGCTAACCATTTATGGATACTGGTGGGGCAATTGAGCTCAAGCGGGCTTCTTTTTTATCGGGAAAGGTAATGCGGGGTTAATTATTGGTATGGTGTCCCTGGAATTCGCCGGGAATTCGCCAGCCCTCCGCTTTCTCTCCGCTTCAAGTCCCTAAAGTGCTTTCAATTCCACTATGGTGTATTCTGGGGAGATAATATCTGATTTGTAGTGGGCCTGATTGGTATGGTGTCCCTGGAATTCTTACACCTTTGTCAGAGTGTTTTTTCTCGCTTTTCTCAGGTGAGTGGGCTCTTTGGTTATACCAACTGACGTTGCCAGTGCCGTAGCCATATATTGATTTAGGCTCATTCCTTCCGTTTCAGCTCTATATGTAAGTAGTTTATGAAGTGAAGGCGAAATTCTGAGTCTGATTTGACCACTATATTTGCGCGGTCTCGGCTCAGGAATACGAAGTCTTCTTTCCAGATTGGACCTTATCCAATCTATTTTGACTTCCTGAATCTCTTTTATGGCTTCCTCAGGTGTATCTGCATGTATTAAACAATGTGGAAGCTCTGCAATCCTAGCAACCCAATAAGGGCCCTCACCGTCATCCCATTGCTCAACTATAACGGTGTAAGGCAACTTCGCATAGTGTTCTAACTCTTTCTCTATATTGCCTTTAATTACCATCTTTAATCTCCATCTTAATCGTAATCTCTAGCCAGTTATGCTTTTTGCTCTTCAATAATCTCTAATAACTCTGTTACGTAACAGGATTTAACTGGACTTTCTCTTTTGTAAGGCATCGTGCGCGTTCCTATGATAGCCTTTGGATGCTTTGCGCCTTCTTCGATATATCCGTACCGTTTTATTAGTGCTTCAAAGTCGCGCAAAGCCACATTTCTAGGATTCCGTCGAATTGCCTCCAAGGATTTTTTGTCGCGAGTCATAGGACATAAACCTCCTTAACATACCCTGCCTCCTTTCTTGATCTTCTCCCTGTTATCAATTTACTTTAAACATGGCGAAATCATGGTATCATATATGACACCACTTGTCAATACCTTTTACCCTTGCGGTATTCCTGGGGCATAATACCTGATTTGTAGCAGGCCTGATCGGTATGGTGTCCGTGGAATTCAGATGCTCGAGAACTAAAGAACTTCTTAGATATACGCCAGAAGCACGTTTCACACCATCATGGAATAGACTACAAGCCGATCAACGCCAAATCCGGCATGCTCAACCAGACCAAGTAAGCTCTTGTCTCGGTAATCTACTCCTATGCGCATCACCTTCATGCCCTGAGATCGATACTTATCAGACAGAGCGCGGACAAGTCTGCTGCCAATACCCCTCCGTTGATAATCTGGATGAACCCCTATCATTTGGATTATGCCTATTTCGGTGGCGCTCTCACGCACACGTGCTACCTGGCCTAAGATAAAGCCACGAACCTGGCCATCGACTTCTGCTACAAAGCTCAGGTTCAGCAATGGTGCAGCGTCTCCAGTGAGCGACCGCACGTAACTAGCCGGGCTTTCCTGAGGAGGTATTCCTCGCCCGGCAGAAAATATATATTCAGCGGTCAAGTTACGATAAGTAATAACATTTCCCGCTGCCCTTATTTCCTTATCAATAGAAAGTATAGGGTCGATGTCTTCCAGTTTGATGGGTCTGACCTCTATCTTATCCTGTTCACTCACACTAGCCCCTCAATCCGAGCGCTTCCGGATAGCTATTATTATATCATATAGCTAAGAGCCTGTAAAAAAATCCAAATAGCGGTATTCCGGGGACATGATACCTGATTTGTGGCAGGCCTGATCGGTATGGTGTCCCCGGGATTGCTAATTCCGAGAAACTGGTACTAACCTCCTAGTACGTAAGAGGACTTGACAACTGCGTTATATATGTGCTAGTATTAATATTGTCCCGAGTAGCCGAGCAGGGATCTGGCATAAGAGTTGGGTTTGGTGAAAGCTGAAGGTGCAGGTAGTAAGCCAGCACAAGGTAAGCTGAAGGCCAGGCTGGACGATGGCAGGTGAAGGAAGTGAGGTTACTCGGGGCGTCTTATTTTTTGCTGTCTAAGCGTCCTTGTCGCAGTTTGAAATTACCCAATAAATAGGCCTGATTGGTATGGTGTCCCTGGAATTACGTGATCAGTAATCACGGTCAAGAGGCTGCACTTCTTCCTCAAAATAACGGTGAAAGCGACGAGGTAGGTTGTGGTAATCAAGGTCAGATATAGCATCTGAGAAATCCCTTGAGTTCAGAGTGTTCCAAAACAGGACTGCTTTACCTCGCAAGCTCCCACTTTTTGCGTCATGTTTAAGCGCTGCTAAGGCCTTGCCTGTATAGGTGCCATCCAGTTTGATTCCTTCACACTCTCTCATCAGGGATACTGCCTCCATCCCCTCATCTGTAAAGAGCGCGTATCGTTTGCCAAAATAATCGTGTCTAATATCAACATCTGTTTCAGAGAACTCGAATTTGGGGAAGGAAGCATCCAGAGAACAAAGTAAAGAGTTCGTCTTGTTGATGAGTTTAATCATTGCTCTGGTATTGGCAAATTTTTCACTGCATACCGCTACTGAGACTACTCGGCCACCGAGCTTCGCTGCCCTGAGGCCGAGAGTCAATCCGGCGGCTGTGCCCATCGTACCGCAGGCGACGTAAATATACTCTGGCTCCGGCGTTTCTCCACTCGTGATTTGTCTTCTTAATTCAAGCGCTGCATTAATAAAACCAGTAACGCCGAGGGGGGAAGAACCGCCAGGAGAGATAAAGTGGGGAGTGCGGCCTTTTTTCAGCCTGTGCCGCAAAAGCTGATAGGTGGTTGCGGCGTAAACCAACGGCATATTTCTTACAGACTCTAACCCGGCCCCACATAAGTGTAGTTCCGCATCACAGTAGTGGCTCATGAGTAAATTGCGGCGAACATATCGGGCATTCGGCTGGGGCATTAACATCGAGATGCTCTTCAGACCGACCTGTCGTGCATATATAGCAGTGGCCAGGGCGTGGTTCGACCCGGCACCACCAAAGGCCATGACCTCCTTCGCCTTAGAGCGCAGAGCGTTGCCCAGAATGAACTCTAACTTTCGCGGTTTGTTACCACCGTAGAGTTTGCCACTCAAGTCATCGCGTTTTATATAGAGTTGGCTGACGCCTAGCTCTGCTCCTAATCGTTCGAGCTTTTGCACCGGGGTAGGAAATTCACCTAGCGATACATAGGCAAGCCTCTCCTGCAATAGCGGGTACTGTTCAAATAGCGGAATCACTTCTATTCTTTCCTTACGCCGCTAATAGTTGCGCAACTCAACTCTCAGGAGTCCTGCTTTTCTAACGGCCGTGATGCCATGTTATCATCGGTGGCTCTTGTTATCAATTTGGTGGTAATGAGGATATTAAGTCCTTGACAATAGGCTGGTATTCTGCAGGCACAATGCCTGATTTGTAGCAGGCCTGATTGATATGGTGTCCCCAGAATTCCCGCCCCTACCGGCGTGTCATTGCGAGCCCCGACTTGTCAGGGCGTGCAATCTCTGGGAAACTGTAAAGGCTTGCTAACTATTCCTTCCAGTGCTATTATTAAACAAAACAGGCATTTTGTTTAATAAGGAGAAAACTTACTAAACTGGCGTTTAATAAAATGAAAAATTCATATACCGTAGTGGTGGAAAGGGACCCCGAAAGCAAATGGCTGGTTGGCGAAGTCGTTGAGCTTCCGGGCTGCTATACCCAGGCACCAGATTTGCCTACCCTCGAATCTAATGTTCGTGAAGCCATATCTGTATACCTCAAGACGGCCTCGCCTGAAGAACCACTTCCCGATTTCGTCGGCACCTGGCGCGTTGAGGTATTGGCTTGACCAAACTCCGCCTGGTTACTTACAGAGAATTAAGAAAGGTAGCGGAAAGTTGTGGTTTTAAGTGGAAGCGTCGCCAGGGGAGTCACAATACCTTCAAGAACTCTGAAGGGCGGATAATCGTTATCCCGGATCACGGTGGGCAGGTCATCGTGCGCCCTTTACTGCGTAAGATACTGCGTGATATGGGTATCAGTGTGGATGAGTACCATAAAATCCTGGAAGAGCTCTAGGATTCACAAAGCAGGCGGTCGTGGCGAAGTTTGGGATGCAATTCATGGCAACAAGCAAGAATAACAATCGTCGGATTACCTCGCTGCAGAGCCTGAATATCTACGTCAAAGGAATCTGTTGCTGCTTATTCGCCATCCCTCCGCCTTCTCTCCGCGCCAAGTCCCTCAAGTGCTTTCAATTCCAATATTGGTATTCTGGGGGCATAATACCTGATTTGTAGCAGGCCTGATTGGTATGGTGTCCCTGGAATTCGCTGTAAGTCTTGACTTCTCTCTCATCGCTCATTATAATGAGTATATACTCATTATTTGGAGCAAATAATATATGCTACAGTCTCATTTAATCGTTACAGTCAACCAAAAAGTACTGAGCCTGCTGGCGAAATTCTCAGACCAAGAATTCTATGAACGAGAAGTGGCTCGTAGGCTTGGAATAGCTACAGGCTCAGCAAACCGGGCATTGAACGAGCTATATTCGACCGGAGCTGTCACACGCCGAAGAAAGGGGAAAATGTATTTCTATTCTATTGATTCCTCTAATGCCGCCCTAGCAGAGTTCAAGAAAATTATAAATCTCATGCTAATTGAACCGTTAGTAGAGGGATTGAAGAAGATGTCAAGCCGCATAGTACTGTATGGCAGTTGTGCTATTGGGACAGATACTTCTGAGAGTGATATGGATTTATTCGTTGTAGCGAACAGCAAGGAAGATGTGTCAAATGTTATCAGTGATTTTACATTCCCGAGAGGATTTGAGAATATTCATATTCAGTCGGTGATTATAACGCCTGTCGAGCTATTGGAGAGAGGGGAGTCAGAGCGGACTTTCATGGAAGAAGTTGAACGTGGCATAGTACTCTGGGAAAGGGTTGCCAGTGAATCAAGAGTTTAAACAGTGTCTCGAAACCAAGAAGATTGTTTCCTTCGCCAGAGGCAAAAAACTGGTTAAGAAGGAACTCCAAGTCGCTAGAAGTGACCTGTCGGACGCCAAAGCCGGTTACGAAAATGAGCGTTACAAGTGGTCAACTATACAAGGCTATTATGCGATGTTTCATGCTGCCAGAGCACTTGTCTACTCCCGGGGCTACCGTGAAAAGAGCCACTACTGTCTGGCTGTAGCTTTGAAGGCGCTATTTGTGGACGAAAATAAAATAGACGCTCAGTTAGTTCGTGACCTCCTCAATGCCATGAATCTCCGTGAAGCTGCCGATTATGAGGCTGAATTTTCTCAATCCGGGGCGAAAGCTGTTATTGCTTCAGCGGAAAGGTTCATTGAAAAAGCGACTGCTATTTTAGGTATCGGTATTCGGGGGGCATAATACCTGATTTGTAGCAGGCCTGATTGGCATGGTGTCCCTGGAATTCGCCAGCATTGCTTTTATTTGCGTGCATGTGCTAGAATGGTATCAAGTGCGAACACGAGCTTGTATGGAGGTATGCTTATGGTAATCACTAAAGAATGGTTTACAGTTGAGGAGGCTGCTGAATACCTATGTGTATCGAGAAGAACTATCTACAAACTGACCAAGGAAGGCAGGCTGCCAGCTTTTCGGATTGGTAAGGAACGTCATCGCCGGTTTCGTAAAGAAGACATAGATAAGGTGCCCCGTCCAGGAGAGGATATTGCAAATGTAGAGACGCTTTTGAAGTTGTCTGCAAAAGCTGACCCGATTCTTGCCGAAGTCTGGGATAATGAAAAGGAT
>Ga0307426_1001127_pt1 | contig 17936 bp, 18 predicted proteins | sample SalMarWE160340MG_FD_202165 | JGI IMG/M metagenome (GOLD analysis project Ga0307426, IMG submission 202165) | Salt marsh sediment microbial communities from the Plum Island Ecosystem LTER, Massachusetts, United States - WE1603-40 | ecosystem: Environmental > Aquatic > Marine > Intertidal zone >... | reverse complement strand
TCGAAGACTTTCGCGATGTCCCATCCTTCGAATAGTTCGTTGCAAATAGCAATTTTCATATTTTACTCCACCTTCTTCCTGCGAAACAGACCGTATACCGAATTCTTCACGCTGCCTGCCGCCTGCCTCAGATACCGGTTGCGGCTGAATACGGTCATCAATATCATTATGATGAGTATGATACTGATCGGGCGTGTGAAGAACGGCATCAGGGAGCCAGCGTTGAGAATCAGTCCGCGGCGCAGGTTTTCATCCAGCATCTCACCCAGGATGAGTCCCAGAATTAAGGGGGCATCCGGATATTTCATTTTGCGCAGCGGGTACCCGATGACGCCGAACATTAGCATAATCAAAATATCGAAGACCCGGCCGCTGATGGCAAACGAGCCGACCGCACAGAGAACCAGGATGATCGGCATGAGAATTTCCGTCGGCACGCGCAGTATCTTGACGACGAGTCTGACCATTGACAACCCCAGGATCAGCATGGCCACGCTGGCCAGCAGAAACATGGCCGACACTTCATAGATGTAATTGGGGGCTTCAATGACCAGCAGCGGTCCGGGCCGCATTCCATGCAGCCACATGGCGGCCAGCAAAACCGCAGCCGGGGGGCTGCCCGGCACCGCCAGCACCAGAACCGGAATGATGGCGCCGCCCACGCAGGCATTGTCACCGGTCTCGGCAGCCGCCAGACCCTCCACCGATCCTTTACCGAATTTTTCAGGGTTCTTGCTGGCCCGGCGGGCGAAATCGTAAGCGACAAAAGAAGCAATATTTTCCCCGACACCCGGAATAGCGCCCACGAAAACACCGATGAGTCCGGATCGAATAATGTTTTTCCAGTTGTCGAGCAAATCCCTGATGCGGGGCAGCACGCGCCGAACCTGTAAAATTTTCCCCCGACGCTGGGCTTCGACCGTGGTCTGGATTACCTCGGTCATGCCGTATACACCTACCAGCGCGGGTATCATGGAAATCCCGCCGTACAGATCAACCTGGCCGTAAGCAAAACGGGGGTAAGCCTGGATGGCTTCCATCCCGATCATTGCCAGAAAAAGTCCCAGGAAGCCGGAGATCCAGCCCTTGAGCGGATCTTCCGGGGCCGTCAGATTACCGCAGATCAGAACTCCGAACAGCGTCAGCCAAAAAAATTCGAAGGACTGGAAGCGCAGGGCGATCTGACCCAGATACGGCGTAAAAAAAGCCATGAAGAACAGGGCAATCGTGGAGCCGAAAAAGGAAGAAGAGGTTGCGATGCCGATGGCCTCACCGGCTTTGCCCTGCAGTGCCAGCGGGTGGCCGTCGAGGCAGGCCGCAGCGTTGGCCGGCGTACCCGGGATGTTGACCAGAATGGCCGAGCGGCTGCCGCCATAGATGGCACCGACATACATGGCGATCAGGATGACGATAGCGTTGGAGGATTCCCACTGAAAGGTTAAACCGGTCAACAGCGCAATCCCCATTGTAGCGGTCAGACCGGGCAGCATTCCCACGATAATTCCGAGAAAGGTTGCCCAGAACACGGAGAAAAGGATTTCGGGTGTTATCAGTCCCCAAAGCGCATTCACCAGATTTACTACACCCAATGGGACTCCCCCCTCTATTACTTCAGCTAGATATCGTAGCAGTTATTACGGCAACGGAACCAGAAAGATTTTGGTAAACACAAGGTAGATCAAACCGGAGGCGACCAGCGATACGGTCAGGCCAACCCAAAGCTTTTGCCCGCCAAAAGTCGCTATAAAAGCGAAAATGACGAGAAAGGCCGCGATGTAAAAATAGATGTGGCCGAGCAGGAAAAAGAAGCCGAAGGCGTAGGCCATAGCCAGGCACCAGCGGTGGACGGCTTTTGATCGCAAAAAGTTCTCAAAGGTCCGCCGACCAGGGACGATTTTGTACCCCTGATTCCTGACGGCCCGCACAAAAAGCGCTAGGCTCATGGCGAAAAGGGTGATTCCCAGGATCAAGGGCACGAAACCCGGGGCGGCGTAAAAGCCGCCCCAGTCTTTTTCGAAACGGGGTAGCTTAAGTGATTCCAAGACAACCAACAGGCTAAGGACCATCAAAATCAGGCCCATGATGAAGTCGGCCTTGGGCATTTCTTTTCCTGCCATAGCGAACCTTATTCACACTTAAATCCAAATTCCGCGGGATCTTTTTTTGCAATCCCGATCTCCTTGAGAATGCAATTGACGTTATTGCCGGTGGTCTCGGACAGCTTGAGGGCTTCCGCACCTTTGTAGTTGACCACGGCAGATGCCTTTTCTTTGGCCAGACGCTTGATGGAATCGGATGCGGCCGCGGCATCGAATGCCTTGTTGATTGAGGCGACAACTTCAGGCGGGACATCCTTGGGAATGTAAAGCCCAAACAGATACTGCAGGGGCGCGTGATTGGGGATGAATTGCATCACCGACGGCACTTCCCCGTAGCCGTCAATGACCAGGGCCTGGGTTGACATGTTGGCCAGCGCCCGCAGTTTCTTAGCACGCAGCATATCCGCTACTTCCATGGACAGCTGCATTACGACTTCGGTTTCTCCTTTTACGGTGGACACTACAGCCGGATATCCGCCCTTGTAGGGGATATGGCGGTATTCAATACCGGTGGCCTTGCGAAAGGTTTCGGCCGCCAGATGCCCGCCGGCGCCGACTCCGGCTGAGGCAACCTTCACCTCGCCCGGCCGTGCCTTGAATTCGGCCACAAGGTCATCGACGGTCATGATTTTAGAGTCGTACGGCACGCAGATGACCGGGGCCGTCAGCATCGCATAGTAGTGAATCCAGTCTCTGTGAGATATGTTGGGCAGCAGGTCCAGAACCTGGTACGTGATCACGCTGCCGTCGGCGTTGCCGGTCCAGGTGTAACCGTCATGTTTGGCTTCAAAAGCATTTTTCATCCCGATGGATCCGGAGCCGCCGGGTTGATTGATCACCGGAATTTTTTGACCCAGTACTTTTTCCATCTCGCCGGCCAGGACGCGGCAGGTTTGATCGGTAGCGCCTCCGGCCGCCCAGGGGACGATCAGCGTAATGGGTCTATTGGGTTGCCATTCGGCTTGCACGAGAGCTGCGGAGAAGACCATGGCCACGATGAAGATAAGGATTCCAACTTTTTTCATTGCAATACCCCCCTTTCTTTATGTAGGGTTTTAAGAAAAAATTCCTCTGCCATAAAAACGACGGTTAAGATTTTGCTGACCCGGCTGTCAGCACACGACTTTGATGCCTGCACGATAAATGGGAGGAGCACCGTTTGTCAAGAAATATGTTAATGACTGTTATCCAAGGAAGAATTCCCGGGGGACGCTGCGTCGAAATTCATTTAGACGGTGAGCACATCGCCCGGATTTCAACGGTTAAACCAAGCCGCAACAATCGGAGATTGCCGGATGAAGATATTCGGATTGCACCCGGTTTCATCGACATTCAGGTAAACGGTTTCGCCGGGATTGACTTCAATCAGCAAAATTTTAGCGGAGACGATCTGGTCGGCGTTTGCCTGGAAATTTTAAAGACCGGGGTGACCGTATTCTGCCCGACCCTGATCACCGCAGATTATAGTCGGCTTGCCGGGAATATCACCCAGATCCGTAAGGCCTGCAAGGAACACCCTCTGGTCCGCTCAATGGTTTTGGGCATACACCTGGAAGGACCCTACATCAATCCCACAGATGGTCCCAGAGGGGCTCACCCCGCAGCCCACGTTTCCCGTCCCGACTGGGACGAATTTGAGCATCTCCTTAAACTGGGGCAGGGATTGATTCGAATGGTAACGGTGGCACCCGAAATTCCGGGCGCGCTCGCATTTATTCAAAAAGCGTCTCAAAGCGGCCTGGCGGTGGGGATAGGGCATTGTGCACCTGAGCCGGATATCATCGATCAGGCGGTGCGCGCTGGGGCCCGGGTTTCAACCCACCTTGGAAATGGTGCCCACCAGATGCTCGACCGCCACCATAATTACCTGCAAAAACAATTGGCCCATGACGGACTGATGGCCAGCATTATCTGTGACGGTCACCACTTGCCGGACTATTTTGTCAAAAATGTCGTGCGTGCCAAGGGCAAGTCGAGGGTCATCCTGATTACCGATGCCACGGCGGCTTCCAATGCACCCATCGGACGCTACTGCCTTGGTGATCTTGAAGTCGAGGCAGGTGAGGACGGAGTCCTCAGGCTTTCGGGGACGCCGTATCTTGCCGGTGCAACCCTCACGATGGAAAAAGCGATCGGTAATTGCGCTGAATTTGCAGGGATTACTCTGGCATCGTCCATCAATATGGCGACTGTGAATCCTGCCGGTTTGTTTGACGGAATCAGCGGCGGGCTGGAGCAAGGCCGGCGGGCGGACCTGGTGCTTTTCAGGGCACAAAGAAAAAAAATCCAGATCCTGCGCGTGTATCTGGCGGGTCGTCTTTTATATTCGGCTGAAGATAATGAAACTTAAAAACGGAGGAAAATGTGAAAATTGAAGTGTTTAAAACAAAAGCGGCCTGTGGTGGGGCAGCGGCGGACCGGGGCGCTGACATTTTAAAGCAGACCATAGCTGCCAAAGGCCGGGCGGGCTTTATCGTGGCCACTGGAGCTTCCCAGTTCGATTTTCTAAAAGCCCTGACGCAAAAAAAGGGAATTAACTGGGGGCTTACAACCATGTACCATCTGGATGAATATATCGGCTTTACCGCGGATCATCCGGCCAGTTTTCGCCGCTATCTAAAAGAACGCCTGGTTGATGTGGTCCAGCCGGGCATGGTCCACTTTATTCGAGGCGAGGCTTCCGATGCTGCTGCCGAGTGCCGGCGACTCAACCACATTATCTCGCAGGATAAAATTGACGTGGCGTTTGTCGGGATCGGCGAAAACGGGCATCTGGCGTTCAATGATCCGCCGGCGGATTTTGATACCGAGGTGCCCTACATTATCGTGAAACTGGATGAGGCCTGCCGGCAACAGCAGTTCGGCGAGGCCTGGTTTGCATCGCTGGACGAAGTGCCGACAACCGCAATATCGATGTCGGTGCAGCAAATTATGAAATCAGAGGCTGTAATTTGCACGGTACCGGATGAAAGGAAAGCCCGCGCTGTAAAGCAATGCTTTGAAGGAGAAATTTCTCCCATGCATCCGGCCTCCATCCTGCGGAAACATCCCCGGGCGTATGTTTATCTCGATGAACCGGCGGCGTCACTCTTGTCCCAGGGGTGAAAACATTTTCAATTCGTCACGATCGGCTTGATGGTTTTTGAACCGATTTCGGCCATGCGATCGCAGATTTCGTTAAACATCGCTTCATCGCGATAGACGCCGATGATGGCGCCGCCGGAGCCGGCGAACTTGGCGCTGGCGCCGCACCGGCGCGCCGTCTCCACCATTTTAATCTGCCAGGCAGGCAGGTTATAGATACTGTGCCGCGTTTCGAAATTTTCATCCATCAAGGCCGACAGTTTTTGCGTGTCCCGGCTGAGCAGCGCCGCGTGTCCCCGGACGGTCAATTCGGCAAAGTGCTGCATGGCCTCAACGACCGAAGTTTCACCGCATGCATAGCGGCCGCGGATGTCATTGTGAAATGTTTCAGTGGGCTCGCTGAGCGCATGGTGGTAAGCGATATAAATGGGCGGCAGCAGGGCGGGATCGAGTCGTTCATATTCATAAAAGGTTATTCCGTCGACCGCATGCTCGACCCGCCTGTCAAAATCCATATAGACCACGCCTTCATAACACTGAATCACCCGATCCTGCAGGCCGGCCGAAATGCCGAGTTCTTCTGTTTCCACCGACAGCACAAAGGATGGCTGCAGTTCGAGGGGAATCTGAATCCCATAGAATTCCATCAAACAACGCAGCGTGGCCACAATTATGGAACTGGAGCCGGCCAGGCCGACCTGGCGCGGTATGGTCGTTTCATAGCGCACCGAAAAATTGCGATCATGAAGCGTTAAACTGCGTTCCCGGCAATAATCGTCAAAGCGTTTGATGGTGGCTTTGATGAGACGGATACCGCCGTAATACCCATGCAACTGCACGTCCTGGGCCAGATCATAGATGGAACGAAAGCCGGCGCGGTCGTCTCTGGACTGGATGATATCTACCGAATCCCACTCGTAGAGGACCACCTCGGCCCAGAAGTTGCGAACGATAATCGAGATGGTTTTACCATTGAAACCGTCGGACGGATTACCGAGAAGTCCGGCCCGGGCATAAGCGCGTTTACGAATGATTTCCATTTGGTTTCCTGTTGATTGGTTGATTAGGTTGATGAGTTGACTGGAGAATTAGTTGATTGGTTGAATACGTTGATTAGGTTGATTAGGTTGATTGAGTTGATTGGGTTGAATAGGTCGTTTGCAGACTTGCCAACTAATGATTCTATAGCTTCAAGCCTCTCACCTTCCCAACTTCCAACATCCACCTTTCACCTTTGTCCTTTCATCTTTCGTCTCTCTCCTTACCAGTCTCCCCGCTTCCCCGCCTACCAGCCTCGAAGCCGCCCATCTCACAGTATATTCTTTAAATAATCACGCAACGCAGAACCACATTTCTCATCTGCCAGCGCGAACTCGACAAACGCCCTGAAATAAGAGTCAAAATTGCCGACGTCATAGCGATGCTCATTTGCACTCAGACGCACACCGTAGACTTTACCCCCGCCTTGGATAACCAGACGAATTGCGTCGGTTAGCTGATATTCACCGCCCGAGTCGGGCTGGACCTGCCGCAGGGCTTCAAAGATACCGGGCGCAAAGACGTAACGCGCCGCAATCACCAGGTTGCTGGGGGCTTCATCGACACGCGGTTTCTCGATGACATCTTCAAGTTCGAAGTTGTCGCCGTCTGTTTTGGGTTTGGCGACACCGTAATGGGACACTCTTTCTCGCTGCACTTCCGTAAAGGCAATGACCGCCTCGGCTTTTTTCGCTACAAAACATTTTGTCATGCGCCCCAGAACATCACTCTCGGCATTTAGTCCGATAATCGAGTCGCCCAATGCAACGGCAAACGGCTGATTGCCGATAAAAGGCTGAGCGCAGGCGACGGCATGCCCCAGACCCAATTGCCGGCGTTGACGGGTGTAGAAATACTGAAGCGGCGCGCGTTCAAAGCTGAGTTCGGCAAGTAAATCCTCTTTGCCGTTTTGGCGTAAAACCTGAATCAGCTCATTGTCAAGGTCAAAATGGTTTTCGATGGAAGCTTTACCGGGGCCGGTAATAAACAAAATACGCTGCATGCCGACGCGCGCCAATTCTTCCACCACGTATTGCACGACCGGTTTGCGGCCAACCGGCAGCATTTCCTTTGGCTGGGATTTGGTGGCCGGCAATAGACGTGTGCCCAAACCGGCCACCGGCACAACTGCAATGTTGATTTCCATGTTTATAACTCCGTTCTTGTCATTCCATCATTAATCAATTCTTAGCTCAGCACGCATTATCCGATCGGCCTCCCGATAGGAATCCATGCTGCCGATGTCCAGCCGGGATGCATTCAATTTAAAGGCATATACTACCTCTGTTTGACACAAATAATCAAGGAAATACCCCGGAGCATCGCTATTCGCCGAGCTGTTAAGGAACGTATCAAGCCTTGACCGGGCGGAAGCCTGCAGAAAATACAGCGGCGGGCAGGACCAGGTGGACTGCGGCCGGTCCGGTTTTTCGTGCTGGCGAATCACCCGGTCCTGCGCGTCCAGTTCGAGCACGCCGGTTTTTTTCAGCTTACTCTTGTCCATTTCAGGCAACGCCACAACATAATGATGGTGACCCTGCAAAAATTTCCGCCAGAGGGATTTGATAGAAAACCGGTAAATATTGTCGCCGGCGGAAACCAGGATTCTGGAGGTGTCTGAAATACGCTTTAACACCAGCTGCAGGTCGGCCGAAGCCCCGAGTCGATTTTCGTTGGTTGCGGCGCCGTCATTGTGAATCTCGATGTGAAAAGTTCTCTCCGGGGCATCATTTAAATAGTGTTCGCGCCATTTTTCAAAGTGCGTGAAGAAGCGGGCGTTACTGACGATGTGCACGGCGTGCAGTTGGGGAATTTCAACGAGTTGGTCCAACAGGTAATTGATAACCGGCCTGTCCGCAACCGGCAGCAGGGGTTTGGGGAAGTCGCGTGTCAGGGGATACATGCGCGTGGCAAATCCCGCACCCAGGATAACTGCCATCATAGGAAACGCACTCCGTCGGCAGATCGGGCCAGATAGACCGCCGCCTGATCGGCCACTTCCGGGTGGAGCTGCCGGTAAGCTTTATGAATATCTGCAGCGGCTGTCACGGCTTTGCTATGTTTGACAAGACCGACAACACATCCGCCGAATCCCCCTCCCATAAAGCGGGAACCGGCAACGCCGTCGGCCGAACTTACAATTTGCTGCAGATCATAAATGGGTTGAATGCCGCACTCGTAACTTTCAATCGAACTGCGGCACGAATCGACCATCAGACGCCCGAACTCTTCGATCCGCCCCTGCTGCCAGGCGACGACGCCGTCATTGACGCGTTGAATCTCGCTGAAAAAGTGTTCTGCCCGGCGGCCGACCTCCGGCGCCAGTTTGTGACCATGCAGTTGGAATGCCTCTGCGGGAACGTCTGAAAGAATCTGGGCCGGGCCGCAGCCGGAAATCTGAGAAAGTTGTTGGGCGGCCTCCCGGCATTCCCGGACCCGGGAGTTGTAGCCGGAAGTCGTGAGTTCCCTCGAGTAGCCGGAATAGGCAACGATAATCCGATAATGGGACTCGCCCAGGGGGTCGAGCAATCGGCTGACTTTTTCCTGCCTGGTGTCGATATGCAGCAGGTGTTTCCGGCGGCCGAACATGATACTGGTTTGATCCAGGATACCGTTGTTCAGGCCGATAAAGTTGTTCTCGGCCCGCCGGGTAAGCCGCACGTAATCCCACGGCTCCAGCCGGATATGATTGGTTGCGGCCAAAGCGTGAAGATATGCCAGAAGCACCGAGGCCGAGGAGCTCAAACCGCATCCCGGCAGCATACCGTCCAGAATTCCGCTGAGGCCCCTTGCCAGGGGATGCTCTTCCTGCAGGGCCCGGGCGGCGGCCTGGGCATATATACCCCAGGAAATGCCGGCCCTTTCGGCCGGCCGCTCAAGCTCAAACTGAATAATTCCCGGATAATTCCTGCTTTGAAGTCCAACAGCACCATCAGCGGTCGGGACAAATGCCAGGAGCGTGTAAGCGTTGATCGTCATACCCAGCACCGGTCCGCCCTGATGATCGATGTGGGCACCGAGGGGGCAGATACGATAGGGCGAGGCAATTACGCGGATTTCCGACGGGGAAATTTTCTTCTCCTTGGAGAAAAAATCAATTAATTTTTGCTGCGCCTGTGCCAGGTCGGGAAATTCCATCAATTTAGAGTCTTAATTTGTGACTAAATTATCCTTTTGATACTTATTTGTTCGGATTATGTAAGGGAAACAGATAATTTGCTTTTCATTGCAAGTCAATCCAAAAAAACAAATGTGAAACGATTCCATCACTTGCGGAAAAATTGATAAGATTAAGTAATCACTTGAAAAATGATTAGATCTTGTTTTCGGCTCATAATCTGAAAATGATTGAAAAAGTTTTTTTCCTGTAATAATGTTCATTACCCTGATGCTGCTAACCGACTTCCCCCCGATTTCTTTATGGCTGCCGGGATTTTTTATGAAGTGAAAGGAGTTTGCCATGAAGCCCTTTTTAGCGGAGGATTTTTTGCTTCAAACCGATACCGCCAAAACCCTGTATCACGAGTTCGCCAGGGACCTGCCGGTTCTGGATTATCATTGCCACCTGCCGGTCGCCGAGATTGCCGAAGAGCGCAACTTTGGCAATTTGACGCAAATCTGGCTCAACGGGGATCACTACAAATGGCGGGCCATGCGCGCCAACGGCATTGCCGAACGCTTCATTACCGGGTATGCCGCCGACGATGAAAAATTCGCGGCCTGGGCCGCAACCGTTCCCAAAACGCTGTGCAATCCGCTTTACCTCTGGACCCATCTTGAACTCAAACGCTATTTCGGCATCGGCGACAGGCTGTTGAATCCGGACACTGCCGCAGAAATTTATGCTACCTGCAACGCCATGCTGCAGACCGAGGAGTTCTCCACCCGCAATATTTTACGGCAGATGAACGTCAAGGTGCTCTGTACGACCGATGATCCGGTCGATGACCTGTCCCATCACCTGAAAATCAGCGCGGATCAAAGCTTTGAAATCAAGGTTCTGCCGGCCTTCCGACCGGACAAAGCCATGGCGGTGGAAACGCCGGGGGCTTTCAACCAATGGGTCGATCGGCTGGAAGCCGCCGCGGATGCCGACATCCCGGATTATGATTCCTTTCTGGCCGCGCTGCAAAAGCGCCACGATTTTTTCCACCGCATGGGTTGTCGTCTCTCGGATCAAGGTCTGGAACAGCCTTACGCCGCAGACTTCTCAGACACAGACATCGTCCGCATTTTCGAAAAAGTCCGCAGCGGACAGACCGTCGGGCCGCGGGAAATCCTGCAGTTTAAATCCGCCCTGGCGCTGGAGCTGGCATGCATGGACGCGGACAAAGATTGGGTTCAGCAGTTCCATTTTGGGGCCCTGCGCAACGTGAGTTCGCGAGCCAAAAGGACGCTGGGGCCGGACACAGGCTTCGACACCATGGGGGATTTTGAAATGGCCCGGCCGCTGGCCGCATTTTTAGACAGACTGGACGGGGAAAACAAGCTTGCCAAAACCATCCTTTACAGCTTGAATCCCGCGGATTACGACATGCTGGCCGCCATGATCGGTAATTTCCAGGACGGTACCGTGCCGGGCAAGATGCAGTTCGGCGCCGCCTGGTGGTACAACGATCAGAAGCATGGCATCGAGCGTCAGTTCATCGCCCTTTCCAACGCGGGACTGCTCAGCCGGTTCGTCGGCATGCTGACCGACTCCCGCAGCTTTCTTTCCTATCCCCGACACGAGTATTTTCGCAGGATCCTGTGCAACCTGCTGGGCAATGATATTGAAAACGGGCAACTGCCCAATGACCTGGAACTGGTGGGAAATATGGTCAAAGATATTTGTTATTACAATGCTGAGAGCTATTTCGGCTTCAAAGGTTCTGAGGATAAAGAGCGTCATTAACAGCAGAAGAGGGGAGGAACATCAAAATGATCAAAGTGGCTGTTGCCCAGTCCGCGCCGGTTTTGTTTGATTGTGATGCGTCGATAGAAAAAGCCGTGCAGGTCGTCAATGAGGCCGGCCAGGCGGGTGCAATGCTCGTTCTTTTGCCCGAAGCCTATATTCCCGCTTATCCCCGGGGGTTTAGCTTTGGAATGGTTGTCGGCAACCGAACCGCCGAAGGCCGTTCACTCTGGAAACGGTACTGGGAAAACGCCGTGGAAGTGCCGGGCAAAGCCACCGAGGCCTTAGGGGCGGCGGCCCGCGAAGCGGGCGTGTATCTGGCCATCGGGGTTATTGAGCGGGACACCGAATACAGTCACGGCACGCTTTTTTGCACACTGCTGTATTTCAGCCCCCAGGGGAAATTGATGGGCAAACACCGCAAACTGAAACCCACCGGTTCCGAAAGGTTGATATGGGGCGAAGGCGATGGCAGCACCATGCCTGTTTTTGAAACCGACATCGGGCGCATCGGGGGCTTGATTTGCTGGGAAAACCATATGCCGCTGGCCAGGGTGGCCATGTACAGCAAAGGGGTCGAGATTTATCTGGCCCCCACGGCAGACCAGCGGGATATCTGGCAGGCCACCTTACGGCACATTGCCTTTGAAGGCCGCTGTTTTGTCCTGGGCTGCAATCAATTCGTGACCAAAGACATGTATCCCGCCGAATTGGAAGCGATCGCTGAACTCAAAGATCAGCCGGAGATCATGTGCCGCGGCGGCAGCGTTGTCGTCTCTCCGATGGGCGATGTGCTGGCCGGCCCGGTGTATGACAAGGAGGCCATATTGTACGCCGACCTTGACCTGGATGAAATTGTCAGGGCCCAATTAGACCTGGATGTCGTGGGCCACTATGCCCGGCCGGATGTATTTCAGCTATGTGTAAATGAGCAGCCTTTGAAACAGGTAAACTATAACACAACCCGGAAAAGCCGCAACCAAAGATGACGAATCATGAGCGTGTCCCGCCGGGAAAAACTCGAAAAGAAGCCAAGAATATATTGGTCTTTTCCATGAATACGATTCCCAGAAAGATGCGGATGACTTTTACCGGGCAGGTGGATTTGAAGAAATGGAAAGACAAAGCACGAAAAATAAAAGTCGAACTTTATGCCCTTTACCTTGCATACAGAGATCCAAGAGTACCTTTACATGCAAAAATTTTTGCCGCACTGGTTGTGGGGTATGCTTTCAGTCCCATTGATTTAATCCCTGATTTTATACCAATTATAGGATATCTCGACGATCTTATTCTGATTCCACTCGGCGTCGCTTTGGCATTGAAGATGATACCGCCTGATGTCATGGATGAATGCAGGACGCGTTCGCTGGAATTCATGGCTGCCGGGAAACCAAAAAACCTGATTGCTGCGATTATAATTGTCGCAGTCTGGATTTTCACCGCCATCACAGCTGTCATCCTCATTAGGCGAATATTTTAGATTCATACGGCAAGAGCAATGAGACACTGCATTTTTATTGTTCTGTCTTTTGCCGACCTTCTCATTTTAGGGGAGTATTGACCGTGAATAGAGTAAGATTATTAGTAATGGACGATTACGAAGGTGAGTTGGGGAAAGCCCCTGCGATGGATCGTCTGCGAAAATTTGCAGAGGTCACGATTCTTAATCGTCCGATCGAAGCCGGCGACTGCCATTTTCTGAAAGGTTTTCAAATACTCTTGGCGCTTCGTGAAAGAACTACAATGGACAGTCGCTTCTTTGATGCCTGCCCCGACCTGGAACTCGTACTGCAAACAGGCGGTCATGCCTACCATTTGGACCAGGCCGCTGCAACCAAACGAGGCATCGTGATCGCTCTCGGCCGCCGAGTTACCAGGTCCAAGATCGCTGTTCCGGAATTGGTCTTTGGGTTATTGCTTGGTTTGATCAGACAGATTTATCCGCTGACAATAGATATGATGAAGGGGGGGTGGACCGAATCGATCGGAGGTTCACTTGCCGGTCGTACCCTGGGGATTCTTGGTTATGGCCGACTTGGACGCCCAGTTGCCAGGTTAGCGGAAGCATTCGGGATGAAAGTGATCGCTTGGGACAGAGGGTCCTCACATTCTGTCGATGAATTCGGCGTCCAACGTTTACCGCTGGATGATTTGCTCGCCGAAGCCGATGTAATTTCGATACACCTTCGTTTGTCGGAGGAATCCCGCGGTCTGCTGAATCATGAACGATTATGGAAAATGAAACCCGGCGCAGTATTGATCAATACATCCCGCGGGGCGATCGTAGATGAGCCGGCTCTTGTCGCGGCTTTGCAGGAAAACAGGCTGTCAGGAGCCGGATTAGATGTATTTGCCGTCGAACCGCTGCCCGAGTCAAGCCCGCTGAGAACGTTGCCGAATGTACTGCTCACGCCGCATGTTGGGTGGAAAGTTAAGGATGTGTTGCATGAGTTCGTGGAGATCGCTGCAGATCAACTCGAGCAATGGTTAAACAGAAAACTTTCCAGCAATGAGGTCTTGAATCCTGAGGCCATGGTCATTAATCGAGATCGTAATGGCGGACTGAATCCATAGTAATAGCCAAACATGCAATTCATGGTTTTGGCTTGTGGCCCTGCTTGGCTTCGGGAGCAGATTTTTCAACTTTCACAATGAGATATTGAAATATGCCAGGGAAGCGGTATTGCCGTTTTACATACTTCATCAAACGGTAATCGTCGTAAATGGAAGATATTATATTTCATCAGGTTGAGAGCGCTGAACACAGGCAGCAGGCGGGCGCCCTAATTCGTGAGTATCTGGAATGGTTGAATGAGCGTGTACAGCGCGATTACGGCATCGCATTCGACGTCGACGCCATGGTGGCATCCGATTTGTCGGAAACCGACAAATTTCATCCACCAGATGGGCGTTTCTACCTTGTTCGGTACGGAGGAGAAGCTGCCGGAGTGGGTTGTTTGAAGAAACTTGAAGCGGGCGTGGGGGAGATCCAGCGCATGTATGTTCCAGCGCTTTTACGAGTAAAGGGCATCGGGCGGGCAATCGTGAACCGTTTGATAGAAGATGCCCGCTCCATCGGGTATCGCCGGCTGAAACTTGAGAGCTTGGAATTCCTTGCAGCGGCGCATTCGCTATACCGGTCTGTTGGATTTCACGAAATCGATCCATACGCCGATAACAGCATGAAATCGTACCAGGATGCTGAAAACCTCGATAAGTACTACTCAATCACGGTTTTTATGGAGATGGATCTTTGAAGAGGGTTCAGTGCCATGATGCTCGTGATTTTGCGTGTACGCAGCTTGACAGGAGATTGAATGCGTTTCATTGCCGGCGTGCTTCTTGTTGTTCACGCAGAGCTTGCAGTATATTTTGAAGAATTGATGTCGTTTTGCTTGAAATATTTGGCGAGTTGGTTTAAATCACACGACGGGCTAAGACCGAGGCCAAGATCCATTTTTCCAATATTCCACCATTCCAATTGGGGCGAAGCCCCTACTTGTACGGTGCTTGGCGTCATTATCGGCGTTGTGGCCGAATTGGAGGCGGCCTTTAAATGGGAGCGCCGCGCCGCTGAACTTCGCATTTTGGCCGCAGCTCATTGCCACCGTTGGCTGCCATGGAGGTGCCTATGTCCTATAAACTGACGATCGTCCAAAAGCCTGCGTATCTCCATACAATCGTTACCGGTTTGAACAAAAAAGAAAACGTGATGCGCTACCTCGAGGAAATCTTTCGTGAGTGCAAAAACCGAGGCTGTTTTCGGGTGCTGATTGAAGAGCATCTCGAGGGACCGCGTTTTAGAAAGATGAATGTGTTTCAGATCGCATCAGGGGGAAGCAGTCGCGTGCATGGATACTTCAAGGCTATTGCCTACGTCGATGTGAACACCGACGGCGATCTAATGAAGTTTGCCGAGACCGTGGCGGTCAACCGTGGACTGCCCGTGAGGGAGTTTCCGTCTGTAATTGAGGCCGAGAAATGGCTGCTGAACGAAGATCGCGCAGGAATCGAACCATACCCCCCGCGGACAAACACCCCCGCGGACGAAGATAAGGCACAACGCTGAGCTTTCCCGCACTACCTCTAAAATCATGACCAATCATCAGCCTGTTTTACAAATTGTCATGTTGGCAAGTTCCGGAGGCGAAAACTTGCAGGAGAAATACTACTGGGCACCATGGCGCGCATATTTGACAAGCATGTAATGGGGTGTTTTTTCGCAGACGCCCGATGCCTGAACCACTCGCTGCCGGCGGACGGGACAAACAGCTTTGCTGGGTTTTGGGACTCATTTCGACAGGTGTAACTGCAACCACGGCTCGACCCCCGCCGCTGAGCTCGCCCAATCGGCGGAAGAGATACACGGTTGGAAGGAAAACAATCGAAAAGGCCGTGATAGCCCTTGGTATTCATTTGGGTCGCAGCTCACTTCAAACGTTCGATGAGAGAGCAGAAATGGAAAATCTATTTGCATACGGGACTCTGATGTGTGACGACATTATGCGAGAAGTCTCGGGTTGCCGCTTGTCCCATGAGCCTGGAACCTTGGAGGGCTATAGTCGACGGTCCGTCAAAGGCGAGCATTATCCCGCTCTGGTGCCGGATGAGGAAGGCCGCGTCGATGGTGTTGTTTACCGGAATGTGCCCAATTCGGCATGGGACCGCTTGGACCGATTCGAGGGCGGGATGTATGCGCGTCAGCCCGTGCTGATCGAACTGAACGATGGAGCGACTCTGTATGCATCAGCTTACGTGGTGCAGCCGGAGTTCCTGGATCATCTCGAACAGTCTGAGTGGGACTTTACCGGCTTCCTCCGTAACGGCAAAGCAAGTTTTCAGAGGCACTATAAAGGATTCCAGTCATTCAAATAGTGAAATAAAGATGGTATTGATGAAATAATATTTGACATTGTCAATTATTTTTGTTGATAATAGCAAACATTTTGAATAACCCGCATCAAGGATCAAATCATGCCATCTGCTCACATCGGTCAACGCGTGGAAGCCGTACGCAGGTTTAGTCGATTTTATACCAAGCAAATCGGACTGTTGCAGGAGAAAATATTGCGCAGTCCGTTTTCGTTGGCTGAAGCCAGGGTAATATATGAACTTGCCCACCATGAAAAGACAACCGCCACAGAACTTTCCAACGAGCTTGGTTTAGACGCAGGCTATTTAAGCCGCATCTTGCGCGATTTCAATAAACAGGGTTTGATAGATAAGGGGCGCTCTGAAGCGGACGCGCGCAAAAAATTTTTGTGTTTATCTGAAAACGGACAAGCTGCCTTTGCCGGGATTAATACGCGCTCCCGCAGAGAAATCGAAGCGAAGTTGAATAACCTGTCGCCGGCAGACCAAACGCGCCTGGTGCAGGCGATGCAAACGGTTGAAGATCTGCTTGGCGCCCAACCTGAACACAAGGTGCCCTACATCCTTCGGACCCACCAGCCGGGTGACATGGGCTGGGTCGTTCATCGCCACGGCATCCTGTACGCCGAGGAATACGCCTGGGATGAACAATTTGAAGCACTTGTGGCGGAAATTGTTATCAGTTTTATCCGAAATTATGATCCTAAAAAGGAGCGGTGCTGGATAGCCGAAAAGGACGGCGATAGCGTCGGCTCGGTTTTTCTGGTCAAACAATCAGACTCAACGGCAAAACTGCGTCTGCTGCTAGTCGAGCCAAAAGCGCGTGGGCTTGGTATCGGCACACGCCTGGTGAATGAATGCATAAAGTTTGCACACCAGGTCGGGTACAGCGAGATCACGCTTTGGACTAACAGCATTTTGTCCGCGGCACGTCACATCTATAAAAAGACCGGTTTTCAACTCGTCAATGAGCAACCGCACAAAAGCTTCGGCCAAGACCTGATTGCGGAGACATGGGAGTTAAAATTGTAGCAGCTGAATCAACAAGGCTGATTATTATCAACACGTTGATTGCCGCAGACAAGCTGCAAATGATCAAAAACGAGGGGACTATAGATCCGAAACAAGATTGCCGTCTTTGGCAAATTTTAGCGGTCGCGCTGATCCGATGATGCTGAGCTCCTTTGATTTCTCGGCCTCCGCCAGCATGGCCTGCGAGACATACATCTCCTCCAGATGCAGGGTGTCGCGGATATGGACGATGCGGGCGTTTTGCGGTTCGACCAGTCCGATGGTGTTCAGTGCGGTGTCGATTACCTCGCGATCGGTGTTGAAATAAGGCGGTATCCGCACGGCCTCGGGGCAGGAAGATGTGACGGCATTCATGTAGGTTGCCCGGGGGTCAATTTTGTCCACCAGCCGTTGGGTGGTAAAGTCGGCATTGCCGATGGCAGTGGCGTTGCCTTCGGATTCCGCTGTCAGGTCCCGCACAAATAATCGCAGGACATCGATTTTAGTGTCAGGGCGGTGGTAGGAGATGACGGTGCGGCCGATCACATTCTGGTCCATGCCTGTGCCGCTGATTTCCTTGCCCATCCAGTCAACGATCAGCAGATCAATGGGATTTAACGGTATTTGCGGCAGCAGCCGCTTGGCTTTTCTGAGCAGTTGCGGTTCCGTCTTTTCGATTTCGCCGGCCGGGATGGCGCGTATGATTTCCGTTTCGTCCCGCTGATTTTCAACCACGGCCACACCGAAGGTAATCGGACACTTGTCCAATATGACCCGGGCCACCGACGTTAATACCGGATAATGACCCAGCCGGACGATGGCGTTGTGATACAGGTCGGCACCTTTTTGTTTGCCCAGCCCGATGGCCATGATCTTCATCAAACCGCTTTCGATTTTGCCTTTAAAATCCGTGTGGGGCTTGACCCGGTTGAAGA
>Ga0307426_1001125_pt1 | contig 17969 bp, 17 predicted proteins | sample SalMarWE160340MG_FD_202165 | JGI IMG/M metagenome (GOLD analysis project Ga0307426, IMG submission 202165) | Salt marsh sediment microbial communities from the Plum Island Ecosystem LTER, Massachusetts, United States - WE1603-40 | ecosystem: Environmental > Aquatic > Marine > Intertidal zone >... | reverse complement strand
GAGGTGACCGTTCGGCCTCTGCGGCGTGTTAATGATTAAAAGCTTTGTCTTGGGGTTTATCATGCTGTCGAGCTTATCAATGTCGAATTGCCAGTCGGGTTTCGTTAGCGGTGTGTGCTTGATGTTTGCTCTCACGTATTTTGCCCACACCTCGTCCGGAGGATAACCCGGATTGGGGAATATTACCTCGTCCCCTTCTTCCAGAAACGTTAATAGAGTCATCGTCAGCGCGTGCTTGGCGCCGGCTGTGACTATGACCTCTTCGGGTAAGGTTTTTCTCCCTCGGCTAGTCACCTCTTCCGCTATGGCCTCCCTCAGCTCGTAAAGACCGGGGCCCGGATCGTATCTGACATAACCCGCCCTCAGAGCGTCCTCGGTCGCCTGAAGTATGTGCTCCGGTGTGTCGAAGTCGGGACCTTGATAGTCTCCTTTTTCGAAATGTATGATTCTTTTCCCGGTTTGTTTTTCGAGATCCCGGGCTACTCTCATGCTGGCCCACTGCTTTGGTGGAACAAAATGGCTTATCTTAGTACTGAATGGATATGAAACTGCCATTTGAAATACCTCCTTATTGATGAATGATTTTAAATATCTACCTCTACATCCTTACCGCTCGTGCATTCTCATTCCGCGGGATCAGGATTCCCTCGGAAATCATGGAAAACACTTCTTCCGCAATCTCTCCTGCGCTTTTGTCGGTATGGTAGAAGAACATAACGGACCTGACCAGGCCGAAAATGATGAGAGCGGTCAGTTCGGTATTGGCGGGCCGGAATGATCCTTCGCTTATACCCTTCTCTAATATTTTTTGATACAGCTTTATTCTTCTTAGCCTCCAGTGTTCGGTAAATTCGTAGTGCTCGCGTATCAGATGGGTTTCGTCCCTGCTCAGGATACGGAGCACGTCCATGTTCTGAATGTAGAACTGAAATATAAGCCTCAATATTTTCTTTAATTTTTGCGGGGCGGGGTCGCCTTTTGCTATTTCTTTTTCGAGTATTGATTCTATTTCTTCGTAAGTGTCTTCGAGAATTTCCAGGTAGAGCTTTTCTTTGGAGTCAAAATATAAGTAAATAGTTCCCTTCGCTACTCCTACCTCCTGAGCTATCTGGTCCATCGTCACGTCATGATAGCTTTTATTGGAGAATAGCTTTGCCGCCGCTTGTATGATTTCTCCCTTACGGCCGCTTTTTCTCGGCTGTCTCTTGTTCATAGAGTTACGTTTGTCTATTGATTTATGTAGTTTAGCCACCTTTAACCCGTCACCTTTTCATTGAACTGACTAGTCAGTCATTTGATATTAGTATATCTAAAATTTTTTGTCAAGTCATTTTTTCCGAAATTCCGAAAATTATCTGTCGAGCCGTCCGTTCAGTCAGTGGGCTGCTGGAAATGTCCCGCGGATTTGCGTTTTTTACGATCTCAACTTGGATTTATCCTGTCCGTAATGATAAAATAATCTCTCAAAATTTGAGAATGGAGGAGAAAATGAGAGTCTTTAGTTTCCTTGTTATTTTCTTTGCCGCTATTTGTTTTTTGCAGTACGGTTGCAACAACTCCGACCAGAATACCGGTACGGATACCGAAACCTCTAACACGGAGCAGATGAAGGGAGAAAGTTCACAGTCGGATGAAGGAGTTGGACAGGAGATAGAAGATGTAGCGGAGGACGTTGTTGAGAAATCCGAAGAGATGCACCAGGAGCAGTTAAATGAGCTTAATAAAAAGGCCCCTCCGGAACTGGCCGCCGAGCTCTGGAATTTGATTCATACGGAAGGTTATCAGGAGCACTGGAAGGAATGGCAGGCTCAAGAGAGCAATAATGGGAATTCCAAAACTTACGTGAACAACACGGCTTATAATGCTCTTGAAAAGAAAGAAAAGGAGCTTCCTCCCGGGTCGATTATTGTAAAGAACAACTATGATGACGAGCAGCAACTTCAGACCGTCGATGCTCTTATAAACTTGGGGGGAGATGACCCTCAGGGAGGCTGGTTCCGGGCTGAGTATTCACCCGACGGCAATCCAATCAGCACGGAAAGGAGAACTACCGGTATAAAGGAGTGACGGAATCACGATTTGTTCGGTGAAGTTCTTAATGTTACGGTTCACAAATAATCCGTCAAAATAGAATCTTATATCCACCACAGCGACAAATTATCCGGCAGCCGGCGCATGCGCGCTGCCGGACATACACTGCAATAAAAGCTCAGGCTTCAGACTTGTTTTCGCGCAACTAATTCCAGAGATTTTCGGGTGCGCTTTACTATACGATGAGCTGATTGTTATCATGTTGACCCGATATACGCTTGCGCCCCGGATTAAATTCCCATGAGTAAAAAAAAGACATATTTCTCCTTGCTGCTAAAGTACAAGTACTCCTTTCTTGCGGGACTCGTTGCGCTGTCGCTGGTGGATATTTGCCAGCTTTCGATTCCGCTTGTCATACAGAAAGTAATAGACGCGCTTACGCTCGAAGGCGCCGGATTCAGGGATATATCTAAATACGGCCTTTACATGCTGGGCATAGCTGTCGCAATGTCGGTGTTCAGGTTCTTCTGGCGTTATTTCATCATGGGCGCGGCTCGTAAAATAGAACAGTCTCTCAGAAACGAGTTCTTTTCACACCTTCAAAGTCTACACTTCGACTTTTTCTCCCAGAGAAAGGTGGGAGACCTCATGGCCCACACGGTAAATGACATCGAAACTCTCAAGTTCGCCTGCGGTCTCGGCGTCCTCGTGGCTTATGACGGAGTTTTCCTTCTTATTTTCATCTTCGGCGCAATGCTTTACATATCGCCCCAGCTCACCATGTATGCGTTCATACCCTTTCCGATTCTCGCATTCGTCATTATCAAATTCGGCAGGATGATAGAAAAAAGGTTCCGTGGTGTGCAGGACTCTTTCTCCGAGCTTACGGAATCCGCCAGGGCATCCATATCCGGTATAAAAGTCGTTAAGGCTTTCGTCAGGGAGGAAAAAGAATCCAGGGATTTCACGACTTCAAGCTCGGATTACCTGGACAAAAACCTTCACCTGATAAAGATCTGGGGAGTATATCAGCCGATAATCACATTTCTGGCCGGAACTGCGACTGCCATATTCCTGTGGCTCGGCGGCATTAACGCGATTACACTCAATATTACCCTTGGGGATTTCGCCGCTATACTGGTATATCTGACTATGCTCACCTGGCCGATGATGGCGATGGGCTGGGCGGTCGATATTATAAAAAGGGGCAGCGCTTCGCTCAGCAGGGTAAACGACATACTGCTTGTCGAGCCTCAGTCGATCACCGACTCCGGTACTGTCGAGGTCGATATAAAAGGTAATATCGAGCTCCGCAACCTCAGTTTCTCCTACAACGGACGCAAAGCGCTAGCGGACGTAAGTCTCAGCATACCGCCGGGAAACGCGGTCGGCGTCACGGGTGCAACGGGCTCCGGTAAAAGCACGCTGTTTCACCTGCTTACGAGAGTTGAAGAGCCGCCTTTGAATACGGTGTTCATAGACGGCGTGGACGTCAGGGAAATAAAAAAAGAGAGTCTCAGGCAAGGGGTGATTTATGTGCCGCAGGAGACCACCGTGTTCAGCGGTACGATAAAGGACAACATATCGTTTATGAATCCGAACCTGTCCGACGCGGACATTGAGAATGCGGCTAGGATCGCTGAAATATACGATGAAATTATGGATTTCCCGGGCGGGTTCGGAGCCAAGGTGGGAGAAAGGGGTCTAAGCCTCTCTGGCGGACAGAGGCAGAGGATAGCGCTCGCCAGAGCCGTGCTTTTGAAGCCGAGCATCCTTATATTGGACGACGTATTTTCTTCCCTCGACCTCAGGACAGAGAGCCTCGTGCTCAAGAATCTGAGAAGGGAGATGAAGGGCAGGACGCTCCTCGTGATATCAAGCAGGGTCCCGTCAATAAGCGGGTTCGACTCAATTGCGGTTTTCGAGCGGGGCAGACTGGTCGAATACGGAAGCCACGAGGAGCTAATGAGCGCGAACCACATATACGCGGGCCTTTACAGGATCCAGACGTTCGAGTAGAGCGGGGCGATTCTGGGCGTTATTCACGCGGATTCCGCTTTTTTTGCGGCTCTTGCCGCGAACTTTTCAGCGTCAACGATGAATCTTTGATGAGTTCCTTCGGATATCTTATCGATTCCGTCGTGAGCGGTTATGGCAAATTTGAGCTTCCTGCCTTCGACTTCCGTAAGCTCACCGGAAACCTTTACGGTGAGTCCCGGGGGCGTGGCGGCGGTATGGTTGAGATTGACTTCTATGCCTACGCTCTGCTGGCGCGGCCAATCTATGTAATTATTCACGAACCTGACGCACGCCCATTCGATCAAACCTATCATAAACCCTGTGGAAAACACTTTCGGCATCTGCTGGAATTCTTCGGACTCGGGGTATATGTACGGAACGGTCTTACTCTCGGGTATCGTGAAATCGAACTCAAATTTCATTCCCGGCTTGAGTGAATCGCTCATCTATAATCTCCTCCGCTTCAATTTGTGTTTAACACTACTGTATTTCTGATATTAACTCAAAGCCGGTTTTTGTTCTATAACTATCGGCAATACCGAAAGTTTAAAAAGCGGCGGTTATCTTACTCGAGATTGGATGTTATGTTTGACTATATGAATATCTAAGGCCGGACTGATCTAAAAACAGATCCGACCTGTATGCTGAAGCCATGAACGACTCTATCGGGCGCGACGTAATCGAGTATTTCTCATACGGCTCCAACATGAATCCGGAAAGAATGAAGGAGCGGGGCGTGCTCTATTTATCGAGGGAGAGTTTCGCGCTTGAAGGCTATGAGCTGAGGTTCAATAAAATCTCTCGATTAAACCCTCAGGCCGGCGCGGCCAATATTGTCCCGCATGCGTCCGGAGAAGTCGAGGGAGTTTTGTACAGAATCACCATGTCCGGACTTCTTAGCCTGGACAGGCACGAAGGGTATCCCGACGAGTACGACAGGAAAAAATTAATCGTCGACTCGAAAACGCTCGAAAAAGGAGAGATAATCACTTACATTGCGCATCCGTCGCGGGTAAAGGAAGGACTCCGTCCCATGAGGGAATATCTGAGGCACTTACTCAAAGCCCGTGATCTGCTTTCCCGCCCTTATTACGAAAGACTGAACGCTCTTAAAACCCTGGACTGACGCGATGTTTCAAAAGTGAATCGTGTGTCGGGATCGCCATTAGGTATAATGCTTTATATCTCAAACGGGGGTGAACCATGGCAGAGGACGTGAAAAAATTACATCGCTCGAGAAAAGACAGGATGATAGCCGGTATATGCGGCGGAATCGGGGAGATGTTCTCGGTCGACCCGACGCTAATCAGGCTCGCGCTCGCGCTGATCGCACTGTTTACCGCGGGAACGGCGATTCTGGTATACATACTTGGCTGGATAATTATTCCCGAAGCCCCAGCCCCTGAGGAGTAAACTCCGTTTGTCTTAAATTTCAGGCGGGACGCTTACTAAACCTTGAACACGGGATTAGAGCAAAACGGGCTCGACGCGTAGCTTTATGATCTGCGAAGGAGCTCGTACAGAATCGTCTCTTCAGTTACCACATTTCATCCGCCAGCCGATACTGATCAAGGAGCAGAGATTTTGAATTATATTGATTTCGCAACGAAAACCGCAGTCGAAGCCGGAGCTATACTGAATGATAAACTGGGCAAGGTAAGCGAGATCGAATTCAAAGGGAAGAACAACCTTCTTACCGAAGTCGATAAGCTCTCAGAGGAAACCATTATACGCCGTATCAGGGAGCAATACCCCTCGCACGACATTCTCGCCGAAGAATCCGGTAGACATTCGCAGTCATCGGACCACGTCTGGATCATAGATCCGCTTGACGGCACGACGAATTACGCCCATGCGTACCCGTTTTTCGCGGTGTCAATCGCACTGGAAATTGCGGGTGAGATCAAGGCCGGAGTCGTTTACGATCCCGTAAAAGACGAGATGTTTGCTGCGGAGCAGGGCAGCGGCGCGTTTTTGAACGGAAAGTCCATACGCGTTTCTGATTCGCTTAAACTGTCGGAAAGCCATCTGGCCACCGGGTTCGTTCACGAGAGCAGTAAAATGGTGGAAGATAACCTGAAGCATTTCGCCAACTTTATAAGGAAATCTAGGGCGGTTAGGCGAGACGGCTCGGCAGCGCTTGACCTCTGTTACGTAGCGTGCGGCAGGTTCGACGGTTTCTGGGAGCTGGGTTTAAATCCCTGGGATACTGCAGCCGGCGTCCTCATCATACGGGAAGCAGGAGGACTGGTCACGAATCTCTCGGGCGGGGAGTACGATCTCTACGTCAAAGAAATACTCGCTTCTAATAATCAAATACACGGCGAGATGATCAGCGTGCTTGCGATAGAAGAATGAGGAGTGCTTGTGAGTTCGAAAGCATGGCCCGAATAAAGTAAGAGGGTGAGCCGCTGAACTGCTTCAACGATTCACCCTCAAGAGGATGGGGAATATGTTATGGCGTGGTTGTAGGTGTATTAAATGCAATCTTTGTGCCACCAGCTCTCTTTGTACGCAACTCACTGTGATTATTGTAATATTAATAAATACATGCCGGCCCTTTTTTGATAAATCCTCCAGAATTTGGACAAATTGGAACCTGAAATGACAATATTCGTCATGATTACCGGCACTATTTCATAGTTATCGCAAGACAACTATTCAGACGGAGAAAAGCGTGTGATAGTATTTAATCAAGCAGTGTCGTTCTTATCTCCTGAGAGGGAAAATGATTTATGAACGTAATAATATCAACAGGGCGTTCTGCCATCTCATTAGTCGTCTTATTACTCCTGTTCTGTCTGCCTCTGATGCCGGAAACTTCTCAAGCCGTCAGCGAGAGCCGGTACTACTATGTCGGAACCATAGGTGAAGACCTTCCCGTCCAAATGGAGCTGGTTGTCGACTCCGGGAGCATTACGGGTTTGTATTTCTATGAGAAAAGCGGGATACCGATATCGCTTTCTGGAGAGGCCGACCTTCAGGCACAGACTTTCAATATAACGGAGCAGGACGAGAAAGGCGTCAAAAGCGGCGAGTTCGAGGGAAAACTATCTTCGGAAGGCGAACCGTTCGGAAAGATGATAGAGGGAAAATGGACTAAAGCCAACGGCATAACGACTCTACCTTTCAAGCTTACTAAGGTCTCTGACTTCTTGTACTCGGATGTAAGTCAGGGCGCTTACATAGAGAGTTCTTTCTCAGTGCCGTATTTTCTGGCGGACTCGGAGGCGTATCGCTTTATATCGAACGGAGTTCAAAAGGAAGCCGAAGGGAAACAGAGCGAATTCCTTAAACAAGCTAGGGAATTCTTTGACAAGGAGACTTCGGTATCCGGCTGGCAGCAGAGTTACAATTACACCATCGAATACTACTCGCAGGATCTGATTAGCATGTCGGGAGAGGTTTATTCTTATTCAGGAGGCGCACACGGCAATACAAATTTCATCTCACACAATTACTGGATCAGGGAAGGCAAAGCGGTCGAGCTTGAACTGGCGGATATTTTCCTCCCGAATTCAGGCTATATGAAAGTGCTTTCGGATTACTGCATTAACGATCTTCGCAAGAACGGCGCAGGCTGGGTAGTAAACGGCGAAATTAAAAGTTTTGAAAAAAAGGATCTTGGCGTCTTCGCCCTTTCACCCGAGAGTATCACATTCGCATTTGCTCCCTATGCAGTCGGCTCTTACGCCGAAGGACCGTACTTCGTCCGTATTCCATACAGCGAGCTCGAATCCGTGCTTAACGCCAATGGTCCTTTAAAGCGGCTTCTCGAAAAAGAGAGTATCAAGGCGGATAAGGAATGATTGCGTGCCGCATGACGAGCGATATCATGACAACATTTTTTGTTCCTGGCGCGGAGACATCAGGTGTATAATTGCTTTAACACTGGTTGTTGAAACGACATGTTATCCGCTCAATTGAGACAATTAATACGCCCTCTTGTGGTAATTCAGCAGGTAATCTGGGTAGTGATTACCGGCTGAATTCTGTTTTATTGCATAATAATTTATCTGCTAGTCGCGGACCGGGATTCCGGTTCGGCTTCAATGAGCGGCGGCTTGAAAATAGCGCTGTATGCCTTGGCAATACTGGCCGCATGTGCTTCTTTATATCTCAGGAAGCATTTTCTCTCCGATCAAAACCTAAGGCGATTTTTAGGAAATGAGATCAATCTTGAAGAGCTGGCGAGAGATCACGGAAAAAACGAACCGGATTCTAAAAAGCTAGAGCGGCTACGGTCTCTGAGCAATTTTGAGCAAAAGATTGTTTCACTCATGTATTATCTTCAGAAAATAACCTTTATTACTCTGTTTCTAAACGAGATTATTGTCATAATAGGATTCGTGCTCGCTTTTTTGAGCGGAGATCCCGGCAAAATCATTCCGTTCGGAGCCGTATCTCTACTGCTTTGCATATGGATGTACCCGAGATCGGGAAAGATAACGGAGAGGGCAAGACGGTTGTATTCGATGCAATGATATCAGGCGTATCGGATGTATTATTGATTCTAATACGGAACCGCGATTACCGATTGAACATATAACTGCTCTGAGGAGGTTGATATGACTGATACTGCAAATTCTCATTCTGATGTGCTGGTTGTAGGAGCCGGGCCTACCGGACTTACTATGGCCTGCGAGCTCGCACGGCACGGCGTAACGCCCAGGATTATAGACAAAGCCCCTCTCCCGTCTGACAAATCGAAGGCGTTCGGCATACATGCCCGCACACTCGAGCTCTTCGAGAACATGGGCATCGTGGACAATTTTCTCCGGCTAGGGAATATCTCAAACGGTTTCGACATGTACGATCACGGGAAGACCCTGGCGAGCGTCGTATTTGACAGCCTGGAAAGTAAGTTCCCGTTCTTTTTAATCCTTGCTCAGAGCGATACGGAAAAAATATTGCATGAACACCTCCTTTCGACGTACGGTATCGAGGTAGAGCGGGAGAAAGAGCTTGTAAGTATAGAAGAGAAGGATGGCGGCATTACTGCCGGCGTCAGGCTCAAGGACGGCTCCCTGGAAAATATAGAGTGTTCGTACGTCGCGGGGTGCGACGGCGCGCACAGTACCACAAGGCATATACTCAATCTCGAATTCAAAGGCGCGCCTTATCCATTCTACTGGCTCCTCGCGGACCTCGACCTGGAATGGGACTACCCCTTGCATCATATTTCGGTGTTTATTCATCCCACGGGCGTTACAGCCCATTTCCCCCTCTATGAAGACAGGGGCAGGTTGATGTTCGAGGTCCCGAATGCGTCGATCCAAGAGGATATGCCGACGCCCACGATCGAAGACGTGAGGAGGCTTATGAACGAAAGACAGATCAATTATAAAAGCGTTACAAATCCGAACTGGCTCGCGTATTTCAAGATCCATCACCGAATGGTGAATCAATACGGCAAAGGACGCGTGGTCTTATCCGGGGACGCCGCGCACATTCACAGCCCGCTCGGCGGCCAGGGAATGAACACCGGTATACAGGATGCTTACAATCTGGCATGGAAGCTCGGCCTCGTTCTCGGGGGCAGATCCCCCGATTCCCTTCTCGCGAGCTATAACGAAGAGAGGCACCGTGCGGGAAAAGAAGTAGTAGGATTCACGGATTTTGCGACGAAAATGGTCGGACTTCACAACCCCGTCCTGAGCGCATTGAGAAATAAAATAGTGGGCGTTATATCCCACATCGACGCCGTGCAGGAGAAAGTGCTAACGACGCTGTCTCAGATAGAGATCAATTACAGGGAAAGTCCGATCGTGAAGGAAAGATGGTATCAGCCTGACGCGGTAGAGGGATTTCACGGTTACAGTCACGACTTGGCTGCGGGAGAGCGCTTCAAAGACTATGTGCTCGCCAGTCTTGACGGCAAGGGCGTGAGACAGCTGTACGACCTGCTCAGGAATCCCGACCACAACCTTCTGCTGTTCACGGGCGCCGACCCGGAGGACATGGAGTTCGACGAATTGAGAGCGGTGTATAATGCGGTTAATGAAAACTTTGCGGGATCGATTAATGTTCATCTGATCGTCGGCTCAAAGGGTCTCCCTCACGATTTTGAGGATATGAAGTCGATATGGCGGGATGTGGAATCCGTAATGCATAAGGACTTCGGTGCGGCGAAGGCGAGCCTTTACCTGATACGCCCGGACGGCTACGTCGGATTCAGAAACCAGCCCGCAAGCCTGAGCGACCTGAGTGAGTACCTTGCGTCCATATTCGTATAACGTCTGATATATTACTTATGCAGGGGTTTCAATTTGTATACTCTCGTTTCTCCTGGATGAGTCATGAGTTTTTATATCGCGTACTTCCGGTTCCACGGCGAATTAAACGATTTCTTGCCGCGTACGGTCAGGGAAAGACAGGTTCGTTACGAGTTTGATCGCAATCCGTCTATAAAGGATTCAATAGAAGCGCACGGCGTCCCGCATACGGAAGTCGATCTGATAATCGCAAACGGCCTCTCGGTCGGCTTCGATTACCATTTAGCCGACGGCGATGAAGTAGAGGTCTACCCCGTTTCGAATAATGTGGGTATATCTCCGAGGATAAATCTGAGGGAAGAGCCCGCACCCGTTTTTATCGTGGACGTTAACCTCGGCAAGCTCGCCCGGCTCTTGCGCATGTCGGGCTTCGACGCGGTGTTCAGAAACGACTACAGCGACCACGATGTAGCCCGAATAGCTCGGGAGCAGCAGCGTATCGTCCTCACTCGCGACCGCCGTTTACTCAGGCACAGGATAATCACTCACGGCTACTGGATCAGATCATCCGAGCCGAGAACGCAGTTGATTGAAGTCCTCGACAGATTCGACTTATGGGAAAGCATCAGCCCCTTTAACCGCTGCCTGGAGTGTAACGGTATTATACAGTCCGTACCGAAAGAGGACGTACTCGACAGGCTTGAGCCTAAAACGGTTTTATATTACGATGAGTTTTTCAAGTGCTCCGACTGCGGAAAGGTGTACTGGAAGGGAACTCACTACGATCACATGAACTCAGTTCTGGACGAAGTGAGGAGTTTACAAGATGACCGTGTAATCGATTCAACTTAACTAACATTCACGCGGCCTCAAGTATGTGTGCGGATTATAGAGAATGAATCACGAGAAGAAAATCGTCTGCCCCCTCGGCCCGCGCCTCCAGCATTACTGGGACAGGCTTACGGAGAGGGAGCGGGAAATGATGCTGGACGAAGAGGGGCTTTTTTCACTCGCGCTCGAGTCCGTAGCGCTCCATATAGCGGAGAAAACACCCGGCGAATCCGTGGTTGACGCGTTCTGCGGCGCCGGCGGGAGCGCGATAGGATTCGCGAGGAAGGGGAAAAAGGTCGTCGCCATAGACAACGACGCGCACAGGCTGAGTATGGCCCGCCACAATGCGAAGCTCTTCGGCGTTGACGAAAACATCGAGTTTATTCAAGGCGATTGCCGCGATATTATTCCCTCTTTTAGCACCGACTCGGTATTCCTCGATCCTCCGTGGGGAGGGACGGACTACAATAAGGCTGAGAAGTTTTCGTTGTCCGATTTTGAGCCTGACGGCTTAAAGCTTCTTGAGCCGTCTTTTTCTGTCACTCCTTCCGTTGTTCTCAGGCTTCCGAAGAATTTCGCGCTTGAAGAGCTGGACGAGCTGGGAAGAGAATACGAAACGGAACAAAATACACTCGACGGCCGCCTATTGCATTATTGCGTTTATTTCAGCTAGTCGGAGGGATTGAATCTTTTAACCCAGGTTAATCTCGGGCAGCAGTTCGCGGACTGAAATCTTCAGGAACGGTCTTTCGTAGACTTCCTCATCCACGACTTTGCCGTTCCACACCAGTATGTCCAGATCTATCGTCCTGGGCCCGTCTTTGTTCTCAGTCCTCACTCTGCCGAGCTCTTTTTCAATCCCGCATAAGTGATTCTTGAGATCGTCGTAATCCATATCTGTTTCTATGAGAACGGCGCCGTTAAGGAATTTCGGCTGGTCTTCGAATCCCACGGGCTCGGTCTTTACGAAGGACGATTCTCCCTTCAGCTTGAACCTTGATCCCAATTTCCTTCTGGCATGCCGAATATTTTTTTCCGGCTCGATATTTGAGCCGAGTCCTATGACCGCAACGTTATATCTCATAACTGTATTCCGGGGAATTTATCTTGTCTCTGTGTGGGTTACGGATACGGAGTCCGCGTAGCGAAGAGCGCCGGGTTTGTCGATTTTAACGGTTGCTTTTAAAACCCTTCCGTCTTCCATGACTATCTTCACGACGTCCCCCGCGATTTTCTCAATGAGGTTGTACTGACCTTGCTCGACTTCGGATATTATCTTTTTGGCGATCGTTTTGTAGTCTATTGTGTATTCTATAACGTCTTTCTCGATTGCTCGTGAACCGTCGATCTCTATTTCAACGTTGATCGTTATATCCTGTCTTACCTTCTTCTCCCACTCGAATATCCCGACCACGGTTCTCAGTCTAAGGTTCTCTATCTTAATTATCATGAGTTCGTTCCTCTATAATAAATGCTCCCCTCCGTCGACAAAAAGGCACTCGCCCGTGACGTACGTATTCTCAATTATATATTTTATCGCCGTTATCACGTAATCCGGATTCCCCTGCCTCCCAAACGGAGTGTCTTCAGAAATCCGCTCGAGGTATTTCGTGTCCTTTCCTGGCGGAGGCAATATCGGCCCCGGGCATATTCCGTTTACTCGTATCTTCGGCCCCAGAGCCCTGGCGGCCATGAGTGTAAATTCCCGCAGTGTTTTCTTGCTCAGGTTGTACATGAAATGATCAATATCTGTTCTGGATACCCTCGTGTCCAGCATATTCACGATTATCTCCGCGCTGTCCCGTCGGCTGAACTCCTGTGCCAGAATGAACGGAGCCTTGAAATTTATATTCATATCCCTGTCGAACGTTTCTTCGGTCACGTCCTGAAAACTTACATCCTCGAATGCCGAAGCGTTATTCACTAGGACTGCGCACTCCGGGAAAATCTCAAACACGTTCGGAATCAGAGACCGCGTTTCCGCTGATACATTGAGGTCGCACTTGAAGATTTCGCACCTCGCGCCCGCTGAGCTTATTTCGTCTGAAGTCTCTTTCGCGCCTTCCGCTGATGTATTGTAATGGAGGGCTATATCGTACCCCATCCCCGCCAGCGCAAGCGCCATGGCTTTTCCGATTCTTGCTCCCCCTCCCGTTATTAGCGCAGCCTTAGACATAATAGATAATATGAATTATTTATGAAGGTAGCAGATTTCTGCGATTTTACCAGAAGGGGAAAGGCGTTATTAAATATTTGAACTCTCAATAATGGCCGTGACATCAATGGCCGTGACATCGCGAATGAAATTTGCCTTTCGCAATCGAGTTGAGAAAAATACCTTTTAAAGAACCTGTATGAATTGTATCCGTTCAATACTCATTTGCGTCTAAACAGGAAAACATTTCATGAATTTTAGCCGAATTGACGGTAAAAATTACTATTTTGTTAAATCTGAAAGCTAATTGGTGTAGAATTAGGAAAAATGTATGTGACCGTGGGAGGCTTATTGTATGGCAACCAGACGAACTACTACAACCAGACGAAAGAAAGTTAATCCGCCTGTACTGGGGATTGATATAGGCGGCACCGGAATAAAATCCGCTCCTGTTGACATTGATAAGGGAGAGTTGCTGGAAGAAAGATTTCGCGTCGAGACACCCCGTCCGGCGACTCCTAAAAAGATGCTTGCGGCGATACAAGGCATGATAGAGCACTGGAACTGGAAAGGCCAGGTGGGTTGCGGCTTCCCGGGCGTTATAAAGAACGGCGGAGTGCATACGGCGGCTAATCTTTCCAAGAAATGGATAGGCGTAAACATAAAAGAGGAGCTTGAAAAATTATCGTCGTGCAAGGTCTTCGTTATTAACGACGCCGATTCCGCAGGTCTGGCGGAGATGAAATTCGGCGCGGGGAAAAAATTCAACCGCAGAGGCGGCGGAGTAGTTTTCATGGCAACCCTCGGTACGGGTATCGGCTCGGCTCTGTTCATAGACGGTCTCCTGGTATGCAACACGGAGTTCGGGCATATAGAGATCGACGGCAAGGACGCGGAGACACGCGCGGCTGCTATCCACAGAGAAAAAGAAAACCTTTCCTGGAAAAAATGGGGAAAAAGGGTCAATAAATATTTGAAGCACATGGAAATGCTTCTTTCTCCCGACCTCATAGTAATTGGTGGTGGGGTAAGCAAGCATTCCGATAAATTCTTCAAGCATATTAAAGTGAAGGCTGAGATTGTGACCGCGGAAATGCACAATAATGCTGGGATTGTCGGTGCTGCACTATCTTCAGAGCTTTAAAACCATCGCAATTCTTGAAAAAAAACACTCGTTGTGTGATAATGGCACGAGGACATGTTATTGTCTTTTATCCCGTCACCGATTGGGTCTATCAATTATTGAATGAGGTTCTATATTGTCCCATAAAGAAGCGCTTGAGCAGCTGATAAAAGGCGAAGTAAAAAACGACCCGGAGACTCTTCACCATTACAGCGGCGATGCGAGTGCTTTTCGTATCACTCCCGAAGTTGTTGTCCTGCCCGAAGATACGGATGACCTCAAAAAACTTGTAAGTTACGTAAAGAAGCAAAAAGAGTCCGGTGATGATTCGGTTTCACTTACGCCACGCTCATGCGGCACGGACATGGCCGGCGGGGATCTAAACCAGTCAATAATCGTGGATGTCAACGCTCACATGAATCAGATACTCGATCTTAAGCCGGAATACGCGGTCGTCCAGCCCGGCTTGCCCTTCAGATTCTTCGAAAAGGAAACGTTCAAGCTGAACTGCATGCTTCCTAGCTATCCGGCTTCCAAATCTATCGCCTCCGTGGGAGGCATGGTGGCGAACAATTCCGGCGGCGAGAAATCGCTCAGATACGGCAAGACGGAAAGATACGTTGAGCAGCTCAAAGTGATTCTGCGTGACGGGAATGAATATGTGATCAAGAAATTAAACAAAGAAGAGCTCGACTCCAAAATGGCGCAGGATGACCTGGAAGGACAGATCTACAGGGAAACTTTCAAGCTCATAGACGAAAATTACGACGTCATTAAGAAGGCAAAGCCCGATGTCACGAAGAATTCAACGGGTTATTCACTCTGGAACGTCTGGGACAGGGAAAGCCAAACGTTCGACCTCACTCAGCTATTCGTGGGCTCTCAGGGAACTCTCGGCATAATCAGCGAGATAAAGTTCAGGCTCGTCCCAACCGAAAAGTACTCGAAGATGTTCGTTATCTATATGCATACGCTTGACCGGCTGGGAGAGATAGTTAATACGATGCTCAAATACGGTCCCACCTCGATCGAGTCTTACGACGATAAGACGGTTGACCTGGCCATTCGCTACTTCCCCGAGCTGGTGATCATTATAAGCAAGACCGAAAGCGTGTTTAAGCTCGGATACGAGCTTTTGCCCGACCTCTGGATCATCGCTACCCACGGTTTCCCGAAGATGGCGATGATGGCTGAATTCACCGATAATGACGAAAGCGTGATCGATAAAAGAATGAGCGCGCTGCAAGAGGCGCTAAAGGATTATAAGGTCGGCGTGCACGCCACAAGGAATGCCGAGGAATCGGCCAAGTACTGGACGATCCGAAGAGAGAGCTTCAACCTCTTGAGGAAAAAGGTAAAAGGTAAGCAAACGGTCCCGTTCATAGACGACTTCATCGTGAAACCCGCGGTTATGCCGCAATTCTTGAAGGACCTTCAGAAGATATTCGATCAATATCCCGACGTCAGCTTCCCCGTTGCGGGACATCCCGGAGACGGAAACTTCCACATCATACCTCTTATGGACATGACCGACGAAAAACAGAGAGCCATAATCCCGGAGCTGACAGAGAAAGTATTCGACCTGGTGCTCAAGTATAAGGGCTCGCTCAGCGCGGAGCACAACGACGGTCTTATCAGAGGGGCTTACCTGAAGCAAATGTACGGGGACACCATCTTCGATTTATTCGCCCGAGCAAAGGATATATTCGACCCGCACAGGATATTCAATCCTCATAAGAAAACGGATGCGAATCTCAAGTACTCCATGCAGTTCATCAAAAAAGATAACGAGCACAGTGTATAGGATTAATTTCATTATCTGGGTCTTAATACTAAATTAATAAAAATCCTGAAAATTTATTTTAAGGAGAAGCAAAATGGAAGCAATGCCGAAAACCAAAAAGGGTAAGCTCGAACAGCTCATCATTAACACTATCAGGACGTTATCCATGGACGCGGTTCAGAAGGCCAATTCCGGCCATCCGGGAACGCCGATGTCCCTTGCCCCGCTCGCCTTTACGATCTGGGACAAGTTCATGAAGTTCAATCCCGGAAATACCGACTGGCCTAACAGGGACCGTTTCGTGCTTTCGAACGGACACGCCTCCATGCTTCTTTACAGCCTCCTTAACCTAACCGGTTACGATATCTCATTGAATGACATAAAGACGTTCCGTCAGCTCCACAGCAAGTGCGCAGGCCATCCGGAGTACGGTCTCGCTCCGGGCGTGGAAACTACCACGGGCCCGCTCGGTCAGGGCGTGGCTACGTCGGTCGGCATGGCGATAGCTGAAAAGTGGCTGGGTACATATTTCAACAGGCCGGGCCATGAGATTATCGATTACAAGGTGTTCGCGATTGCCGGGGACGGCTGCATGATGGAAGGTATCTCTGGGGAGGCGGCCTCGCTCGCGGGGCATCTGGGCCTCGACAACCTGATCTGGTTTTACGACAACAATCATATCACTATTGAAGGACATACGGCCCTTGCGTTCAGCGAGGACGTAGCTGCCAGATTCATGGGATATAACTGGCACGTGCAGAGGGTGGGAGACGCTAACGACCTCGAGATGATTGAGGAGGCAATAGGAAGGGCGATTAACGAGACGGGGCAGCCCTCTCTCATTATAGTGGACAGCCATATCGGCTTCGGCAGCCCCAATAAACAGGACACCTCCGCGGCGCACGGAGAGCCGCTCGGTGAGGAGGAGATTCGCAAGACAAAGATAAATTACGGATGGGATCCCGATAAGAAGTTCTACGTGCCGAAAGAGGTCAAGGAGTACAGAGACCGCGTGGTACGGAAAGGCGCCGTGTATGAGGACGAATGGAACAAGAAATTTCTTGCATATGAGCGCGAATACCCGGATCTAGCGAAGAAGTTTCGTCATATGGAAAACCGCGAAATGCCGAAGGGATGGGAGAAATGTCTTCCCGAATTTCCTGCCGACGCCAAAGGCTTGCCGACCCGCTCATCCAACAGCAAGATATTAAACGCGATTGTTCCAGAATACCCCTGGCTTATAGGAGGGGCAGCCGACGTTGGCTCTTCGACCAAAACATATATCGACGGAGCGACAAGTTTTGAAAAGAACATGTACGACGGAAGAAACTTCCACTTCGGCATAAGGGAAAACGCGATGGCCGCCGCGGCCAACGGCATGGCGCTCAGCAAGCTCAGGCCTTACACGGCGTGCTACTTCGTATTTTCCGACTACATGCGGGCGCCGCTCAGGCTCGCTTGCCTGATGCAGAATCCGGTCATTTTTATTTTTACGCACGACAGCATAGGCCTCGGAGAAGACGGGCCCACACACCAGCCGGTCGAGCAGCTTGCGTCTCTCAGGGCAATGCCCAATCTCGACGTCATCAGACCAGCCGACGCAAATGAGTTGAGCGTTCTGTGGAGATACATCATGGAAGATAGGAACCGCCCGGTTGCATTGATACTCACAAGGCAGAGTGTTCCCACCTTCGACAGGAAGAAATACGCTTCCGCCGAAGGAGCGCTTAAAGGTGCATATATTCTTGCCGACAGTAAGGGCAAGCCCGACGTCATACTGATGAGTACGGGCTCCGAGGTCCAGCTCTGTCT
>Ga0307426_1001123_pt1 | contig 17973 bp, 15 predicted proteins | sample SalMarWE160340MG_FD_202165 | JGI IMG/M metagenome (GOLD analysis project Ga0307426, IMG submission 202165) | Salt marsh sediment microbial communities from the Plum Island Ecosystem LTER, Massachusetts, United States - WE1603-40 | ecosystem: Environmental > Aquatic > Marine > Intertidal zone >... | reverse complement strand
ACATTGGCGTAGGTTTCCACATTGTTCAGGTTCGACGGGCTGTCATGGAATCCTTTTTCAACCGTATGGATATATTTGGCGCGTGGTCTACCAACGTTTCCCTCCAGAGATGCCATCAGGGCGGTGGACTCGCCGCACACAAAGGCGCCGGCACCGGTGGATATCTTGACGTTAAAACTGAAATCCGATCCGGCGATACCCTCGCCCAGCAAACCATATCTTTCCGCTTCTTTGATGGCTGTGACCAGCCGCTTGACGGCCAGTGGATATTCATTCCGTACATAGATTGAACCCTGACTGGAACCGATGGCCAAGCCGGCAATCAGCATACCTTCCAGAACGCTGTGGGGATCACCTTCCAGGATGCTGCGATCCATGTATGCACCCGGGTCGCCTTCATCCGCATTGCAGATGATGTAGCGCCGCCCCTTTTGTTTGGCACAGGTGGCCCACTTGATCCCGGTTGGGAAACCTCCGCCTCCGCGTCCGCGCAGTCCGGATTCTTTGATAAGGGAGATGATGTCGGACGGATCCATTTCGTTCAGCGCCTGCAGAAAAGCCAGGTAGCCTTTTCTGGCAATGTATTCTTCGATGGAATCCGGATCAATATAGCCGCAGTTGCGCAGGGCGATTTTTACCTGCTTGCGGTAAAAGGGGATATCTTCCAGATAAGGGATGCCGTCCACCGGCGCCATCCCGGCCAGGGCATTTTCAATGTCGTCTTCCAATACATTGCGAGGATCCTGCATCTGACCGAGGATCCACTTTTTATTGAAATCACCGTCCATATAGCCTTTAATTGCATCGGCGATCTTCTTTGCGGTGATATGTCTGTACATAACTCTGGGTTTACCGTAACCGAGGATTTCAACCAGAGGCTCTTCTTCACAGAAACCGATGCAGCCGGTTTGACAGATCTGCACTCCGGTGCCGGCCGGGAACACCTCTTTGGCCATTTCATAAGATGCCTGGGCTCCGGCAGCAATCCCACAGGAGGCCATGCCGATGTTTACCTTAACGGCATCAGGCCAGTACAGTCGTTTGCTATGGTCCTGGCGTATATTTTCTAAGTCTTCAACAGACATGATTTTCATGGTTTTCGCCTCGCAATTTTTTATTCGTATTGATCCAGAACTTTTTTGACATTATCCGGCTCCAGCCGTGCGTGCATGTCTTCGTTGATTTTAACCACCGGTCCCAGGCTGCAGCAGCCGATACAGCGTACGGACTCCAGTGTAAAACGCCGGTCTTCCGTCGTTTGCCCATCGCCAACGTTGATGGCCTCAATGATTCTTTCATGAATCCTTTCGGCACCCCGGACATGACAGGCAGTGCCCAGACAGATGGAAATTATGTTGCGGCCCCTGGGTTCCAGGCTGAAGGTGCTGTAAAAGGTTGCCACGCCATATATTTTGCTATAGGGGACACTGATCTTGGTGGCCAGATAAGCCAGAGCAGGCCGGGGAAGATAATTATAGGTCCTTTGAATTGCTTGAAGCATCATGATCAAATTTTCTTTGTCCCGGTTAAATTCTTTTTCGATGATCGAATCTAACATCAGGTAATCGATTTGGGCTGATGCATCCTTGTTTGGGTCAATGTCCTTATTCATCTTGGATTCTCCTAATGATTCGGAAGCTTGCGGCTAGGACAAACCTTTAAAGCTTTCCGTCTGAAATCACTTTTCCATCAGTTTGCAGGCGCAGTTTGAATGACAACAGGGCAATTTTCCACGCAGGCGCCGCATCCCGTGCAACGGTCTTCGATGATGGTGCGGGCGCGTTTTTTGACTTTAACCTTGAAATTCCCCGGAGATCCCTCCACGCTTTCAAGGTCCGCATAGGTGATCAGTTCGATATTTAGATGCCGGCCGACCTCGACCAGTTTCGGTGAGATAATTCACATTGCACAGTCGTTGGTGGGAAAGGTCTTATCCAACTGGGACATCACCCCGCCGATTGATGGGGATTTTTCCAAAAGGTACACGTAATAGCCGGAATTGGCCAGATCCAATGCGGATTGCATTCCGGCGATTCCACCGCCGACTACCAATACCGATCCTTTTATATCGTTTGACATGGCCTCAATCTCCTGAAAAAAATTTATCCTGACTTAACGGTTTCGAGTTGCCTGGTCAGTTTACAAAAAGGTTGAAGAATACATTTTGGAACTAAGGTTGTCAATGAAATTAACGATTTTTAGAGTAAAATTCGTTTGCGCTGAACAAAAATCTCCCGACCATAAAATGGTCGGGAGATCGTCTTGCAGGAAGAGGAAGGGGGGCGCTTAGGCGGCTAATTGGAAAGCCTGATCCGTGACGTGACGAATCTCATCAGGGGTAAAGGGTTTGGGCAGGTAATCGACGGCTCCCATCCGGGCACTTTCAACCGCCGTTTCGATACTGGCATAGCCGGTAATAATGATGACTTTGGTTGACGGATTGGTGTCACGCACCGCCTTTAACAGTTCGAGCCCCTTGACCCCCGGGATTTTGAGATCGAGCAGCACAAGCTTATACGGCCGAGCCTCGATTTTATCGAGAGCTTCTTCTTTGGTGACCGCTTGATCCACATGATAGCCTTTTTTGGCTAAAATTTTTCGAATGTTGTTGTTGACGGCCACTTCATCATCGATCACCAAAATATATTTGTGCGCCGGCGTTTTCACCAGATCCGGTTCGACCGGCACCTGAAGTGCCGGCTGTTGCATTTTGCGGGTCATCTCTTTTTTAAGCGTTTCATATGGTGTGACGACGGTGGCTTCGTGATGCAGATTAAGGATATATTCCGGCCCGGTGATGGCCGCAACCTCCTCGTAATTAAACGGCTGATCGATGCTGATCAGGGTTTTCGAATCAAACCCCTTGGTTTTTTGGGCTTGGCCCTTTTTGACCTTTTTCTGCGGACACGCTGCTGTTTTGGTGCCGGCTTTGCAAGTGGCTCCCATTTTTTTAAAGATGTCGCAGACCATATTACCCACTTCACAGTAATTTTGCAGGGTTTCCGGTACGGTTACCTCTACCACAGGGACGTCCGAGCGGGTAAGTCGCAGGGCGTAATCCTCGCCTGTTTGCCGGGCAACTTCATCCAGGTTAAAGGGCATGTCCACGTCCATGGTAACCTTTTCTCCGGCTTTCAATTGCGTGAAATTTTTCTTGAGCTCCTCATAGGGCAGAAAGGCGACCCCTTCCTGCTGCAGATTATGGACGTATTCGGGACCGGTAATCGATACCACTTCCTCATAGCTGAAGGGATGATCGATTCCGATCAGAGTGGCGGAATCAAACCCTTTCTCTTTTTTGGCGGCTTTACCCTTTTTCGCTTTTTTCTGGGGGCATTCCGCGGTTTTCGCGCCGACTTTGCAGGTTGCGCCTATTTTTTTGAAGATGTCGCACACCATGCTTCCCACTTCGCAAAAATTTTCCAGCGGCTCGGGCATCTTGACTTCAACGATCGGCATATCCGAGCGACCCAGTCTGGCGGCATAATCATCCCCGGTGTATTTGCTCACCTCATCGGTTTCAAAAGGCATATCAATATCAATAACCTCAATCGTTTCCTTTTCCGCACGGGTTGTCGCAGCCTCAACCAAATTGCCTGACAGCGCCTGTTCAACCGTGTTTCTGAGTTCATCCGGCGTAAATGGTTTGGGAATATAGTCCAGGGCCCCCAACCGGACGGCTTTGATGGCAGTGTCCGTCGCGGCATAGGCGGTCATCATGACGGCTTTGGTCAGGGGCCATTCTTTTTTAACCATTTTGAGTAGTTCAAGGCCGTTTTTGCCCGGCATGACGATATCGGAAATCAGGAGCGAGAAGCTTTCCTTGGCCATTTTTTCCAGAGCCTCATCGGCGCTCAGGGCGTGGGTGACCTCATAGTTGTTCTTGGAAAGAATCTTGGCAACATTTTGGCAGATGCGCTTTTCATCATCGACAACGATGATTTTGGCTGGTGCTTCCATTTTTTTCTCCTCCGATAGGCTATTGATGGTTGGTGGCAATCAAAATTCCGTTTAATTAATCGATTTAAAAGCTGTAAAGCAGGTTCCATGCCAGAAACAGAATATTCATATAACCATATGAAATTTATTATAATATTTATAATATTCAATTTTGGCCGGATACGTACTGTATATAAAAAATATACTATTGTATTCGACGAACGACTTGCCCGCGGTTGCGGATATTTTATGGCAGGTTTGAAATTGTGGGGCGTGAATGTAAGTAACTATTTGATATTTATATTATATATAAACTTTTGAATCGGATGAGCGCAAGCGCACCGCATGGATTGAAAGGGATATAAAGCAGTTTGGGGTATATGTATAAAAAATATATACAGTGAATTATTTATTCAACCGTTGCCGTTGCTACCCGGACTGGTTGCGCTGTTGAATCGTGATGCCGTATTTTTTCATAAGGTTATGAAAATTGCTGCGTTGCAGCCCGACACTTTGAGCAGCCTGGGTCACATTCCAGTTGTTATTGACCAGGGCATTCAAGATGAACTTTTTTTCAACTTGGCGCACTGCTTTCTGCCGGATTTCCTTTTTAATGTCCTTCAGTTCCTCATTGGTTGAAGGGATATTTTCCAGCAGCTGTTCGATCTCGTCCATTTCTCCCAACAAGGGCAAATCGTTTGGTGAAATTTGATCTGTTTCGCTCAGTATGGCCGCCCGCTCGACCACATTGCGTAGCTGCCGGACATTTCCGGGCCAGTCATATTCGGCCAGGCGGTTGACGGCCTCTTTATTAAATCCCGCAATAGGTTTGCCCATTTTTTCGCTGAACTGATTCAAGAAATGATAGGCAATCGGCAGAATATCCATCTTGCGTTCTTTTAGGGATGGCAAACGGATCGGATAAACATCGATACGATAGTAAAAATCTTCTCTAAAAGAGCCCTTTGCCACCATTTCCTGCAGGTTTTTATTGGTTGCAAAAATTAAGCGGATATTCACCTGCAGCGGTTTGCCGGCGCCTAAAGGCAGAAATTCGCGCGTCTCCAAAAACCGCAGGAGCTTGCCCTGAACCTCCAGGCCGATATTGCTGATTTCATCGAGAAAAATAGTTCCGCCGTCGGCTAATTTGAAAATACCGTCCTTTTGAGATTCGGCGCCTGTAAAGGCGCCTTTGTGATAGCCAAACAATTCGCTTTCCAGCAAATTGGCCGAAAGGGTGCCGCAGTCCACCGCAAAAAAGACGTTTTGTTTTCTGAGGCTGTTGGCATGCACGGCTCTTGCCACCAATTCCTTGCCGGTTCCGCTCTCCCCATAAATGAGAACCGTGGAATCGGTTGGCGCCACTTTCTGGACCATGGTGATCACTTGCCTGATTTTGGGACTTTTACCGATAAGCTGATGGGAAAGCGGCTGTCTTTTTTGGGGCAGTTGCTGCAGTTTTCGATTTTGCAGCTGGATTTGCCTTTCGGCCACGGCCTGGCGTACGATGGCCCGCAGCTCATCCGGAGTAAACGGCTTGGGCAGATAATCCAGGGCGCCCATTTTCATAACCTCAACGGCTGATGAAACGCTGGCATATCCGGTCATCACAATCACCTGGGTTTCGGGAAAAGCCTCCTTTACCCGGCGCAAAACCTCCATTCCGCCGAGACTGCTCATTTTTAAGTCCGTAAGAATGACATCAAAGGGTTGCGCTTCCATCTTTCTCAGGGCATCGTAGCCGTTTAAGGCATAGTCCACCCTGTAATCCATCTTCGCCAGCACCTTGGTGCAGTTCTGGCAGATATTCAATTCGTCATCCACTATCAGAATGCGGGGACGTTCAGACGCCATTTTCATTTCCATGTGCGACCGTGACCGGAAGTTTAATTTTGAAAGTCGTGCCCTGTCCGATTTTACTTTCGACTTCAACCGCGCCGCCGTGCTGCTCGATGATGCCGTGGGTGATCGCCAATCCGAGCCCGGTGCCTTCTTCTTTGGTTGTAAAGAACGGATCGAAAAGCCGGTCCATGTCTTCGGTCGCTATTCCTCTGCCGGAGTCGATAATCTGTACCTCGATGCTGTGATCGTGGGGATCATAGCCGGAGGTAATCATAATTTTTCCGTCGGCGTCGGTCGCTTCGATTGCATTGATTATGAGATTGATGAGGGCCTGCTGAATTTGGCCTTTATCCACCATCACGGTCGGGATATCGGCCGTCAATTCACGGACCAGGGCCACGTCTTTAAATGCCGCCTGCTTTTTGGTTAGAATCTCACTTTCCCGAATAATATCGTTAATGTCATTTTCTTTTTTACTCGGTTGGGATTGACGGGCAAAATCCAGCAGGCTTGAAACAATTTTGCGGCAGCGCAGGGTTTCTTTGGTGATGGTTTCCAATTCCTTGTAATTCTCATCTTCCGGGTCAAGATCCTCCTGAATCAACATCGCAGTCGTCAATATGGTGGTCAGGGGGTTATTGATTTCGTGGGCGACGCCTGCAGACAGGCGACCGATTGAGGCCAGCTTTTCCTGCCGCATCATGGCCTTCTGGTTATTGATATCGCCGGTGATGTCGCGGGATATTTCAATGGCGCCGATGATGTCATCGCCTTCACGCAACGGATATGTAGAGATTGAATAATGAATTTCTTTGTCATCCTTGTCCAAATGAATATGAGTGGTTTGAGACGGTTTTTGCGTTTCAAGGGTCTGAATCAGCGGACAGGGATGATGTTCTCCGGAACAGGGCTGGTCCCGGCGATGGGTAATTTCATAGCAGTGACGTCCGATAACCTCTTGGCGTTGCAGGCCCAGTTTTTTCAAAAGACTCTCATTGATATCCACAATTCGGTGATTGTAGTCGATCACGAGAACGTCTTCCTGGATCAGCTCATTAATGATTGCTTTATATCTGGCACGGGTTTCCTGAAGTTTTTGATCGGTAATTTTATGCAAAGTGGAAATCCGGGAAATTTCCCAGAAAAGCTGGGCGGTTGAATTGGCGATGGCCCGAACGGTTTTCTTTTTTTTGTTCAGAATATCATTGTAGATATCCATTTTGCCTGTTAGCTCGATGATAAGATCGATATCGTCTCTTTTAAAAAAATCATTATAATCGTTCGTGACCAGCAGACCATTTTTCTTTGCGATAATGATGCCCGGAGCATCGTCATTCAGATCTGCTACGGCAACAACTTTTGGGTTTATTTCCTGAAACTCGTGCCGCTCAATCACTTCTATTAAACGTTTGCAACGGGTCCCTCCGCCGACTACAGCAATATTCATCATGCGCCTTCCTTTTAATGCAGATTAATGCAGATCTTTTTTTCTGACATTGAAAACTTGGTCCTCAGGGCTAAGTCAGAGATATCACGCTTTGCCGCAATTACCTGCCATGGGGTGCTGGAATAATAGAATGTTGGAATGCTGGGTTTGGTGGTATGGGATCTATTTTTTAATTATATGGTTCTCATCAGAGATTAAAATTACGCCACCATCCGCTTTTTATACCCAATATTCCATTTTTCCATCATTCCATTATTCCATTGGATATCTATGGCCAAATACCACGCCTGTGGGGTGAAATCAAAGCCTGGCCCTCCGGGTTATGATTGTTTATCTCATGAATTATAATATTTTTCAATGCGATGCAAAAAGACTTAATATTCTCTCCGAGCCGGAGGCCAGTATTTTTATCTCGTGACATCTTTTTTTCACATTTCACCGGGGCCATTGTTCTCCTGCTGAAAGCGGGGTGCGCGAAGCGAGCTAAATTGTTATTCGGAGCATCCCCTTTAAGAGCTGCCAAACGCCGCAAATCCTACTGCTTTAATATGCTATAAAAATTAAATACTTAAGTTGCAATTTGCTTAATTGTTGGTTATAGAGACGAATCAGGTTGAAGGTGCCGTTCAACATCATTCACGGATGACAAGGAGGCTGTATGGTCGGCTTGAATAATTGGGACTGGGAAACCTCTGAAAAAATCTTCGCTTTCGACGAATGGAAGGCTAACTTTGAGTGGGTGGAAGAGCCGCAAATCAGTCCCGACGGCGAAAGAGTCGCCGCCATCGTCAAGACCGCCGAAGGTGAATTCAACGTTTGTGTGAACGGTGAAACCTGGGAAAATGCCTTTGATAAAATCTGGTATCTGCGCTTTGCGCCCGACGGTCGTCTGACCGCCCTGGTATCGGAAACGGGTGAATGGACTGTGGCGGTAGACGGGGCCGCCTGGCAGAACAAATTCGGGTATGTCTGGCACACCCTGTTCAGTAGGGACGGCAGTCATATTGCTGTGGCGGTTCAAAAGGACATGGCCTATTGCATGTCGGTTGACGATATCCCCTGGGATGAATCTTATTCGAATATGACCAACCCCGTTCTCAGCGACGACGGTCAAAAAACAGCCGCCGTGGTTCAAGTGGAGAACTTGAGCGAAGGGGAGATTTACAAATACCAGCAGGGCGTCTACACCGCCGCCCTGAACGGTAAGGCCTGGGACCGCAAATTTGTCAATGTCTGGAAAATGGCCATTAGTCCGGATGGGCAAAGACTGGCCGCGGAAGTGCGCTTGAACCTATATGACTACACCATTGCGGTCAACGGCCAACCTTGGGAGAGCACCTTCGGCTGTGTCTGGCAACCGATTTTTCATCCGCGCAATGGTGCTGTCGTCGCTCCGGTGCGGTCCGAGGGCAGTTGGAGTCTGGCCGAGGACGGCAAGATCATCTGGGATCGGCGATTTGTGCAGCTCTGGCATCAGATGTTCAGCCCTGACGGCGGCAAACTGGCGGCCATTGTCGCAGCCAAGTTCGGTAAATGGACGGTTGCCGTCGATGGCCAAACGTGGTCCGTGATGTTCAAAGACCTTGTCACCGATGCGGTGTTCAGCCCGGACGGCAAGCGGGTTGCCGCGTTGGCCAAAGAAGGACCGAAATGGTTTGTAGTCGCAGACGGCATCCCCTGGAAAAACGACTTTGACATGGCCTGGAAACCGGTATTCAGTCCCGATGGCAAACAGCTGGCGGCCAGGGTGGAAAAGAAAGGCAAATACACCATCGCATTGAACGATCGATTGTGGTCCGGGCATTGTAAAGCAGCCTGGGATCCGGTGTTCAGCCCCGATGCGGATAAAATATTGTTGCGAACCATTGAGAATGGGAATTACTACCGGAGGGTTTTGCCTGTAAGCGAACTGAAATAACGGGGGGAGCAATGAACAGCCTTTACAACTTTGTAAGCGGTCCTCTGGCCTGGGTGGCGTTTATAATTTTCATTGTTGGAAGTCTTTACCGCCTGGTTAGTCTGTTGGTGCTGGTGCATAAAAAAGAAAAGTTTATCTACACTTACATGAGCTGGAAATACAGCTTGCGCTCAATTTTGCATTGGATCACCCCTTTCGGCACAACCAACTGGAGAAGACAGCCGGCGCTGACCATTGTCACCTTTGCCTTTCATCTTTGTCTGATTTTGACCCCCATCTTTTTGTTGGCGCATGTAGTTTTGTGGGATGAAGCCTTTAACATGAGTTGGTGGACCCTGCCGGATAGTCTGGCAATTCTGATGACCCTGGTTGTTATCGGCGGGTGTGTATTTTTTCTGGTCCGGCGTCTGGTATCGCCCGAGGTGCAATACGTAACATCGTTATCCGATTATGTCATTCTGGCGATTGCAGCCGCTCCCTTTATCACCGGTTTTCTGGCGTACTATCAATGGTTCGCTTATCAGTTTTTTACGATCCTGCATGTCGTGTCGGGTGAAGTCATGTTGATTGCTATTCCTTTTACACGTTTGAGTCACATGTTGTTTGCACCCCTGACGCGGGCTTATATGGGATCGGAATTCGGAGGGGTCAGACAGGCAAGAGACTGGTAGAGACTTGTATGCTTTATCGAGGTGTGGAGTTTATAATTGCGTTCAAACGAAAACTCAACTCGGAAAATCCGAAATCCGAATATCGAATTTGGTTTATTAAATCATCCATCGAATCATTTGAATAACTTGAATAACTGCATAGATGGGAGACTCCAGTTATGGTTGAACCTGCACCAAAAGAAGAAAAGAAATTCGTGGATGAAGGCCTGGAACGGGGGGTTGAAAAACTCACCGCGGATCGCATTGAAAAAGTTGTCAACCGGGTATTAAAGGGTGAAAGCGGTGCGCGACTGAAAGCGTACGTGGAAACCTGCATTCACTGCGGTCTGTGTTCGGAGGCCTGCCACTATTATTTATCCCACGACAATGATCCGCGCTGGTCGCCGGTGGGCAAGGTCAAGCAGACCATCTGGCAGATGGTGAAGAATAAAGGCAAGGTCAGCCCGGAATTTATTAAAAGCGCCTGTGAAATCGCCGCCACCGAGTGCAACTGCTGCAAGCGTTGCGCCATGTACTGTCCGTTTGGTATCGACATCGCCTACATGATGCTGGTCGTGCGCCGGATCTGTCATTTGCTCGGTGTAACACCGCTTTACATCCAGGATACGGCCCACAGCCATGCCGCCACCTTAAACCAGATGTGGGTCAAAGATGATGAGTGGATTGATACCCTGCAATGGCAGGAAGAAGAGGCGCAATCCGAAATCCCGACTTTGCGAATTCCCCTTGAGAAAGAAGGTGCCGATATCATGTATTCTGTGATCGGGCCGGAGCCTAAATTTCAGGCCCAGCTGATCTATCAGGCGGCCGTGATCATGGATGTGGCCGGGGTTGACTGGACCATGCCGGCTACCCCCGGCTGGGACAATAGTGACATGGCCATGTACACCGGCGACAATGAGATCATGGGGCGACTCAAACGGGAGCACTTTGAAACCGCCGCCAGGCTGAAAGTAAAACGCATCGTCATGGGTGAATGCGGCCATGCCTTTCGCTCGGTGTATGACATGGGCAACCGCTGGCTGGGATGGGGCATGCCGCCCATTCCGATCGTGCATGCAATTCAATTTTATTACGAATTGCTGAAAGAAGGGAAGCTCAAAGTCGCTAAAAAATTTGAGACGCCGGTAACCCTGCATGACCCCTGCAATGTGATCCGGGGCGGGGGGCTGGCTGAAAAGTCGCGCTATGTCGTCAATGCCATCTGTGAAGAGCTGGTGGAGATGCATCCGAACCGGGAGCACAACTACTGCTGCTGTGCCGGCGGCGGTGTGATCAACTGCGGGCCGCCCTACAAATTAAAAAGAGTGGAGGGCAACCGCGTAAAGGCCGAGCAGTTATTTGCCGTCAAGACCCGCGGTGCGAAGGTTCTTATTACCCCCTGCCATAACTGCCACAGCGGCCTGGAAGATATCAATCATCACTATGGTCTTGGAATGGAAATTAAATTTATCAGCGACATTCTGTATGAAGTTATTGAAAAACCGGTATGATCTAAAGGAGATAATAGGATGAAAAAGTGCGCCTTTTTCATTTGCGCCGGCTTAATGGCCGTCCTCTTGATTTTTGTTTCCGCCTATTCCCAGGAAGATATGACGGTTGTCAACGACGATGCCTTTAACAACCCGCAACGGCCGCCTTCTGTGTTCCGTCATGAAGAACACAATGAAAAGGCCGGCATCGAAGAGTGCAACGAATGCCACCATATATATAATGAAGAGGGTAAATTGGTTAAGGATGAATCATCCGAAGATCAACTCTGCTCCGAATGCCACGAGCTGAAAGCATCCGGCAAAAAACCCGCCCTGATGAAAGCGTTTCATACCAACTGCAAAGGCTGTCACAAGGAGAAAAATAAAGGGCCCGTGATGTGCGGCCAATGTCATGTTAGAAGGTTGGCGAGTGTCGAATAATCGTTTTTTTTCAGAGCAAAATGAAGTGATAAATTCAGGTGGTGGCCGAAATTAAAATCCGAAATCCGAATTTCGAAATCCGAAACAAATGCGAATTTTTCAATGACTAAAATCCTAAATCTAAAATGGCAATAATTTTTATCAATTCGGCTGCCGACAATTCTTCCTGTTTTGAGCCTTTGAAGCTTTGAATTTTGAATTTGTTTCGTATTTCGGATTTCGTGCTTCGAATTTAATAACCTCCACGTATACATCTAAAATCAGAATAGTGAACCAAACAACGCAGTTTAAAATAATTGAAGAAGGAATAGTGAGGTCCGTTATGCCAAAAAAGATTTTAATCATTGAAGACGACCCGGTGATCGTCAAGTATCTACAGGCGATTTTCAGCGATAACGGCTACGCTACCTGCACGGCCGGCAGCAGTTCGGAGGGGCTGGAGGTGGTTCGCCGGGAAAAACCGGATCTGATCACCCTTGATTTGCAGTTGCCCGGTGAATGGGGCCCCAGGTTTTACCGCAAACTGAGAAAAGACAAAGAGCTTAAAGGTACGCCTGTCATTGTGGTCAGCGGCATCGACGGAGATCATGCCATCAAAGATGCAGTGGCTTTTGTAAAGAAACCGTTCGATCCGGAAAAGTTGATCGGTATCGTAAAAAATACTATTGGGTGAGACGTTATGCCGTCTTTTTTTCTGCCGGGTGATATTCTATTCCCTCCTGTGTATTCTTTACCGAAACCCCGCTTCCACATGGTGGATGAAGGCTCATAGGCGGGGGCGAGGTTTACCTTCATCACCCTGAGGAAACTCCCTCGTAGGGGCGAGGTTTATCCTCGCCCGCCAGGGACGGAATGTATTCTGGATGCCCGCCTCCGAGGGAATGACGAAAAATAAAACTCCAATTCCCCGGTTACTAATGCGGTAATAAATATTTAGACATTTTTTACTGAAATCTAAATGCTTTTTTCACCGTAGAGCCGCAGAGGGTGCAGCGGGCGGTGAAATTAGATAAACCCCAATATGGATCCAAATTCCCAAAAACCGAAAGTCATCATCATCTGCGGTCCTACCGGCATCGGCAAGACGACGGTCGGCATCAAGCTTGCTGAAAAATTCGGCGGTGAAATCGTCGGGGCGGATTCCCTGCAGATTTACCGGCATATGGATATCGGAACGGCGAAACCCACCCTGGAAGAGCGGCGCCAGGTTTCCCATCACATGGTCGATATCGTGGATCCGGATGAAGACTTCGATGCCGTGCAGTTTTCAGAACGGGCACGGGCGACGATCGCAGAGCTTAACCGACAGGGGCATCTGTCCTTTGTGGTCGGTGGCACCGGGCTTTACATCAAAGCCCTGCTTCACGGGTTCTTTCAATCCGAACCGGTTGATCCAAAAATCAGAAACCGGCTGAAGCAGGAATTAGAGCAAAGCGGCAGCAGTTTTCTATACGAGCGCCTGGTACAGGTGGACCCGGATACTGCAGGGCGCTTACACGCCAATGATTCGTATCGCATTATAAGAGCGTTGGAAACCATTGCATCCAATGGTAAGTCTATTTCAAAACACCACCGGGACCATGGGTTTGACGAGGACCCGTTCAATGCGCTCAGGATCGGGCTTCGGATAGATCGGGCGAAGCTGTATGGGCGGATTGACCAACGGGTGGACACGATGATTCAAGCCGGGTTGATTGAGGAAGTAAAGAAGTTGTTGGCCATGGGCTATTCAGCAGAATTGAAACCGATGCAGTCCATCGGATATCGTCACGTAATTGGATTTCTCGAAGGAAGCCTGCCGTGGGACGAATGTCTCCGGACGCTAAAAAGGGATACCCGTCGATTTGCCAAGCGCCAGTTTACCTGGTTTGGTGCCGATCGGCAAATTATATGGTACGAGCCGGATCAGTTGAATGAAATTATCAGGTTAGTGGAAGGTTTCTTGGAATGATCATATCTGCCAATCGTCTACTGCTCCCGGCAGATCCTTTAGCTTGATTACCACCAGCGTAATATCGTCGGCCTGCTTGAGACCCGGCTTAAAGCTGTTCAAATCGTTGTAGACGGCATCGATGATCTGATCGGCGGACCGGTGTGCATTTTCACGAATGATATCTCGAAAGCGCTGCTTACCGAACATTCGTCCATCCCTGTTGCAGGTCTCCCATATGCCATCAACCCCGTGTCTTGTGACGTCTCCGACCACTGCGTCAAAATGGTTGTCGGCGCATTCCTGCTCCTGGAGAAAATCGAAATAGTCGCCGCCGATTTCATCGCATGCGATGGTCCGGCCGGTAACATCCATGCCCTGAACCTGGAGACTGTTTTGCGGCTGAAGGCTCTTCTGGACTTCTCCGGCAAGCGTCAATGACTTCTTTTGTTCGGACAAGTTGGTCACAAAGGCCATGTTACCGATAATCTCACCCTGATCGTCGCGCAGCGTGTTGCCGTGAACCAGAATGGGGATATCGAGGCCGTTGGCCGCTACAACCGCGCCTTCGAAATCTTTATACAGTCCGGCAAAGATCTCTTTTTTATTTGTCATCAGGAATTGGAGGGAGTCTTCTTTTGCAAAATCCAGGGGAGTCTTGCCGATAATCTCCTCCCGCCGGGTGCCGACCAGTTGACAGAAGGCTTCGTTCACGTCCGTTATGACCAAGTACTTATCCATTAGGATGAAGCCTTCTCCGGCCGTCTCGACAATCCGGCGGTATTTTTCCTCGCGCTTGCGAATTTCTGTTTCGGCATGAATACGCTGCAGTTCGGCCGCCGCCCGGGCGGCAAAAATGCGGAAAAGTACCTGGGAGCGCGGCTCCTCAGGCATGGGCTGATTATCCAACACCGCCAGGTTGCCGAGGATCTTGCCTTTGGAGTCTATCAGGGGCACGCCCATGTAGCTGACGGCGGAAAATTCCCTGATCGTGGAACTATTGGGGAAAAGATGCATCATATTATCAGGGTAATGGACCATACGGGCGCTTTCGATGACCGCCTCGCACGGCGTTCCCGTAATATCGATTTTAAAATCTTGCGCCAGCTGCCCATCCACCCAAAAGGCAAGGGCCCGCAGCTGGCGGGATTCTGCGATATATTCGGTGACCCATGAACTGTATGTATTCAGAGCTTTGGAGAGATTTTCCACCAGCGCCGCAAAGAATCGTTCGCCGGTTTCAGTGGCGGCCCCCTCTAAGATGGCGCGCACGGTGGCGTCTTCGTCAAGCCCCCGAAATGTCAATGCATGATTTACGGCCATGATGCAAGCCTCCTGACAGAAGCCGGAATTTACTGGAGGGTCTAAGTCATATATTAAAAATGTCACATTGTGGTTAAAACATAGATATTTAATGGAAAACGTCAAGAATAAAATGATTCGAGAATGAGCACATCGAGAGAACGCAGGGGATTTAGGGTCGGTGATTTATGCCGGGCAAACAGCGGTCTACACACCTGGTCACAAGTTCAATCAGGCTGGATAAAGTGAACTGGCAGAAAAGATGTTTGGATTATATCTCTAAAAGTCACAGAAGGAAGATAGCAAATACTCCCTTCCGCAGTCCTGATAACTCGGACTGAAGATTTAACAAGTTATCAAAAAGTGTGAATTTATATTTTCGGCGTTGATAATGGAACTACGGCCGGTTTTAGAACTTTAAAAGTTTTGTGGTAGAGTGGTTATTTGATACTCTTTCGCGACAGGTGAAATGACCACGTTATTCCTCCCGCGCTGTTTTGCTTCATACATTGTTACATCGGAACGATGCACAAATTGCTCACTTCCTTCATTCAGTTGATACTCAGATATACCAATGCTTAAGGTAATTTTTGATATTTCTTTATCATTGATCTCTATTGGTTCTTGCGCAAATTTAGCTATTATTCTATCTGCTACAAATTTAGCCTCATCTGAGGTTGTTTCTGGTAATAATATCGTAAATTCGTCCCCTGCAAAGCGATAAGCAGTATCATGCGACCTCAGGCAGGTATTTATCCTCTTTGCTATTAGCGATAAAATTTTATCCCCAATCATGTGACCATAAGTGTCATTGATTGCCTTGAAATTATCAATATCAATAAACATTAAGGAAATTGGATGTAAATAACGATCTGATCTTTTAATTTCCTTATCAAGTTGAGCAAAAAAATGCCTTGAATTAAATAAGCCGGTCAATGAATCTTCGATAGTTAATCTTTGCAGATCTTTTATCATTTTATCACGTTCATTTAACAATGATCGCTCTCTTAATACCCTATTAATTCTCAAGATTAATTCGTTTAACTTTACTGGTTTAAAAATCAGATCACTAGCACCGTTTCGGATGGCATCTTCATAAGAATATTCAGAACTGTAAGCAGTCATAACTACTACATCAATATCAAATCTTTTCCTAATTTTATTAGTAAATTGAATTCCATCTAGTCCCGGTAATTTTATGTCTGCTATTACTGTATTTATTTCCTTACTTATTAAAATATCTTCCGCTTCTTCAGCGCTTTTTGCAGTATTAATTTGAAAACCAGACCTTGTAAGGAAATCAGATAATAATTTTGAAACAGCATCATCATCCTCAACTATTAATATTTTATTTACCATTTTAATATAACCTTCGGCTGACCTTTCTGATATTAAAAAATTAGTGAAACCGCAATTTTTTCAATTTCAATCTCATCATATAGGATTATTGATTATATTTTAATCGGTTATTTAGTGGAAATACTTAAGGAAAATTTGATTTAACAAAATGATTTTATTAGGAAGATTGTTTAACTGCAAAAGATACGGAATAAGTTTTCAACAGATAACATTGGATGGCAGCAAAATTCACCCTGTTATACCAGAATCTGCAAGTATTGGAGATGCCCAACTATCAGTTTTTATTCAAAAAGTGCAGCAGATACAATATGGATAGACGAAACCTCACCGGTTATCCGAAAGTTGGACGAATAAAGGCACCGGCTCGTATGTCTGATCTTGGGGCCAAGTTGAATCTAAACTATCTGAGAATGGGATAGGCCGTACGTGAATGTTGATGGTTTATTTTGTCAGATCAATTGAATAATTTTTTTGGTATTTATTTTTGTTTTTTGAGATAATTACATGCAGATACGATTGAAGGGGATGAATATGAAGGATAAAATTACTAAAAAAGATCCACCTGAAAGAAGATCCGAATCCAGAGAAACATCCAATAAGTTTCATAGCGTTGAAATGAAACTATCCAACTTACCAATTTATCTATTTAAATTGAAGGACATATCATCGACGGGAGCATGCTTTCTTGTCAAAGAGAGATCGGCTATTTTGCAGCATCTTGAGGTTGGCCTTAGATTAAATATGCGATATCATTCTGAAGATGAAATGAAGCCATCTGAGATATTCAGATCTGAGATAAAATATATCAATAAATCAGATAAAAAACCATATAAAGGGCACTTTCTAGTTGGGATAAAGATATTGGAAAAAATTAATTCTGACGATCAACCGGAAGACAACTAAGAGCCACAAACCGCCTCATTCAATAGCAAAGCAAAGCGAAAGGTTTTGAAAACCATTTAATTCAAGTTTTCAGCCATCTTCTCAGACAGAGTATTCATACTGTAGGGCTTCTTGATAAATCGTTCAAATCCTTTATTTATTTCTATCTCCTGAGATTCTGTTAATCCATCACTTGAGAGTAAAACCTTAACGTGATGATCGATCTTCCTTAAATTATCCATTACTTATCGACCACTCATCCCAGGCATATTCATATCATATTAAACTTATTTGCTGAGATACCGATATAATACGATGATCGAAAATACTTTCTGCCTTCTTGGCAAAATAGGACAAGCTACATACCAATTACGCACTATCCAATGAAAATACTCTGCCAATCATGTCAATCGTTATTTAGATTAGAAGACAGTCTTGTAAAGCCCACCGGATCAATTGTAAGGTGCTCCAAATGTCGACTAGTCTTTAGGGTTTATCCTCTGGAGGTGGTTAATCGAAGAAAAAATCCAAGGGTTAAAACAAGAAATCTGATTTCCCACGTCTCTGTTGATGAAAATGGGAAGTTGATCTCTCAAGGTTTGAGTAAAGCCATAGACATAAGCATTGGTGGAATATTACTCGAAACACCTCATCCGATCGAATCAGGATTGATTTCATTGATGGCGGTTGATGCAGAAAATAATTTTATCGAGATTAATGGTGAATTAATATACTGTAAAAAATCTGCTACTGGGATGTATCATTCCGGC
>Ga0307426_1001122_pt1 | contig 17977 bp, 19 predicted proteins | sample SalMarWE160340MG_FD_202165 | JGI IMG/M metagenome (GOLD analysis project Ga0307426, IMG submission 202165) | Salt marsh sediment microbial communities from the Plum Island Ecosystem LTER, Massachusetts, United States - WE1603-40 | ecosystem: Environmental > Aquatic > Marine > Intertidal zone >... | reverse complement strand
AGTAAAAAAGTCGATGTATTATTTAGAGAGAAAGAACATAAGAATTTCTCCTCAATCAGTGTCTATTTAGTAGCGTATATAATTACACTTATAATCTTTCCAAAAGAAATAGCAATAATAGCAGTGATTTTTCTAATTTTTGGTGATACATTTGGAAAATTCTTTGGTTTGGCATTTGGAAAGCATAAAATTCTCGATAAGACGTTAGAAGGATCTTTAGCTTATTTAGGGGTTATGCTTATTTGCGGATATTTATTATACGAACTTTTAGAAATAAATCCAATAGTTCTAATAGTGGGGGGTGTTTCTGCGCCAATCATTGAACTCTTGACATTAGATATGAATGACAATTTCACAGTACCGATTATAAGTGGTGCAATAATGGTGGCTGTGTCTCTGTTTTTCATATAATTAAATTTCTTTTTTATCTTTTTTACAATAATATAAGATTTTAAATATTTACTCTATTTTTTTTATAGTAATGTCTTACATTGAAGAAAAATACGCTGAAAAGATCTTAGCTATACTCGATAATTTGTCTAGTGTTGAACAAGATATTAGAGAACTACTTGAGGAGAAAACAATAAAAAATTCTGATAAAATCGCTACATTATGTGCCCAATGTAATAAAGAATTGAACCTAATTTTAAAGAAATACTATCCTGAAATCAAGAGTTTAGATTATAAGCTTCAAATTAAATCTCGAATGAAATTTTATTTCGAATTGATAGACAAATTAACTGACTTCATAAGAAGCATAGAGAACTTTCAAAAACTTGATGATAAGTATTATGAATTGATTATTAAATTCATTTATGACAAGGAATTTCTAATTTCAGGAAAGTATACGGATATTTCCACACAAGAACTTATAATCTTTTATGATAAGAAGACGAGAGCTCATTTAGAGGAAATCTTAGAGAAAAAATTGATGATTCATGATAGAGCATTTTTTACAATTGGTCCCTTAGAAGAAGAAATTAAAAAAATCGCAACTTTAGCAGGCGCAGACGAAGTAGTTATCTTTAGAGATGAGGAAATGATTAATAAATTAAATTTTATTGAACATCCCAGATCGCTCATTCATTATTCAGTCTACTCCGAGGATGAGGAATTATTAAAGGAGATTGGCACAGAAATAAAAATCTACCTTGTTTCTAAAGGTTATGAAGCGATGATTTTTATTACAGAGTTATCTGATATCCCTACGGGAAGGGAAATGTTAACAGGGTCTATAATTACTAATGCAAGTTTAAATCCTGATTAAGGGTTTCACGTTAATTTTATTCTTTTGCGAGCTCAAAAAATATTTAACTTTTAATGCATTTATTTTGATGATGTTCTATGGGTAAAAAGAAAAAGGAAGCTCCCTTAACTGGAATAACAGTATCTAAAGAAGAAGATTTCTCTGGGTGGTACACCGAGCTGATAAATAAAGCTGAGTTAGCTGATATTCGATATAACATTAAGGGATTTGTTGTTTATAGAGAATGGGCAACAATCACTATAAAAAAGATGTACGCCAAGTATGAAAAATGCATGGAAGACCATGGACACATGCCGTTGATTATGCCATCCTTGATACCTGAGAGTAATTTCCTGTTGGAAGCTGATCACGTTGAAGGATTTGCTCCAGAAGTTTTTTGGGTGACAGAAGCTGGAACTTCAGGTGAGTTGACTGAAAGATTAGCACTAAGACCAACCAGCGAAACTGCACTATATAAAATGTATGCTTTATGGATACGTAGTTATAAAGATTTACCCTATAAGAGATATCAATCCTGTCAGATATGGAGATACGAGGGTAAAATGACAAGACCCTTCTTCAGAGGTAGAGAATTTCACTGGATCGAAGGACATGATGTATTTGCATCAATGGAAGAAGCTGAAGCACAAGTGAAAGAAGACATGGAAATGACTTACCAGATGCTTCAAGATGAATTCGGGATTCCAATTATTTTTTTTGAGAGACCTCAATGGGATAAATTCAGCGGAGCTGAGAAAACTTTCGCAGCTGATGCACTCATGGGTTCTGGAAAGGTTTTACAACTCCCATCGACTCATTTATTAGGGCAAAAATTTGCAAAGGCATTTGAGGTGAAATTTATCGATAAGGACGGTGAAGAAAAATATGGATATCAGACTTGCTATGGTCCAGCGATTAGTAGAATTTACGGAGGAATGATTGCATTCCTTGGGGATGATAATGGACTTATCTTACCGTTTGATTTAGCACCAATCCAAATCGTGATTATTCCAATTCTCTTTAAAGAAAAAGAAGATCTCGTTCTAATTAAATCAAAAGAGATATTCGAAAGGTTAAAGAAGAAATATACGGTAAAAATCGATGAGTCTGACGAGTCTCCAGGAAGTAAATTTTATTACTGGGAATTAAGAGGAGTCCCAATACGGATTGAAATCGGACCAAGAGATTTAGAAAAAAATCAAATGGTTTTAGTAAAAAGGCACAATGGAAAGAAGATTTTTGTTAAAGATCTCGAACTGGAAAAAGTTGTGGATGAAATAGCTCAAAATTATTCTAAAGAGATTAAAGAAAAATCAATGATCGATTTTGAATCTCAGATAGAATGCGTGACTTCGAAAAAAGCGGCAATTGAAGCGATTAACAATGGAAAAATCGTTTGTTGCGGATTCTGCTCAATTGATTTTGATGGGGAATCTTGTGCTGAAGAAGTGGAAAAGGATATTGGTGCTTTTGTTAGAGGAACTCGGGTAGATGAGGAAAAAAATAAGTTTAATGAATGTTTGATCTGTGGAAAACCCGCAACATGTACGGTTTATATCGCTAAAAGTTATTAAATTTTTATAAATCTTTAAATTATTAATAACTCAGATCTTCTTCTCTAAGAAAATCTATGAATTTTATGCATTGTAAATTACATATTTCACACGCATGATGTATGGTATTATTTCCGCGTCCTGATTCGTATGTTACTACTTTTAAATTATAAGCTTTTGCTAAAGCCATTATATAAGGATCTGCATAGTGTTTTTCACTATCTCCTCCACCCCAATCAGGAAAATCCTTGTGATTTACTAATTTTGCTACTATTAACTGTTCTTCTTCTTCGGGAGTTACAAATAATTTTGTCATTTTATTGAAATAACTAAATATCTTATCTCTCTGTCTTTCTAATTCAATTTTAACAGGAATAGAGGATAGAATAATACCTTGTTTTATTAATTTCTCAAGATCAATATAAAGTTTTTTAAATCGATCAGGAGGATAATGATCACGCCATATAGAAATATAAATAATAGTATCAAAGCTATATTTAGCGTTAGGATACAGTGAAATCAATCTTGATTGCATTATCAATTCACTTAGTGCTGCATATTTTCTTCCAATTTTGATAAGTGTTTAAGTTTTATATCTAAATAATATGATAAATCTTGTTTGGTAATTTTTTCTTCATACATTGCATTTATTACTATTTTGATGTAATTTTTTGAATTACCAGTTAAAACCTTTTGGTAGGGAAGCGGTCCCCCTTTTCTCGATGGTTTTGGTAATTTTTTCCATTCTTCTCTTTTTTTTTGGTAATAATTCATATTGGTCTTATTTAAAGTTAGTAATCTTCTGAGAATTACTTCTTTACTTGCCCAGAAAGTTTTTTTCAACTGATCTAATTCATCTTCCTCCCATATTTTAGCCCTATCCAGAAGATCAATATCTTGATGTTTTAATAATTCACTTTTTGGAACTAAAACGCCACCAGATATAGAATTACAAAATTTCTCAATTTCAAAATGTTCTTCATCTTTATTTCTTATCGTGCATATCCCACCTTTCTTCAACATAAGATGACAAAATTCATGAATTAATGTAAAAATCCTTCCTAAAGGACTATCATTCCTGTTTAATACTATTGTGGGGTAGGGTAATTCTGCTAATGAAAATCCTCTCATTTCATCCTCAACGCTAATTCCAGAAACTTGAAAAATCAATATACCTATATTCTCTATTGCTTCTTTCCAACTATTAAATGCATCATATTCATTTTTCCACTTACTTCTTTGGCTCATAGTAATTTTTAGAATGTTTAAAATAATATTAGCAACATTCTCTGGTTCACTTTCAATATTTATCATTTTTATCAAAGAATAATCATATTTTTTATCATAGTTTTGATATTTGACAGCAAATTCTCTTTTCTTTATTATTTTTTTGTAAGTATCTATCAAAATTGGACTGAATTTTACTTCTTTAGATTCTAATGTTCGAAAATCTTCTAATAATATTTCTTCTCTTAATGGTTGTTTCAGATAGAAGAAAGCAGGTGGTCTCTTGTATCTATTAGCTAATTTTAAAAATTGTTGAAATGTAAGATATTCATCTCCTCTTTCTACCTTTTCTAATTTTCTCGAAGATAAATAAGATTTTGCAGCTTGCTCAATCGTATAACCACATTGTATTCTTGCGAATTTTAATATTTCGGGATTAATATATGCACTATTAGCCATAAAAAGTCATTAATTTATGATTTTTTGGATTATTAATATTAATTAATTATTTTTTAATATTGTCAATAAAATATTTATTTCTTTATGTTAAAAATCCCTATTAAAATTAAATTTCTTATTGTTTCCTTAAGGAATTTATGGTTATAAAAAAGAATTATGAAATTCTTTGGGTGATGGTCATTTTTATTCGACTATTTATCTAAGGGAGATTCAAAAATTTTAGTAGATATTGTTAAACAGGGAAATAACATAATATCTATATTCAATGATGGTAATAAATATGGTGTTGATGAAGAAATTGAATAACAAGAATTTTTTCTCAATTGAATGGATTCCAATTATATTTTCATATTTTTTGTACGATAGTTCAGAAACATTAAATTTTGCAATACAGCAAGAACAAGAAGAAAATTGAAAAAAACATTACTTTTATTTATTAATTCATAACTGTATAACCAACAAATCCAGCGATTAAGATTAATATTCCTCCGGGTAAGCTACTAAATATAATAATTATTATACCTAATCCCAAATATAATAACCAATTCATGGGTACAGGATTACCCGGTCTGGTAACACTAAGTAAAATAATCATAGCTAAAATAATTGAAATTACAATTATCATCGCTTTAGAAGTATCAAAATGACTCGTGTTAAAACCTAATAGCGTTTCAATTAGTGTAATTACGCCACCTATCCCTGCTAACAACCTCATTAAATCGTGTTCTCTCATTTCATCACTTCTTAATTATTTGCTTGTAGAAAATGTGTTAAGAGTCTTTTTAGATTAAAGGTGTTATTTTTGCTATTTAAACCCAATTGGAATAAGATTAAAATTTTTATTTGCTATTTTGGTTGATGATTCTTTTTATTTTAACAGAGGAAAAGCTCAAAACCAGAACAATTGCAAAATCAAATAAATACCTATCCCGATTGCGTAGATAGGGATGAAATACCTCCAAATTTTATTTGGTAACACCCTTGTTAAATAAGGAGCCAATATTGAAGCAATAAACCCTCCAGTAAAGATTGAGGGCAAGAGAATTAAATCTACTTCTACCCCTATCGCACTTATAAATATAAAAGTAAGTATGCCTACAAATGACACGATCGACTCAGCAAGAGAAACTATTGCGGTAGCACTTTTCTCATACACACCTGAAATTAACTGCCCCATCATGATAACAGGTCCATAACCTCCACCACATATCCCCTTATTAAAACCAGCAATTGCAGAAAATAGAATGATCGATTTGACATTTCTTTTCTTTTCAAAATGGGTTTTTATAAAAATACGGAAAATTCCTAAAATGCCCATGAATAAGACCAATATCGCAACATACATTTTGATTAGAAAATCTGGAAACCTTATGGCATAATAACCAAGAAAAATGGAACTCATGATTGCTAAACATCCGAAAGAGGCTATTAAAATAGATAACTTAGTAGCATCATTAATGGGATGGAAAGAAAAATGTACGTTTTGAAACTCATGATCAAAAAAAGCATCAATCGCGCCTGTTAATGCTTCTGAAATAAGAAGTGTTGGAACAATTTGCAGGGGACTGTATCCTAAAAGCAATAATAATGGTGTTAAAGCAGTTCCAAATCCCATTCCTGCAATTGAATCCATCAATTCAAAAATAAATGCAATGATTATGATTAAAATGATCAATTCCATAGAATTCTACCTAGAGAACATTAAAAAAAAAGATCATTACAACGAAATAAAAAAAGAATGCCCCAAAGATCTTATTTATCGATCTTTTACCTATTTTTGCCCTGTCTTTCAAGGGCATATCATCTAAAAGCCTTGCTTCTTCACCAATTTTCCATGATCGTTCCATTTTTTTTCACAGAGATTTTAATTAGGAGCAATTATATATAATTATATAACGTTGAATATAATTAAACCAAAGAAATTTATAAATATTTCCACAAATTATTAACTAAATTAAAAAATTACCATGAGGTTCTTTTTAACCCTCTGTCACATCAAACTAGTTAATATTTTTCAACAAAATACCGTAAAAAATTATCTTACGAACCTTTTTGAAGAGTATAAATCTGAGTTCATAAATACTTTTAAAATCAGCTCTCAGGAATTTATTATCTACCTTGAACGTCTTGGATGGTGTTTCTTGCTCGATTTAAATAACAAGTATCTATCAATCATCTAAAATCTCGATTTAAACTTGAGCAAATGAATTAATCAGCAATAGAATAAATTAAAAAAAAAGAAGATTCGAGTATAATCGTAAAAACTGTTTTTCACTAATTATTACTTTTTATCTATTAACTTGCTTTGTTACTTAATAACGGAAACCCCGACCGCCACCGCCTCCTCCACCGCCTCGGTTATATGAACCAAATTGTTGAGGAGCTTTCTCGGTTACTACTACATTTGAAGCTTGGGGACCTTTCTGGCCTTCTGTTACATCAAATTCAACTTTATCATTTTCGTGTAGGGTCTTGTATTCGTTGTCATCACCCGCTAATGCGGTGTAATGAACAAATACATCAGATCCTTCTTCTGAGCTAATGAACCCAAAGCCCTTTCTTGAGTTGAACCACTTAACTGTTCCTTGTACCATACTTTACACATCTTATAAATTGGTTAATCTCGTAAGACGCACCAATAATTTGGCTAGCTTACGAGAAGTTTAAGAAAAAAATTACTTTTTCCTAAGAAAGGGTAATGACTTAAAAGTAATAAACTTTATGCAAAAAGGGAATTTTTTTACAGTAATACATCATACTTAAAGAAAGGTGTCTCCAAAATAATCTGGGTCGCAGAAATAGGTACCGGCTTTTTTTTTAACTTGCAATATTGCATGCCCCGCTCTTATCTTTCCGACGCATTCAAGGCAGAACCAAGAATCATATGGCTTGTTATAATACATGTCTAGATGAGCACGACCACAAGAATAACATATGCATATTGATCGCTTGAAATTCTCGCGAAGGTCTGACTGAATTTCTTGCAATAAGCGGTAATACTTAAGATTCTCAGGGCTCCTCTCGCTGATCAAGATACGATGATTGTTCTCGTCAAAACGTAAGTCTTCCATTTCATTATTTAGTTTCTCCCATAAAGAGTTCCTAGCGGCGAACCATAACATCCGAAATTCATCGCGAATTTTGCGTAGTTTAGGATCTTGAATGATGATGATGCGTTTATCCTTCATGATAATAAAAAAGAAACTAAGTTATTTAAGCCTATCGAGGGATGCGACTTTTTAAGATTTTTGATGTTTTAAACAATAGATCCAAGATAGCTGAGAAGTCCTTCATTTCGGAGGTAGGTATTTAGAAACGTAAAGATATCTTTCGACACCAAATCGTTTGCATCAAGGTCGACGTGTAATTCCAACAAGAACGCATCGAATTTAGTCCTTCCCTTTTTGAGTATACTTGAGAATCGTTCATAAGCAATCGGATTGTATTCTTGAATGAATGCTTCTAATCCCATTAATCTTATATCATTCCTTCTGTTGTTAAATTCCTTCAAATTCTCTGAGAAACTTAGTTGTGATACCCATCGAGCAGCTACCCATTCATTTCCTTTAAATACGTTAAAGATGTCTTCAACTGTAATCTTATTTATGCCACATTTCATTGAATCTCCAGAGCCTTTCATTGCGATCAATCGTTCGAATCCATTAATAACCACAAGTGATTCAGTTTCGGAGAGGGCTTCCCAATCAAAGTGATTTGCGTCATCCGTAATAACAATATCCGAAGGAAGGAAGGAAATACGACCAGCTAAACTATCTCTGAAATGATGTCGCACCCATCTATAAATTGATATTCCTTGGCTTTTCAGAGTCTTTAATTCTTCATTGGTAATTTTGAATCCCTTATCGTTTACAATTCCTAAAGTTAATGGGTCAATTCCCAGATTTTTTCCTAGTCCTGTAAAGACATGATATCCCTTGATATACTCTTCTTCAAACTTACGCCCATTAAAAATCTTTTCTCCGCCAGATCCTTTTAGCGAAATGCTATGAGTGAGTGCGTATTCTGATACACTATAAAGGGTTTTTTGATAAATTTATTAGTACCATAAAGTTTAAGATAAATCTCAACTTTTCTTTTTCAGATTTGCTTGAGGTAGATTATGATTGGATGATTTTATTCAGCCTTTATCTGATGATTCTATTTATTTTATTAAAGGAGATAAGAATGCACGATATCCTAATTCAAATTCGCTATTAATTAGTGATTATCTCATTGACACCGGCGTGTCTGGGAGGGTGTTAAGAAATGTTAAAAAACACTTTGAGATCAATCATATAATTTTAAGCCACTGGCACGAAGATCACCTTCATGGTAACTATTTGTTCCCAAATGCCAGGTTTTATTCTCACGCCAAAGATAAACCAATCATTGAAGATGTAAACAAAATGATTCCTTATTACATGGTGGATGGAATGTCAATTGGAGAGGACTTAAAGAATTTATTCACTTACTTGAAAATTGAAAATACCACGATTGATAAAACCATTGATGAAGGAGACATTTTTAAGATCAGTGAAGATCTTCGCTTGCACGTGTTATTTACTCCGGGGCATACAGCAGGTCATTGTGCATTTTATGAACCCCGTTCTAAAATCGGATTTTTTGGAGATATAGATCTTTCTAAACTCCCTTATTATGGAAATATTGATGCAGACCTCGCGAATTTTGAAAATTCAATCAGTAGATTACTGAACATGGAATTTGATATTGTTGTTACGGGGCATAAAGGACCAATAATGGGAAGTCAGGCAATAAAGGAGGAACTTGAAAAATTCAGAGCCATAATACTTCAAAGAGACGAGCGAATTTTGGCATGTTTTGATGAAAATTCCCCCATAGCGATTGAAACCTTAAAGAAAAAGAACCTAATTTATAAAAAATATTATTATGAAGAATTTGAGATCATTGCAGAATTAATCATGATTAGAAAACACATTGATAAATTTCTCTTACAAGGATTAGTTGAAAAAAAAAATGAGGGATATGTTTTGATTTGAGTAAACCATAAAAAAAGAAGAAAAATTATTTTGTAACTATTTTTCCGTAGCTAATCGTTCTATTTTACTTGGTACACCTTCGTCATGAGAAACAGATTCGGGGATTTTCTTCATCATACTTTTAATGTCGATTCCTTTGGATTTTAATTTTCTACTTCTGAACAGATATAAAATTGCTCCAATACCTGCATATGGGAAAACTACCAAGGAGACTATTAACCCTGCGTCAGGATCCGCTAATAGAAGTAAAAGGAATAATGCTGAGGAAATAGCTCCAAGAATTCCCATTATTTTTAATGCAGTCGAAGATGGCTTAAATCCAGCATTTTCATGTAATTCTGGAAATTTTTTCTTGAATCCAATGGCACCAATACTTAGAGGAACTTGAATAATTAATACTACTACTGCAACGACTGCACTTAATAGAGTTGCGGCTACCCCTATTGACCCTGCTATTGGTGTTAATAAAGGTATAAATGTCACGAGGAATATTAAACCTACGACAAAGAGGAGAGTTAAAGCGGGAATGGGGGTTTTGTGTTTTTCATGCACGTGGGCGAATTTTGCTGGAAACAAGTGCTCTCTACTGCTCATCATTATATCCCGAGAATATGCCATGTACGAAGGATGGATTGTTGAAGCGATTGCCAGTGCAATAAGGATTGTAATGAATACCACGGCACCCTGAGGAAGAAGTCCACCAGTTATAATTAATTTGACAACCGTGTCTATTGGAATGTCCCATTGATGTACTCCTGCAACCATAACTGCTTGCAAAGTATATAATGTCGTAAGCGTGATTAAACTTATCAATAGTGCTCTAGGTATGTTCTTTTTTGGATTTTTTACCTCACCAGCTACATCCAAGATCAAGGTGAAACCGATATAAGAGAAAAAAAACACTAAAGCCGCAAAAAGAACGGGACTTACTCCCAACGGGAATAGATTGGTAAAATTAGAAGGATTAAATGCGGGAATTGCAGCAATAATGAATATAATCATGACCATAATATCCCCAAAGATGGTAATAATTAATTCAATTAATCCTGTTAATTCAATCTTTATCCAATTAAGCATGTAAAATGTAAATAATACAAGCACTCCAATTATCATAATAAATAACATTTCAGATTCTGCAGGTATCAAGAAAGCTTGAGCTAAAAAAACTCCAAATGTTGCAGCTAAGTAAGCTAAGGTTGATCCCACGGCTAAAATAATTAACCAAACAACCATAAATCCCCCAAATCCATTTGTAATTCGACTTGTTATTACATAAGATCCTCCTGCTACTGGAAATGCTGATCCCAAATAAGCTGCAATGAATGCTACAAAAACCGCAGGAATGACAGCAATTAAATAGGATATAAAAATAGCCGGCCCAGTTAACGAGAGATATGCGGCTGGGGAAATCCATATCGATGAGCCAATGACCATCCCAACGATGATAAAAACCGCCATGGGCAAATTAAGCCCACGTTTGAGTTCTTTATCTTCCACCATCATATATCACTTTTTTTAATTTCCTAATAATTTATTTTAAAATTTTGAAAAATATCATTTTTTGATCTAAGTCCATAACTCTATATAAACCTTTAACAAAGAAAAGAGAGGAATTGGACTAAAAAGTAAATATATTATTTTTTAATATCGCTGATTGATTTTTTCCAAGAGCTTTTTTTTCCTTTTTTGTTTTTTTTTGAGTTCATTCATAGCATCATTCACAGCGAATTTATATGGGGAAATTTTATCTTGAGCAGCTCCTTGAATCACTTCAAAAGTTTTCTCTGTTATTTTGGTTTTGACAAAGTTAAAAATCTCATCAGCATTTTTAGCTACCTTGTTGACTAGAATAGCCAATACTTCGCCGGCATTCACTACAAAATCTGGAAAGGCAATTATTCCTCTTTCCCTTAAAATTTCAGTAGTCCCTTTTCCATAAGGGATATTAGCAGCGGGGACTATGGCAATTGCATTGATTTTATCTACATTGCTCTTATTAATGACATCAGGTCGTGCACCCGGAATAATGAAGTCTGTTTGGTATTCAGAAGATAAATCAAATAATCTTTCTTTTGCTATCCTCACTAGATTTTTACTCTCATAGTGGTTTACTAAATCGTCTCCATACTGGCGTTTTAATTTTAATAAATCTTCAACATTTAAACCCTCTTCCTCAAAGATTGCTCCTTTAAGCGTTGAAACTCCAGTTAGTGTGAATTTTAAATTTTTTAATGCAATTACAATTGCGGTTCCTACTTTGCCAAACCCTTCTAAGATAACTCTTGGTTTTATATGCTTATCTTGTTTAATTTCTGTAAGTCTATCGAGATTATTATACACTGTATCTAAGCAATCTACAACTCCTTGACCGGTAAATAATTCTTCCACGGGAACTCCAGATTTCTTCAATCCAATAGGTTTAGGAGCCAAATTAGGTACTCCCATCACTTTGAACATCTTTAACAAGTCGTTATCATCAGTTCCCATATCTGGACCGGGATAATAAACATCATTGGTGATGAATGGCGCTATTTGATCTGCAAATGCTGTTAATAAAATCCCTTTATTCTCCATATTTGAAGGATCTCCACATATTCCCGCTTTTGCTCCTCCTATTTTTAATCGATATGCGCAAAATTTTAGAGACATAGCACGTGAAAGTCTTATCATTTCATCGATGGTAATATCTGGAGCTAATCTTATTCCTCCAGCAGGTATACCATACACGGAATTGTCTATAACTAAGACCCCGTTCAATCCTACGGCGGGGCTATTTATCGAAATGATCTTTTCTGGACCTATGTCATCTAACAATGAATAATCTCTTATGTTGAAATCCATTTTTGATACTGTTTTATAATTTCTTTATTAATTGTTTTAAATCACATTTCAAAATTAATAAAAATTAATATTTTAGTTGTAAATTTCATTAATTATTTGATATTTTTGTCAAAATACTCCAATTTCTTATAATCTTTTTTTATTATTATGAATTTACCTTTTTATGGAAAACACTAGACCCGTGTTATTCGAATTTTATCCTAATTTGGAAGGAAAAGTTCCTTGGACACCAATATTAACGGGAATACCTTCTAACATCGATAAGTTAACAGAATTAGAAAAACACTTGAATATAAAGGATGGAGCAATATATATTAAGCGAGATGACAAAGATCATAAAATCTATGGTGGCAATAAACTTAGAAAGTTTGAGTTCATATTTGGAGAAATATTAAAGAAAAAAAAGAAAGGTGTTATCACTCTTGGAGGCATAGGAACTAATCATGGCATAGCTTGTGCGATTATTGCTAAAGAATTGGGGTTAAAGTGTGAACTTTTCTTGTCCTTACAACCCCTCACGTGGCACGTGCAACGATCCTTGCTATTATACGATTATTTTGGCGCGAAATTGCACTTCACAAAAATTTTTGAATTAGGGGTACTTAAAAGTTTATTCTTCAGATTATTGCATCCGAAATATTATTTAATGTCAATAGGAGGTTCTCCTTTGCTCGGAATTGGAACACCCTTGGGCTCTATTGGATTCATTAATGCCATAATTGAACTTAAAAAACAAATAGATGAAAAAATCTTACCAGAACCCGATGTAATTTTCGTAGCGGCAGGATCGACCGGAACAGCAGCGGGTTTAACAGCAGGGTGTAAACTTTTAGGCATGAAAACAAAAGTAAATTTTGTTAATGTTTCGCGAGATATTGTTGTCAGTCCTAAGGTTTTAATGAAAATCGCAAATAAAGCGATTAAATACCTCAGAAAAAGAGATAATTCAATTCCCGATGTATTAGTAACCGAGGAAGATTTTACAATGATAAAGGGATATCTGGGTTCAGAATATGGAATTAAAACGATAAAAAGCCAGAATGCAGTTGATTTAATTGAAAAATTAGAAGGTAAACGCCGAGGTTTTAAATTAGAAACTACTTATACGGGTAAAAACGCAGCAGCAATGCTCGATATTCTTGCAAAACAGGAAAATAAATCGAAAATTGTGTTGTTCTGGAATACGTATAATTCTAACGATCTAGATAAGTATCTTAGAGAAACTAAATTTGAGTATAAAAAACTACCAAAGAAATTTCATTCATATTATGAGCGAGAAATTTTCCAATGCTGGCAGATCACAGATTGCCCAGAGGAAATCCATAAAGATTGTCCCGCATATTTGAATCATGAATACCGCTTTTGGACGATCACGGAATGTAAGCTTAGTGATGCTAAAAAAGAGGAAGCTAAAACCTATTTAGAAAATGTAATACAATTAGAAGATAGCTAAAAATCATATAAATCCATAAAGAAATATCATTATTAAATAACAGTTTATCATAAATAGTCTAAAAAATGTTAGAAGAAGAAATTCAAAAGTGGGTAAATTCATTTGTAAAAGAATATAAAACTAAAAATCATTCTTTAACTGCTTGGAAAGATCCAATAGTCTCATTCGCAGTTGCTAAAGATCCATTATTTATTAAATTAAAAGAAGTGATTGGAAATTCACATGCTCATCCAAACGAATTATTGAAAAATGCAAGCACGGTAATTGTTTATTTCATACCTTTTAAAAAAGACATTGCGATTTCTAATCGGGAACTTAAAGTTAGTTCAAAAGAATGGGCTCACGCATATATAGAGACTAATGAGCTAATCACAGAAATTAACAATTTCTTGCGACAAAAACTAAAATTCGAAGGTTTTGATGTGAAACCAATGCCAGCTACTCATAACTTTAATGAAGAAGAATTGATCAGTGATTGGTCGCATAAACACGTGGGGTACATTGCGGGTTTAGGGAATTTCGGACTTCACCACATGTTAATAACTGAGCAAGGATGTTGTGGGAGATTAGGTAGTATAATTACATCAGCAAAAATCCAACCAACTGAGCGGAGTGAAAAAGAATACTGTTTATATCATTATAATAAATCTTGCCTAAAATGTGTTGAAAATTGTATATTTGATGCATTAAAAATTGATAATTTAAATAAGCAAAAATGTTATGATATTTGTTTAGAAAATGCTAGAATTTACTCAGACATTGGTTTAGTGGATGCATGCGGTAAATGTGTGTGTGTCGTACCTTGTTCTTTTAAGAATCCTGTACATTCCTAAAATTGGCTAAAATATTTTTTAGAATATCATATATTACTTTTACATCCTGAATTTTTAGTTTTTCACTAGGAGAATGACCATCAACGACAGTTGGAGATATTGCTACCATCTCTAATTCAGGAATCTTTTCTCTAATGGTTGCTGTTTCTAATCCCCCATGAGTTGGTTCCATTTTCACTGGTTTTCCAAGGACCTTTTCATATTCAATTCTTATAAATTTTAAAAACTTTGAATCCCTTTCAGGATTCCATTCAGGGAGTATTGGACGGAATTCAACCTCCCAACCTGCCAAAAATCCTAATTGTTCCATTGACCGACAAAATGCGTGTAATTCATTACGTATTATGCTTCGAGGATAAATCCATATCTCTACTTGATCTTTTTGAATATTAAGAATCCCTAGATTATTTGAGCTTTCCACGAAATCTTTATATATAGAAGATTGTCTTAAAACGCCATTGGGAATGAGATTCACCAAGTGCATCAAGTTTTTACTATCATTAATAGAAAGAAATTCAGTAAAATTATTAGGAAGGAGATTTATTTCCATATTAGGTTCAAAAGCTTTAACGGTTTCGCTCTCTTTTTTATAATAGTCATATAAAATTGAAATTTCCTTCTTAATAGCTTCCTTGAACCTTTCTGAATCTTGAGATTTGATAGCAAAATCCAGGACTGATCCCCTTGGAATAGCATTTGATTTAGTACCACCAATCCAACTACTTATAAAAATATCAAAATCTTTGTTTAAATTTGATATAATTCTCCCAATTATCTTATTGGCGTTCGCTCGAGGTAAGTGAATATCTCCTCCAGAATGACCTCCTGCAAGACCAGAAACGGACAATTTGAATTGAACTAGATTCTCCATTTTTTGCCAAATTAACTCTTTTATAAAGTGAACACGCCTTCCTCCGACAGAGCCAATAGTGATTTCGTCTAAAGAACCGCTGTCCAAATTGATCATAAATTTACTTTTGATTCCCAATTTATTTACATTCAACCCATTTGCCCCGGTAAAACCATCTTCTTCGTTAACTGTAAATAGAACCTCAATAGGACCATGAGATTCTATTGATTTATCAATTAAGAGTGCTAAAGCAATTGCTAAGCCAATTCCATCATCAGCTCCTAAAGTTGTTCCATCTGCATCGATCCATTCACCATTATCTTGAATGCGAATGGGGATACCTTGTGTGATAAAATCGAATCCTACAATTTTATCCGTTTCGCATACCATATCCATATGGGCTTGAAGCAATAGAGAGGGTAATCCTTCCATTCCTTTTGTTGGAAGTTTTTTGATTAGGAGATTTCCCACATCATCTTCACTTATTATGAGATTAAGAGAATCAATTTTATCTTGTTCACCCAACCAAGTTTTCAATTTATCGCGAATCATCTCTTCATGTTTTGAAGGTCGAGGGGTAGAAGAAATTACATGTTCAAATATATGCCAGACTATTTTTGGTTCTAATTTTTCTAAGACCATGTAACACAATAGAGCAATTCTTTATTTGAATTTTTTCAATTACGCATTTTTCGACAACCAAATTAATGGAGAATATTTTAATTTTCTACCAAATTCTACTTTTTAATTAAAAAAAATATAAGCGATCCTCATGATGGATAATATTGTTACATATGAAAAAGAGGGAGATATAGGAAAGATCACGCTCAATAAGCCAGATCAAAGAAACACAATCGATCTAGCACTCCTTACCAAATTGATAGAATGTTTTGAATTGAGTGCTAAGAACGATGATGCGTGTGTGTTATATTCTGCGAATGGAAAGCATTTCACTGTGGGGGCAGATTTAAAATATAGCTATGATTTAATTACCAATGAGGAAAAGTTCGCCGAGGGTGTGCAATTTCTTGAGGCATGGCAAGTATTAACGAGAAAAATGATAGCACACCCGGGGATTATTATTGTAGGGTATCACGGATGGGTTATTGGTGGAGGATTCGAGCATACATTAGCGTGTGATGTAAGAATTGCTGCTACAGATACACGAATCATGTTGCCTGAAGCGGGAGTTGGTCTCTTCTTTTCTAATGCCTCTACGAAGCTTTTACCCCGAATAATTGGAGAAGGTCGAGCTAAAGATATGATGATATTTGGTGATGAAATATCTGCTGAAGATGCTCTTAAAATAGGTTTAGTTACACGAGTTTGCAAACCTGAAAGTTTAAAAAGAATTTTGGTAAAAATTGCCAACACAATTGTCCAAAAAGGACACGCAGCATTAAGATATACGAAAGTTTACATAAATGAAAATCAGGATCTTGATATTGAGGGAGTTCTTGCTCGAGAGTCAGTTGCAATGATTGAGACATCACAATCTGACATCTTGAAAGAGAGGCTTTCTAAATTTGTGAAAAAGGAAAAATAAAAAATAACTTTATCACCGGTTTCCATTACAATCTACTATTTATAGAACTAGAACTTAATTTTTTTTACGAAAATAATCTAAATTGATATTTTGGAAACAAGAGTCGATTGATTCAATTTCTTCCAACTCTTTTAAAGATAACCTATTTTTATCATTAAAATCCTTGGCAATCCAGATTAATTTATTAAATCTTTGGTGATGGTGATGAAACCGTTGATTTGCATATTCTTTAGCTTGTTTAGTGTATAATAGAAAAGACCAATCACTTCCCTCCATCAATAAAAGTTCTCTAGCAATCTGTCTTAAGATACGTTGTTGTGATGTATTAGGATTGGGATATCTCTCTAAAATATTTTCAAATTCTATTGCAGAGCTATTAATATAAGGCCATATCCAACCATGTTCTGGGTTTTTCCAAACTTGGAAATGACCACCTTCACCCCAACTACTTTCTTTCATCTTAATAATAGAAAACTTATCTTTATTTTTGGAAAGATATGCTGAAAATGTGATCATTTTGATATTTTTTTCTCCATGGATTAATTCAAAGACTCTTTTAAGCCATGGAATTCCCTCCATCCACCAATGACCAAACAGTTCAAAATCATAAGGGGATACAATAATGCCTTTCTCATTATATTTACTTGAGAATGATGTTAATTCTTTTAAAAGAGAAGAAATAAAATAATTTGCATCCAATTTAATCCTATCTTGAGCTTTTTCTATATCATATAATTCCTTCTGCTCGTTACCAATTGATTTATCTGTAATCCTCCAATACTGTAATCCAGAATCATGATCTTTTTTATGAAATTCCCTATAATATTCATTACCAGGATAACCTATTTGTGCATCCCATACTTGTCTGCTCGTGTTTTTATTCCTCCCCAAAACTGAAACTCCAGTTTCTAAATTATATCCAATATTAGTGTTCAAACCTATTTGGTTTTT
>Ga0307426_1001120_pt1 | contig 18024 bp, 17 predicted proteins | sample SalMarWE160340MG_FD_202165 | JGI IMG/M metagenome (GOLD analysis project Ga0307426, IMG submission 202165) | Salt marsh sediment microbial communities from the Plum Island Ecosystem LTER, Massachusetts, United States - WE1603-40 | ecosystem: Environmental > Aquatic > Marine > Intertidal zone >... | reverse complement strand
ATATTGAATACCCAAAGATCAATCTCCACTACATGCTTACAGAATCGGCGCAAGCGTATCCGCAACGGCCCTGTACAATTTTCAAAGGTGCGGAAATCACCTACGCTGAAATGGATGCCCTTTCGGATCGACTCGCTGCAGGTCTGGCTGATCTTGGCGTCAGGAAAGGCACCCCTGTCGGTATGTTCATGGTGAACCTTCCGCAGTTCGTGCTTGCCTTCTACGCCATTCTGAAAGCGGGTGGCGTTGTCGTCGCGTTTAATCCGCTGTATAAGGCACGCGAGATCGTGCATCAGGTCAACGATTCCGGAATCGAGATCATGATCGCCGCGAGCATGTTCTACGAGAAAATCAAGGCCGTCCGAGAACAGACGACCCTGAAAACCCTAGTGGTCACCAATTTGAAAGAAGCGCTGCCCGGATTACTGCGGTTCCTTTTTACGCTGACCATGGAAAAGAAGGGCGGACATCGGGTCACTCTCGACGAACAGGATGTCTGGATGCGCGACATGATCGATAAACACACTCCTGATGATGTCCCGCAGCTGGATGTTGGTCCGGAAGATATTGCCCTGTTTCAGTACAGTGGAGGCACCACCGGCCTTTCCAAAGCGGCCATCGCCTTGCACCGCAATCTCGTCGCAAACACGCTCCAAATCCGGGCTTTCAATCCCAATTTGAGGATGGGAGAAGAAGTCGTATTGATGGCCATCCCGATGTTCCACGTCTACGGATTGGTGGCGGGCATGACGTTCGGCATTTCATCGGGCGCCACGCTGGTGATCCAACCCGATCCGCGTGAAACTGATGAAATACTTGCTTTGATATCCAAATACAAGCCCACGATCTACCCGGGCGTACCCGCGATGTACAACGCCATCAACAACCATCCCGATGTGCAGGCAGGTAAGACGGACGTGAGTTCGATCCAGGCATGTATCTCGGGATCGGCACCTTTGATGCGCGAGACCAAGACGCTTTTCGAGAAACAGACCGGCGGGAAACTGGTCGAGGGTTACGGCCTCTCGGAGGCGCCGACGGCAACGCATTGCAATCCGCTGTACGGGCTGAATAAGGAAGGTTCGATTGGACTGCCGCTGCCCGATGTCGATGCGCGCATCATTTCCCTCGACGATGAAACAACGGTGCTCGGCCCCGGCGAGGTTGGCGAGTTGGTGATCCAGGGACCTCAGGTCATGAAGGGCTATCACAACATGCCCACAGAGACGGCGAACGCGCTGCGGGATGGTTGGTTGTATACCGGCGACATCGCCCGCATGGATGAGGATGGATATTTCTTCATCGTCGACCGCAAGAAGGAGCTGATTAAACCGAGTGGATACCAGGTGTGGCCGCGTGAGGTCGAGGAAGTCATTTCCGAGAACCCGGCCGTCTTGGAAGTTGGCGTGGCGGGTATTCCGGACGCCTATCGGGGAGAAACCGTCAAGGCTTGGGTCGTACTCAAACCCGGCGAGACGGCTTCGGTCGATGACATTCGTGCCTGGTGCAAGGAGAGGATGGCGGCGTACAAGGTACCCACACAAGTAGAATTTCGGGAAGAACTGCCCAAAACGACGGTCGGGAAGATCCTGCGCCGTGAGTTGGTACGCCAGCACCGGGAAAGTGAAAAAGAAACGTAGCCTGGCTTACGCTTTAGCTTTCGACCCTCAACGAATAATGATAGGGGCTGTCCGTCTGGATCGTCGGACAGCCCTTCATTTCCATTGGCTGCTTTTAACCTAGTCACCGGCAGTGGGCAAGGGTATTGGGGTTCCGCTGTTCTTTGGCTGAACCGGTTCCGCGAACATCTGCGCAAACTCATCGCGGTCGAGTGTTTCCACCTCGATGAGACGCTGCGCTATGGTTTCGAGCTGATCCCGGTATTTTGTGAGAATGTCGCGCGCCCGAGCGTGTGCCTCCTGAACCAGTTGCCGCACTTCATCATCGATCAATTCGGCAATGTTTTCGGAATAGTCGCGCTGCTCGCCGATCTCGCGTCCAAGGAATACCAATTCCTCTTTCTGGCCATAGACCATCGGGCCGAGAGAATCGCTCATCCCCAGGCGGGTGACCATCGAGCGGGCCAGCTTGGTGACTCGTTCGAGATCGTTGGACGCCCCGGAAGTGATGTCGTTAAAGACGATCTCCTCCGCGGCGCGACCACCGAGTCCGAAGGCGAGGTCTGCCTTCATTTTATTTCTCGACGTTAGCGTACGGTCATCTTCCGGTAAGGCCAGGGTATATCCGCCCATCATGCCTCGCGCAATGATGCTCACCTTGTGCACGGGATCTGCTTCCGGGATGACGTGTGCGATGATGGCGTGCCCCGCCTCGTGATAAGCGACGATGCGTTTCTCTTCCTCGCTGATGATGCGGCTTTTCCTTTCAGGGCCGGCGATGACGCGTTCGATCGACTCTTCGAACTCCGATTGTCCAATCGTACGCTTGTCTCGTCGAGCGGCGAGGATCGCAGCCTCGTTGACCAGATTCTCGAGATCGGCGCCGACGAAACCGGGAGTGGATTTGGCGATAATACTGAGATCCACATCGACTTCCAACGGTTTACCCTTCGTGTGGACCTTGAGAATCGCCTCGCGTCCTCGCATGTCCGGACGATCGAGAACGACACGCCGGTCGAACCTGCCCGGGCGGAGCAAGGCGGGGTCCAGAATGTCGGGCCGGTTGGTCGCCGCCATGATGATCACATTGGTGTCGGTGTCGAAGCCGTCCATTTCGACCAACATTTGATTCAGCGTTTGTTCTCGCTCATCGTGGCTGCCGCCGAGACCCGCACCGCGATGGCGCCCGACGGCGTCGATTTCATCGACGAAGACGATGCATGGTGAGTGACGTTTGGCCTGATCGAAAAGATCGCGCACACGGCTTGCGCCGACGCCGACGAACATCTCGACGAATTCTGAACCCGAGATCGAGAAGAAAGGCACGCCCGCTTCACCGGACACCGCTTTCGCCATCATGGTTTTCCCGGTGCCTGGGGCGCCAATCAGAAGAACGCCTTTAGGGATCCGTGCGCCGAGGGTTATGAATTTTTCGGGTTCCTTGAGGAATTCTACGACCTCCTGCAGCTCTTCCTTGGCTTCCTCGACGCCGGCAACGTCCTCGAAAGTGATCGTCGGTTGATCACCGGTGAACATGCGCGCCCGACTCTTGCCAAACGAAAGCGCCTGGTTGTTGCTGCCTTGCGCCTGGCGCAGCATGAACCAAATCAATCCCACAACGAGCAGCGCTGGCAGGATGTACGTTATCAGGCTAAGGACCGTGTTCCAATCACTCGGTTCTTTGATCTCGAGTTCGAAGGGATTCTGAGCCAGATATTCGGGTGTGAGTCCGAAATCGATCAACTGTCCCACGAGAGTCTTCGTGGGCTCTTTACGGCTAATGGCCGTCTTTCCCGGTTGGTTGTATTCCACCTCGAGATCGTTGTCATTGACGACGATTTTGGAGACCTCACCGGCTTTGATCTTATCGACCAGTTCATTGAACGACAACCGCTCTGGTTGGTTGGCGCTGTCACGCATGAAAAAAAGCAATACGACAATACTCAGCAGCAGGAGTATAAAAAAAACAGAATTCCTGCTTCGGGGAGCATTCACATCAACCTCCTAAATAAAACGACACGAACTTGTACAAACCCAGTTCTTCCGAATTATATCATCTATCGATTCGTGCGTGGATGCGTGCGGGACACGTGGAGCAGAAATTGAAATTCGATGACTTATCCGGAATGAAGTACAAGTACCCGGCACTATGGTGAATTGAGCGGACAGGAAGGATAGAGCAAACATACCCACAACCATAGCGGTATCAAGCCGCCGACGGCGATAAAGGCGAGAAGGGCGAGGATGACGGCAACCCAATCGATACGTACAGGCGAGGGAAATGCCATGGCCGAAGTGGACGCATCGGGGTCGTTTTCGGCTGGAGGCGGCATCTGGTAGGATCGAACGGGGAGCGATTGCAGTTGTTCGGCACAGGTCATTAAAACACGGCCGAATTGATCTGCAGTACGATAGCGTGCGGAAGGTTCTTTTGAAAGCACTTTCGCAGTAATTTGCTCGAGTATTTCGGGGATGTCCGGACGGAACTGACTCATGCGTGGAGGCTTTGCAGTCTGATGCAGAAGGGCAAGTTCGTCGGCATCGTCCGCCTGGAAGGGAGTGCGGCCGGTCAGGATTTCGAAGAACGTGATGCCGAGTGCATACACGTCGGAAGCGAATGTCGGAGGACGGCCAGCAGCCTGCTCCGGGGCGAAATACAGGGGGCTACCCCAAACGACCTCGCTGTGTTCGTCCGGCTGGATGGATGCGAATGCCCGGGCAATACCGAAATCGGTTATTTTGGCTACGCCGTCGTTGCCCACCAGCACGTTTTGAGGTTTGAGATCGCAATGGATGAGACCTGCTCGGTGCGCATAGCCAACCCCGGCGCAGATTTGGATCATCAAGTCCACCGCTTCCGGAATGGGCAGGGCGCCTCGTCGACGGATGAGGGTCTTCAGGTCCGTACCGGGAACCAATTCCAATACGATGAAGTATCGACCCGAGTCAATACCGAAATCGAATATCGTGACAATGTTGGGGTGGGCCAGGTTGGCTGCTGCTCGCGCCTCGTGAAGAAAGCTTGCCTGGAAGGCGGGGTCGGAAGTGAAATCGTCTCGCAGCAGTTTGATAGCGACTTCCCGTTGGAGGCTCAAATCACGGGCGCGGTAGACTTCGGCCATGCCTCCACGGCCGAGCGAGCCGACGATTTCGTACCTTCCTCCCAATGGTGCTCCATAGCTGTTGATCATTGTCTCTCCCGCTGGGAATTCTAACCACGCCGCTCACTTTCGGCAACCATCGTGGCGAACCATTACGTTCGGGTTATAATCTTGCTCATCCGATGATGGGACGTCATTCTACTCAGCGTTCGTCAAACGTTGGTCAGGCGTTAGTTTCGATGCGAAATCGTTACTTCCTCGAATTCAAGCAACATCTCTTGCGAAATTGGCGCTGGTTTGCATTGGGGATGGGTTTGGGCATGCTCGTGTTCGTCGCTGCGCTGATCCAGGGTTACATCTCGCGGATTTCGAACATGGGTCAGGTATCCGTGTTGCCGGCTTTGACAGTCGTGGCCATTCCGACCGATACGCTGCCCGATCCAACGTCCCAGGCGACGCAAGCTTCGACGGCCACGCAATCACCCACTTTGCTCCCTTCGGCGGAAGCGGAGATCGACGTCGGGGAATGGGTCATCGTTGCCGGCACGGAGGGGGACCGCCTCAGAATACGAACGCAGCCGGGTCTATCGAGTGAAATCGAATTTCTGGCCTACGAAAACGATGTCTTTCAGATCGAAGGTGGACCCGAGGACCGGGACGGTTATGTCTGGTGGTACCTCGTCAATCCGTATGACGGCTCAAAATCGGGATGGGCGGTGGAGAACTATCTGCGCAGGATGGAGAATCCTTGAGCGGACACCTGCTGATGAAAGAGAGCAGTGGTCCGCCTTTGTTGTTCGGCGAGGTTGGATGGGGTCTAAACCAATTAGTATAACCGTGCGGCGATCCGAAGCCGTACTCGTTATCGAGTGGGATGATGGGCAGCGGGTGGCGTACCCGCTTGCTGGCTTGCGGGCAGCATGCCCATGTGCCGAATGTCGACTGAGGCGCGATGAGAAAGATGCCGCAGCATCACCGATTTCCCTCGAGGTGCATCTTCCGCCCGGAGCGTCGGCGGACCTCCGCAGCGTCGAGAAGGTAGGCAATTACGCACTTCGTTTGATCTGGGATGATGGGCATGCGTATGGGATCTACTCGTGGGATTACCTGAAGGCTTTATCTCCCGGGGAGCCGGCAGAGGATAGACGGCGATGAGTCGAAAGCTTGACAATCTTCTCCGCCTGGCAGAGCAGTCGTATATTCGCATGGAAGCGGAATTGCTGATCGCTTCCTGTGTTCACGACGGCGATCTGTCCCCGATCAACGAATTACTTCACGAACTGGTATCGGCCGGACCAGCGTCTCTCTTCATACTCCGAGACTTGCAGCAGACCGTCCGTATATTGAAATCGAAATTGAATCAGGAGAGTCTAGACGTTCGCCAGGATTTCAAGCAGGCGCTATCGGATTTCGGCGTCCGCTTGCCGGACGTGATTTTCACCAGCAATCTCGAATCCTGGTGGCGGGATCAAGACCTCGCTCGCGAAGCGCAAGCAGCTGCCCTGGAATTAGGGCAGAGCCGGGCTGTGCTGGTCGAAGAAATTTGTAATGAGACCGGCGACAAGGTCTCTGAATTGACCGGCAGGCTTGTACTTGTAGAGGAATTGGAGCACGCCGTTCAAGATTGGATTTACGGCTTGGTTTACGAACACGCGCACGATTTCGATGTGAGGCACCTCGACGAGCGAGGCTTACCGGAGCATTGAGTTTTACGACGGCGACCGAGTCCAGGTCTGTCGAAGCGAGATCGTCGAACGTCAGAGATAATCTTTCAGATTGTGTTCCACGGCATACGCGGCAGCTTCTGCACGGTTGCGTACGTTCAGTTTAGACAAGATGCTGCTGACGTAATTGCGTACCGTTCCTTCCCCCAGGTAAAGCATTTCAGCGATCTGGCGATTGGTGCGCCCCTCTGATACGAGCTGTAAAACGTGCATCTCCTGCTGGGTCAATTCGGCGAACGCAGAAGCTTCTTCTTCGCGTGCCGCTTTTCGAACCTCTTGAAAGACACGCTGGGTCACGGTGGGATCCAGCAGCGCCTCTCCGCGGCCGACCGCTTCAATTGCCCGCACGAGGTCGTCTCCGCCGATCTGTTTGAGGACATATCCGGCCGCTCCGGCACGGATGGCGGAAAACAGCATCTCATCTTCGGCGTAAGACGTCAGCATGATGACTTTGGTATCCGGGGAGGAGGATTTGATTTCCTGGCAGGCTTCGATTCCGGAGCCGCCTTTCAGGCGGATGTCCATTACGACCACGTCTGGTTCGTATGATTCGGTCTTTTCGATCGCCTCACGAGCCGTCGCAGCTTCTGCGACGACCTCGAAATTTGGATGTTCATCGAGCAGTGCACGCAGTCCAAGTCGAACTACTTCATGATCATCAACAACGAGAATTCTTTGACGCGTCACAAATATACTTTCCCCTTTCAATATGATTCTATCCGAGTCGAGATGGGATAACAAGCCGATATCTTTACTCGATGCATTCTTGAGCTACGTTGAGGGAGTTTCAGGGGAGCGTTATTCCTTGTCTCTTTTGTAGTCTACGAAGCGGTAGCCAACGCTGCGTTCGGTGAGGATGTATTTTGGATTCGAGGGGTCTTTTTCCAGCTTCTTGCGTAGATAGTTGATATAAAGGCGAAGGTAGTGAGTCTCATCCCGGTACTCGTAGCCCCACACCTTGGCGAGGAGCTGTTCGTGGGGAACGACCCAGCCCGCATTTTGTACCAGGTGGTAAAGAAGCCGATATTCGGTCGGCCTGAGATTAACGAGTTCTCCATCCACCCACACTTCCCGCCGGTCGAAATCCAATTTCAAGCGATCGTCGACCTGGATGACCTCGTGCGTCGGCATGCTGGGCATTTCGGTTCGACGCAGTACGGCGCGAACTCGGCTGACCAATTCGCGGGGACTGAAGGGCTTCGTGATGTAATCATCTGCGCCCAGTTCGAGACCGCGCACACGATCGTCCTCCTCCCCTTTCGCTGTCAACATGATGACGGGGACAGTGGATATTTCACGAATCAAACGCAAAGTCTCGAAACCATCCAGATCCGGCATCATCACGTCCAGGATGATGAGATCGGGGATTTGATCGCGCAATTTCTCGAGTGCCTTCGTGCCGGATGGTGCCTCGAATACTTCGAAGCCATCGTGTTCGAGATTCATACGAATGACCTGAATCATTCGAGGCTCGTCATCGACGACCAGGATTCGTCGACGTCCAGAGGGATCAAGAGTCATGATCGCTCATTCTCTCACGAAGCCGATCAGCTCTTCTTCTTCTCGCGTTGGCAGGATCTCAATGAAGTTGATCCGGTGCATCGGCCACATGACGCTCACGACCGTTTCCGCCAGATAGGGTAAATCTTTCTCGTCTCGTTTACGTGGGTTATTGATGATAATGGTTGTGTCCGTCGTGCCGGGAAGGTCTTCGATCTCACCGAGTACGGGATCCTCACCACTCAAATGGACCAAAACACTGATGGGCATTCTTCACCTCTATCTATGGTACCTTGAAATGAGTTGCAGCTGCATCCGACCGAGTTGGAGAACGTCTCCATGGAGCAAGGGAGATGGCCTTAACGATTCCAATCGTTGTCCGTTGATTAAGGTGCCGTTTGCACTTTCGAGATCGACGACGTACACGCCGTCTTTTTCGATTTTCATCTCTGCATGCAGTCGGGACACGCCGTATTCGTATGCATCGTAATTCGCCAGATCGATATCGGGGACGACAGCCTGCTCCTTTATGGATCGACCGAGTGTGTAATTGGATCTCCCCAGAAGTGAAACGACGTCGCCAGTGGCAAGAACCCGTAATCCCATCAAGGCACCCGTGTGCAGTTCCGGTCCTTCAGGAATATGTGGCTTGGTTACGGCTGGATCTTCTCTCGCTTGCTGCCTCGCTCCGGTCATTGTCGGTGCAGGATTTGAAGGGGCGAGTCTCGTCCCGCATTCGCTGCAGTATAGCGTGCCGACAAAATGCTGGTGCTTACAAGAGGGGCATTCGATCATTGCCTCATCTTCTCGGAGGGCGGTAAAAGCAGGGCACGGGTGCCGTATTTCAGGATTTTCTCACCCTCGCTGGATAATCGCTCGGTACGAGAAAGTCGCACGGCTTCACTAAGAGCCGCTTTTGCGAGATCCCGCTCACCCGAGGCGATCAGGTGGGTGGCCAGGTTTTCCAATCGCTTCGCAGCTTGCACCGATTGGCCCAATTCAGATTCGTGCCGTGCCATTTCCTGCATGCGATACAAGGCGATCAAATTCAGTGCATCCACGATTGTATCGGGCGGGGGCTCCAGGTCAGGATCCCGGGATACGGGGATCTGCAGGTTCACGGGAAGGGAGGTCGTTTCCGATTCGCCGGAGAGAATGTCTCCGGTGATTTTTGTGTGGGTAAGCTGCAGCGTCTGCATATCTCCGATCGGATGGACAACCAACTCGAGGATCACGCGAATTTGAGAGTCCCGCATGAGGTGTCCCAAGGACATTGGCAGAACGTCACCCAGCGGCATGGGGTTAGGTTGGATGCGAAAGGCTGAGCGCAGATCGACTTGTTGTCCAATCGCGCCCTCGATACGCATACGACTGGCAACGACCATGCCGAGGGAAGTGAATATCTCTTCGAGCAGTTCCTGAACGGCCTTGGGGGAATTGAGGAATACGACGCTTCCTCCGCTGCGAGTGGCCAAATCATCCAACAGGCGGTCGCTCCAGTCAGATCCGATCCCAATGCAATTGATCGAAATCCCTTGCTCGGCCGCCTTTGTTGCCAGTGCGATACATTGATCTTCGTCGCCATAGGTGCGGCCATCGGTGAGCAGCACCATCTGATTGACGGCTTCTTTACGCAGGTTGTTTTCGATTTCCGCCAGGCCCGCTTCCATACCCTGCGCGATTTCCGTACCGCCTCCTGCCTGCAGGAGACTGAGGCGGGCACGCGCGGTTTTGATATCCTTTGCTTGTTCCGGGGATATGATGACTTCAGCGCGATCGCTGAACGTAATGACGGAAACATCGTCTTCAGGTTGCATGTCGTCCAGGATGGTAAGCGTCGCTGCACGAACACGATCCAGACGCTGCCCTCGCATCGATGTGGATTGGTCGACGACGATGGCCATGTTGACCGGCGGACGTGAGGCCGGCAGATCAGCGGTGGCTTCTATGTCCATCAGAACGTAATGTACCTGGGGTTCGTCCAAGCGCAGGATCTGAGAGCGGCTGTGGGTTATGCTGCAGCGGAAAACCGATTCCTCGGCTAGTTTTTCTTCGATGCTTTGCAGTTCTTCATCGTACGCCGCTCTTTGATCCGGGTCACTTAGAACTTCGTAAGCGCGGCTGACGTCGAGGAATAGCTCCGTTTCACCCGGAGCGACATTCTTGTCTGGATGGAGACGGGACGCCGCTTGACGATACGCATGCTTGATTTGAGTCAGCGTCGCGTTTCTCGGTACCCCGAGAATTGAGTAATAATCCCTCTCACTAGACACTGGTCCGCCTTTTACCCCTTCGGAAATTGCACCAATACCGCCGTTATGTTGTCCGGTCCGCCTGCAGCGTTGGCGGCTCTGACCAAGGCTTCACAGGCCTCTTGTGGATGGTTGGAGCCGGAAATGATGCGATGTATCACATCTTCGGAGACTTCTCCCCACAGGCCATCCGAGCAGAGGAGTAGATAACCGCCCTTCGGAACGGGATGGGTTAACGTGTCGATCTCGAGATTTGCACCCTGGCCGATCGCCCGGTAGAGAACGTTGCGTTGTGGATGTACAGCCGCTTCCTCTTCCGTGAGTTGTCCAAGTTCCCGCAGACGCTCCACGAGCGAATGATCTCGCGTGATCGCTTTCATCGAATCGTTTTCAATGACGTAAGCCCGGCTGTCACCGACGTGACCGATGACCACCTGGCCGTCGAGAACGAGCGCCGCCGTCAGCGTCGTACCGCCGCCGGGCACTTTATTTACCACGGCTTGATTTGCATCCTGTAGTGCAAGGCGCAGAATGTCCTGGATGGAATCGGCGTCGTTTTGAGGTTCTTGTGCCAACAGGTCGATGATCGTGTCTTCCGTCAACCTTCTGGCGACGGTTCGTACGGAAACGGCACTGGCGACTTCTCCTGCGCGATGGCCTCCCATGCCGTCAGCGACAAGAAACAGGCCGAATCCATCGAGCGGATCGTCGCCGAATGAATTCCCGGTCAAGACGAAGAGGGCATCCTCGTTGTGTGAACGGACAATGCCGGTGGAATGGCCCGTACCGACTTGAATCGATTGCTCGCAGGTCAATGACCATGCAGTAGACGTGGACGAGCCGCGTCGCGCAGCGGACATAGATCTCGTTGAGCCGGATCGCCCGAGATTTCCAAATAACCCCTTGAATGTCTTCTTTAGAAATTGCATCCGCTATCTCTGTCCTGTCTAGCTAAAATGTATTACACAATCAACAGCGAGTAAATTTTATGGTCGGTCGATCCGATGTAAACCATGTTGTTCGAAATGGCTGGGGTACCCGTTATCGCACCGCCGGTATCGAAACGCCAGCGCAAACGTCCCGAGCGAAATTCCAAACAGTAAAGTGAACCATCTACGGAGCCACAATAGATCGAATCTTCATGTGCAATAGGAGATCCCGTTACTTGATGCTCCGTGGCAAAACGCCAAGCCTCTCGGGCATGTTTGGCCTGAATGGCGTAGATGTTGTTATCGCCACAGCCGATGAAAATTTTCCCGTCCGCGTAGGCGGGGGACGAAATCGTAGGTCCGCCCATCCTGAAGCGCCATACCTGCCAACCGTTTTCGATTTCGAGCGCGTAGAGCGTCCAGTCTTTCGATCCGAAATAGACCATTCCGTTGGCGATCACCGGTGAGGAGGTTACTGCCCGCTTAATTTTTTTGCGCCATTTCTGCTCGCCGCGAAAATCGTAGCAGTAAAAATCGCCGCTTTCGCATCCAAAGTACACGCGCTCTTCGTGTACGGCGGGAGAGGACCAAATGGGTCCGCTTGTATTCTCTCTCCACGCTCTGCGCCCGGTAATCATGTTGACCACGTGTATGCGGCTGTCATCTGCTCCGAAGAAAACGTGTCCGTCCGATACGACAGGGGATGAGCGGATGGGTCCCTCGGCGTAGTACATCCAAATGAGTTTGCCGTGGTCCGCAGATATTGCATGCAGGCGATTGTCTTCTGAACCGATGAAGATCATATCGGCTTCAATGGCCGGTTTTCCCGTGATGCCTCCCTCGGTTGCGTACTTCCACAGGAATTCACCGGTTTCGGCGTTCAGCGCGTATAAATTGTTGTCATAACAGCCGATGTACACCGTCCCGTCATGAATGAGGGGCGTGCCGCGGATTTCATCCTCGCATTCGAAGGTCCAGACCGGTTCGACGGAATCTCCCGTGCTGACGATGGCTGCTGTGCGGGGTTTCACCAGAATGCCGGTTTCTTGTACGACGCCCATCAGCGCCTGCTTCATCTGTTCCGCACTTGGATAGCGGTTTTTGGGATCGTAGGCAAGTGAGGCACTGATCACGGCTTCGAGCTCAGGTGACACGTCCGCATTGATCTCGCGAATCGGTCGTTCTGCAAACGAAAAGGGAGGTTCGATGCGCGGATCACGCCTGGTCAACAAATGATGGAGTGTAGCGCCCAGCGCGTAGATGTCGCCAGGCGGTGAAGCTTCACCACGATATTGTTCGGGTGGCGAATATCCTTCGGTACCGATCATGGTTCCTTTCTGACCGGGTTGAAACACCCTGGCGATGCCGAAGTCGATCAGCCGAATGTGACCATGCTGGTCGATCATGATGTTGGACGGTTTCATGTCGCGAAAGACGACGGGTTCCGGTTGATGGTTGTGCAGGTAGCTCAGCACATCACACAGTTCGATGGCCCATTCGACGACTTGTTGTTCCGATAAAAATTCCTCACTCTCGGCGAGTAAGGCTTCTAGGTCCAGGCCATCGATGAACTCCATCACCAGGTATAGGCTGTTGTTATGGATGAAGTAGTCGTAAATTCGAGGGATTGCGGGGTGCGAGAGCGTGGCCAGGAGATCTGCCTCTCGTTCAAAGTTCGTGACGATCATTTCATGCATGGTCTGGTCCGAGACCATGCTGGTCATTTCTTTGATGGCCACCAGCTTTTGGACGTTCGGAAAATGGAGATCTCGACCTTTATACACATTGCTCATACCGCCCGCGCCGAGCAATCCAAGAATCAAATAACGATCTTGAAGAGTCGTACCGGGCTGGATGCGTTCAAGATGCTCGGTTTGTCCCTCGAGCGCTTTCGTACTTTTCCGCATTAACCTCGCTTCCCTTATTATTCGAAAATTATAGCATGAGAGCTTAGACGCGCAACGTGCTGAAGGACTAATGAACTAGTAGAGTCTCTCTCTGGTCTCGTTTTTCACTGATCGCGCGATAATAATTCGTGGGTCAGATTACGCAGCGCCTCGGCTGGCGGCCCGGTGGGTGAGCCGGCTTCGAGCGCGGCAAGCGCAAGTCGGGTGTGCTCTCTTGCTTGCGTGTGCGAATATTCACGTGCTCCAGTTTTTTCGAACGCATCTACGATGTCCTCGGTACGATCCAGTTCATTGCCCTGATGCCACAATTCGGCGATATCAGGCGAGGCTTCCATGGCGTATAAGACCGGCAAGGTCTTTTTTCGGGAGCGAATATCGTCTTGCTGGGATTTGCCGGTGCGTGCCGGTTCACCCCAGATTCCCAGCACGTCGTCGAGAATTTGAAACGCCAATCCCAGGTGACGGCCGAACTCATGAAAATGGGCTACGCGTCCTTCTTCCGCTTGCCCGACACGCGCACCGATGGCGGTGGAGGCAGCCAATAACGCAGCCGTCTTCCCGTCAATCATGTTCAAATACTCGCTACTGCTCACCGTGGATCGGGTCTCGAAGCCGATGTCGAGATGCTGTCCCTGCGTCAACGACAGGCATGCACGATCGAACTGCAGCATGAGGTCGTGGATGAGGTCGCTCGAAGTCGTTTTCTCCCCCATGCGCAGCATTGAAAGATGAGCGAGTGTGAACACTGCGTCGCCAGTGTTGATCGCTTGTTCTATCCCCCATTTCGACCACAATGTTGGGCGCCCTCGACGCATCTCACTTCGGTCTTCGATATCATCGTGGATCAGGGAAAAGTTGTGCAGCAGTTCGATCGCCGATGCGGCGGGAAGAGCTGTCTGCCAGATTCCCTCCACGCCTGCGCAGGATAGCAAAGTCAATAGCGGGCGCACACGCTTTCCTCGAGCATGGGGCGTTTCAGACCATCCCATGTGGTAGGAGATCATGCGGTGCATTTCGGCGTAAGTCGGCGTGTCGAGGAATGCAACAGATCGCTGTAAATCCTCTTCGATTGCGGCCAGCATCTGTTCTTGAAGGGTGGCGTAGGTTGGTTTCATGAATCAATCCGCAGGATTTTATCCCCGAGGGCGTGCAGGTCAGCGGCACCCGCTGCGAACATGCAGACACGCAGTTCGTCGACATACTGCCGGATGCATTCGGATACGCGTTCGGCTGAATGCGTGGCGGCTTTTAAGAATGGTCCTGCGATACCACACAAGTCTGCACCGAGTGCGACGCATTTGGCGATATCGATGCCGGATCGCAAGCCTCCCGAGGCGATCAAAGGCACATCGGGCAGCGCTTCGTGGACCTGGACGACAGCATCGGCGGTTGGAATTCCCCACGTCTTGAAGATCGCCGCCTGCGTTTCCTGCGCTTTTGTTTCGGCGCGATGCCGTTCCACTTGAGACCAGGATGTTCCGCCGGCTCCTGCCACATCGATGGCGGAGACGCCGGCATCGACGAGCCGCTTGGCTGCGTCGGCGGATATTCCCCAGCCGACTTCTTTAGCGACGACCGGAACCTCGAGGTTCTGGCAGACCACTTCGATTCGCTTCAGCAAGCCGGCAAAACGGATGTCGCCATTCGGCTGGAGGGCTTCCTGCAGCGCGTTGAGGTGCAGGATCAAGGCATCGGCTTCCACCATCTCGACAGCTCGGCGACAGGCATCGATACCGTAACCGTAATTGAGCTGCACTGCGCCGAGGTTGGCCAGGATGACGATGTCCGGTGCAATCTTCCTTATGCGATAGGTGTCCGCAAGTTCGGGGTTTTCGATCGCGGCGCGCTGCGATCCCAATCCGATGGCGATGCCATGTTGTTGCGCCGCTTCGGCGAGTGCGGCGTTGATCTCCGCCGCCTGCGGCGTTCCTCCGGTCATGGACGAAATCAACAGTGGGTAGGTCAGTGGCTTTCCGAGAAACGTTGTCGAAGTGGCGATCTCGTCGAGATTCAATTCTGGGATGGCATTGTGTTTGAAGTGGAATTTTTCCAGATTTGTGGTCAGACCCGATCTCGTATCCTGTTCGAGGTTGATGCGGATGTGGTCTTCTTTGCGTTCTGAAGTCGGCGTAACTTTGGTCATATCAAAGTGTTCCTAGGTTGAGAGCGCTTAAAATAGCGAGCGCATTTTAAGGCTGAGTATATCTGAAAAAGAGACCTTGTATAGCGGACGCGACTGTTTTACAATCCCCATTATCCTCATAGGTGAGCATAGAATCAAGGAGGCTCCTGATGTCCGACACTTTTGAAGATGTAAAAGGAATTATTGTAGAGTTACTCGGAATCGACGAATCCAAAGTAAAAAAGGAATCGAGATTTCGTGAAGATCTCGAGGCAGACTCACTCGACCTCGTCGAATTGATCATGGCGTTCGAGGAAAAATTCGGCGGCGAGATTTCTGATGAGGATGCGCAGAAGATCACGACTGTCGGCGAGGCAGTGGATTACATCGACGCCAAACTGAAATAACCATTTCGATTATCATGTAAGAATAGGCCGGCGGAAACCCGGCCTATTTCGTTTTCTATCTCTACTGTACTTTCCTCGGGCGTGTCTGACTACTTATTCTTCGATTTTCTTGCAGGGGATCGTTTCTTCGTTTTCAACAACGCTTGTATCTCTTCTTCTTCCTTGGAAACTGAAGAGATGTAATCTTGCATAAACTGTGAACGCCGCAGACGCAGGCTCATCGGTGCGACGGTGCGAATGTCCTGTGGATTGGCGCGTTCCCGGCCATCCGCGATTGCATGAGCTTTGGCGGCTTCGAAGAGCGTTATCTCCGCACGCAAGGAATCCACTCCCAATTCCTGGACCAATTTCAGTCCTAGAGTTTCTGCCTGTTTCGTGAGCGCCACTTCCGGAAGATGCTGTCTTGCGATTTCCAGTTCTTCCCGGAACAAGGTCGTGGCTTCTGCGTAGTCCCGGATCACTTCTCGCGGGTTGTTGCGGAAGGCGATTGTGCGCCGATAAGCCTCAAGCCGGTCGCTGCGGTGTTCCAAACCGCGAACGATCACGCGCAGCCCGAAACGATCGAGGATCTGCGGGCGCAGCCGTCCTTCCTCCGGATTCATCGAACCGATGAGTACAAATCTGGCGCGGTACGTCGCCACGAGGGCGCCGCGATGGACCGAGTAGGTACCTTGTGCAGCAGCATCGAGTATGGCATCGATGATGTCGTCATCGAGTAAATTGATTTCATCGACGTAGAGCACGTTCTGATCCGCACGGGCGAGGATTCCCCGGCGCAGGCGTAATCTCTGATGTACCGCGGCGCGCTCGTCGATGCCGCCGACTACGTCCTCCAGGCCGGCATTGAGGGGAAGTTCGAAGAGACGAACCCGGTCTGTGTACGTCAGGGGTTCTCCCTGGGCGTAGCGCTGTGCACAGTTCGGACAAACCGAGTCGATGCCGCTGGTTTCGATATCTTCGGGCGTGCAGCCATATTCGCAGCGGCTGCGTTGAATGTCCGGCATCAAATCGATCAAGCTTCGCACGGCCGTCGTCTTGCCCGTGCCTCTGGGCCCGATGAGCAGCACGCCGCCAATGTGGGGGTTGATCAGTGCGAGAAGCAAAGCGACTTTCATGTCTTGTTGTCCGACAAGGGATAGATACGGAAAGACCAGCGGCTCCGCCAGCCCTTTATCCTCCGCGGGTTCGACATCGAGAAACCGTTTTGCACTTGCTTGTTCGATTAATTCGTTGAGAGATTTCAAGTTGGTCGTCATCAGGTGCCTTCGCGTATATCTTGCTTTCGCTGGGCAAGTCGATGAGCTTGACGTTGTTTCCCGCCGGCCAAAAGCCGCTTTTCGTCTTCCGTCTCCGCAATCAGTCTGGGGACGGTCTTCGGATTGCGGTCGTCGTCGAGTGCCACATAGACCAGGAAGCCGGTGTTGGTGTGCGTCCTTTGACCGGTTACGGGATTCTCCGCATGTACCTGCACGCGCGTCTCGACGGACGTCCGGCCGACATAAGTTACTTCCGCTTCCAGGATGACCAAATCGCCGATACGGATGGGTTCGAGGAAGTACATCTGATCGATGGCGACGGTGACGACTCTGCATTGCGCATGACGCATGGCTGCCAGCGCGCCCGCTTCGTCGACCAACTTCATGATCCACCCTCCGTGTACGTCCCCTCGAGAGTTGGCTTGTCCCGGTTGCATGAGTTGACTGAGCACGACCCTGGAGGCGTGCACGGGTTTGGCTTCGATTTCATCGTGCGGCATTCGGTTAATCCATGTCCTCCCGGTATCCAGCGGCATCCGTCGTGTGCAGACGGTCCGGGGCTTCGTCGAGTACATCGATGATTTCGAAGGGAAGATCGGACATCATTGGTGGCAGCGGGACGGTCGCGGGGGGCCGGATGCGTTGGGGTTCTACGGGCGGATCTCTACGAACGAGCGGACGTTGTGGGATGCGTTTGGTGAGTATGCGGGGGTCTTTCGTCAGCCATCCGACGTATACCCCGTTGACATCGAAAACCTCTTTATTCGGTGTCACCCAACCGATCCATTCGCCCAGCGTGTTGTAGATATACGGGAAAACGAGTAAGGCGGACCAATCTCCGGGGGTAGTATAAATCGGGATCGGCTTTCTCAATTTCTTGGTCATCGATTGTCAAGCTCCGTTGAGGTGTGATCCATTATACAGGCCCACGAAATTGTTCGAAAGTTTTGTAATTACATCGTAAGTTTAAACTTACACTTCGTCGAATCCGTATCTGTACAGCCAGGTGATCCTCAATTACGCATGATTGCTTGATCTATTCTAGGAGACGTCTGAATAGGTCCAAATGCGGTTTACCGTGAAATTCCAGAACAGGACGACGATGACCGCCGTGGCGAGTGCCAGATTGCTGCCCAGGACTGCGCTCTCGATCGGAAGGAACGAAGCATCGCCGGGTGGAAACGTGGAAGGGATGTTGGCGAGCAGC
>Ga0307426_1001119_pt1 | contig 18055 bp, 20 predicted proteins | sample SalMarWE160340MG_FD_202165 | JGI IMG/M metagenome (GOLD analysis project Ga0307426, IMG submission 202165) | Salt marsh sediment microbial communities from the Plum Island Ecosystem LTER, Massachusetts, United States - WE1603-40 | ecosystem: Environmental > Aquatic > Marine > Intertidal zone >... | reverse complement strand
ATCAGCGCCGTTGAGACAAATGCTCTTTTCATAACCCCGAACCCGGAGAGTGCCGGCTTTCGGGGCAACGGGGTGGTGCTGTACGAACCCTGGTACGAGCTCCCGCCCGAGCAGCAGGGAAGCTCGGTCTATCAGGGCCGGTGGCAGACACCGGATCGCATTCTGCTGTCCGCCGGCCTGTTTGACGATGATGGATTCGTCTATTCTCCGGGGAGTTTCGAGGTGGTGCGGGCGGGATTCCTCATCGATCCGCAGAGCGGTTTTCCCCGGCGCTGGCGCCACGGCGGGGGAGGTTCAGATTACGGGACCTCGGATCATCTGCCCGTTCGCCTTACGATCCGCAAGCGCTGATCCCGCTGCACCGGCAACTCGCTCTCTTGAGCCGATGGAGGCATATCTGTACACTGGGGCTCTATGACCGGTTTTCAATCCGAGGAAGAATACCTGCGGGAACTCGAGTGTCGATCCCGGCTCCCGGAAGGATTTTCCGTCGCCACCACCTCCTTTGATTTTACATCCCCGGAACGAGGGCAGAAGCTCTCCATGAACCTGGCGGCGATAGTGCTCGATGAGCCCGGCTCCGGCTTCGCCGGGGTTTTCACGAACAATCGTTTTTGCGGAGCACCTGTCCTGATCGGCCGCCGACGGATCGGGGAGGAGCGCTTGAGGGCCGTGCTGGTCAACAACCGGATTGCCAATGTCGGAGCACAGGGAGGTGTGGAAGACGCCGAGGAGCTCTGTAGTGCTATGGGGGAGCTGATCGACGAGCCGGGAGAGCGGATCATTCCCGCCTCCACGGGAATCGTGGGCTGGAAGCTTCCGGTACGGGAGATGAAAGCCGCCCTGCCGCAGTTGGTCCGGGCGCTTCACCGGCAAAGCGTACTGCCCCTTGCCCGGGCCATCATGACCACGGATTCCTATCCAAAAATACACAGGGAGGAAGTGGGACAGGGCTGTGTCCTGGGCGTTGCCAAGGGCGCCGGTATGATCGAACCCAATATGGGTACGATGCTCGTCTTTCTCCTCACCGATGTGAGGATGGGTCGAGAGCAGCTGAGCCGCTGTCTGGCCGGCTGCGTGGCAAAAACGTTCAACAGGATATCGGTGGACGGCGACCAGAGCACCAGCGATATGGCTCTGCTGTTTGCCTCGGCAACAAAGCCGGCGGTGGCGGAAGAGGAGTTTCGGGCGGCTCTGGAACAGGTCTGTACAAGGCTGGCCGAGGATGTGGTTCGAAACGGGGAGGGAGTGGGACACGTGATCCGGGTCTGCGTGGCGGGCGCTGCGGATGAGAACCTCGCTGCGGCCGCCGGTAAAGCCGTGGTCAACTCCCCGCTGGTCAAGACCGCGGTGTTCGGAAACGATCCGAACGTCGGTCGGATCGTTTCCGCCTTGGGGGATTTTTCCGATTCGGCCCGCCTTGCCCTCGACGTGAACCGGCTGCGGGTGAGCATGGGCGGTGTGGAGATATTCGCAGACGGCTGTTTTCGTCTCGACACCGAAAAGGAGTCGCATCTGAACGGCTACCTCAAAGAATGCGCCCTCGATCCCGCGGCCAGGGGATTTCCAGCCCATGATCGACAGGTCGTACTGGAGATTGATCTTGGAGCCGGGGGAGCGCGGGCCGAGGTGCTGGGTGCCGATCTGTCCTACCAGTACGTGAAAGAAAACGCCGATTACAGAAGCTGAAGGGCTGGCGAAGCCAGCGAAGCTAGTAACGAAGGGTTAATAACGATGGATGAAAAGAAACACACCCTAGAAGCATCGATAGAACAGGCCGGAGAGCTGCTGCAACAGACCTTCCAGGAGGTATCCAAGCGGATCGTCGGACAGAAGGAGATGCTGGAAGGGATGATGACGGGGCTGCTGACCGAAGGGCATGTCCTGCTTGAAGGGGTTCCCGGATTGGCCAAGACCCTGGCCGTCAAGACCCTGGCGGAGGTTCTGGACTCGGGATTCAAGCGGATCCAGTTCACCCCGGATCTGCTGCCGGCGGACCTGATCGGCACGATGATCTACCGTCCTCAAACCGGGGATTTCATTCCCAGGAAAGGGCCAATCTTTTCCAATATCATCCTTGCCGACGAGATCAACCGCTCTCCGGCAAAGGTGCAGTCCGCACTGCTGGAGGCCATGGAAGAACGGCAGGTAACCCTGGGAACCGAAAGCTACGAGCTGGCCGAACCGTTCCTGGTTTTAGCCACCCAGAATCCGATCGAGCATGAGGGAACCTACCCGCTTCCCGAAGCTCAGCTGGATCGTTTTATCGTCAAACTGTATGTGCCGTATCCCAGCTTCTCGGAGGAGCAGGATATCCTAAAACGGGTGGGGGTGAAGTCCGACATCCGGATTCGCAAGGTGCTGGATAAAGCCAAGATCGAGCGCTTGAGGTCGGTGGTTCAGAAGATCCACGTGGATCCGAGAATCGAAGAGTATATCGTGTCCCTGGTTCAAACGAGCCGCGAGAAAGACCGGGAGAAAGGAGATTTCGTTCGCTTTATCGAGTACGGTGGTTCTCCCCGGGCTTCGATCTACCTGTTCCGCTGCGCCAAAGCAAAGGCGCTGTTGGAGGGCAGAACCTTCGTGATTCCCGAGGATGTCAAGGCTCTGGCCCCGGCGGTGCTGCGGCACCGGATCATCCTGACCTATGAAGCCGAGGCGGAAGATCTATCCACGGACCAGATCATCGCTGAAATCCTCAGAAACGTAGACGTACCTTAGCGGCGATGGAGGATCTATCATTTTTTCGCCGGGTTCGGCAGATCGAGTTGGTCGCTGCCAAGCTGGTGGACCAGCTGCTGGGCGGCCGCTACCGTTCGATCTTCCGGGGTCAGGGAATCGAGTTCGACGAGGTACGGGAATATGTAGCCGGGGATGATGTACGGGCCATAGACTGGAACGTTACCTCCCGGATGGGTCTGCCCCACACGAAGATTTTCCGGGAGGAGCGGGAGATCATTCTTTTCAATGTGGTGGACATTTCGGCGTCTCTGTATGCCGGTTCCGGAGAAATCGGCAAGGACGAGTACGCGGCCCACGTCTTTGCGATCCTGAGCCTGGCGGCAGTGAAGAACAACGATCGGGTCGGAGCGGCTTTTTTCAGCGACAGAATCGAGAAATGGATTCCCCCGGCCAAGGGGCGAAAGCATATCCTCAGTCTGATCCATGAGCTGCTTAAAACGAGTCCGCGGGGAACCGGTTCCGATCTGGATCTGGCCCTCAAAGGGGTCTACCGGAATTTGAAGCGCCGCGGTATCTGCTTCATCATTTCCGATTTCCGAACCGAAGGGTACTGGGATTCTCTTTCCCTGCTGGCGCGCAAGCACGACTGCGTGGCCGTGAAAATCGTCGATCCCGCGGATACCGTCTTTCCTCAGGTTGGGATCATGGAGCTCGAGGATCCTGAAAGCGCAGAGGTGCTGTTCGCCGATGGTCGATCCCCCACCTTCCGGCAATCCTACGAACGCTACTGGCAGGAGAAGCAGGCGGCCTGGGAGGCCGGTTGCGCTCGCCGGGGAGTGGACACCCTGACCTTGAGCACCTCCGAGGATCCGGGGGTGGAGATCCTGCGCTTCTTCAGGCGCCGGAGGCGTGCCTCATGAGAGCCCTTGCCCTGGCCGTCTTCCTGCTCTTCCTTGCAGCCTGGCCGGTTTTTGCTCAGGCTGTATTGATGGAATCGATTTTTCTGCCTCCCCGTTTCTTCGTCGGGGATCGAGTGGAGCTGCGGCTGACCTACGATGTTCCGGCCGGGGTGGCGGTGGAGCCTCCGGCTCAACTGCCTGCACATGCCTGGATTGAATTTCATAATATCGAGGTACAGGACAGGCGGTCGGCCGACGGCTCGGGAGAGGTCCGGGTGCGGATATTCTTCACCCCTTTTTCTTCCGGGGATACGGTGCTTCCCCCGCTTCCGCTGGGGGATCTGGACACCGGCGAGCTTCTGGTGACAACCCAGTCCGTCCTTCAGCTGGAGCACGATGAAACACTCCGGGGACCACGACGGCAGCTGAATCTCCCCTTGACCTGGCTCAGATTGCTCGTTCTGGTAGTTGTCGGAATTGGTGCTCCGGCAGTAGTGTTTTTCCTGCTCCGCTACGGGATTCAAGGGTTCGTCAGGATTCGCGAAGCCCGGATACGGAGGTTACCGTATTTGCACGTACGAAAAAGCCTGAATCAGCTCGCAGCCGGGAGATCATCCATGGAGGGGAAATCCTTTTTCATTCTCCTCTCCCTGACGATTCGGAGCTACCTCAGCGAGAGGTTGTCCAGGCCGCTGATGAGCGTGACTACCGGGGAGATCAAAAAGGAGTTGGGAGTAGCCGGATTGGAGGAATCCGTTTCACTCCGCATTCACGAGGTTCTAAAGGCGGCGGATCTGATCAAGTTTTCGGGGAAGAGGGCGGACCGGCGGGAGATGGAGAGAAGCTTGAAAGCCGTAGATCGAATCGTCGAACAGGTGGAGGAGCGGACAACCCATGTGGAGGCTTGATCACCCCCAGGTTCTGCTGCTCCTGTTGATCGTTCCTTTGCTCATCTATCTGCTGTACTATCGCAAAGCCCGAGGCGGGAAGATATCGTTCAACTTTGGCATCTGGAACGGCGATCGCTTTGCCGCTGCTGCTACCTCCAGGCGAGTGCTCCTGGTTATCACCCGCGTGCTGTTCTGGATCGGGTTTTCTATCCTTGTTGTGGCCATGGCCGGACCTGTGGTCATTGAGAAACAGCGAAAGTATCTGAGTCGGGGGTTGGATCTGATGGTCGTTCTGGATGTGTCCCCTAGCATGTCCGCCCGGGATGTCGGGATGATCACCCGTTTCGACGCAGCCCGGGAAGTAGTCCGAGATTTCATCTCCGGAAGGGAGAATGACGCCATTGGTTTGGTGATCTTCGGGGCGGAGGCCGCGTTGCGGGTTCCGCCGACATTCGACTATCCGTTTCTGGGGCAAGCCCTCGAGTCGGTGCAGGTCATGGCCTTGGGGGACGGGACAGCCATCGGCATGGGGATTGCCGTGGCCGCGGTGCATTTGAAACGCTCCAAAGCGGATGAAAGAGTCATTATCCTCATTACCGATGGGGACAACAACGCCGGTGAGGTCGAGCCGGATCGAGCGGCCGAAGTAGCTGCGGCTTTGGGAATCCGCATCTACACGATCGGAATCGGCACCGAAGGGGAGACGACGATTCAGTTTATCGATCCGGAAAGCGGCAAAGAGGTGCGGGGCGTCTACCAGGGAAAGCTGAACGAGGATCTGTTGAAACGCATAGCCACTGTCACAGGCGGTCGTTATTTTCATTCCGGCACACTGGGAATCCTCAACAAGATCTTTCAGGAGATCGATGGTCTGGAAAGCACGATACAGGAGGTGGTGGTTTTCATAGAACGCCAACCCCGGCATGGGGTTTTTATTCTATTGGGCCTGGGTATCATTGTGCTCTGCGTACTAATGAGCAAACTCGTGATAGGAGAGCTGCTGTAAGGACCATGTTCGACCGACCCGCGTTGCTGTTCCTGTTTTTTCTCTTCCCGCTGATCGCCCTGGCCTGGAGGATCGATTTCTCGAGAGGCCGTGCCACCCTGCGAGCTTTGGGGGGGAGATGGCGATCGGCGGTACTTCTGGATGTCTACGTCTTCAAGAGCTTCTTCTCCTTTCTGTTTTTTACTCTGTTCTTGGTGGCCTCCGTGCTGGCCCTGGCGGGATTTCGCTGGGGCGAGCAGCTGGTCGAAGAACGACGCTCCGGGCAGGAACTGGTGATATGTTTGGACGTTTCCAACAGCATGCTGGCTGAGGAGGGGGGTGCTTCTCGGCTGCAGCTTTCGCTCCGCGCGATACGCCGAACCGTCGAAGAATTGGAGGGTGTGCGAATCGCGCTGGTCGTGTTCAAGGGGCAGGCGATTCAGCTGATTCCCCTGACCGAGGACCGCTACGTCCTGGAAACGGCCCTGAGCTATGTCGGCCCCTCCGTGATGACCGATCCGGGCAGCGGGCTGGAAGATGGGATCCGCCGGTCCCTGGAGAGCTTTCCTCCGTCCGCTCAAACCTACCGCGGTATTTTGCTTTTCAGCGACGGGGAGTATCATTCGGGCAATCCGTTGGCGGCGGCGGAAGAAGCCCGATCCGCCAAGATACCCGTATACGTGGTAGCGGTGGGGAAGGATGAAGGCGCTGCGGTCAAGCTCCCCGGGGGCAAGCTGCTCTTGGACAACAGGAGCAATCCCGTAGTAAGCCGGCCCCGAATAGAGGAGCTGGATAAAATCGCTGAAATCAGCGGGGGCAGGCTGTTCCGATTATACGGACAGGATCGGGAGATGCCGGAGAAGATCCTGGGAGCGATGAAAGCTCAGGCAGAGGGGAACATGGTGCTCGGGATGAGGCGTGAAAAGAAGGACCGCTTTCGCTTTCTCGTTTTTCTCTCCCTTGTGTTTCTTACCCTGTCGTTGGCTGTCAAGGCGGTGAGATGGAAGCACATTCTATGAAGCGCACCGCAGCCGCCATTCTGTTGTTGCCAATGCTGGCGCTCCTGGCTTCCTGTTCGGGAACGGGAGCAAGCTTTGCGGTTTTGCGGGGCAATCTTCTGTTTCGCGGTGGAGAAGACGCCCTGGCCACGTACCGGTATTTGCAGGCAAGGCAGCAGGGAAGGGATTGGCAAGATTGGGTCGATTACGACCTCGGCACGTTGTACGTGTCTCTGGGTGAGATCAATCCGGGAATACGAGCGCTGAACCGGACGCTGGAGGGTTTTGGAGAGCTGCCGGTTGAGCCGGGCCGCAGTGATCGGGAGCTGTTTTTCCGCAGCTATTTCAACCTGGGTGTAGCGCGTTACGAGATCGGCGACTACCGGGAAGCTGCCGCCGGCTTTATCCAGGCGCTGCGGCTCAAACCGGACAGCTGGGATGCGAAAATAAACCTCGAGCTGAGTCTCGAGGGTATGATGAAGGCCGCCGCCGGCGCCCGTGTTCAGCCCGAAAGACTTCCGGACGGCGGGGATGAGCCCGAGGATCCGGAGATGGACGAGGTGCTTGAATCAATTCACAGGGAGGAACGGCCAGCATGGGTATCGGCACCCTCGCAAGAGCGCTTCGAACAGGACTGGTAGCAATCCTGCTCCTGTTCGTCTGCCCTCCGGGGTTTTCTCAAGACTTCCGACCGACCGCGGGTGTTCAGAACAGAGACTCCACTTCCGACGGGGAGGTGCTCGATCTATCCCTCAAAGATCAAGCGGAAGTAGAGAGTTCAGACTGTAAACGACGCTACAGCAACCCTCTGAACCTGCTTTTCCTGCTGCCGGGATTGTTGTTTTTCCTCTCTGCCCTGGTCACCCGCAATTACCGGAAGTTGTTTTTTTTCTTCGGCCTTCTGTTTCTTCTGGGTTCTTCCGGGCCGGAGCGCTATGCCCTCATCCATCAAGCCGAGCAGAGCTTCGCTTCCGGGCACTATTTCGAGGCCATGGAATACTACGGACAGGCCGAAAAAGACCTGTCCTGCAATTCCGCCGTTCTCTATAATCTCGGGGTGGTTTCCTACTATCTGGGACAGCCGGGATATGCGGTTCATTATCTTCGCCGGAGCCTTCGCCTGGCGCCGGCAGACAGACAGGCGCGGAGCGCTTTACAGGCTCTGGAGCGGCATTATGACCTGGCCGGGCAGGTAGCGCCGCCCTTTCCGGTTCATCCGGACGTCGCCTTTCTGCTCCTTCTCACCTTTGCCAACATGGCCTTCGTCATGGGGGCGTTTGTGGTACGCACGAAGAAGGTTCAGTTTCTCATTTCGTTGGTTCTTGTGGCCATAGCGGCGTTGGGATGTCTGGCGTTTTTCGTGGGACGTATTCTGCTTGAGGCTCGATCCGTGGGGGTGGTGGTTTCCGAGGGAGGTGAGCTGTTCCGTGTTCCGGAGGAGGATTCGAAATCCTGGTTCGAGCTTCCTGAGGGAACCAGCTTGTGGATCAGAGGCCGGACGGGGGGGTATTATCTGGTGGAAACCCCCTCACGGATAGAGGGGTGGGTGCGCAGCGACACGATACTAATCGATTGAAAGAGTGTAGAGATTATCATGGATTTTAAGGAAATCTTGGATGCCTGGGAAAAAAAGCAGGCAGGGGCGTCTTCGGCGAAGCGACAGGACATGGAGGAGCTGATATCCCGGTATCCGCCGAAAGGACCAAAGGAAGCCGACCCGGAGGGCGGGGAAAGTTCTGAGGCCGGATCGCAGCTGTCGAACCACGAACAGCCGTATCCACGGCGGCCGGACCATGGGACACGGGAGCCTCAGGCGACGCTGGATCTGCACGGGATGAACAGCCGTGAAGCGGAGAAGGCTCTGGAAAACTTCCTGCTCCTGTGCCGGCGCAGAGGACTGCGAAAGGTTCTGATTGTCCACGGCAAGGGACATCACTCCCGGGGAGAACCTGTGCTGCAGGGTGTTGTGCGGAGGTATTTGGAGAAATCACCGTACACCGGGACGTTCGGACCTGCCGATCGCAAGTACGGAGGACGTGGTGCTACCTGGGTTGTCGTGCGTGAAGCATAAAGAACGGATTCACCGTTCTCTGTAAATGATACGTCCTCGGGTAAGATCGTAGGGGGAAAGGGCGACTTTTACTTTGTCCCCCGGAACGATGCGGATGTAGTGTTTTCTCATTTTTCCGGAAAGATGGGCCAGAATAACGTGCCCGTTTTTGATTTCCACACGAAACATCGTGTTGGGCAGCGATTCTTTGACCACACCTTCCACTTCTATCGCTTCTTCTTTTGCCAAGCCCTCTCTCCTTGCCTCCGGAGTGTAGGACGGGACATGTTCCTTTGTCAAGTTGCGTATTTTTTTTTGAACAACCATATTACCCCATCGGTTGAAGTGCACCCGCTCCTCCGCCCCCTTCTGGTTATTAGGAAAAAGGTCAACCTGGGAAGGTCAACCTCAGAAGGTCAACCTCAGAAGGTTGACAAACTCTTGGTTTTCGTTCATATTCTTCCACCGGCAACAGACCCTAGCTACTGTAGAGGTAGAGAATGAGTACAACATTCAAAGAGGCGATGAAGCAGAAGCTGTTGGATCTGAAGGAACAGATCCTGAGGCAGCTCGTTTCTGAAAGCGATGAGTTCCAGGAGATCGTCGATGACATGGAGCCAAAGGATCTCGCCGATATCGCCGCTGATGATATTGACAGAAGGATCTTGGAGGTCCTGGGCTCCCAGGAGATAAAGAGGCTGCAACTGATCGACGCAGCGCTGGGGAGGATGGAAAACGGTCACTACGGAGTATGCATGAGCTGTGGCAAAAAAATCCCGCAGGATCGATTGAGGGCAATACCCTATGCGATACTCTGCATCGATTGCAAGTCATCCGAGGAACGCCGCAACCGCTAGGTCCAACAACGAGAAGCATCTAATAGAGCCGATCCGCTTTTCCGATACTAGAAAGTGAAGGGTTTGCGGTGTCGGTTATGATACAAAACGTCTCTTCGGTAAAACCCGGATTCTTTCTGGACATTATCCGGATTCAAAACATGCAGGGCGGCCGGATCACCGTCCCCGTGAATCCGGCCCAAGCCGTTTATGCCCGTTTCAAGCATGTCCTGGGAGTACCGTCACTGGACGGAGGCGCACCCCTGTTCAGGCTTCGGGTTCTCGATAATCTGATCGACCGCCTTCTCCGCTATTCCGAACAAGTGCCCTCCGTGGAACAGCTGCAGAACCTCGACGCCGAAGCCATCGATCCGTTGATCAGCCGTCTGCAAAACCAACTCCGCGGTCATCTCCTGCAGTTCCCCTCCTCGTTTGGCGGTACCTTTCCGGAAACCGGGATGTTGATTGACCTGATTGCCTGAGCCGGTACATACTGATTCTATTCGTGAAAAAACCCTATATCTATCCGGCGAACAAGCAACTCATTTCCGAAGACATGCGCATAGACGAACTTCCCGCTATCAAGATATTGGGGAGGCGGTGTTCCGACGGCAGAGAAGGATGGTTTTTCTTTTCCGCCGTGAAAGGCAGCTATCACTCCGTTCTGCCCGAATGGATTCAAAAGGGAGACGAGGTGGAGTTTTTCGAGCCTCTTGCCGGGGGCGCTAAGAGAAGCCTGACCCTTCCAGGCATCAGAGTCGGCGGTGGTTCGGTCAGCCGGCTCATTCTGGAAGGGGGGAATATTCTCCTGTTTTCCAATATCGCCGGTGTGCACCAGAGCTTCTATCTGCTGAAACCCGGTGAGCTGGACGATCTGCACGAAATAATCGTCGATACGGTGTATATGGAGGAACCCTGCCCGCAATGCGGATCGGAGATGGTTTTCCATTATCGCCACGCCGAGCCGGCAAAAACTTTCTCGAAATGCCTGTCCTGTGGGTACGACTGGAAGGGCAAGGTGCAGGCTGACTTGATCCTGGTGAAGAAGAACCTCGAAAGAAACGTTGCCCGGGAACTGAAACGGCATCCCCGCCTTAAAGAACTGCTCGGGGAGAGGGAGGAGGGAGAAGAGCCGACGATCGGGGTGTGATGCCGCCTAATGAGGGACGCGGAAAAAGGGATTTCCCTTGATTTCTCTTTCGATGGTCGTGTCTAATCCATGACCGGGGAACACCCGGGTCTCCGGCGGCAGAGTGAGGATCTTGCTGCGAATCGCATCGATGAGGGTTTTTTCATCCCCTCCGGGAAGATCCGTTCTGCCGATGCTCATGAAAAAAAGGCTGTCTCCGGAAAACACCAGAGAATCTTTTTCGCTGTACAGGCAGATCGAACCCTTCGTATGCCCCGGTGTCTCCAGAACCACGAGATCCGTGTTGAATACGGTATCTCCCTCTTTGAGAATTACATCCGGTTCGGGAAGGTCGGAAAAAAAATCAGCGAATTCATCCGGGTCCGGCAAACCCAGATCCTTCAGAGTCTCCCGGTTTGTTTTGGCTGATTTTTTACCGAGGAAGTTTTTGTCGGCTTTATGGATGGCGATGGGGATATCTATGCCCTCTTTGCCGTAAAAGCTTTTAAGTTTTCCCGACGAAGCGGTGTGATCAAAATGTCCATGGGTGAGAACGATGCCCGCCGGAATCATCTTCAGCATGTTGATGCTGGATACGATGTGCAGCTCGCTGCCACCCGGATCGATTACGATGCACTCCTTTTTCCCATTAGAGTAGAGGTAGCAGTTGGTCTCCATTGGACCTACTATTAATCTTTCTATCATGGTAAGCTTCAGCCTACTGTATATGTCGGGCTTTGACAACCTGAAGCGCTTCTGATGAGGCGAGGATGAAGCATGGCTGGTGAGCTTGGTTCAATCATCCTGGTGTCCGCAGTGGCATTCCTGTTCTTTGGACTCATCCCGGGGATCGGTGCGTTCTTCGTGCGATCCCGATGGAGATTGTTCCGCCGGCGTATCGCAGAGAGCTCTCTGTATCCCTTCCTGAATTACTCCGATTTGTCCCGTAGAGGAGATTTCCTGGGTCGATACCGCGTATTCGGGCACCTGGAAGCGATCCAGGGGGAAAACAGCATATGGATCAACAACGGCAGTTTCACAGTTGAAGCGGATCTAGCGCAGGCGAAACTGTACTTCCTGCCCTCCTTCTCCGCCGGCACTCGGACTCTGCCCGTGGAACATTTGCAGGAGGAAATCCCCGATGAACAGCCGGGGTTGGTTTCCTGGAATCAGATCTTCTCCCTCCCCGCGGGTACCCAGATGTTTATCGCCGGGCAGCTTTACTCGGAGGACGGCCGGGCGGTATTCCGATCCCAGGGCAAAGATCCGCTTCTGGTGGTACTCTACGACGGAGAGAGGAATACGATCGTACAGAGGGCTGTTTGGGGGGGACGGCAGAAAAATGAATATTGGAATCAGTTTACCATCGCTTCCCTGTTGACCGGTGCTTTTTGCATGGTGCTGCTGGCCTATATTTTCCTGCGCTCCACGCCATCGAGGCTGCCGGTGCTGTTTGCCTTCTCGCTGGCTTTTTTCCCGATTTCAGGCCTGCTGCCTCCGGGCTTTATCCTCTACTATCTGTACCGGTTTTTCTGGAAGCGAGCCAGAATGCTCAGGGCGGAGAGGGATCTGCTGCGCCTGCCCCTGCGCTACTACCCGGAATCTGAAGCGTTGCCGCCGGGCAGCCGCGCAACTTTGCCGACCGGTGAATCCTACCTGTGCAGTCAGGACGCCGATCTGTTGATCGAGGGGGAGCTGACAATCCGGAGTGCGAGCCTTCCCTCGGTGAGGGAAGGAAAGATCGACGAGATATATCTGTTCGGATCCTACAGCGAAAAAGAGGGGCAGCGGTGGATGCAAGCACCCCGGGACCCGATGGCGGAACTCGTGCTGGTAATGGGCGATCCCGCCGCTCTCGCCCGCAGCTGCAATCGCCGGGCCCGTATGTTCGCTCTGCTCTCTGCTGCCGGCGTCTTTTCGGCGTTGACGTTGAATATGTTTATCCTGCTCTTAGTCTGGCATCTTATCATTCGCTGATTCCGCTTGCCCCTCGGGTCCTCCGCTCCGCAGGTGCGGTCCTCCGCACAGTGAGGCTTCGCACCTTCTTGCCTCTTTCCGCGAATCTTCGGGCAAATACGGATCGATAGACGGACGTGCTGTGGGGTTGTGGGGATAGCCCGAATCCGTCGTGCAGCAGGAAGAGGACCTTTGTGTGCAAATAGTAGTCGAAATAATCGGTTGCAAAGAAGATAGAACCGCCGACCTTCAGTTTTCGCCGGAGCGTCTCGATATTCCCCCGCCGGAGAAAACGGCGGCGCCTGTGTCTGGCCTTGGGCCAGGGATCCGGAAAGTACAGGTGGAAGCTGTCCACCGAGTCATCGGGCAGCACCCTGAGGACCGCTTCGGCAGATCCGTGGATGACACGGGCGTTGGCGAGCCGGCGCCTCTCGATTTTTCTTTGAGCTTTTAGACATCGTTTTTTCCTGATCTCCACCCCGACGAACAGGCTGGTTGGGTTCATTCGGCAGTACTCGACCATGAAGTGACCGTTTCCGCAGCCGATCTCCACTTCGAATTTCTCGAGTGGACCGTTCAACAGCAGGGGAAGGTCCTCAGGCTGCAGTAGCTCTCTCTGCTGCGCCGCCGAATCAGTTGGCGCTTTCGCGTTTGTCCTCCCGCTTGCGGGCATAGTTCACCACCAATTTCCGGCCTTTGAACTCGATACCGGACACTTCTTTTATAGCCCGTTCGCCAAGGGAGGAGTCGACTTCCACGAATGAGTAGTTGTCCAATACCTTGATGTCGTGAATCTGAGATCGATCGGCTTTGAGCCGGTCCATGAACAGCTGGATCAAATCGCTGGGAAACACTCTGCGGTTCTTTCCCATACTCAGGAACAGCTTCGTTATCTTGGAGCCTTTCTTTTTCTTCTTTTCTCCGGCCAGGGACTGTTTGAACAGATAGGCGGTGAAGTAGGAGCGCAACGTGAGTGGTACGTTCTTGCGAACGATGTTTCGATACTGGTTGAGGACCTCCGGGTCTTCCTCCTCTTTGATCCATTTTAGGATCTGCCGAATCATTCCTCGAAACACCTGATCTTCTGAAGGGGGTGTGCTTTTTTCTGCATCCACTTTGATCTTCTCCTTGAATCGCTCATAGTCTTCGGCAAGGGTTATGATCTTTTCCAGAACAAATGAGGGCGGTTTGTAACTCTCCGGCCGCGGGGGTACGGCCAGATTGATGACATGGGTTACCCACCGTAATTTTTTGCTGCAGGCGGTTTCGAAGGTGCTGATCAGTATCGGCACTTTCCCCACGCTGAAGTTCTGACAGACCTTGTTTTGTTGTTGCACGGACAGGTTGTCAAGCAGTAGGGCAGGCTCAATATGCTGAGCCCGCATGAGCCTGCTTACTTGGACCGCCTGCTGCGGGTCGCCACTTTGAATAAGAAGACTCTCCATCGGTTCAGCCAGGATGAGATCGACAACTACCGAGAGTTTATGCTGCTGGTCGGTTTGCATGAATACATCCCGTGTCGGTACGGTCAATTGCCTCCACGTGGATACCGGCAGCACGGTGGGCCGCCTCAGCAGGGAGACCAGCTGTTCGGTGTCCTTCTCGAGGCTGTGGGAGATCAGTATAGTCTGTTTTTTCTGCGGAAGCTTGGAGAATATGAACAGGATATCTTCTATGAAGCCGGGATGTTCAGGATTCTCGGTCCTGTCGATTACCACCGTTTGCAGACTGGAAAAATCGAGATTCCCCCTTCTGATATGATCGATCACTTTGTTGGGGGTCCCGATTACCACATCCGGGTTGCGAGAGAGCATTCGATGCTCTTTCTTCTCCTGACCTTCGAAACCGAAGGCAAAAACCGAAGGTCTTTTCCCGGATCGGATAAATCTCCTGAACTCACGAAATACTTTGTGTGAGTTTTCGGTGGAGGAGGTAAGGACTATCGCCTTTATCCCGGCTTTCCCCCGTTTAAGCTTAACAGAAAGGGGCAGGATGAAAGCGGCAGTCTTACCGGAATCTCCCTCTGCCTCTACCGCGACGTCTCTTCCTCTCAGTATGATGGGAATCAGCCGCTGCTGCAGATGGGTCGGTTTGGCATACCCGGCTTGCCGAAACAGCGTCCACGCCTCCGCACTTCCGAAAGTTTTTTTTCCCTTCGTTGGTGCCATGATGTTTTTTCCAAAGAACGATAGTAGAATTTAGATCGAGGTTATCATAACGCGGAACTTTCACCTGTGTCAATGAGCGGGGAAACAGGTGGAACTGCCGATGATAACAGAGACCTAGTATCAAGGGAGTAGACTATGCGAAGAGCAATAATCCTGGTTTTGATATTCATTCTGTCCCTCAGCTCGCTGGCGGCGGAAACCTTTCGTTTCAAGTATATCAAGGATGAGAAGTACAGGCTGATCACGGAGGTGAACGAGGAGGTGTACGTGAACGGAGTTCGCTCCCATCAGGCCAACATCCTCAACAAGGTAGCGGTGGACACCCTGGCGGTCCGAAACAATAAGGGGCTGCTCTCCGCAACCTTCTTGACCTCCGAGCGCTCCTACGGCGTTCAAACTTCCTTCTCTCTCACCGAGGAGTACGAATCCCTGTTCTGGCGCGACGATGTCGGCCGCTACGACATCGGTGAGGCCTACTTCATGCCTGTGGTAAGGCATGTGCCGACCTTCCTCCAGGAAGATATAGAACCGGGTACCAGCTGGAGCGCCGCCGGGGAGGAGGCCCATGACCTGCGCCGCAGCTTCGCGATAGAGACACCGGTGCGTTTCCCGATGACGGTGAGCTACACTTACGTCGGTTCCGAGCAGCGGGAGGGGAGAAAGCTGGAAGTGATCTCGATCCAATACGAAGTTCAGCACAGGCTCCAGGGCCTGGTCAGCCGTCGTGCCCAGGTTCCGGTCTTGATCGAAGGCATATCCGAACAGGTCTACTACTGGGACCGCGAGAAGGGTAAGCCCCACTCCTATTCCGAAGAGTTCGATTTTGTTTTCTACCTGTCCGACGGGCAGACCGTCGAATACACAGGCAGCGCCGAAGGATTGCTGCTCGAGTCGGAGGAGCTGGACAGGGAACAGGTTGCCGAGGATATCGCCAGACAACTCGAAGAGCGGGGGGTGGAGGACACGACCGTGGTTGCCGAGGAAGAGGGGGTCACCCTCAATCTGCAGAACATCCAGTTCGAGCCCAACTCCGCCCTTCTGCGTGAGTCGGAACGTGCCAAGCTGCGCCAGATCGGCGAAATACTGAAAGATTATCCGGAACGGGACATTCTCATAACCGGACACACAGCCCGGGTTCCCGGCTACACGGAACAAGACCATCAGCGCCTGTCCGAGCAGAGAGCCGTGGCTGTAGCGGACTACCTGCTGTCCCTGGGAGCTCTGCGTTCGTTACAGGTCACCACCCGGGGTATGGGTCACCGGGAGCCTCTGTCGGACAACGACACCGAGCAGGGCCGCCGTCAGAACCGGCGGGTGGAGATCACGATTCTGGAGAACTGACCTAGTTCTTGTCTCGGTCCACCAGACGGTTCTTGGCGATCCATGGCATCATGGAGCGCAGCCGCTCTCCCACTTCCTCCATCTGATGGGCGGCGTGCTCCTTGCGCATGGCCAGGAACTTTCCTCTACCGCTCTTGTTCTCTCCGATCCAGGTCCTGGCGAAGCTGCCGTCCTGGATCGCCGCGAGCAGCCGCTTCATCTCCTGCTTCACCGCTGGGGTGATGATGCGGGGACCCGAGACGTAATCCCCGTACTCTGCCGTATCGGAAACGCTGTAGCGCATCAGCGACATTCCTCCCTCGTAGATCAGGTCTACGATCAGCTTCATCTCGTGGATGCACTCGAAGTAGGCCATCTCAGGGGCATAGCCGGCCTCCACCAGGGTCTCGAATCCCGCCTGCATCAGGTGCGTCACGCCGCCGCAAAGAACCGCCTGCTCGCCGAACAGATCGGTTTCCGTTTCCTCCTTGAAGGTGGTCTCGATCACGCCGGCTTTGGCGCCCCCGATTGCCGCTGCGTACCCCAGGGCGGTCTCCCGGGCCTTGCCGCTGGAGTCATTGCCGATGGCGATCAGGCAGGGCACGCCGTAGCCCAGCTCGTACTGGCGACGCACCGTGTGTCCCGGCCCCTTGGGGGCCACCATGGACACGTCCACGTCCGCCGGCGGTTTGATCTGTCCGAAGTGGATGTTGAACCCGTGGGCGAACATCAGGGTCTTCCCCGCGCCCAATGACGGGGCGATGTCGGCCTCATACACCTCCCCCTGCAGGTGATCCGGCACCAGCACCATGATGACATCCGCCCACTGCGAGGCTTCCGCCCCGGTCATGACCTTCAAGCCCGCCTCCCGCGCTTTTTTTACCGAGGCGCTGTCTTTGCGCAGTCCCACGCAGACCTCGACGCCGGAGTCCCGCAGGTTGTTGGAATGGGCGAATCCCTGGCTGCCGTAGCCGATCACCGCCACTTTCCTGCTCTGGATCCACTCCTGATTGATCTCCTGCTCGTAGTACATTTTCATTTGAGCTCTCCTTGTTCATGCCTGTTATGAGGGTAGTAGTATAGTCCTTGTCTCGACCGAAATGTCAAGGCGAGCTGCGAAAAGCTCAGTTCGGTTTTATCCGGTTCGTTTCGGCCAGTCGAGCTTCTCCAGCTGCTCCACGAGGAAGCGGCGCATGGCCACGATATTCGCTCCGGCCTGCATGAAGGCTATGCCATCTTCGATGGAGGCCACACCTCCGGATGCCTTGATCCCTGGCTGCGCCCCGACGGCTTTCCTGATAAGGGCGATGTCGTGTATTGTCGCTCGACCGGGCCCGAAACCGGTGCAGGTCTTGATGAAATCCGCGCCGCTGTCTTTCACCAGCCTGGCTGCCGTAATCTTCTCTTCCTCGGTAAGCAACCCGATCTCTATGATAACTTTAAAAGGCACCCCGAAGGGTTTCGCGACCTCCATCACCGCAGCTATGTCTTTCGATACTTTCTTGTACTCGCCCTGCTTGAAAGCGGCGATGTTCATCACCATGTCCAGGTCGGAAGCTCCCCGTTTCAAGCCTTCCTCCGCCTCCGTACACTTCACCAGCGTGGTTACACCGCCGCAGGGGAAACCCACAGGGATCTGGGCCAATACGCCCGAGCCCGCAAGCTCTTCCACCAGGACTGCCAGGAACTGCGGGAAGGCGACCACGGCGCGAAATCCGTATTGCCGGGCCGGTCTGCACGCTTCCCGCACCTCTGTTTCGGAAGCTGTTACAGTCAAGACATCGGAATAGTCGATGGCGGACACGAGCTTGGCTGTATCCTCGCCGCTTATTTCGTTCACACGCCGCTCCTTTTCTACTTGTTATTTCCAGATTAAACCTTGCGAAGGCAGGAAGGCAAGTGAATCAATGATAGGGTTAATTCCCGACCATATCCGGAGCCAGCCTCTGTTCCCGCTGCTAAGGAAGCTCCGGATAGAGGATCACCTTGTAGGCTTCTTCGAAGGAGATTTGCGACGGGATCTCATAGGCGAAACTTTCCCAGATGTCGAACTGCTCAGACATCCCGCCCGGGTAGTAGGACATTTCCGGCCGACCGGCGCTGATGGATCCGGGTCTTTCCAGGATGACGGCAAGGGATGCG
>Ga0307426_1001117_pt1 | contig 18082 bp, 15 predicted proteins | sample SalMarWE160340MG_FD_202165 | JGI IMG/M metagenome (GOLD analysis project Ga0307426, IMG submission 202165) | Salt marsh sediment microbial communities from the Plum Island Ecosystem LTER, Massachusetts, United States - WE1603-40 | ecosystem: Environmental > Aquatic > Marine > Intertidal zone >... | reverse complement strand
CGGCGCCCTGGCCTGGGGCCTGATGCGGCGGCTCATCGAGACAGGTCATTACGACCGGGAGTTCGTGGCCAGGCACAGCCTGGGCTTCGAGGAAGCCTCGGCCTACAGCCAGGGGTTCACAACCGAGGTGGTGTCCGGGATCACCGGCCTGTTCCCCGACCAGATCGAGGAGTGCGGGCGGTTGATCGTCGCCGGGAGACCTCAAAGCATCAACTACGTGGGGGTGTCCCTGGAGCACCAGGAGAACGGGGTGAACGCGGTGCGGGCCATCGCCTGCCTGGGGGGACTGATCGGCGCACTGGACCGTGCGGGCGGGGACCCCTGGCCCGAGCCGCTGGGGGAGCGCTCCCTCACCCTCTACGACCAGCTCCCCCTGCTGGACCAGGAACCGATCGGGGCGGCGGACTACCCGGTGCTGTACGACTTCTACAAGGAGTGCAACACCATGAAGGCGGTTGAGGCCATGCTCGGCGCCGGGCCGTATCCGCTGCGCGCCTTGATCGTCTGCGGCGGAAACCCGGCCAACACCAATCCCAACGTCACCAGGGTGGCCGATGCCTTGAGCGGGCTGGACCTGCTCGTGGTCAGGGAGCTTTTCCTGACTGAAACCGCCGCCCTGGCCGACTACGTGCTGCCGGCGGCCTCGTTCATCGAGCGATCGGAGCTGCACATCTACGCCCACTACCAGTGGGTTTCCATGTCCCGAAGAGTCCTCCGGATCCCCGGAGTTGTCGATGAGTACTCGTTCTGGCGGGACCTGGCCTGCAGGTTGGGCTTCGGCGAGCAGTATTTCCCCTGGCAGAGCGAAGAGGAGGTCAACCGCTGGCTCCTCGAACCCACCGGCGTAAGCCCGGAACAGCTGGAGCAGCATCCGGAGGGCATGGCATACAAAGCGGTCCGCTATGAAAAATACAATCGGCAACCCCTGACCACTCCCTCGGGAAAGTTCGAGTTCAGCTCCAGCTATCTGAAGGATCTCGGCTATCCGGCTCTGCCGGTCTATGAGGAACCGTACCATGTTCGAACCCCCTCGAAGGTTTCCCCGAAGGATCGCCCCTACCTGTTGATCAGCGGCGCTCGGAAGCGGGTGTACCTGCACTCCCGCTACCGAAACATCCCGAGGTTCCGTCGCCTCCACCCCCGGGCGGAAATCGACCTGCACCCGCAGGATGCCGCAGCTTTAGGCCTCGAGGCGGGTGAACCGGTTCGGGTGAGCTCGGAGGTCGGCTCGATCGTCCTGCCGGCGAATATCCTGGGCGGGGGGGAGATCCTGCCCGGGTTAGTGCAGATCACCCACGGCTGGCCGGGCGACGGCAATGTGAACCGTCTCACCTTCGACACCATCACAGATCCGATCAGCGGCTTTCCCCTGCTCACTTCGATTCCGGTGCAGCTGCAACGGGTGGAGCCGGTAGGGCAAGGCCCCAAAGGGGGATCGGGGAAACCTGCCGGGTAAATCCGCCATCGTAACCGGCAGGGGAGCCAACAAAGGAGAAGCGAAATGGCAAGAGAGTTGAAACTGCGCGTGGGGGATGAAGTGGCCACCGTGGTCCTGTTCGAGGACAAAGCCCCGAAGAGCTGCAAACGGCTGGTTGAATCCCTGCCCCTCAAGAGCACGGCCATCATCGCCAAGGTGGCGGGACTGGAGATCATGATTCGGGTTCCCTACTTTCTCGACACGGGGGGCGAAAACGAAATCACCGCTCAGGAGGCGGGAAACGTCTGCTTCGTTCCGGGAGCCCAGAACGTCTGCGTGTTCTGCGACCAGCTGCCCGGTTTGGGACCGTGCAGCTGGATCGGAAAGATCACCGAGAATCTGGAAGGCATCCAGCGGGAGGCGCGGAAGTGCAAGCAGCAGCAGGGTGCGGCGGTTGATATCTACGAAGCGGAAAGACCCGACAACCCTCCAAAATCCGGGGCGCCGGGCAAAACCCTGACCGAAAAGCTCCGTGCGGTCCGGGAGCGGATGTGGACTGAGAAGCCCTGGGAGATCGCCGAAGCCCTGGACAAGTCCAAGGGCTACACCGACTCTTGGGGTTCCTCGTTCTTCCCCACTTTGTACGCCTGGGAGGAAACCGTGGCTTCCAGGAATACCTTCCTGACCCTGCGTACGGTTCTGTTGGAATCCGGTACCGACCTGAACACGGTCAAGCGGATCGCCAAGCATCTGGTCGACCTGTACGTGTCCTACTTCCGCATGACGAATATGCGGGACACCACGGGGCTGCTCCGGGAAGTATCGGGGGAGGTGGAGAGGCTGTCTTCCAAGGCGGAGCTGCAGGAGCTGCTGGAAGAGCTGATCCGCTACGTGGGACGCCTGCACTACTGGATCGAACCGATCATGCCCTGGGGGGAGATCATCCGAGCCTTCGAATCCGCTGCCAGCTGAAATACGGTACAACGGCGGGACAATACCGCGCCGCTGCGATAAAAAAGCACATTCGTCGTGGATCCACGGCGGGGAGGAAATCATGATCGGAAAGGTGAGAGGAGACAAGCGCTACTACGGGCAGGCCATCGGGATCGCCCTGCTCGATCAGCTGCATTCCCAGCCCCTGATTCCCGGGAACGTAGGCAACGCCAGCACCTACGATTTCCCGGTGCGTTTGAAGATCATCAAGGGGCTGCACGACAATCCCTACGCCCCGGTCCGGGACGAACAGGGCCGCTATTCTCCTGATGTGCAGCGAACAGTGGACACTGTGAAGGAGCTGGAGGCGGACGGGGTCAGAGCGGTGGTCATGTCCTGCGGCTTTTTCTCAGTTGTCCAGGAGGTGTTGACCGGGGAGGTGGACATCCCGGTGTTTTCCTCGCCCCTGCTGCTGGTTCCCCTGATCTCCAGGATGATCGGCCGAAGGCGGCGGAAAGTCGGCATCCTGACCGCCTCCAAGAAACGACTCACACGGGAGTTCCTCGAACCCGTCGGCATAGATGAAACGATTCCCTACGTCGTCGCAGGGTTGGAGGCTTCCACCGAGTTCTACGCCTGTTTCATGGGGGGAACCCGAACGACCCTGGATGTCGATCTGCTGCGCAGGCAGGTCGTGGAAATCGCTTCCGGATTCGTCCAGGCAAACCCGGATATAGGAGCTCTCCTGCTGGAGTGCAGCGATCTGCCTCCCTTTGCCGCGGACATTCAGGAAGCAACAGGAAAACCGGTGTTCGACTTCATCACCTTCGTCAACGCCGTCTACCAGGCGGTAGTGCAGAGGAGGTATGGCGGCTTTGTTTGACATCCCAAACTATCACAGCTGGCGGATCATGCCTTCGAGCCGAAGATCGGCGGGCACGCAGCCCATCTCCCGCTGAACCTGCAGGCAGTTCTCCATTCCCTCGATATCGAGCCGGGCGTCGAGCTCCCAGTGCTCCAGATCCCGCAGGAGAGCACGGCGGAAATCCTCCTTGGGAATCCGAAACACCTGAGCCCCGAAGGATGCCGCCTCTTCGGGGTTCTCGACAATCCCCCGGCAGGAGGCCCGAAAACCATCCATGGCCTTGCGGATCAGCTCGATCTTGTGCTCCAGGGCATCCCTGCGGGCCAGAATGATTCCCCACTGATAGCTGGGAAAGTAGTCCCGAACCGCCGCTATAATCCGAACCCAGCCGAGCCTCTCGGCCCGGGCCACGAAGGGCTCGACCAGAAATCCCGCGTCCACCCCGGGAATGCCGGATTCGGGGGAGGGTGAAAAACAATGCACATCCCCGTAGGCGGGCCCGAGGGGAATGAGCGCCACATCCGTGTCCGGATCCAACCCCGAAGCCTTCAGCATGGAGCGCGCAAAGTAGTCGTCACAGCTGCCGACCGAGAGGATGCCGACACGCCTCCCCCGCAGATCCGTCAACTTCGAGATCTCCGGTCGGGCGACCAGGTAGTGATCCAGCTGCTGGATCGTGCTGGAACCGATCGCCCGGGCCGTCAGCCCGTCTGCATAGGCTCTGAGGAAAGGGGGCAGCCCCATCTCACCGATCCAGACCTCCCCTCGATAAACCGCCGCGGCCAGCTCCGGGCCGCCCCAGTAGTAGCATATCTCGAGATCGATTCCGCGCCTCTCGAAGAAACCCCGCCTCCGCCCATAGTACAGGGGAAACCGTTCGATCCAGAATGACGGTACGCCCCAGACTACCCGTTCCATCGACATCGAAGACTCCTATTGTACCAGGGCCCGATACGCCTCGGCCACGATGCGTTCCATCCCTCCTACATCATTGCAGTATCAGTAAAACCGTGGCCGATACGGCGAGCACGGTACCGGCGAACCCCCGGCACATGCTGAAAGACGGGGGAGTCGCGGAAGATCGAGGCTCAAAGGGTTGACCCGCCAATCGCCGCTAGTCGCTGCGGCTCATTCGCTTTTCGAGGCGGCTTACGGCAAGAGAGAGGCTCAAGGTTAGGATCAGGTACATGAGGGCCACGGTAATCCAGGGTTCGAAGATGAAGCGGGTGGCAACCTGAACCTGCTTGCCCATGTAGGTGAGCTCCTGGATCGATACGACGGAAGCGAGGGAGGAGTATTTGATCGTGTTGATGAACTCGTTCGCCAGGGGAGGAAGGACGCGCCGGATCGCCTGTGGGAGGATGATGAAGCGCATCTTGTCGAACCAGGACAGACCGAGGGAGTAAGCGGCCTCATTCTGTCCCCGTTCTACAGATTCGATCCCGGCTCGTACGATCTCGGTGATGTAGGCGCCTTCGAAAAAGGCAATCGTAAAAACACCTGAAACGAACTGAACGAACAAGGATTCCTGGGCGAACAGTACGGCCAGAATGGCCTTCACATTCTCCGGGCGGCTGCGAATGAAGGCCTCCACACCCAGAAGGGGCATGATCTGGTCCACTACGAAGAAGTAGAAGATATAGATCAGCACCAGGGGAGGCAGATTCCTGATCAATTCCACATAGGTCCGGCCCACCATGCGCAGAAACAGGTTCTTGCTGGTTCGGAACATGCCCATGATGAAACCGGCGATCGTAGCCAAAAGGCAGGCCCAGATCGAGAGCTTCAAGGTAGTGATCAGGCCGATCAGCAGGAAGTTGGCCACCGGCCTGCCGGTCTCCGCGTCCCGGCGGACCAGGAAACGGGGGATTACCGACCAGTCTCCCCTGTACTCCAGGCCGTAGGCGATACGCCAGTAGACGTACACACCCAGGGCGATGACGAGAACGATGATGACGGCATCAATCGGCCGAAACCGAACTCTCTTAGCGATCAAAATTCATACTCCAGGTGAACCAGGCCGCCCGCCGCGAAAGGCGGGCGGCTCGATTCGATCTGTAGAATTGCTAAGCTTTTGGCTTTACTCCGGCAGCAGGTATTCCCAATCCTTGGTGCCGTACCAGTAGTCGGATCTGTCCTTCAGCCAATCCTTGTTGGCTGTGATCCAGGCGTTGAAGAAGAACAGCCCGTCCGGATCCCCCTTGGGTACGACGAAAGCGCAGGGCTCAGTGGTGAACAGCTCACCCTTGAGAGGCCTGTAGACCTTGTCGGCGTAGTCCACCGCCCAGTACGCGGGCTTGGGCGATGAGGAGAACGCCGCGTGGGCATTGCCGTTGAGCACGTCCTGAATCACCGCCTCGTCGCTGTCGAACTGGTGCAGCTGAGCCTTGGGAGTGAACTTCTTGGCCGCATTGGTGGGAGTACCCCCCATGCGTACCGCGATGATGATGTTTTCCTTGTTCAGATCCTCCAGGCTGTTCGCACCGGGAAGCATGGCTCGGCTGACCACGCAGTCCATGCCGCTGTACTCATAGGGGATCGAGTAGTTGACCTTCAGGGCTCTTTCGGTGGTGATCCCCATGCCGCCGATGATCACGTCGAACTTGCCGGTAAGCAGGGCGGGAATGATCCCGGACCATTCGGTGGGAACGAACTCCGCCTCCACACCCATGTCTTCGGCCAGTTTGGTGGCAACATCCACCTCGAAACCGACCAAGTTGCCGTCCTTGTCCTTGAAGGACCAGGGCACGAAGATGTCCAGCCCGACTTTCAGAACGCCTCTCTTGACGATTCGGTCGATCAGGTTTTCCTTGACGACCTCAGCCTCTTCCTTGGGAGCCCGGGCACAGGTGATCAGCAGGCCGACCACGCCCAAGACCATGACGAGGGCTAGCAATACCTTGAACACACTCTTTTTCATATCTTTCTCCTTTCTCTTGGATTTTTTAGAGTGGTTAGATCCGTTGTTTAGAACGCTAATTTCAAACCTCCTTTCTTCGAGACTATAGGATTTGACTCAGGAAGAGCTTGGTGCGATCCTCCTGAGGATTTTTGAAAAAATGCTCCGCCGTTCCCGTCTCTACGATCTGCCCGTCGTCCATGAAGATCACCCAATCGCTGACCTCCCGGGCGAAGCCCATCTCGTGGGTCACCACCACCATGGTCATCCCCTCGGTGGCCAGGTTCTTCATGACATCGAGCACCTCATTGATCATCTCCGGATCCAGGGCGCTGGTGGGCTCATCGAACAGCATCACCTTGGGCATCATGGCCAGGGCTCGAGCGATGGCCACCCTCTGCTGCTGGCCCCCCGACAGCTGGGCCGGGTAGTTGCCCGACTTCTCTGCTATCCCGACCTTGTTCAGCAACTCCATGCTGAGCTTGGTCGCCTCTTTCTGACTCTTCTTGCGTACACGGATCTGGGCCAGATTCACGTTTTCCAGGGCGGTGAGGTGGGGGAAGAGGTTGAAGGATTGGAAGACCATACCCACCTCTTTGCGGATCTCGAGGCGGTTCTTCCTGTTGTCGTCCAGGGGGATGTTGTCCACGACGATGGTGCCGCTGTCCGGTTCCTCCAGCCCGTTGAGACAGCGCAGCAGAGTCGATTTACCCGATCCCGACGGCCCCATGATCACGACCACTTCCCGGCGGCGGATCTTGGTAGAGAAATCCTTCACGGCCTGGACTCCCCCGACAAATGTCTTGCTGACATTGTCGATCGTGATAATATGTTCGCCTAGCTCTTTCTCGCTCATTCCCATAACTCCTGCATCAGGTCAGGATTGTAAATCGTTTCTCCAAGTAATAGGCTAACGTGGAGAGGGCTACGGTAATCACCAGATAGATCGCTGCTGCGGTAAACCAGATCTCGAAGGTCAGGAACGTATCCGCTGCGATAATTTTCGCATTCTGAGCCAGATCGCTGAGGGATACAATGCTGACCAGAGCGGAGTTCTTGATGAGCGTGATGACCTGACCGGTCAAAGGGGGAAGGATTCGGCGTATGGCCTGGGGAAGGATCACATCCCTGTATGTATAGAAACCGCTCAGTCCCAGACTGTGGGCCGCTTCCCACTGCCCCTTGTGCAGAGAGGTGATGCCTGCACGGAAGATCTCCGACAAGTAGGCTCCCTCGAACAACGTCAGGGCCAGGACCGCCGATCCGAAGCGCCCGAGCCCGAGAATCGGACCGATGACGAAGTACATCAGGTAGATCTGAACGATCAGCGGTGTGTTGCGGATCGTCTCCAGGTACACCCTGGACAGAATCCGGCCCATGAATGAACCGGACAGCCGGACCAGGGCGGTGGTCAGGCCAACGGTGAAAGCCAGCAACAGGCTGACCCCGGAGATCCGAAAGGTGAATAACAAACCTTGGATCAACTTGCCCACTATCAATCGCCCGTCTTTGATCTGAAACAGGTACCTGGGAACCCGGAACCACTGCCAGTAGTAGCCAAGCCGAGCCGTGCTCATCGACATCAGCCAGATGATCAGGGCGATTAGAGCTACGTACTCGACAATGTCGATCCAGGGGTGCCGGAAGAGGAATACCCTTTGCCTCAACCAATGAAGAGGCGAAATTCTGGCTTTTATATCTTCACTCATTGATGTTCGTAGCTGCAGACCGCGATGCTTCGCAAAGATCACTCAGTATAAATATGCATCTGCAACCTGTCAATCCTGACCGTTTTGCTATGACGTTCGCATTCCCCGGCCCGGGATGACCTGGTTGCTCCTGCCTTGAGCGAAACGCAGCAAACGCTCCAACCCCTGCTCCACGCGATCCCGGTCCGAAACCACGGACAGACGCAGGTGTCCCTCACCCGCGGAACCAAACTCGGTTCCGGGAAGGGTCATGACCGCCGCCTCTTCGATCAACTTCGCGGCCAGATCCATCGAGCTCAATCCGAAGCAGGAGAAATTGGGAAACACGTAGAAGGAGCCGTTCGGCTGGACGCAGCTCACCCCCGGGATACGCATTATCCCGTCGTAGAGAATCCGCAGCTTTTCCCGATACTCCCGATACATCGGTTCCAGGCATTCGGCCGGACAGTCCAGGGCGGCCAGGGCGGCGTACTGGGCTATGCGGGAGGGGCAGAGCATGATGAGGTAGTGCAGCTGCTTGATGTGGAGCATCACCTCCTCGGGACCGGCCAGATAGCCGATCCGCATGCCCATCATGAAGTAGCTCTTGGAGAAGCCCTGAAGCGTGAAGGTCCGCTGCTGCATCCCCGGCAGGGAGGCGATGCTCAGGGGCGGCCGGGGGGCGGCGAAATCCCGGTAGATCTCGTCGACCACGACCAGCAGATCGTGCTTTCGGACAAAATCGGCAAGCTCTTCGACCTTACCGTCGGGCCAGGTGACGCCCAGGGGATTGTTGGGATTGGAAAAGACGATCAGCCGGGTCTTCCCGCTGAGGGCCGCTTCCAATTCATCTACCTCCGGCAGAAAACCGCCTGTCTCTCTCAGGGGCACGAACACCGGTTCCGCACCGCAGGCCACCGTGTTCAGCAGATAGTTGGCGTAGTGGGGCGAGGGGATCAGCACTTCCTCCCCCGGCCTCAGCAGGGTGCGCATCACCACGTACAGAGCCTCCTGCACCCCGTGGGTAACCAGGATCCCGCGTTCAGGATCCACGCTGATCCCGCATTCGCTCCGGAGCTTCTCAGCCAGCCGTTGCCGTAGCTCAGGCATTCCCCAGTAGTGGGTGTAGCGCATCGGTCCGGAGTTGAGCAGCTCGGTCGTCCGCCGGCGAATCCACTCCGGCATCTGCTGATACGGATTGCCGGACATGAGGTCGACCAGATCCTCACGACCTCTGCACAACTCCATGATTCGCTTCCGGTCCCCGTAGGGTATGGCGGCGACCGCCGGATTCACCGAAATCGACACGTTACTTCTCCGACCCCAGCAACCGTTTCAAGCCGGCCAGCTGCCGCGCTTCCATGGAGGTACTGTGTTCGGAAGCTGGAAACGTTCCGCTTTCCACGTCATCCCGGAACTCCTGAAACGCCGTCAGAACTTCCCGTCCAAGGTGCCGGTAAACCTTCACGAACTTGGGCACGAAGCGGTCGAACAGGCCGAGCAGATCCTGAGCAACCAGGATCTGGCCGTCGCAGGCCGGGCCGGACCCGATCCCGATCACCGGGATCTTCAGCCGTCGGCTCATCGTCTCCGCCACCTCGGCAGGAACGCACTCCAGCATGACGGCGAACGCTCCCGCCGCTTCCAGCTCCAGAGCCAGATCGAGAAGGGCCTTGGCCTCTTCGCTCTCCGTTCCCTGGTTTCTGAAGATTCCGGAACGTAGGTACGTTTGCACGGTGGCACCGATGTGGGGCATGACCGGGATCCCGGCCCGGAAGAGCCCGGCCACAACCGGCAGAATCTCCGGCCCCCCCTCGACCTCCAGCCCGCGGGCGCCGGCATCCTTGATCAGACGTTCGGCCGACTCGAAGGCTCTGTGAATATCTCCGGAGACGGAGAGGAAGGGCATCTTGGCCAGAACCAGGGCTCTGGGGGCACCCCGAAGCACCGCCTTGGTGTGGTGGACCATCTCATCAACGGTAACGGGCACGGTGGATTCGTAGCCCAGACCGACCTGCCCCAGAACATCGCTCACCAACAGACAGTCGATCCCCGCCTCATCGGCCAGGCGGGCAAAGGGATAATCGTAGACGGTCAGGACCGTGATCTTCTCGCCCCGCTGTTTTCTCTTGTGCAGGCCGGAGATGGTAACCTTGTTCATGGGTTCATCTCCCTGCTCATGGGGACGGTTCCGCTTTCATGGCCGGGGTACGCAGACGCTTTCACGAGCTCAGTTTTCCTTCCCGGCTGGCCGTGATGTAGTTCATGCAAAACTCGTCCTGATCGAGCAGCGCCTGGGAAGCGATCACGCTCTGCATCAACAGGGTGTCGAGGGGATCGAGAAACACCGCATCCAGGCCCGCGTACATCAGCATGGGCATGAAGCTGCGGTGCAGAAGCTTCCGCTCGGGCAGACCGAAGGATATGCCGCTCAAGGAGATAATCGTCTTGATCTCCGGCAGCTGCCTCTTCAACCCCAACAGGGTGTGCACGGACATCATCCCACCGTCGCTGCGCACGCTCAGGGGCTCGATCATGGGATCGAGGTAGAGCTTCTCCAGGGCAATGCCGTAGCGATCGATCGCATCCACGATCTTCTTGCCCACCTCGACCCGTTCCTGCGCGGACTGGGCGACCCCCGATTCATCCCGACACAGGGCAATCACCGGGCACTGATGTTCCTTGACCAGGGGCAGGATGTTGTCGACTCGCTCCTTCTCCAGGGTTATCGAGTTGGCCCAGGCCGCCTGCTTGTCTTTGCAGACTTCGAAGCCCGCTAGGATGGTGGCTGGATTGGGACTGTCGATGCACAGGGGCAAGTCCACGGCCTCCTGGATGCTGCGGACGGCCCACTTCATATTGTCAGGCTCCACGTCGATGTCCGAACCGGCATTGACGTCGATAACCTGGGCACCGGCTTCGGCCTGGCGCAGGGCTTCCTGCCGGATGAACTCGACGTCCTTCTCCTGGTAGGCCCGCATCACCCTCTTCTTGAAGGTGTTGATCCGTTCTCCGACGATCAGCATCGCTTCTGCACTCCTCTCCTCTGTCTTGTTACCCGGGCCAGCTTCAATACCAAGGGGTTCTACTTCTCGAGCAGATCCTCGAGTTTCTCCCGGATCCGTTTCTGAAGCGGCGCGGATCCGCTTCCGGCCCAGCCCTCCAGGGACGTGCGCCGAAACAGCTTGGGTTCCCACATGGCGCGGCTCATATGCTGAATCGTGTGCTCGTCCATGATAAAGGAATGGTCCTTGGCTGCCCGCCGGGTCACCTCAACGCCCAGGGATTCATCGTTCACCTCGATACCGGCGGCCAGTCGCTTCACACCCCCCGCCAGCTCGTCGGCCAGAACCAACATCTCCAGGGACCCGCTCTTGCCTGCCGATAGAAAGCCCAAATTGTGGATGAAGGAGGTTCCGGCCAGGGAGGCGAGATACAAACTCATCCCGGCTTCGGCCGCGGCCTGGGCATCGACTATGTGGGCATCGGAACAACCCGCTCCGATCCAGGTCGGCACACCCAGGTCATCGAAGAGGTCCACCGCTCCGATACCGACCATCATGTATTCCGGAGATCCGTAGGCGATCCCGCCGCTGCGCATGTCCATCGGCAGAATGGCAGAAGCGGTGATCACCGGAGCGCCCGGCTGTTCGAGCTGGTGCACCACCAGACCGGACAGGATCTCCGCGGTAGATTGGGCGATCGCCCCGTCCAGGGTCACCGGGCCGGTGGTTCCGGGAATCATGGCGGGATAGCAGACCACGGGCAGTCGTCGGTGGGCTGCGTGGCGCAGGCGCCGGCAGGCCTCCTCCCCCAGCTCGAGGGGAGAGTACGGCCCGGTCAGGTCGAGGGCGAAGGGCCTCTCCGCCAGGGCATCCCAACCGCCGGCCACCTCGGCCAGATAGTTCCAGATTTCCTCATCCTCCACCTCGTCATGGGCGATGAACGGCAGAGGCTTGACGGATTCGTCCACGACCGTCTTCACGGTTTCCAGAGCCTGCTTTGAGGGCTCGACATCGCCCGGATTTCCCAAACCGCTGGCCATGTCGAAGTTCTCGAGCCGCTCGCAGACCCGGGCCGCCTCCCGCACATCCTCGAGCAGGCACTCCCGGTGGGTGCCGGTTCGATGATCGTAGATTGTGATGCAGTTCAGTCCCGGAGCGAAGTTAGGCACCTGATGGCGTGTATCCACGGCAAGGGCGCCGGTTCGATCGTAAAGGGTGAAGCGGTTCGCAATTGTGGACAGACAGCGATCCACCAGCTGTTCGGGAAAGAGGATGTTTTCATCTTCGGCCTCCCGGCAGCCCTCCTGCAGAAGCCGCTTGCGGGTATCCGGATCCCGAACGTCAATGCCGATTTCCCGAAGAATCTGCAGCGACGCCCGGTAGATCGTCGTGGTCTGCTCCTCATTCAACATCCGTAGCCGCATTGCTTCGCTCCGTCTCGTTCAGGTTTTACGGCTCAACCGCCGCTTCGATGCTTCGCGTTGATGCCTTCTGCGATCATCATCGCTAATTACGCAACGCCGTTTCATTTTATGCAATAGAGTGCAATTATAGGACGGATCGGTATTGATGTCAAATTCCCAGGCCGCCGCCTCAAGACCGCACAGTGTCGGATTCTCAATAAATGGAATTTACAGGTGATGAATTCCGCGGGGCGTTGAGAAACTGTTGACCGAAATCGGGAAGAGATTCACAATACGGATATGGCAAAGAGCACACCGTGGGACTTTTTGGAGGAATTTCGCGGGGAGCTGTTTCGGGGGCAGTGGCCGACGATCCCGGAGATGTTCGAGATCACCTGCAGCCGCTTCGGTGACAGGAAAGCCTTCACCGCCTATGAACCGGCCGACCTGACGTTCACCTACCGGCAGGCCCTCGAACAGGTAATGCGTACTGCCGTCTATCTTCAATCCAGAGGAGTCGGGCGGGGTGATCGGGTCGCCCTGGCCGGCAAGAATTCTCCCGAATGGGCCGTGGCCTACCTGGCCATCCTGTTTGCGGGAGCCGTGGTCGTTCCCCTGGACTATCAGTGGAGAGTCGAGGAGCTGGCCGGATTGATCGATTTTTCCGGGGCGGAGATGCTGTTCGTGGACGAGGAAAAATACGACGGCTTCGACACCTCCGCTTCAACGCTCAAGGAGAAAATCTCTTTGAGCCCTTCGAAACCGAGCTACATCCTGGAGCTTCCCGAGGCAAAGCCCGTCCAGCGGCAAGTCATCGGCGATGAAGAGCTGGCGGCGATCATGTTCACCTCCGGAACCACGGGAGACCCCAAGGGGGTCAGCTTGAGCCACCGGAACCTGGTCAGCGACACCTATCTGGCCCAGGCCAACCTGTCGATCTCCTGCAACGATGTGTTCTACGCCCTCCTTCCCATCCACCACTCCTACACCATGACCGCCGTTTTCCTGGAAGCTGTCTCCGTGGGAGCCGAGATCGTGTTCGGCAAGAAGATGGTAAGCAAACAGATCCTCGCGGATCTGAAGCGCGGCAGGGTCACCATGTTCCTGGGCGTACCGATGCTGTTCAACCGTTTGCTGGCCGGACTGAACAGCGGACTGCGGGAGAAGGGGGCCGCCGTCTATACCCTGATTCATCTGTTGATGGCTTTGTCTGGAGCCGTCAAGAAGCTATTCCGCGTGAACCCGGGCAAGCGGATGTTCGGCTTCCTCCTGGAAAAGCTGTCACTGGAGCACATTCGCATCTGCATCTCCGGAGGAGGGCCGCTTCCGGCCACCACCTTTCGCCAGTACAACCAGCTCGGCATCGATTTCGTTCAGGGGTACGGACTCACCGAAACCTCTCCCATCGTCGCCCTCAACCCGACTGATCGCTACAAGGTGACCTCCGTCGGCAAGCTGATTCCCCGGGTCGAGGCCCGAATCGTGGACCCGGACGAGCTGGGAAGGGGCGAAATCACCCTGAAAGGACCGATGGTCATGCAGGGCTACTACAACAACCCGGCCGCCACCCGGGAGGCGTTCACCGCTGAGGGTTTTTTTCTCACCGGGGACGTGGGCTATCTGGACCGGGACGACTACCTGTACCTCACGGGGCGGAAGAAATCATTGATCGTGACCGCGGGGGGCAAGAACGTGTACCCCGAGGAGATCGAGGACCGCTTCCAGCTGTACGGCGAGATCGAGCAGATCCTGGTGCGAGGGTACATTGCGGACGAGCGTCAGAAAGCCGAAGCGATCGAGGCCCTGATCTATCCCCGGGCCGAGCATTACAGTCCGGCCGAGCCCGAGGCCTGGCAGGGCTTCGACTCCGAGGAGGTGAGAGCCAGCCTGCAGCGCATCATCGACGAGGTCAACGGCAGGCTTCTGCCCTACCAGAGGATCGACCGCTTCCGCGTCCTCGGCGCACCCATGGAAACGAGCAGCACCAAAAAGATCAAGCGCTTCACGGTTGATTAGTCGTTCCATCGGGGAATCTTTCCTTGACTTTGCCGCGGGTGAGCCGTATAAAGGCACGGTAATCCAATGCTACCGAAGAGGTTAACTCGAGATGAACAAACATGGAGAACTGGACAGCTTGCACGTTACCGTGGTGGCCGAGGACTCTGTGCTCTACGAGAGTCCTTTTTTAGGCCAGCATGGATTATCGCTGTTTCTCGAAGCCCGATGTGGACCGAACACGAGAAATATCATCGTCGACGTAGCCCAAAACCCGGAGGCTCTACTTCAGAACATGAAGCTTCTCGGCATTCAACCCGAATCGATCGACACGATCGTGATCACCCATTGTCACTATGACCATACTCAAGGACTGGTCCGGATCCTCGACACGATACACAAGAGCGACGTGCCGGTGGTCGTACACCCCGACCTGTTTCGTCTGAACTTCGTAGAGGAACCCTATCTCAGACACGTGGGGGTTATGACAGGTGATACCCGAGAAAAGATTGTTTCGGCCGGAGGCAGGCTTTTCGAAACCCGCCAGCCTCTTCAGATCATGACCGGACTTTTTACCAGCGGCGAGATAGAGAGAAAAACGGATTTCGAGGAAGTCGGTATAGCTCTAAAGACGATAGAGGGGGGGAAGATCATCGAGGACACGATGCCCGACGACCTGGCCTTGATCGCCCGTATCCGGGAAAAGGGTACGGTGATACTCACCGGCTGCAGCCACGCCGGGGTGGTCAACATCTGCCACCAGTGTAAAAAGATGACGGATCAGCAACCGATCGAGACGGTGATCGGCGGTTTTCATCTGGTCGAAGCCTCGACGGAGCGTATCATCAAGACGGTCAAAGCCCTGCAGCAGCTGAAAATAGGCTCCGTTCTGGCGGGCCACTGCACGGGTTTTCGCGCTCAGAGCGAATTGTTCAAAGTATTCGGTGAGCGGTTCACACCACTGCGCACGGGCATGCGCATTGGGTTCTGATCGGAGAAGGCCGCCCTGTTGGGCGGCCTTCTGCAGTTTTCGAGCATTTTCACTCGCCCGTGCATGGTCCCTGCAAGGCAGCGGGGTTCTAGCTGAAATAGCGTTCCCGCGGCCATTCGTTCATAAGCTTTCCGATTTCTTCTTTCTTTGAGAAGTAGCGAATCAGATAGATAACCAGACCTACGGCCATCCAGATCGCGAAGTACAGCAACGCCCTCCACCCCTGTAGATACAGAAGGTATAGAGAAACGATGATGCCGATCACCGGAAATACCATGAACCACTTCTTTCCGTACATGCCCGGAAGTTTGCCGTACAGCTCCGGATACTTCCGCGGTGCCATCAATACACCTACATGGGTAATGGTCCAGTTGTAGAGGAACATGGCCACGATTAGTTCAGCGACCAGCTGGATCGAGCCGGTTACGATCAAAATACCGGCGATCACCACCGTGGCGATCAAGGCTATGGCGGGTATGCCGAAACGGTTGATGCCGGTTATCTTGCCGCCGAAGACTTTGTCGCGGGAGAGCCCGAAAAATATACGGGCGCCGACCGCTTGCTCGCCATTGTGGGAGGAGAGGATTGCAGCCCAGGCCACAATCACGATAAACACCACGCCGAAAGGTCCCATGAACGAGGAGGCCACCGTTGCATAGGGTGCATCCGAAGCGGCGAATTGATCCCAGGGGATGATAGCCGTGGACACGAAAGCCGACACGACGTACAGCACCGCGGGCACCAGAGCACCGAGGAGGATACCCCAGGTGATGGTCTTGGTCGGATTCTTCGCTTCTTCACCGAGGTCGGCTGCCAGGGTAAGCCCGGCGTAGGAGAAGATCAGCAACGAAGCTCCCTTCATCACACCGCCGAACCCCATCGGTGCTCCCATCCGGATATTCGCACCTTTCATGTGCGGCAGACCCCAGATGATGTAGATGACCATACCGGCGACCATGAACAGGAACAGGATGTTCTGAACGATCGAAACGGTCTTGACGCCCAGCAGGTTGATGACGAAGAACACCACAAGCACAATCAGGGCGCCCCACATTATCGGGATCTGCGCGCCGATGTTCGGCAGGGCGTTCACGTACGAGATGAAGGCCTGGGCTGTTATGGCGATCGGACCGATCAACGCCAGCCACATACCCCATCCCGACAAAAAGCCGAGCGGTTTGCTGACGATGCGGGTCGGATACACGTAGCTCTCTCCTCCCTCTACAGGGTAGAGGAAGTTGAGGAATATCGTGCTCAGGCCCACCAGAATCACCGGAATGATTCCGATCGCGTAGGAAACCCACGTCAAGGCTCCGGCATACTTCGCCCCGATTCCGGTAATCACGAATACCCCGGCGCCAATCACGATCCCCGCAGTGATGGCGGTGACGTCTAAAACACCGAGCTGACGTCTCAGCTCCCTTTTTCCTTCTGCCATGGATACCTCCAGTAAAGAGAATATTCTCGATATTACTATGAGCACCCGGGTCGATCAAGTTTTTTTTTTGGTTGAGCTGCGTTTTTTATCAACCGAGAAGCCGTGAGGTTCGAAGCTGTCCGCCAACCCGCCCCTATGACGTCCCTGGCAGCAGGAGGCTGATACCGGGAAAGAAAACCAGGATCACGGCGGCCAGGATCAGCATCAGGAGAAAGGGCAGGGATCCTCTGAAAATCGACTGAAGGGGAATCCCCCGTTCGATGCCGCTCACGACGTAGACGTTCATCCCCACCGGAGGCGTGATCACGCCCATCTGGGTAACCACCACGACCATGACGCCGAACCACACCGGGTTGTATCCCAATTCCAGCACCACCGGGTAGAAAATCGGGATCGTGAGCAGGATCAGGGCCAGGGCGTCGATGAAGCACCCGGCGGCCAGGAGAATCAGCCGCATCCGCTCCCGGGTCAGCTGGCCCTTGACCGCGGTGATCACCAGGCTGCCGGCGCTCCGATCGCGGCCACGCCGGAGAACTGGAATCGATGTGGTTTGAAGATCCAGCCCAACGGCGCGGCGCTCGGCGTCGATTCACCTGTTGTCGGTTTGTGTACGGGTTCGCTCCTGCCGGCTCTAGTAGAGGAACTCCACCCCCAGCTTGGCCACCTCGTCCTTGACCTTGCGGTACATGTCGTAGTGTTCCTGGGTCGGGTTGGCCTTGGCCACGTCGTAGCATTCCTGGTACTCCACACCCTTGGGGGCGTCCCCCGCGTTAGCTTCGTACTTGGACAGCAGCTTCAGGGCGATCTCGTTGGCCTGGCTGCGGGTCATACCCTGGCGGGCCACCGCGTGTCCCACCTCCATGCCCAGGCGGGCTTCCAGCGGAGTGGCCCGGTTGCGGAACTTGTTGCGGGTGGAGGCCATCTCCCACAGGTGCCAGCCGGTCACGGTAGAGACCATGGCGTGACAGGCGGTCTCGTAGAAGAGCATCTCCGTCATGGGTCCGGCATTGGCGAAGCCGTTTGAGGTGTACAGCAGCTTGCTGTTGCGGGCCATGGCCTGGCCGGCCATGGAGATCGGCCAGAGCAGCTCCCGGGTGGTGTTGGATCCCCAGTTGAGGTGGAAGGGGAAGTGCTGGTTGTACTGGGTGCCGTAGATGCACAGGCCATTGAGGCTGTAGGCCACCAGGGAGACAGCCACCCCCTCGGAACCGCCGCACCAGCCTCCGTAGATGGGTCCGGTTAGGTTGCCCGAGTAGCAGCCGTACTGGGCGCAGTGCACGGCCCGGTTCAGCAGGGTGTCGGCGGTCTTGAACTCGGTCAGTGTCCCGATGATGCGGGAGTCGGTGGTGCGCACCCCCCACTCATTGTTGGAGACCGCGATCTGACCCGTGTCGTGCTCCGCCGTGCCCACGGCCACGAAGAAGGTTCCCGGGCGTCCGACCTGCTTG
>Ga0307426_1001116_pt1 | contig 18126 bp, 18 predicted proteins | sample SalMarWE160340MG_FD_202165 | JGI IMG/M metagenome (GOLD analysis project Ga0307426, IMG submission 202165) | Salt marsh sediment microbial communities from the Plum Island Ecosystem LTER, Massachusetts, United States - WE1603-40 | ecosystem: Environmental > Aquatic > Marine > Intertidal zone >... | reverse complement strand
CTCGTAAATCAGGTCGACTATGAGCTTAACCTCGTGGCAGCACTCGAAGTAGGCCATCTCGGGCGGATAGCCGGCTTCGATAAGGGTCTCGAAACCAGCCATTATAAGCGCCGAAAGCCCGCCGCAGAGAACGGCCTGCTCGCCGAACAGGTCGGTTTCGGTTTCGTCTTTAAAAGTAGTTTCGATAATTCCCGCGCGTCCTCCGCCTATTGCCCCGGCGTAGGCGAGCGCTATGTCCTTGGCTTCGCCTGTTGCGTCCTGATGCACCGCGACCAGCATCGGTACGCCGCTTCCGTCCATGTACTGCCCCCTCACCGTGTGTCCGGGCGCTTTGGGAGCTACCATGAATATGTCCACGTTCGGCGGCGGCACGATCTGTCCGTAATGAATGTTAAAGCCGTGGCTGAAGGCGATCGCGTCCCCAGCGTCCAGGTTCTCCGATATGCCATCCTGATATATGGCAGGCTGGCTCGTATCCGGGGCCAGCACCATGATAATATCGGCCCAGTTCGAGGCCTCGTCTACTGGAAGCACCTTGAACCCCGCTTCCTTGGCCTTCTCCCAGCTGCCGCTTCCCTTCCTGAGACCTATAGCGACTTCCATGCCGCTGTCCCTCAGGTTCTGAGCATGTGCGTGTCCCTGGCTGCCGTATCCTATTACGGCGACTTTTCTCTTTTTCAGTTTTTTCTGATTTATGTCCTTATCGTAGTAAACCTTCATTTATCCTCTCCTCTCCGTTGAGTTTTATTCTCCCTTTTCATCGCAACCGTGCCGGTTCTGGCCAGCTCCTTTATGCCCAGCGAATCCAGAAGCTGGATAAAAGCGTTAATTTTATCCTTATCGCCGGTAAGTTCAAGGGTGTAGGACTTGGGGCCGACGTCCACGACCTTGGCCCTGAATATGTCGGCTATCCGCAGAATCTCCGCTCTGGTGTTATTTCTCGCTTCGACCCTCACGAGCACCATCTCCCTCTCGACGCGCACCTCGTCCGTGAGGTCGCTGACCTTGATCACGTTTACCATGTTGTTGAAACGCTTTATTATCTGCTGGATTATGAAGTCGTCGCCGCTCGTCACGAGCGTAATGCGCGAAGTCTCGGGGTCGAGGGTTTCCCCCACGTTCAGACTCTCGATGTTGAATCCCCTGGCGCTGAAGAGACCGGCGATGCGGGAAAGAACGCCCGACTCGTTGTCAACAAGAAGCGTGATTGTGTGCCTCACTGGTTATAAACCTCCGGTTATAATCGACTCGAATTCGTAATTATATAGGGGAATAAGGCAATTGAGAACCCTACTTTAACGAAAAAACTCAGTCATTATACCTAATCTGTATGATTAAGCCATATCCGCGGAGCCGCGCATCATGTCCACCTGGTTTTCGGGTCCGAGTATCATCTCGTTCATGGCGCCTCCGGGAGCTATCATCGGATAGACGAGCTCCTCGCAGTCGACTATTATCTCCATGAGCACGACGCCTTCGGTCGAAAGCCCTTCCTTGAGCGTAGCTTCCAGGTGTTCGGGTCTCTGGGCTCTTAGCCCTTTCGCGCCGAACGACTCGGCGAGCTTGACGAAGTCCGGAAGCACCTCGAATTTCGATGCCGAGTAGTTGCCGCCGAAGAACATCGTCTGCCACTGCCTTACCATTCCGTGATGGCGGTTGTTGAGTAGTATGATTTTGATGTCCATATTGTTCTCAACAGCTGTCGCCAGCTCCTGGAAGTTCATCTGGAAGCTGCCGTCCCCGCACACGCTTATTACCTGCATGTCGGGCCGTGCGAACTTGGCTCCCATCGCGGCCGGGAATCCGAATCCCATGGTCCCCAGCCCGCCCGAGGTTATGTGAGTCCTCGGATACTTGAACTTGTAGTACTGCGCGACCCACATCTGATGCTGTCCGACGTCGGATACGATTACGGCCTCTCCCTTGGTGATGTTGCTGAGAGTGTCGATAACATAAGAGGTGAGTATCTTGTCGCCGTTCTGGTTATAGCTCATCGGATGCTTCTTCTCCCATTCTTTTATCTGTCCGAGCCATTCCTTGCGGTTAGTCTTGACCTTGGCCGGGAGCATCTCGAGCATCTGCTTCAGAACTTCTTTCGCGTCCCCTACTATAGGACAGTGAACGAGGATGTTCTTGTCTATGGTAGAGGGGTCGATGTCAACGTGTATTATCTTCGCGTGAGGGGCGAACTTTTCGAAATTGCCGCCCGTGGCGCGGTCATCGAACCTGGCCCCGATGGAGATAACCAGATCGCACTCGTGAACGGCCATGTTAGCCGCGTACGAGCCGTGCATGCCGAGCATGCTTATGTAAAGCGGGTCATCCGCAGGATAAGCGCCGAGACCCATCAGCGTCGATGTGACCGGTATCTGGAGCCTGTGAGTCAGTTCCAGAAGCTCGGGCGTGGCTTCAGACCATATCAGACCGCCGCCGCCGAATATGAGCGGCCTCTTGGCTTCAAGTATCATGTCCACTGCCCTTTTTATCTGTCCGGGATGTCCCTTCTTGACGGGCTTGTAGCCCCTCAAGCTTACGGACTCCGGAATTACCAGCTCGTCCTCGCCGAGGAGAACGTCCTTCGGCATGTCGACCAGAACCGGGCTCGGCCTTCCCGTGCCCGCTATGTAAAACGCCTCTTTCATGGCGCGGGGGAGGTCGATAGTCCTTCTTACGAGATAGTTATGCTTCGTGCAGGGGCGCGTTATACCTATGTGGTCCGCCTCCTGAAACGCGTCGCTCCCGAGATAGGGAAGAGGCACCTGCCCTGTGAAAACGACTATCGGGGAAGAGTCCATCTGCGCCGTCGCTATACCCGTAACGGTGTTGGTGGCAGCGGGTCCCGAAGTGCACAGGACAACGCCCGGCTTGCCGGAAGCTCTCGCATATCCGTCCGCCATATGGGTCGCGCCCTGCTCGTGTCTCGCGAGTACGTGTTTTATTCTGTCCAGATATTTGGGCATAACGTCGTACACTTTGAGCACATAACCGCCCGGCAGACCGAACACCGTGTCGATCCCCTCGTGAATAAGAGTTTCAAAAAACATTTCGGCTCCAATCATTCTAGCCATTGTAATACACCCCCGTGCGGTTTGTATTGCCCAATTCTGTCGATTGCCCAATACATATTATAGTTATTTGTGTTTCCAATCTGCAATTTTGGCTTCCATCTGATCTTTCAGAGAAAGCTTGATCTTTTTTAATTTTTTCACCTCGACTTCGTCATCGAGCGTAAGTGAGCCTTTGTGCTCGAGACTGTTGACGACCTCGTCGAGCTCCCTGTGCTGGAAGTAAATCCTTTTGAATTCCTCATCCCCCTCGAGAAGCTTCTCAATTATGTCCGATTCTGTCATAATTTTTCCCCTTTGATGTTAATTCAGCGTCGGACTTTCTGAGATACCGGGGCGCAAGCGCGACCACGTCGTCTGCGTTCCCCGCTCTCAGACTCCGAACGCCTGACTGAGCCAGCGAGGACGCCCTCGGATAGTTCAAATACGGGGGACATACCAATACGTTCTCCCGGCTCACCTGATTATCTTCCATAAAATCTTTATAAAGTAAAGCACCTTCGCCTATAAATATGGTTTTTTCCTTTATAATATCCTTTAACTCCGGAGGCGAGACAATCATGTCCTCCGTAACCCTTTCGATCCGGCCGTCCTCGGACCTGAACCGGGCCGCGAAAAGCTCCCCTTTCTTCGCGTCCATAACGGAGCATAAAGGGTACCCGGCGAACGGCAGATTCATAGCAAGAAGCTCCAGAGAAGACGCCCCCGCGACGGGTATTCCGAGCGAGAACGCCATGCCTTTCGCGGTCGATATTCCTACCCTGAGCGCAGTGAAAGAGCCCGGACCGAGCGACACCGCTATGCCGTCCAGCTCCGATTTACCTATGTCGAGTCCGCTCAGTAGCCATTCTATAGACGGAACCAGCTTCTCCGAATGGGAAGGCCCCATATTGAAATAGAATTCACCCAGTATTTCGTCGTCTTCCGAAACCGCTATGCTCCCCGAATACGTCGATGTCTCTATTGCAAGAACTTTCATCTGTATTTATGAAAGTATATCAGATTAGGGCAGTAAGAAAAAGCGGACGGGACCGCTTCCAGGCCGTAGTCCGATAGGACAGTAGAGGAAATACCAAAAAACGGAGCCAAGGCTCCCTTTTTTTAACATTTATATACTTCTGAGTCCGTGACCTAAGCCGTTATCTTCTTTCTTCTTATTACCATGAATCCGATTACGCCCAGAATACCCGCCATTGCTATCATACCCCATTCGGATATTGTCGGTATCGGGGCGCTTGGGACGACTACTGCCATTTCGCAGGCAAACTCGTCTCCCTCAAAAGCGCTGGAGACCGAAAAACCCCCGCCGCTGGGATAGAAGCATATGCTGCTGAAGTCAAGATCAAACGCCGTATTGACCGGTCCCGGAAGTCCCGTATCGTTACCTTCCACTCCGCAGGAGTTCGCCTCGTCGTAGCACCAGCGTCCGTATACCGTGCTGCCGAAATTGAACGGGCCCTGAATCAGGTTCACCGGTCCCGGGTCGCCGGGCACGAAAGGCTCACCATCCCAGGGAAATTCGCTGGGAGTAACACCCGCTACTATTCCTTCATCAAGGTCTATTAAATTGTCACCGGCGTCATCAAAGATACCATTATAGTTGATCACGATTCTTCCATCGTTATATAACAAGACCTGGAAAGTGGACAGAGCTAGGTAGTCAGGGTTATGAGCAGCTACTCCATCATATGTGATTATTAACGGGTTTCCAGAGTTATTATAGTAAATTGTGCCGCCTGCTTCTGAATCCAGGTCAGTATTGAAAGGGCAAATTTCGGGATTGTCTGGATCAGAGTCAGCCAGAAATTCTTCCATGTATGACCAATGGTCATAATCTATAGCATTGTCCAAACCAAGCCCGCCGAGTTGTATGCACCCGTTCGATCCGACATACGCCGTATCGAATAAACTTCCGTTGAAAGGGAAAGAAAACGGAAGAGAAATTTCTTCCTCACAGTCGTCGCAATTTGAGACTGTGCTGAGCTCATCCCCGAAATTGTTCTCCCATAGAGGCGGCTGGGCCTGCGCAGGCTTAATGAAAGACACTGAGAATATCAATAATGTTATAACGAATAACATCCTCATAATACTAATCCTCCCCTTTGTATTATTTTCAATTACTTGCTCATATTGTTTATATATACCACCTTCAAGCTATCAATAGCAGCATAACCAATTTCCATTATAGATAATTTTGTATGCAAATACAATGGCCACTAATAAGGTGTCGTTTGTAGTAGTGAAATTTAAGGATTAAAGTCGGTTTGAGAGTTATATTCAGGCAAATCTGTTCTGCTAGCCGGAAGTCTGCTTGCCGAAGGCTTCTTCTCTCGTCAGGGAGGAGGAGCCTGATGTCACGCCCTCTATTCTGAGAGCGAGGTCGTTCTTGTTGGTCGCCTGCCTCATAGCCTCTTCGTAGGTTATGAGCTTTCTCATATAGAGGTCATACAGGCACTGGTCGAAGGTCTGCATCTCGTAGTGGAGGCTTCCCTCTTCGATAGCGTGGCGTATCTCGGAGGTCTTCGCCGGATCGGATATGAGGTCTTTAATGCGCTCGGTGGCTATCATCACCTCTACGGCGGGAACGCGCCCCTTGCCGTCCGTAGTCGGCAACAGCCTCTGGGAGATTATAGCCTTCAGCACCTGTGCCAGCTGGTACCTCACCTGGTTGTGCTGATGCGGCGGGAATATTGTGAGCATACGGTTCACCGACTCCATTGCGTCGAGCGTATGCAGAGTTGTCAGGACCAGGTGTCCCGTCTCTGCGGCCGAGAGACATATCTCCATAGTTTCGAGGTCCCTCATCTCGCCCACGAGTATGACGTCGGGGTCTTCCCTTAATGCGGCCCTCATCGCGCTTGCAAACGAGTGGGTGTCTATTCCGATTTCCCGCTGGTTGATATAGCTCATCTTGTCCTCGTGAGTGTATTCGAGCGGGTCCTCCACCGTTATTATGTGTCGGGGTTTGTGCCGGTTGATGTAGTCCACAACCGCCGCGAGCGTGGTCGACTTACCGCTTCCCGTCGTGCCGGTAACAATAACGAGACCTCTCTCCTCGCCGGCTATTTTTTCCATTACGGCGGGAAGGTTTAGAGTGCTGAAATTGAGTATGTCGTAGGGAATAGCCCTTATGGCGATTGAAACGGAGCCCCTCTGCATGAAGACGTTCACCCTGAACCTCGACAGTCCGTGGATACTGTACGCGAGGTCCATTTCGTAGGAATTCTCGAATTTCTCGCGCTGGCCTTCGTTCATCATCGAGTAGGCGATTTCCTTTACATCGTCGACAGACAGACGCGGAGCCCCCTTCACGGGCGCGAGACGTCCGTTCACCCTCAGGAGAGTCGGCCTTTCGCTGCTAATGTGTATATCCGAAGCGCCGAGCTTCACAGCCCCGCGAAGTATGTCTTCTATGTGTATGGAAGCCATTTACTCCTCGTCGGTCTTTTCTTCCTTTATCAGACCGAGTTTCGTGTATATGTCCTTTTTCAGGTTTTCCATTATTTCTGGATTGTCTTTCAGAAACGTCCTGGCGTTCTCCCTGCCCTGGCCGAGCCGCTCTCCCTCGTATGAAAACCACGTGCCGCTCTTCTCGACGACGTTTTCCTTCACTCCCATGTCTATCAGCTCGCCCGTCTGGGAGATACCGTTACCGAACATGATGTCGAACTCCGCGTTCCGGAATGGAGGCGAGACCTTGTTCTTCACCACTTTCGCCCTCACCCTGTTCCCCGATACCTCGTCGCCGTCCTTGATCGACCCTATTCGCCGTACGTCAATCCTGACCGAGGAGTAGAACCTGAGCGCCGTGCCGCCACTCGTCGTCTCCGGGTTCATATACGGCAGGGTTCCTATCTTCATACGCGTCTGGTTGACGAAAATCACGAGTGTGTTCGACCTTCCTACGGTAGCCGTAATTTTTCTGAGCGCCTGGGACATGAGCCTCGCCTGAAGCCCGACGTGAGCGTCGCCCATTTCGCCTTCGATCTCGGCACGCGGAGTAAGCGCCGCGACGGAATCGAGCACTATCACGTCTACAGCGCCCGATCTGACGAGCGTATCCACTATTTCGAGCGCCTGCTCGCCGAAGTCGGGCTGCGATATGAGCAGATCGTCCACCTTGACACCGAGGTTTTTCGCGTAATTCGGGTCGAGCGCGTGCTCGGCGTCCACGAAGGCCGCTATTCCGCCCTGCCTGTGAGCTTCCGCTATAACGTGCAGCGCGAGCGTCGTCTTACCCGAAGCTTCGGGACCAAAAATCTCCACGATCCTCCCCTTGGGAAAGCCCCCAACGCCGAGAGCTATGTCGAGGCCTATCGAGCCAGAAGGAATGACCGCTAGCTGCGGCAGCGGGGTATCCGCTCCGAGCCTCATTATCGAGCCCTTTCCGAACTGCTTCTCGATTGACGAGATAGCAAGCTCTATTGTTTTTTCCTTTTCCGATGTGTCCTGCGCGGTTTGTTGTTTGGCCATAATTGCTCCTAAATTATACGTTATTTAATAAAATTTTCCTAATCATGTCGAGCGCTTTCTCGGACGTGGCGAGCTTTATCTGCTCGCGCGTGCCGTAAAAGAGGAATTTACCCGAACTGACTCCCCTTTCAACGTGGTCGAGACCGATGAAAACCGTGCCGACGGGCTTTTCCTCCGTGCCTCCCGACGGCCCCGCTATTCCGGAGACGGCGACACCGATGCCCGAGCCCGAAAGTCCCCGCACTCCCCTCGCCATCGCCTCTACCACAGGCGCGCTCACGGCGCCGTGCGCTTCGAGCGCCTCCTTCGGCACGCCAAGAATTTGCATCTTCGCTTCGTTGCTGTAGGAAACGACCCCTTCAAGAAAATAGTCAGAGCTTCCGGGAACATTCGTTATCCTGTGAGCGATAAGACCGCCCGTGCAAGACTCCGCCGTGGATAGGGTCATTCCCCGCTCCCTCAGTAGCTTCCCGATAACTTCTTCGAGCGTCTCTCCTTCCGTGGAAAAGACGTACCCGCCGAGCCTGTCCATTATATCCGCCGTCATCTCCGACATGCGAAGCTCCGCCTCAGAATCGGTATCCCCGTAAGCGGTCAGTCTCAGGTGTATCTCGGGAAAGTGAGACCTGTAACCGAGCCTTACCCCTTCCCTCTCTACCCCGTCCAGCATGCGCGCGACTTCGGATTCCGGCAGCCCGTAGGTTCTTACGAGCTTCGTCCTGACGGGACTCCTGTCTTTATACCGCGCGTCCAGATCGGGAATCACGTACTCCGTCATAAGGGCCTGAAACTCCCTCGGCACCCCCGGCAGGAAATAATAGACAGTCCTGTCTCTCACCATGCTGAAGCCGGGTGCGGTCCCCCAGCGGTTGGCGAGAACCCGTGAGCCCCCGGGGAGGAAAGCCTGCTTCCTGTTCTTCTCCGTAAGCTCCCTTCCCTTCGCCTTGAGCCTGTCCATTACCGACTGAAGCCCTTCTTTATTCAGCTCAAGAGGTGCGCCGAAAAACCGTGCCGCAACCTCCGCTGTGAGATCGTCCGAAGTCGGCCCCAGCCCGCCCGACACTATGACCGCGTCCGCCCTCCCGAGAGCCGCGCCGAACGCTTCCTCAATCCTTTCCCTGTCGTCCCCGACCGTGGTGTGAAGGGCGATCTCGAGCCCGATCGAGTTCAGCGCGTCTCCGGCCCAGAAAAAATTTCCGTCCCGGGTAAGTCCGCTCATTAGCTCGTCGCCGGTCGCTATCATCTCTATTCTCATATTATCGAGGCGGTTCCTTTCAGCCGTTCTAAACTCAGTGAGTTATTTTAGCCTTTACAGGCTCGAAACGAAAGCGCCTGAGGCACGAGATTGTAGCTTAACAGTGTAATTGAGGGTTCGTATGAGTTTGCCTTGTCAGCTATGACGAACGTTAAACAACGAGACAAATCCCGAACTACAGAGCCAAATGATTTACGGGTCTTTATCGAACAAATCTGTAGTATCATATAATGAATTTTTATTAAAGGAGGGATTGTTAAATGGCTTGGATTTATTTATTGATTGTGGGTTTCACAGAGATTGGATGGGCCTTAGGGTTAAAATATACAGAAGGGTGGACAAAGATTATGCCCAGTGTGCTAACCATTCTGGGGATGATATTGAGTTTTTATTTTCTGTCACTTTCACTAAAGTCAATTCCAATATCTACGGCTTATGCGGTTTGGACCGGAATTGGAGCCTTTGGCACTGCTATGATTGGTATGTTCGTACTCGGTGAGCCGAGTAGTGTAATCAAAGTAATTTGTGTCCTCTTGATAGTGGCGGGGGTTCTGGGATTAAAGCTTGTTTCAATTTCTTAGTCCGAACTCTTTTTCATTTTCACATTCCCCCGGCATAGGGAGTAGTACAATTCAACCTAAGATTATTGTTAGATTAATCAGTGTTTATAATGTCTTTCTTCCCAGAACAATAAAACCCTTATATGCGCTGAAAAAACTGCCGGACCTGTCCTGCTCTCTCATTTCCGCATGCAGTTCATTTGCCTCATCGGCGGTAATTATATTTTCCTCAACGCAATTATTTATCGTCTGGAATAAGTCGAATACCTTGTCCGATTTATCAAGCTCGTTAATCACTAATGTTCGGGGATAAACCTTTACTTCCGCCAGACCTAATTCCCTGAAATAACAAAAGAGGTATCGCCCTACCCAGCCCGAGGCGAAACTGTCACACCAGTAATTCGCCACTTTTCTGACCAGGACTTTATCAGTACAGCTAAACATAAATGTCTCCCAATCGTTGTCGAAAGCGAGCATGATGCCTCCGGGTCTTAATACTCTATACATCTCGGCCAAAGCCTTTTTCGGACCTGCGATATGCTGGAGCGTCCTGTCTATCCTGCAACGGTCAAAGCTCTCATCCCCGAATTCCAGATTTAGAGCATCCCCTTTAACCAGTTCTATATTTCCGGGTCCTTTCTTAATATTCTGCCTGGCGATTGCCAGAAGAGCTTCACTCAAGTCAACGCCTGTCACTATTCCGCGCGGGCCAATCGCTCCGGCCATATCTATTAAATCATCTCCAATTCCGCAGCCCACATCCAGAACACTGAGCCCGTTAGTGAGATGCAGCATTTGATGACAATCATCTTTATACTTTTTGAAGAATTGAATGGTGTGAAGAAGATTTAAACAGTTCGAATATCTGGCGATATCATCCGTATCATCGACATCTCTGAAGCCTGAAGCAAGATATCCCATAGACCTTTACTCCTCTGAGATTTTGATAGCAATGAGTTCAGTGTACTGTCTGAATTGAATATCGATTATTATATGTCTCGCGAAATCTGCGTAAAAACAACTTAGCGGGGGAATTCAAATTCCCGGTGCAGCGTTTAGCCGAGCCAGAACCGCGTGATTATGTGAAGTAGAACGCACGCGTACACGCCCGCAAGCACGTCGTCCATCACGACACCCCATCCACCCTGAAGACGCTCCATCTGCCTTGAAGGCGGCGGCTTGATAACATCAAAGATTCTGAAAAGAAAGAAGCCGAGGATGATGTTCTTAATCGTCGGGGGTACAAGAATCATCGTAACCAGATACCCGCACACCTCGTCGGCGACGATGAAGCCCGGGTCTGTAATTCTGTATACCTTCTCCGTTACACCGGCAGCCCACACGGAAACCAGGATGAATATAAGCGTCAGCAGTATATAGAAATAATAAGGAGTGACTGAAATCAGATAATAAAGAGGTATGGCGGCTGCCGTCCCCCAGGTTCCGGGCGCGAGAGGTATCCGTCCGACGTAAAAAAAGGTTGCAATGATTATTGCAATCCTGTTTTTCACTTAAGAGAGGGCCCCTTCTATGGTGAGGAGGTCTTTTTTTATACCGATACCGCCCGAGTAGCCTCCGAGACCTTTCGAGGCCAGCACGCGGTGGCAGGGTATCACTATCGGCAGCGGATTGGCGCCAACCGCGTTGCCAACGGCCCTCGCCGCTCCGGGTCTTCCTATGCTCTCCGCAAGCTCCCTGTAGGTCGTCACCTTTCCGTAGGGCACGTCGAGGAGCTTTTTCCAGACCGCTTTTTGAAACGGAGTGCCTTCCGGCAGATCGATCCCGGTCTTGAATTTCGTCAACTTGCCGTGGAAATAGAGCTCGAGCTCGGCGGCCATCTTCGCGGCCTCGCCGCCTTCGACGACGCGCGCGCCGTTTAAGCTTTCCAGATAGTCCCTGAAAGGAATCTCCCCGAAGATAATTCTGTTTACGCCTTTCGGTCCGGCTATGACAAACACCTGGCCTACTCTCGTAACGATGGAAGAATAAGATATATCGCTCATTTTTCCCTCCGGAATCAGTTTCCACGGGGATGTGGGAATGTCAAGATTCAGTCTGAACGGCTAATTGCGCGCGCTCCGTCTTCAGGCAAGCAAAACATTATCTCCTCAACAACAGCGCAAAGGCTTCTAACAGACAGGAATCCTTGAAATTCTTCCCAAAGTACGTAGAATCTGTACAGCAATTTCAGGATTATAAAAATTAAAGGGGGATTTACCCGGCATGGGAAAAAGCTTGGAAAACAATTGGGCGCTTATACTCGGGGCGTCGAGCGGATTCGGCGAAGCCGCGGCGCTTGAGCTCGCCTCGCACGGCATGAACATATTCGGCGTGCACCTCGACAGAAAATCCACTATGCCCAAGGTCGAAGAAATAAAAGACAAGATAAAGGAAAAGGGAAGAGAAGCGAGCTTTTTCAACATCAACGCCGCCGACGCGGATCAGCGCGCCGAAACCCTCGGCGAGATGGAGCAGATACTGGACGAGCACGGAAGCCCGTCTGGCGTAAAGGTGCTCATACACTCACTTGCATTCGGAACGCTCAAGCCCTACATCGCTGACAACGAAAGAGAGCGCGTGTCCCAAAAGAACATGGACATGACGCTCGACGTAATGGCGCACAGCCTCGTCTACTGGAGTCAGGAAGCGGTCAGCAGGAAGCTCATGGTAGAAGGCGGAAGGATATTCGCCATGACGAGCGCTGGCGGCCACCGGATATGGCCCACTTACGGTCCCGTATCCGCGGCCAAAGCGGCGCTCGAATCGCACATACGGCAGCTCGCGGTAGAACTCGCCCCGTACAAGATCACCGCCAACGCCATACAGGCCGGCGTCACGGAAACCCCCGCGCTCAGCAAAATACCGGGTAACGACAAAATCATCGAGCACGCACTGTCCGTCAATCCCGCCGGTAGGCTCACCACAACGGAAGACGTGGCGGAGGCGATAGCCGCCCTTTCCGTAGCGGGCACGCACTGGCTTACGGGCAATGTTATCAAGGTGGACGGCGGAGAGGACCTGATATAGCGCGGACTGGTATAATACAGAAACGGGAAATGTGGTAACCCGCTTCGGATTTAAACTCTAACGCTCATATATATCCACGGAATATTCGCAAACAGGCAGAAAAATGACAAGGAAAGTAACCCTTAATAATACCCTTACACAAACGAGAGACGAGCTTGTCCCCCACTGCGAGGGCAAGGTCAAGATGTACGTCTGCGGGCCCACCGTATACGATTCGGCTCACCTGGGGCACGCGAGGGCGGCAGTCACTTTCGACGTAATAGAAAGATTCCTCACTCACATCGGATACGAAGTCACATATGTGAGGAACTTCACCGACGTCGACGACAAGATAATCAACAGGGCCAACGAAACGGGTGTGCCTGCTCAGGAGATATCCGAGAGGTATATCAAAGAGTACAGGGAAGACATGGCTTCGATAGGCGTGAAAAGACCCACTGTCGAACCAAAAGTAACCGAGCACGTCCCGGATATCATAGACCTCATCGGCAGGATAATGGACCAGGGGTACGCCTATCAGTCCGGCGACGACGTTTTCTTCTCCGTCAAGAAGTTCAAGGGATACGGAAAGCTCTCGAGAAGAGACCCCGAGGACATGCTCGCCGGAACGAGGATAGACGTAAACGAGAAGAAGGAAGACCCTCTCGACTTCGCCCTCTGGAAAGGCGCCAAGCCGGGAGAGCCCTCATGGGACAGCCCCTGGGGCAAGGGACGACCGGGTTGGCACATTGAGTGCTCCACGATGAGTATGAAGTACCTGGGAGAGAGCTTCGACATACACGGCGGCGGCAAGGATCTCATATTCCCCCACCACGAAAACGAAATAGCGCAGTCGGAGGCCGCAACAGGCCGGCAGTTCGCCAAGTACTGGATACACAACGGGCTCATTCAGATTAACCGCGAGAAGATGTCCAAATCGATCGGGAATATATTGAATGTAAGAGACGCCGTCTCGATGTGGAACAAGGAAACGATAAGGCTCTTCTTCCTGTCACATCAGTACCTGAACCCAGCGGATTTTTCCGACACGACGATGAACGAGTACGACGCCGCTCTCGAACGGCTGTACATGACGCTCAAGCGCGTGAACGACCTCAAAAAAGACGGGAGCGGGGACGATACGGAGCTTGCGGGAGCAGTAAATTCGTTCAGGGACAAATGGATCGAGACGATGTGCGACGATTTCAATACCGCAGACGCCATCGGCAGCCTGTTCGACCTTGTGAGGTCGGTAAACAGGTCTATTGACTCCAGAGGATGGACGCCCGCGCTCGGAAAAGCGATTGAGGAAATACAGCATTTCGGCGGAGTGTTGGGAATACTGGAGTACGACCCGTCCGAGTACCTGCAAAGTATAAAACTGGAGAAGAAATCGGGTGGAATCACCGAAGAAGAGATAAAAGAGCTTATAATGGAAAGGGAGTCCGTGCGAAAGGAAAAGAACTGGAAGCGCGCAGACGAGATCAGAGACTACCTTAGCGAAAAGGGGATACTGCTCGAAGACAAGCCCGAAGGAACCATCTGGCGGGTCAAGAGCTGAATAAAACTCTCCTCAATACAATTTAAAGAACTCCCCGACAATCTTGCGATTTTACAAGGCAGACGAAGAGTCGCCTCTAATTGAGAACCTCCTTTATTCATTCTCATATACAACCGAAACGTCAAACTTGCCGCCACATTTGTAGGAGCGGCTTCCAGCCGCGATTCTTTCATTCCCTCCTTTTGTAAAGGAGGGTTAGGGAGGATTTTTTCTACTTTTGCTCTTCACGACACTATTACATCCTGAAACAAGCCTGCCCTGATCCGGTTTCAGGTTTCACGATGACAAATGTTAGAAGATAAAAGAGATTTATTGATATTTGGACCTAAACCCAAACGCCCATATACTCAAGCGCGCGCTTGATATTAGCCGGCGTCTGAGTCTCGCCCCGGCAGCTGTACCAGCAAGCCGTGCAGTTAGTCTGGTCGTAAAGGTCAGGCGTGTATTCGGAATAGTGCGCGGTTACCGGCATCTCCGAGCAGCGCTTCAGGTGCCCGCTCGGCGTCACCTGTATGTGGCTTATCCCCGCCGTACAGCCGGGAATGCCGCCTTCCTTGAAATACCTCGGTATCTCGTTCAGATAATACTCTGTAGACAGGATCGTCCCCTTCCATTTCCTTCTGAGCCTTACAAGCTTGTCCACGAGGTTCTGCACTCTTTCGAGCTGTTCGGTGTGTACGAAGTGGTCCTCGTTGTTGGTCTTCATGACGGAATATGAGCTGAACGATATTGCAACCCCCCATTCCCTGGCTTTATGCGCCAGCTCGGGAACGTATTCGAGGTTGTCCTCCATGATGATCGTGTTTAGCGTAACCTGCCTTCTGGGGAATCTTTTGCCGAGCTCGGGGAGCAGCTCCGAAAGCTTGTCCCAGAGTCCGGGAATACCCCTGTACGTGTCGTGCATCTTTCCTGGGAAATCGAGCGAGATCGCGATCTGGTTAATGCCCGCGTCGAAAAGCTCCGCGGCCTTGTCGACCGTCAGTAGATCGCCCTTTGTAACCATCGACGTGAATATGAAGTAAGAGGATTCCTTCACCTGTCTCACGATATCGGGCAGGTCCTTCCTCAGCATCGGCTCCCCTCCGGTGATAACCACCACGAGAGGGTTTATGAGCTTGATGACTGGACGATAGTCGTAAATGCGCTCCTCGTGTCTGGTCTGCCAGTAGTCGCAGAAGTCGCACTTTGCGTTACATAGCTTGGTGATTTCGAGATTAACGAGCTTGGGGCGTCCCGTGAACCGGGTCTGAAGATATTTCACGGCCCCTTTGAAGCTTTCCTGTGGAGTAATCATTGCTGTAATTTATACATTACGAAGTACATGTTTTCAAGGAAGCTTTGTTTATCCAAGGCTGATAAAACAAGGATTGTGAACATGAAAATCAGGCGGGGACCGCATGCGAGAGCCCGATACGGTTACGTAGTCGCCGCTCCAGCCCAACCGCAATACGGCATTGACTTATTACAGCGGATTTATTTTAATAGATAAAGTGTAAACAGATTCTCATAAAGCTTATCGGGAGCGATATGTCGAAAAAAACTATAGACGTGGAGATGTTCCAGTGCGACTTCGTGGACGAGGACGGGGACAGGTGTGAAAGAGAAGGAGACAGGGAGGCCATAAAGTCCTGCGGTATATGCAGAAAGGACCTCTGTACCAGCCACGCGGAGTTAACGACCATCTCGCTTCAGGGCACGAGGGACCACTTTACCTACTACTTTTGCGTGGAGCATACCGACCAGTTCATCGAAGCCCTCGTAGAGAGATTCGGAGACACCAGGCCCGTCCCGCAGACGGGTTACGGGGTGACGTTGAACTAGAAGATGCGCCGCCATGCAGGGTATGGTTCATTTATACTTATTGACATATCGGTCTATATTTAGTTTAATGGGTGTTGCGGGGCCCGAGTTAGAAAGAACATGAAGGAGACATAAAATGTCCAGTAAAACCATAACGGTAGAAATATTCCAGTGCGATCATGTTAATGACGACGGCGAGCGCTGTGCCAGCGAAGGGGAAAGAGTCAGTATCAAGAAATGCGCCCTGTGCAATAAAGACCTTTGCAGCAGGCACTATGAGCAAATCTCCGTCTCCAGCCGGGGCGGCAGAGAATCGCTGATTTATCACTTCTGCGACGAGCACACGCAGGAATTCATGAATACGCTCGTAAACACCTTCGGCGACACGAGACCGGTTTCATACGCTGGCATGGCAAAGTAGCACTGTACGGATTAACAGCCCAATCGATTATTCTCTGCTTGATTGTCGTTTCAGCCCCGCTTAAAGCCAGGATTTCCACCCAAGAGGAAATAATTTTGCCCTCGGGCATGCGCCGTATTCGCTGCCGAGATATATACACCTATACAACCCCCCTATAATTTGTTATTTTTTTACCAGCGATTATGAAGATCGGAACACGTGAAATAGTCAGGGAAATAGACAGGAAAACAATAGAAGAGCTCGGAGTGCCGAGCCTCGTGCTGATGGAAAACGCGGGGCGGGCGTCAGCCGACGTTCTGATAGATGAATTCCCGTTCGCCGAGACGGTCGCCGTATTTGCCGGAGGAGGCAACAACGGCGGCGACGGCTTCGTTGTTGCGCGCCACCTTCTATGCCAGGGAATAGACGTTACGACCTACCTCATGTCGGAGCAGAAAAAATATAGCGGCGACGCGCTTACCAACTTAAAAGCTCTGCAGGGCATAGGCGGCGAGATAGTCGAGCTCGGAGGAAGCCTCAGAAAATACAAACAGGCCGACGTCATCGTTGACGCTCTGTTCGGCACGGGCCTCGACAGGGAAGTTAAAGGTTTCTACGCAAAGGTCATCGACTACATAAATGCCCAGGACGCGCCGTGTCTCGCAATCGATCTGCCCTCGGGCATAGACGCGAATAAAGGATTCCCTCTAGGAAGAGCCGTCAAGGCCGAGGTTACGGTAACTTTCGCGATACCCAAGATAGGAATATCGATATATCCCGGCCTCGATTACGCGGGGAAGATTTACGTAGCCGACATAACCACCCCCCGGTTCCTAGAATCGGACATTCCTTACGAACTTCTTACGCACGAAAATGTCGGAGCGCTCCTTAAGCCGAGACAGGCGAACACTCACAAGGGAACATACGGCCACGTTCTCATATTGGCCGGATCGCCCGGAAAATCAGGCGCGGCCACTCTCGCGTCCGAGGGTGCACTCAGGGTTGGAACCGGACTAGTTACCGTCGCGGTGCCCGAGAGCCTGAACCCGATAATGGAAGTGAAAACCACGGAAGCCATGACGGAGCCCGTGCCCGAGACGAGCCTCAAGACCTTCGGCAAGCTATCGGTGCAGAGAGTGAGGGAGATTATGACTAACAAGATAACTTCCCTTGCCATGGGACCGGGCATATCGACTACAGAAGAAACCCGCGAGTTCCTCTATGAAATGATAAAAACGTCGGATATTCCAATCATAATCGACGCGGACGGCCTTACGCTCATAGGCGAAGATCCCGATATACTGAAAAAAGCAAAAGCCCCTATCGTGCTCACGCCCCATCCGGGCGAGATGTCGAGGCTTACAGGCACGAGCACAGAAGAAATACAGTCGGACAGATTGGGTGTTTCCCTCGAGTTCACCAAACGCTACAACGTCCACCTCGTGCTGAAAGGGGCGAGGTCAATCATCTCCACGCCGGAGGGTAAGGCGTACGTCAACACGACTGGCAACGCCGGTATGGCCTCTGGCGGAATGGGCGACGTTCTCACGGGCATCATAGGCGGATTCCTGGCGCAGCGTATGAGCGCCGAAGACGCCGCGAGACTGGGCGTATTCGTACACGGGCTCGCCGGAGACCTGGCGTCGAAGGAGAGAGGCGAGGCCGGCATCATAGCGGGCGACCTGGCGGACCACCTTCCAACAATCCTCCGGGAAATCCCATATACCGACGAAGAATCGGCGATCCGCATCCGCTGATACAGCTTACGTCCGTTCATCAAATCAAATGGCAGACAGAGAAAGCATGGAAATTCGGGTAACCGGCAGGGATCAGACGATCAAACTGGGCGAGATTATTGGCAAATCGCTTGAACCCGGTAGTATATTAGCCCTTAAAGGCGATCTGGGAGCGGGTAAGACGGTGCTCGTGAAAGGGATTGCCAGGGGACTCGGCGTCGATGAAGAGCCGAACAGCCCGACGTTCGTAATAATGAACGCATACGACGG